>Ga0255338_1004446_pt1 | contig 14507 bp, 14 predicted proteins | sample MeOH1_35cm_T4_19_FD_203715 | JGI IMG/M metagenome (GOLD analysis project Ga0255338, IMG submission 203715) | Sandy soil microbial communities from University of British Columbia, Vancouver, Canada - MeOH1_35cm_T4_195 | ecosystem: Engineered > Artificial ecosystem > Sand microcosm > Unclassified ...
CGACCACGGATCTTGGTGCGCTGCAGGGCGCGCATTACGCGATCCGCAGCCTGCTGCGGCACTTCTACAAAGGCGCAGTGATCCAGGATGTCGATTGCCCCGATAGCGTGGCCGGGAAGACCCGCCTCGTTGGCGATGGCGCCGACCAGGTCGGTGGGCCGGAGACCCTCTTGACGGCCCACGGTCACGAACAGCCGCGCCATGCCTGGCTCTGGCCGCGTTCCGTCCATCTCGTTCACCGAGTGGGCGGAGATCTCGCGCTTCTCCTGTCCCCACAACAGCTTGAGGGCTGCGGCGGCGATCTCGGAAGGCTCGAACTGCTCGGAGAGCGCTTCGACCGTATGGACGAAGTCGTCATACTCGCCTGCTTCCAGCACGGACACGACCTTCTCGCGGAAGATCTCGCGCCGTCGCGCGGCAATGTCGGCGCCGGTAGGCAGCTTCACCGCCATGATGCGCTGCCCGATCGCGCGCTCGATCAGCTTCAACTGCCGCCGCTCGCGCGGGCTGACCAGCGTGATGGCGTCTCCCTCGCGGCCGGCGCGGCCGGTACGGCCGATGCGGTGCGTGTAGGACTCCACGTCCCACGGGATGTCGTAGTTAATGACGTGGGTCACCGTCTCGATGTCCAGGCCGCGTGCTGCCACATCGGTCGCCACCAGCAGGTCCACCTGGCTGCTGCGGAAACGCCGCATCACGCGGTCGCGTTCCGTCTGGGACATATCTCCGTGGAGGCTTTCGGCCAGGTATCCACGGCCACGAAGATGCTCGGATACCTCGTCTGACTCCCGCCGGGTGCGGCAGAAAATGATCGTCGGGCCGGGGGTCTCCATATCCAGGATGCGGGAGAGCGCGTCGACTTTGTGGGCCGGCAGCACTTCGTAGTACGACTGGCGGATGTTCGGCGTGGTGTGTCGCTCTGCCGCGATGGTAACGGTCTGGGGGTTGCGCAGGTAGCGCTGGGCCAGCCGGGCGATGGGCGGGGGCATCGTGGCCGAGAAAAGCGCGGTCTGGCGCTCAGCGGGCAACTCATCCAGGATGAGCTCGATGTCCTCGATGAACCCCATCGCGAGCATCTCGTCCGCTTCGTCCAGGATCACCGTTTTGATCGCGGTGAGGTCCAGCGTCTTGCGGCGCAGGTGATCCAGTAGGCGGCCCGGGGTACCCACCACGATCTGCGGGCCCGAGCGGAGCGCCCGGAGTTGACGATCGATTGGCTGCCCGCCGTACACCGGCAGCACCCGGAAGCCCCGGCTGCGTCCGAGGCCGTAGATCGCTTCCGAAACCTGCACCGCCAGTTCGCGCGTAGGGCACAAGATCAGGGCCTGCGGGGTGGCGCGCTCGGGGTCCAGCCGGTCGATTAGCGGCAGCGCAAACGCCGCCGTCTTGCCGGTGCCGGTCTGCGCCTGGCCGACGAGGTCTGCACCCGACAGGAGAATGGGGATCGCCTTTGCCTGGATGGGAGTCGGATCTTCGTATCCGGCCTGCTCCACGCCGCGCATGGTGGCGGCGGAAAGTCCCAGGCCGGCAAAGCCGGAACTGGGATTGGGTTGTGTCTCACTCATAATTCTGAATACCTGAAAAATTTTCCCCACCGGAGTCTTTCCCCGCGGGGAGAGCTAACCGAACCGAAATCAGCATGGACTCACAAAGGGAAAAGCCCGCGGGGTCCAAAACCCCACGGGCTCCGCTGAATTGGGCGAACCTGACCGGAGTTACCAGCGGCGACCGCCACCCCCGCCGCCGCCGCCACGGTTGCCGCCACCCCCGAAGCCGCCGCGGCCACCGCTATAGGTGCGGCCGCTGCTGTTGCCCCAATGGCTGACTTCCGGGCGAGGCTTCGCTTCGGAAACCGCAAGGTTCCGGCCGCGCACATCCTTACCGTCCAACGCAGAAATCGCTGCTTCTGCCTTCTCGGGCGCCACGTCTACAAAGCCGAAGCCCTTCGGCTTCTCGGATGCAGTGGTGGGAATGGTGGCGCCGGTGCACCCGAATGCCGAGAAGAGTTCCTTCAGTTCGTCTTCGGAAATGTCGAACGACAGGTTTCCGACAAAAAGTCGCTTGCTCACTCTAGCTCCTCCTACCGCCCCGCCACCGCGAGACGGCGTACATGGCGGCCGCCAAACCCCGGCCGCGTGGGGTCAGAAGGTCCGTGGAGCGTCCGGGCCACAAAAAAGCCCTAACCCGCGCGATACTCACTCACGGGCGGGGCCGAAAGCTTGCGAGACGAGATGACGTTACGAACACGCTCTGAAACTGTCGGCCCTACTTTACCACATCCGGGCCCTTCCTCGCAAACCGCGCGGCGGCCAGACTGCGGTCCTCATCGCATCGCTGCTATTCCTGCGGCTAGCGATGAATCGGATGATTGGCTCTCACCCGCATGGATGACGGGACAGCGTCGAGTATTCCCACTAAACTCCGATTTCACTCTGTGCGACACCCACCAAAATAGGACTGAGTGAGGTAACGGTGGTCCTGATCACACACAAGAAGTCGCGTGACGTCATCATGCTGCGCTATCCCGGGGACACCCTGGAGGGCGCGGATCTTTCCGATATCCAGCTTAGAGGCGCGTCGCTTGCGGGAAAATCGTGTGCTGGAGTGAATCTGAAAGACGCATTACTCGCGGAGGCGGACCTTTCCGGAGCGGACCTGCGCGGCGCCAACCTACGTACCGCGGTGCTGGCAGACGCCGACCTGCGCGCCGCCGACCTACGGGGCGCCAACCTGATGGCGGCCACGCTTTCCGGCGCCGACCTGTCGGACGCGAACCTCGCCGACGCTAATCTCTGCCTGGCAACGCTGGATACTGCCTGCCTGGCGAACACGAACCTCCAGGGCAGTGTGTATGACGCAACGACGCGTTGGCCGCCAGGCTACGACCCGCGCGCGCAGGGCGCCTACCGGTTGGGCTGACGGGTCTCGCGTTCCAGCAGTTCGACGTAGGCTGCCCGGAGTGAGTGAGTGATGGGACCCGGTTCGTCCCACAGGCGTTCTCCAGCCACCTCGCGTACATGCATCACCCCCGCCACGCTGTTGGTGGTGAACACCTCGTCGGCCATTCGCAGCTCATCCGAGCGAACCGGTCGTTCTTCGGCCGGTATCCCCAGCAGCGCGGCTAACTCCAGCATCAGCGCGCGAGTCGTGCCCGGAAGGCATCCTGACGCCAGGTCCGGCGTCATCAAGGCGCCGCGCCGGACGAGGCAGACGTTGCTGATCCCGCTTTCCACGATCTGATCTCCCCAGAGCAAGATCGCGTCGTCGCAGCCCGCCGCGCGAGCCGACGTGCGGGCAAGCTGGTAGGGCAGAAAACAGAGCGACTTGATACCAGGGACGAACAGTCGCGGGTGCTGCGGGCCCCGGCAGAGCCGCAGCCCTCGCTTGAACACTTCGTCCGATACCCGGGCGGCGGTACGTGCCGTAATGAAGTATGTAGGCACGGAACAAACGCTCGGGTCGGGAATCGGGCTGCCAGGGCCCCGGGTTACGGTGAGGCGCAGCGCGCCCTCGTCCAGCCGGTTGGCGCGCGCTGTCTCGTCCAGCGCTTCAACGAGCTGCTCTCGAGATCGGGGGAGACGCAGCTCCAGGTGTGCGGCGCCTGCTTCCAACCGCTCGAGGTGCGCCTCCGGGCGGAAGCATCGTCCATTCACCACGCGCACGGTCTCGAAGAGTCCGTCTGCGTAAAGCATGCCGTGATCGAAAACGCTGACTTTCGCGTCCGCCGCCGGCACTAGGCTCCCGTTCAGATGGACGTATGCCGGACCGTTCTCCATTACCAGGCTCCTGCCGCACTCACGATTTCCGGTTTCCAGTTTCGCCACGCGGATAAAACAGCTAGGCGCTCGTCGCCGGTCTCGTCAGTTCGATCACGCGTGAGGATACTCCTACTGCTATGAGTGACGCACTTCAGGCCCTCAAAGCCCGTCTCGCCGACGTGCACCATTTGAGCATGGCGGGCGCCGTGCTGGATTGGGATCAGCAGACCTACATGCCGGCAGGTGGCGTGTCCGCCCGGGCGGACCAGAAGGCGACGCTCAGCAAGCTCTCTCACCAACTCTTTACAGACGACAAGACCGGCACGCTCCTGGCGCAAGCCGAAGCGGACCTGAAGGGTCTACCCGAGGACCACAACGACGCCGCACTCCTCCGGATGGCCCGCCGTGATTACGACAAAGCGACCCGCCTGCCCGAGGCCCTGGTCGAAGAGATCTCCCGGGTCACCTCGCATGCGCAGGAAGAGTGGGCGAAGGCTCGCGCCGCGAACGATTACGGCGCATTCGCACCCTGGCTGGAGCGCATTGTAGACTTAGAGCGGCGAACCGCGGAAGCGCTCGGCTACGAAGAGCGACTCTACGACGCCCTCCTGGATCAATACGAACCCGGGATGACCTCGCGGCGTCTCGACGAGATCTTCGGGGAGTTGAAACGGCAGACCGTTCCGCTGGTGCAAGCGATTGCTGAAAACGCGGACGCCGTGGATGCCTCCGTGCTCCAGCGTGACTACGATGAGGAGAAGCAGCGGCACTTTGCGGAGTCCGTGCTCCGCGACTGCGGCTTCGACTTCTCCCGCGGACGCCAGGACCGCTCCGTCCACCCGTTCTGCACCCACTTCTCCCAAAACGACGTGCGCCTCACTACCCGCTACGACCGCAACTTCGTGTCGATGGCGCTGTTCGGCTCTCTCCACGAAATGGGCCACGGCCTCTACGAGCAGGGCGTGTCTCCCGAGTTGGAGGGAACGCTCCTCTCCAACGGCGCGTCCCTTGCGCTGCATGAAAGCCAGTCGCGCCTCTGGGAGAACCTGGTCGGTCGCAGCCGCCGGTTCTGGAACCACTATTACCCGCGGTTTCAAGAGACGTTCGGTGCGACCGTGTCGGACGTACCCGTTGAAGCGTTCTACCGCGCGATGAACAAGTCCGGCCCGTCGCTCATTCGCGTTGAAGCCGACGAGGTGACTTACAACCTCCACATCATCCTGCGCTATGAAATGGAGAACGAGTTGCTCGAAGGGCGCCTCTCCGTGGCGGACGCGCCGGATGCATGGAACGCGAAGATGCAGGAACTCCTCGGCCTTACGCCGCCGGACAACCGTGAGGGGATTTTGCAGGACGTGCACTGGTCCATCGGGATCATGGGCTACTTCCCCACGTACTCGCTTGGGAATGTGCTCTCCGTCCAACTTTTCAACAAGGCGGTGGAAGACGTGCCGTCCATCCTGGAAGAGATCGAGCAAGGACAGTTTTCGTCGCTGCTCCACTGGCTTCGAGCGAATGTCCACCGACACGGCCGCAAGTACCTGCCCGAAGAGCTCATCCGCCGCGCCACGGGTTCGCCGCTCACGGTCCAACCCTACGCCGACTACCTCCGAAGCAAGTTCGGCGAGCTATACGGTGCTTGATAGGTCCACAGCATCCCGTTCGTGGCTACTTCACTCCGTGATTTCCACATTCTCTCCTCCAACGCGGGAGGATCAGTACGCTCGCGTGACCAATCCCCCAAGGGTAGGTGAACCCATGCGTAGGAGGCGGTGTTGAAGGTAGGAATCATCGGCGCGGGCGGGATTGCTCAAAAGCTGCACTTTCCGCAGATCGCGGGGCTTCCGGACATGCAGGTAACGCACATCTCCGGACGGAAGGAGAGCCGCCTGCGTGCCCTCGCCGAGCGCTTCGGCGTTCCACACTGGAGTACGGACCACCGGGAGTTGCTGGCAGACGACAGCCTGGAAGGCATCATCATCGCCACCCCGCACCCGCAGCACGTGCCGCTCGGCCTGGAGGTACTTGCCGCCGGGAAGCACCTGCTCATGCAAAAGCCGCTCTGCGGTGACCTACAGGAAGCGAACGACTTCGTGGCGGCGGTGGAAAAGTCCACCTCTACAGTGCTCGTGATGCCGCACTTTGCGCCGGAAATCTATGAAGCGCGCGCGCTAGTCGACGGGGGCGTGATCGGCAAACCGTCTGGAGCGAACTGCCGCACCAGCCACGGCGGTCCGGAGGTCTACTACGCCGAAGTCCGCGATGGGTTCGGGGAAACGGATACCGACCTGTGGTTCTTCGACGCGAAGCGGGCGTCGGTCGGCGCGCTGTTCGACATGGGCGTATACGCGGTTGCCACTCTGGTTGCCACGCTTGGGACGGTGAAAACGGTCACCGGCGTGTGCGCCACACTGGACAAGCCGACCGAGCTAGAGGATACGGCCACGCTGATCCTCCAGTTTGAGAACGGGGCCATAGCAACCGCCGAAACCGGCTGGTGCGATCCGGCGCGCACCTGGCAGTTCCGGCTGCATGGCACCCAGGGCAAGCTCACCGTGCCGGGGGAGGATGGGTCTGCGATGACGCGCTGGGAACCCGGAAGCTACACGCGCGAAGACCTTCCCCCGGTGCCGCACCGCGTCGATGCGAGCGGCAACTCCCGGGGCAACGTCCACGAGCACTGGCTGAACTGCATTCGAGACCGCCGGCAGCCGGAGCTGAGCCACGCCTGGGCCGCACGCCATGTAACGGAGATCCTGCTCGCTGGCCTGGCGTCCTCGCGGACCGGACGCCGCATCGAGCTCACCTCCAGCGCGGAGGCAAGTAGCTAGTCGTCGGTCAAGGCAGCTCTGATCGGTTCTGTAGAGAGTGTGGGAGTGTGGGTGGTATCGGGGTGCGGGGTAGTAAAGATCGGCGGCCTTCATCACCCATACTCCCATACTCGCCCAACGAATCATCACTGGTTTGACGAACCACGAATGCTCCTTCTAGCTTCCTGATTTCCTCATTGAATCACCAGCAAACGAACGAAGGTCGGGATCGCAAGCGTGCCTACTGCCGCAGTGACGCGGCGCAAAAGGAGAAGAGGGTGAAACGGAACAGCATCCCGGTTTTTGTCGGGTTGATCGCGGCATCCCTGCTGGCGGCGAGCCTGGGCGTCCGCGCTCAGGGTAAGGCTGTCGTTGAAAACAACGTCGAGTACTCGAACCCGGACGAGCAGCACTTGCAGATGGATATCGCCCGTCCGGCGGAAGGGAACGGACCGTTCCCGGCGATCCTCTGCATCCACGGCGGCGGCTTTCGGGCGGGCACCCGGCAGGGGTACTCCGGACTGATCCAGAAGTTCGCCGAGCGCGGCTACGTGGCGGCCACGGTAACGTACCGCCTCGCGCCGAAGTACCAGTTTCCGGCGGCGGTATATGACGTGAAGGCCGCCGTGCGCTTCCTGCGTGCGAATGCCGCCAAGTATCACATCGATCCGAACCGCATTGGCGTGACCGGTGGATCGGCTGGCGGTCACCTGGCGCAGTTCCTGGGCGTGACGGCCGGCGTGAAGCAGTTCGAAGGCGACGGTGGCAACCCGCAGGAGTCCAGCCGGGTACAGTGCGTAGTGAACTACTACGGCCCCAGCGACTTCACTAAATCGTACGGCAAGAGCGTGGATGCGGCTGAGGTGCTGCCCCTGTTCCTCGGCGGCAACCTGGAGCAGGCCCGTCAGCGGCACATCGAATCCAGCCCGCTCTACTGGGTGACCCCCAACGCGGCGCCGACCCTATTCGTGCACGGCACCATGGACAACTACGTCGCCTTCGAGCAGGCGACGTGGATCGTGGATCGCATGAAAGCGGCTGGCGTGGAAACCGAGTTCATGCCCATCGAGGGCGCGGGACATGGCTTTAAGGGCGATGACGCAAAACGCGCGGATGACGCGATGTTTGCGTACTTCGACAAGCACTTGAAGAAGTAAGAAAGGACAGAGAACATGGCTGATCAGCAGAAGGGCGCCGCAATCGTGACCGGCGCCGCCCGGGGCATCGGGCGAGCAATCGCAGAGACATTGGCGGCGGCCGGAAATGCCGTCGTCATTGCGGACCGCGATGCGGCCGCAGCGGAGCAGACCGCGGCGGAGCTTCGCGAAGCGGGACATCGCGCCCTGGCGGTGCAGGTAGACGTAGCCGACCGCGCCAGCGTAACGGCCATGGTGGCGGCATCCATTGCGGAATTCGGCCAGGTAGACGTGCTGGTGAACAACGCGGGAATCGCCGGCAAGGCGGCCCCCATCGCCGAGCAGTCTGACGAGGACTGGGACCTAATGATGGCAGTGGACCTGAAGAGCGTCTACCTCTGCTGCCAGGCTGTGCTGCCGCACATGCTGGAGCGCAAGTACGGTTCCATCGTGAACGTCGCCTCCATCGCGGGCAAGGAAGGGAACCCGAACATGGTTCCGTATTCCGCCGCCAAGGCAGGCGTCATCGGACTCACGAAGTCGCTCGGCAAGGAAGTGGCCCAGCACGGCGTCCGCGTCAATGCGGTGGCTCCCGCGGTCATCGGCACCGAGATCCTGCTGCAGTTGACGCAGCAGCAGATCGACTACATGACTTCCAAGATCCCGATGGCTCGCCTCGGCAAGCCGGAAGAAGTCGCCCAGGTCGTCGCGTTCCTGGCATCGGACGGATCCAGCTTCGTCACCGCCCAGTGCTACGACGTCAGCGGCGGCCGCGCGACGTACTAAAGGCGGTAGTAGCGTAATCGCGGCGAATATCCTCGACTACCGAAAGCAGAATGGCTCTCCTCCTTGCCAAGGAGGAGAGCCATTCTGCTTTCGGTGGATTCGCGGAGAGACCTTCGCACCGCGGTACGTAACTTCACGCGACGATCCGGCGTTGACTTGGATAAGAGTACATCCAGCTCAAACCGCCGCTCGTCACGCGTGAATGGACATTGCCGATGAAGGAGTATTTCCGCTATACCCGCTCCCCCTGGTATAGCTACCTCTTCGTATTGCCGCTGCTCGTGCTCTACCAGGGACTGGTGCTGGTCGCCAACCTCGGCGAGCGGCGCGTGGTGGTAAACGGTGCGGATGCGATGGTGCAGAGCTTTCTCGGCCTGCTAGGCGCTCGCGGCTGGTTAGCAAGTTGGGTGGTGCTGGCGGTAGCCGCGGGAGTAGTGGTCTACCGGTCGGATGCGGCCCACCGCGCGGGCCCGCTGCGCCGGGGCTACTTTTGGGGCGTGCTTGGCGAGTCGGCGGCGTATGCCACCGTCTTTGGGTCGGTCGTCTCGGTCCTCACGTACTTCCTGCTGCCGGGCCACACGTGGCTACAGATCGGCGGCGGGGCGATGAGCTTTGGCCAGCGCCTGGCAACGAGCCTGGGGGCCGGCTTGTACGAGGAATTGGTCTTCCGGCTGTGCCTCACCGGCGGGATGATCTGGGCGCTGCGGCGGTTCGGCTGGAAAGACTCCGCGGCCGGAATTACCGCAGTGCTGGCCTCGTCGTTCCTCTTTTCGCTGGTCCACTACGTGGGACCGTATGCCGACACCCTGCAGTTAACCAGTTTCACCTTCCGCTTCGTCGCGGGCGTGGTCCTTACGGCGCTCTTCACCGTCCGCGGCTTTGCCGTCGCCGCCTGGACCCATGCCCTCTACGATGTCTTCCTCCTGCTCCAGGGCCGCGGGTAGCCGCGAGGAGGGCGCCATCCGTCGCGCTAACGCCGCGCCGTCAGGTAGTCGGCGCCACCTTGCCGGCGGCGAAGAGTTTCGCCCGAAGCGGCGTCTGCACCTCGTAGATTGAACCCTGTCGCTCGTGTTTCGGCAGCGGCGGGCGGATGTCCATGTTGGTTACCCGGTAGCTGGCCGTCGGGCTGCCGCGCCAGATCCGAGCGTCGAATGCCGCGAGGTCCGGCACGCCCATGCACGGCCAGGCATCCACCGCAGCCAGTTCCAGCAAAAACAATCGCCGCGGCCGGCTAGATGTGTTCGGTGCGGACCCGTGGAGCGTGCGGCAGTGATGCAGCGTGATGCCCCCCGCGTGAACCGGGACCGGGACGGCGGCACTAAGATCGATTCCCTCGCGCTCTGCGTCAATGGCGCCGACGAAGTAGCCCTCCTGGTGATGGTTCAGGATCGGCCAGCGATGGGAGCCGGGGACCATTAGCATGCAGCCGTTTTCCGGCAGGCAGTCATCGATGGCGATCCCAACTGCCAACAGGTCGTCGTTCGTATGTGGATAGAAGGCGAAGTCTTGATGCCACTCCACCGCGCTTCCGTACTCCGCCGCCTTCATGTTCAGCTTGTTTCCGTGGAGTCGGATCGCGGAACCAAGCAAGCCGGCCACCACATCGAGCAGCGCGTCCTTGCGAGCGAGATGCTCGAAATACGGGTGTGTGGAGAGCGGTGCTTTGAGGCGCCGCACGCGCGGGTGTTCCGGAGAGTGGGTGGGCTCCAGATCGTAGACGTCGGTGTGTACGGTTACGGACCGGGACTGCTCCACGAGCTCGTCGACCACCTCGCGTGCCCGGGCGACTTCTTCGGGTGAAAAGACGCCTTCCACGGCCAGGAAGCCGTTCTCCGCGTAAAAGTTGACTTGCTCCTCGTTTAGCATGGTTGCCCCTGTGCCCTCACCCCGCGACGCCATGAAATTCGCCTTTCGGACGCACAACCCTTCCACAATCCCGTTTCACACGTTCGGCCCGCCGCAATCCGGGAGGAGCCGGCGGGCCGCCGTCCAACGAATGGGTAGCGGATCAGCAACGCCGGTCCCACGCGAGGGAGGCGGGCCTCCAAGAGGGATGATCGATGAAGCGAAATAGATCCTGGGGCTCGACCGGTACCGTCCTGATAATCGTCATGATCAGCAATCTGTACCGGATTCGGGGGCCGCTTACCGGCGCGCTGGAGCGCTGGGGCATCCCCGGGTGGGGGGCTACCCTGGCGCTGCTCGGATTCGTCTTTCTGGTGCTCACCTTCGGCCTGCGCTGGCTGGTGCTTCAGTCGACCCCGGAGCAGTGGGGCTTCGTCCCCGCGCATCCCCAGCAGTTCCCCCGGTTGGATGGTGGGGCGCTGAACGCCTACACCGCCACGCTGCAGGGTCTCGGCTTCCAATGGATACTCGATTACACACTGGTCCAACCCGGCGCTACCCTGGGCTCGGGCTTTGCGCGGCTGTTCTTTCATCCCACCCACCATTGCTACGCGGAGCTCGGGCAGGTGTTCCCACCTAATCAGCCACCGCCGCCGCTCTGCTGCACCTACATGAGCACCGTGGGTACCGACTGGTCGCTTTCCACAACGAATCGCGCGGCAGACGGTATCGTTTATATGTTGCGCCGAGCCAAAAGCCTCTGGAGCAGCCATCCCAAGCAGGATGCGCCGGCCCTCCTCCGGAGCCATCTCGAAAAGCGGACCGAGATCGCGACGACCCTCGCGCTACCGGTACGTGCCGACCTCTCGTGGGACGCGTACTGGGTTGCGGAGCAGCAGAGCCAGGCGGAGCGCCGCGCGGTGATGCGGCGTCGGAACATGGTGATCGGCCTGGCGGAGGCGATGCTATTCCGGCTCTTTCCAAAGACGGAGTGGATGGGAGATTACGCCCGGTTGCGGTCGAAGGGAGCGATCAAAGCGCGGGAAACGGCCACGTAGCTTTTGCGGGTGCAAACCGTACGATGCTGCTTGGATTGCCGGTTAGCCCATGGTAGAATCCAGGGACCTACTCCCGCCGAAGCGGGATGGTGCGATGCCGGAACAACCCACGGCACAACACTTACGGGCCTGTGGCGCAACGGTTAGCGCAGGGGACTCATAATCCCTTGGTTCGGGGTTCGAATCCCCGCGGGCCCATTTTGCCTTCGTCTCTCGTCAGCGGGCCGCTTCCGACAGCGGTGCGATCAGGAAGACCACTGCGCTCCAGATCAGATGGCTGATCAACGCGGGCGTCAGGCTGCCGAAATAGGCGCGGAGCGCGGACCAGTAGAGGCCGCAGCCCAGAGCGATCGCCACGAGCAGCGGGGAGCCGATCGGAGCGACCGCGATCCCATAAGCCAGGGTACCGGCCGCAGCGGCCCAGCGCGGGCCAATTCGCCGCTCCAGCACTCCTTGCACCGCACCTCTCCACACGATCTCTTCGCCGGTAATCACCAGCGGGAGCACCAGTGCGGCCCGCCACGGCTCTGCTTGTCCCAATGTTGCGTAGAGCGCGCCGGCCTGCGTCACCACGGCGGGGATGAAGTGACCAACAAACGGATAGAGCAAGTAGGTACCGGCCGTCATCACGAATCCGGCGGCAAGCCCCGCGGTGATCAATGGGCTCCGGAAATGCACCCTTGCCAGAAGTAGCTTACGGTCGACGGCCAACGCCATGATTCCGAGCAGGATGCCCGCCCCCCCGTCCGCATACCAGATTCCGACGAAGTGGGCCAATCCCGCGCAGGCGCACCAGCAAATGAAGCAGCACCAGGCCGTCAGCTCTTCCCTTCGGTGTGGATGTGCGGCTTCGGTGACTGCGGCGTGACCGCTCATACCGCGGCCCGGGAGCGGAAGCGCTGCGCGACCCAGCCCTCTACTCCGCCCCAGAATCCGGGAATCGGCCCCGCGAGGCGCTCTGCAGCCAGGGCGCGGCGAGCCGCCACCCCGAACGGCAGCCGTTGGGGGTGATCGATCAGGTGCCAGAAGCGGTCGTCGTGGGAGAGCATGTCATCTTTCAAGCCCACCACCACCTCGCGGGCCACCGCCCACTCGGCACGGGTGACGAACCGCACCCAATGCGAGGAGAGCCACGGCGAAAGCACCGGGACTTCGATCACCAGCGGGTGGCGCAGCCCCATCGCCTCCGCCGTCTGTTCCAGGATCTCCCGTCCGGAGAGTATCTGCGGTCCCGGAATGTCGAACCAATCGCTGCGACGGGTGGGCTCGCCCAGGTCCACGGTGAGTGCCCGCACGAGGGCGACCATCACGTCCTCGATGGCGACCGGCTCCGTGCGTGATTTCAGCCAGCGCGGGAGCAGCATGAAGGGAAGCCGTGCCGCCAGGTCCCGCACCATGAGCCAGGAGAGGCTGCCGTCCCCAATGATCATGCTGGAGCGCAGCTCCACGGTGGAGTGAGCGCCCTGCCGGAGGGCTTCGCCCACCTCCAGGCGGCTGGCCAGGTGTTCCGATACCTCGCCGGAAGGGGCCATTCCGCCCAGGTAGACCACTCGCTCCACACCCGCGCGCTCCACCGCGGTCGAGAACCGATGTGCGGACTCCACCTCGCGTGCGCGAAAGTCGCCGTGTCCTTCCGCCATGCCGTGCACCAGGTAGTAGGCAAACCGGCAACCGTCCAGGGCCCGAGAGAGCGCTGCCTCATCGCATACGTCGCCTTCGAACCACTTCCGCCCCGGCCATTTCTGCTCCGCCCGTGCCCGGTCGCGCGTGAGCCCGGCAACTTCGTATCCGGCGCGTTCCAGCTCTGGCCAGAGATGCCGTCCGACAAAGCCGGTGGCGCCCGTGAGTAGAACTCGAGGTGCAGTCTCCATCTTCATCCCCATGTCTGCGTTGAACCACGAGGCGTGCGCTTCGGAATGAGCTAGCCCGCCATTCGAAACACGATGCCTAACGAGAGTGCGCTTCGGATACTCCACGAAATCGTACGCAGCCAGTTGCTGTGCACCAGCCGGCGATGTATGGCCGGGTCAAACGAGCGGCACAGCAATCCGTGAGCAGGTACCTGGACCAGCGCGGTCGATAGCCAGTTCGCCGCGGCCAGGGCTATCCCCGCCAGCAGCCACTCCAACGGGATCTGCGCCGGCCGGAGCGCCAGCAGCAGCGCCGCCGACGCCCCTTCCACGGCCATAACCGGGACTACGAGGCGCGTCGTCAACCGGGTGTGGTGCGCGTGGTATACACCATAGCCATCGCCGGTGACCCGGGCAAGCAAGGGGTAGTGCACTACCTGGACGAACCAGATCAGGCCCGCCATGAAGCACGTAGCGCCCGCGTGGATTCCCGCCAGAAGACCCATCGTCCCGTCCTCACGCCTGCACTGCAATTCCCGTGCCGTCGCCGCTCCGGTAACGGGAGTTGGTCAGCAGGATCAGTATACGTAGGTTGGCGTGGGAGCGGTACAGCCGCGGGGTGCAGCGTGGGAACCGGAAGGCGACCGTCGCGTAGATGCCGCCAAGGCGTTGCACGACGGCACGAAGGGGAGGGGGAGTGGTGGGGCCGGCAGAGGGATTGCCGGCCCCGAAAACTGTGGGGTTATTTGGGGGCCAGAAGCATCGTCATCCGGCGACCTTCGATCGACGGAGCGCGTTCCACCACGGCCACATCAGCCACCGCCGCGGAGAGTTTCTCCATCTGGGCCTTTGCGATTTCGGGGTGGGACATTTCTCGACCGCGGAAAATGAGCGTGACCTGAACTTTGTCACCCTCTTCCAGGAAGCGCCGCGCGTCCTTCACGCGATAATCAAGGTCGTGCGCCTCGGTGCCGTAGCGCATCCGGATGCCCTTGATATCCACGGTGTGCGCCTTCTTCTTGGCGTCCTTCTGCTTTTTGGCCTGGTCGTACTTGAACTTACCGTAGTCCAGAATTCGGCATACCGGTGGCTGCGCCGTGGGCGAGATCTCCACGAGGTCCATCCCCTGCTCCTGGGCGAGCCGCAGCGCCTGTCGCGTCTCCATTACCCCGAGCTGGTTCCCCTCGGGATCGAGAACACGCACTTCCGGAACCCGGATTCGATGGTTCATGCGCGGGCCCATATCCCGTGGTCCGCGCCGGTC
>Ga0255338_1004447_pt1 | contig 14505 bp, 16 predicted proteins | sample MeOH1_35cm_T4_19_FD_203715 | JGI IMG/M metagenome (GOLD analysis project Ga0255338, IMG submission 203715) | Sandy soil microbial communities from University of British Columbia, Vancouver, Canada - MeOH1_35cm_T4_195 | ecosystem: Engineered > Artificial ecosystem > Sand microcosm > Unclassified ...
TCCGCAGGCAGGACGTGGCGCTCCGGCTCGTCGTGCTCGTCGACCGCCTCTACGACCGGGACGTGCCCGTGGTGCTCGGTGGCGACGGCGAGCGGGGGCTGTTCGGCGCCGACATGCTCGCCGGCGGCTACCGCAAGAAGTACTACCGGGCGCTGTCGCGCCTCGGCGCCCTGGCTGAGGCAGGCGTGGCAGCGACCCGGGGCCCGAAGACCGCGGGGGCCTGAGCGGCCGGAGGCCGCGTGAGGAGCACCACGGACCGCTGCTCCAGCGCCACCTTGGCGCGAGCGCGGAACGCCTGGCCCGGTTGGACGCGGCCGTCGGTGTCGAGCACCGCGGTCCAGCGTCGGCCGAAGTCGGCCGCAGGGAGCTGGAAGGTCACCGGTTCGAAGTGCCCGTTGAACAGCAGCAGGAAGGAGTCGTCGACCAGCGGCGCGCCCCGGGCGTCCGACTCCGCGATCGCCTCGCCGTTGAGGAACACCATGACGGATCGAGCCTGGTCGTTGTCCCAGGCGGCGTCGTCCATGTGGGTGCCCGCGGGCGAGAGCCAGGCGATGTCCTGCAGGTCGGACTCGCCGCCGTGGTCGGGGCGGCCCGCGAAGAACCGTCGCCGCCGGAACACCGGGTGCTCGCGCCGCAGGTGGATCAGGCGGCTGGTCAGTGCCAGCAGGGCCCGCCGGTCGTCGTCGAGGTCCCAGTCCACCCAGGAGAGCTCGTTGTCCTGGCAGTACACGTTGTTGTTGCCGCGCTGCGTGCGCCCCAGCTCGTCGCCGTGCGCCAGCATCGGCACACCCTGCGACAGCAGCAGCGTCACCAGGAAATTGCGCTGCTGGCGGTGCCGCAGCGCGAGGATCGCGGGGTCGTCGGTGGGACCCTCGACACCGCAGTTCCACGACCGGTTGAACGACTCCCCGTCGCGGTTGTCCTCGCCGTTGGCCTCGTTGTGCTTGTCGTTGTAGGACACGAGGTCCGCGAGCGTGAAGCCGTCGTGCGCGGTGATGAAGTTGATGGACGCCAGCGGTCGCCGCCCGGTGTGCTCGTAGAGGTCCGACGAGCCCGAGAGGCGGCTGGCGAACTCGCCGAGGGTGGACGGTTCCGAGCGCCAGAAGTCGCGCACGCTGTCCCGGAACCTGCCGTTCCACTCGGTCCACAGCGGCGGGAACCCGCCTACCTGGTAGCCGCCGTCGCCGAGGTCCCAGGGTTCGGCGATCAGCTTGACCTGCGAGACCACCGGGTCCTGCTGCACCAGGTCGAAGAACGCCGACAGCCGGTCCACCTCGTGGAACTGGCGTGCGAGGGTCGCGGCGAGGTCGAAGCGGAAGCCGTCGACGTGCATCTCGGCGGCCCAGTAGCGCAGCGAGTCCATGATCAGCTGCAGCACGTGCGGCGAGCGCATCCGCAGCGAGTTTCCCGTGCCCGTCGTGTCGAAGTAGTGCGCCTGGTCGTCGTCCACCAGCCGGTAGTAGTTGGCGTTGTCGATGCCGCGGAAGCTCAGCGTGGGGCCCAGGTGGTTGCCCTCGGCGGTGTGGTTGTAGACCACGTCGAGGATCACCTCGATGTCGGCCGCGTGCAACGCCTTGACCATCGCCTTGAACTCCTGCACCTGCTGGCCGTCCTGCGCGTAGGCGGCGTAGCCGTTGTGCGGCGCGAAGAATCCGATGGTGTTGTAGCCCCAGTAGTTGGTCAGGCCCTTGGCGCGCAGCGACGGGTCTTCGACGAACTGGTGGACCGGCATCAGCTCCACGGCCGTCACGCCGAGCGACGTCAGGTGGTCGAGCACCGCGGGGTGCGCCAGGCCGGAGTAGGTGCCGCGCAGCTCCTGCGGGGCGCCGGGGTGGTGCTGCGTCAGCCCCTTGACGTGGGCCTCGTAGATCACCGACTGGTGGTACTCGTGCTGCGGTGGGCGGTCGTGGCCCCAGTCGAAGTACGGGTTGGTGACGACGCCGACCATCGTGTGCGGCGCGGAGTCCAGCACGTTGCGCGCCGACGGGTCGGCGAACCGGTACGAGTACAGCGACTCGTGGCCGTCCACCTGGCCGTCGATCGCGCGGGCGTACGGGTCCAGCAGCAGCTTCGACGGGTCGCAGCGCTGACCGTGCGCGGGGTCGTAGGGCCCGTGGACGCGGTAGCCGTAGCGCTGCCCGGGCACGATGCCCGGCACGTAGCCGTGCCATACGAAGGCGTCCACCTCCGCCAGGTCCACCCGAGTCTCCACGCCGCCGGGGTGCACCAGGCACAGCTCGACCCGCTCGGCAGCCTCGGAGAAGATCGCGAAGTTGGTCCCGGCGCCGTCATAGGTGGCACCGAGCGGGTAGGCGCGGCCGGGCCAGATCTGCATGGGCCCCAGACTGCCAGTACCCGGTGCGGCCGTCCGGTCAGGCGGTCAGGCCGTCGTGGGTTCGGGCCTCGGCGACGAAACGCTTTGCGATGACAGGTCACGTGCGCGCCGTGCGCGCGCGCGATCGCTCGGCCGCACTTCAGTGCTGGACGTCGACCACGACGCGGGCCGGCTCGGCGAGCGCGAACACCCGGTAGGGGCGTCCGGCGTCCTTGAGCCCGATGAAGGCCTGCGTCCTGCCCTCGAAGGTGCCGAGCATGTCCACCTCCCACACCTGGGCGTAGCCCTCGGTGGTGATCGGGCCCTCGGCCCACTCGGTCTGGCCGGTGTCGAACGGGTAGCCCATGCCCGTGAGCACCACCTCGAGGATCCCCGCGCCGGAGATCGTGCGCGTCCTGCCCGAGGCGTCCTCGACGGCCTCCGGCACGTAGCGCACGGACCACCCGGGGGTCCCGGTGCCGGCCACCTCGAACACCACGCGGTCGTAGCCGTCGTGCGCGCCCACGCGGACCTCGGTCACCGTCAGGAGGGACCCCTGCGACGGCTCCGCCTGGCTGACGGTCGCCGGGTCGGCGAACACGCTGGTCACGTCCTCGGCCTCGGCCTGCGACCCGGTGGCCACGGGCTCCGGCCGCGTGGGCGCCGGGCTCGACGACGCATCGCCCGATGCGGCCGTGTCGCCGGCCCCGGACTGCGCGGGGGTGGTGGTCGTCGTGCCGGTGCCGCCCTGCGCGCCGCCGCCGCAGCCGGCGGCCAGCCCGACCGTCAGCAGCAGCACCGCGGCCTGGAACGTCGCTCGCCTGAGGTTCATGCCGGCCTCCTCGTCGCACGTAGCAACGATCGTAGACAGCAGGCCCGACCCGCGTGGGCCGTCCGGCCGTCGATCGGCCGACGAGGCGTGCGCCGCGCCCGTTCGTCGAGTAGAACCGTGGCATGACCGACCGCGACCTGACGTCCGACCCGGCGGCCGAACGCCTGGCCGACCCGCCCCGCGACGAGGTGCGGCTGGCGACTGCGGACGTGCGTTCCGGCGGGGACGCGCGACGGGCGCCGCACTCGCTGCGCGAGACGGAGCTGGAGCCCGACGACGAGCCGTCGGCCAGCGGCGACGACTGGGACGACGTCGAGCGGCTCTAGCTAGCCCTCGCCTCGCAGCTGCAGCCGGGCGGCGTCGACCTGGTCGAGCAGCTCGTGGCCGTCCGGCCCCTGGAGCACCAGCACGTGCTCGTCGCGTGCGGCCTGCGTGGCGTGCGGGCCGCCCGGGTTGGGCGTCGGGGCGCCGTGGGCGAGCACGTGCTCGGCGAACGTCAGCTGGCGGATGACGATGGCTCGCACCCGGCCGGGGAAATGGGTGGCGGCACCGGCGTAGATCTCGGGGTCGTGCTGGCCGTCGTCGCCCACCAGCACCCAACGGATGCCGGGGAACTCGGTGAACAGCCGATGGAGCTCGGTCACCTTGTGCCGGCGCCCGGAGCGGAACCACCCGGTGTTCGTCGGGCCCCAGTCGGTGAGCAGCAAGGTGCCCGCGGGGAAGCGGTGGCGGCGCAGGAACCGACCGATCGCGGGTGCGGCGTTCCAGGCCCCCGTCGACAGGTACATGACGGGCATGTCCGGCTGGTCGGACCGCAGGCGCGCGAACAGCGCCGCCATGCCGGGAACGGGCTCGCGGGCGTTCTCGTGGCGGACGAAGGAGTTCCAGGCGGCGACGAGCGGGCGGGGGAGCCGGGTGACCATCACCGTGTCGTCGATGTCCGCGACGATCCCGTGGCGTACGCCGGGTCCCACCACCTGGATGGGCGCGATGGAGGTCGCACCGTCCTGGGTGCGCAGCTGCACGTCGTGCCAGCCCGGCGGAAGGTCCGCTGCGAGCACCTCGTCGACCATCCCGCCGCGGTCGGCCGTCACGGTGTGGACCGTGCCGCCGACCGTCACCTCGATGCGGGCCCCGGCCACGGAGGCGGTGAGGAAGGACCGCCATCCCCGCACCGTCGTCGGAGCCGTCCCGTGCCAGGCGCCGGCCGTGGCCGCGCCGGCCCCCGGCAGCTCCGTGTCGGGTACCTCGGCCGCGGCGAGCACCGTGCGTGCCAGGACGCGGACCCAGCCGGGGGCTCCGTAACCGGGGTAGGGCTCCACGCGCACGGTCCAGCCCCGCGCCCGGAGCGTCGCGGCGACCTGGCGGTCGAAGGCGTCCTCCATCCGCGCCGCGTAGTGCAGCCGCGCCGACGCGGTGGTCAGCGGGTTGGTCGACTCCGGACGGGCCTGCGGGCGGCCCGTCCGGAGCGTGGGATCGGCGTCCGACCGGTGCGGGCTCACTTCTTCGGAGTCAGCGCCCCGCCCGCCGACTCCAGGTGCGCTCGGACGAACCAGTGGAACTTCTCCAGGGCGTGCAGCTGCCCGACGAGGAGGTCGTTGGTGATGAGGTCGAGCTTCTCGGTGGCCGCGGCGGCCTCCCGGTGCGACGTGATCACCCCGATGTAGACCTTGTCGAGCTCCGCGAGGTGCGTGATGGCGGGCGCGCGGCCGATCGGGTAGTCCTCCCAGGTCCGTGCCGCGACGAGGGCGCCGGGGGTGCCGATGGGCGCGACGCCGAGGGTGGCGATACGTTCGGCGATCTCGTCCACCTGGAGCCGCACGGCATCCACCTGCGGGTCGAGCATCTCGTGCACCGCGATGAAGTTGGGACCGACGACGTTCCAGTGCACGTGCTTGAGGGTGAGGTGCAGGTCGTTGAGGGCATGCAGGCGCCCCTGGAGGATCGCCGCCACCTCGGCGCCCTCCTCGGGCGTCAAGGACGGGACCGTGAACTTCGGCAGTTCCTTGCTGGCCATCGGTGCTCTCCTTGCTCGTGTGCCGTCAGGGCCCCGCCGCGCGACCGGACGGGGGAGTGCCGGCGCCATCCGGTCTATCACGTCCCCGGCGGGCCCGAGACGGGACCGCGCGGCCGCGGCACGAGGTGCCGGCGGTCCGCACCGGTGGTGCCGAGGCGGGAGCGGCGTTCGACGAGGGTGGGCGTCAGCCACCAGCATCCCGCGAGGAGCAGGACGACGACAGTCAGGGCGGCCCATGCCGCAGCCCGGGACACCACGATGTCGAACAGCAGCAGCGGGACGCCCGCCAGCACCAGGGCCAGCACGGCGAGGCCGGCGCGGGCGAACCGGTTGCCCGCGTCGACGAGCTCGCGCTTGAGCCGGTGGCGGAACAGCAGCCGGTGCATCGCCGCCGGCGTGACGATCAGCACGGTCGCGAGCACCGCGAGCCCGACGAGCAGCAGGTACACCGTGCGCTGGAACCGGTCCAGGTCCGTGAACCGCTGCTGGAAAGGCACCGTCAGCAGGAAGCCCACCAGGATCTGCGCGCCGGTCTGCGTGACGCGCAGCTCTTGGACCAGCTCCTCCCAGTTGCGGTCCATGCGCTCGGCGAACGTCTCACGGCGGCCGTCGTCGGACGCGAGGTCTGGCTGGTTCGACACGTGCGGCCTCCTCCCGGATCCGATCATCGTGCGAACGGGGCGGGGGCGCAGCCTGGTCGGAGCAGCCTTCGGGCTGCGGAAGACTGTGGACGTGCTGCACGACGCCTCCCGACACGACTTCGGTTCCGACAACTACGCGGGGGCGCACCCCGAGGTGGTCGCCGCCATGGCGGACGCCAACGGCGGGCACGTCTCGTCGTACGGCGGCGACCCGTACACGCGGCGGCTGGGGCAGGTGCTGTCGGACGTGCTCGGGCGCCGCGCCGAGGTGTTCCCGGTGTTCAACGGGACGGGTGCGAACGTCGTCGTGCTCCAGGCGATGCTGCCCCGCTGGGGGGCGGTGATCTGCGCGGAGACGGCCCACATCAACACCGACGAGGGCGGTGCTCCCGAGAAGGTCGCCGGCATCAAGCTCGCCACGGTGGCGACGCCGGACGGCAAGCTGACCCCGGAGCTGGTGGCCCGGCAGGCCCACGGATTCGGCGACGAGCACCACGCGCAGCCGGCCGTGGTGTCCCTGACCCAGTCCACCGAGGTGGGAACCGTCTACACGGTCGACGAGATCGCGGCGCTGGTGGAGCAGGCGCACGGCCTGGGGCTGCGCGTGCACGTGGACGGCAGCCGCCTGGCGAACGCGGCGGCGACCCTCGGCGTGCCGCTGTCCGCCCTCGCCGCCGGTGTGGACGCGATCAGCCTGGGCGGCACCAAGCTCGGCACGCTGTTCGGTGAGGCCGTCGTGGTGCTCGACCCGACGATCGACGGCGTGCGGTACCTGCGCAAGGCGGACACCCAGCTCGCGTCGAAGATGCGGTTCGCCTCCGCGCAGCTGCTCGCGCTGTACGAGGGCGACCTGTGGCACCGCTCCGCGACCCGCTCCAACGCGATGGCGGCGCGGCTGCGCGTGGGCCTGGAGGGCGTGCCCGGGGTCCAGCCGACGCAGCCGACGCAGGCGAACGCGGTGTTCGCCCGCCTGCCGGTGGGCATGGCGGCGCACCTGCGCCAGCGGTGGCACTTCTACGACTGGTCCGCCGGCACCGGGGAGGTGCGCCTGATGTGCGCCTGGGACACCACCGAGGCAGACGTCGACGCGTTCGTCGCAGCGGCGAAGGCGTTCGCCGCGCTCTGATCGCGACCGCGCCGGCCCGGCCGTGCCGTCAGGGGCGCGGCGAGCGGTGGTGCGGGCGGGGCCGGTCGGCGTCGTGGCGGCGCGGGCGGGTCTCCCCGTCGCGCGCGTCACGGGCCTGACGGGGGCCGGTGTCCGGGCGGATGTGCAGGGGACGCCCGGCCACGTGTGTCCGCGACAGCTTCTCGACGGCGGCCGGCGACAGCCCGCCCGGGATGTCGACGAGCGCGAAGCTGCCGAAGATGTCGATCTTGCCGACGTCCTTGCCCGTCAGCCCGCCCTCGCCGGTCAGGGCGCCGACGAGCGCCCCGGGCTGGAGCCCGTCGCGGTGGCCGACGGAGACGCGGTAGCGCGCGCCGTCCTCGGTCCGGCGCGGGCGTGGGCCGTCGCGTCGCGGACGCTCGGGCACGTCGTCCACGCGGGCGAGGGCGTCGTCGAGGTCGTCGCCCTGGTCCTGGCGACCGGCCGGGCCCTCGTCGCCGACGGCGAGCGCCGCCACCACCGCCAACAGCTCGGCCGCGTCCAGGCCGTCGCGCGACGCCAGGTGGGCGGCCACCGCGTCGCGGTAGACCTCGAGCCGACCCACGGCCGCGCGCTCGTCGGCCCGGGCGAGCAGGGCCACGACGCGGTGCGCGGACACCTGGGCCGGTGTGGGGATCTCCACGCGCTCGATCTGCACGCGCGTGGCGCGCTCGATCTGCCGCAGGCGGGGCTGCTCGGCCGGCGTGACGAACGTCAGCGCCTCGCCCGCCCGCCCGGCCCGGCCGGTGCGGCCGATCCGATGGACGTAGGGCTCGGCGCCACGTGGCAGGTCGAAGTTGACCACCAGGCCGACCCGCTCGACGTCGAGGCCGCGGGCGGCCACGTCGGTCGCGACGAGCACCCGCAGGGCGCCGGAGCGCAGCCGGTCGACGATCTTCTCGCGCTCGCCCTGGGCGACGTCCCCGGACAGGTAGGCGGCGGACACGCCGCGCGCGACGAGCTCGCTGCCGACGCGCTCGGCGTCCTGGCGCGTGCGCACGAAGACGATGGCACCGTCGGCGTCGGTGGTGGCGAGCACGCGGACCAGCGCGCCCGTCTTGTGCCGGTGCGGCACCGTCGCGTACGTCTGCCGGACGGTGGCCACGGTGGACGACTGCCGTGTGACCGACACCCGCACGGGGTCGGTGAGGTGCTGCTCGGCGACCCGCCGGATCTGCGGCGGCATGGTCGCGGAGAACAGTGCGACCTGGCGGCCGGCCGGCACGTCCGAGAGCACCCGGTCGACGTCCTCCGCGAAGCCCATCTGGAGCATCTCGTCGGCCTCGTCCAGCACCACGTGGGCCACGCGGTCCAGCACCAGCGTGCCGCGCTCCAGGTGGTCGATGACGCGGCCCGGCGTGCCGACCACCACCTGCGCGCCGCGGGCCAGCGCGCGCTGCTGCGGCAGGTACGGCGCGCCGCCGTACACCGCGACCACCTGGACGCCGGTCAGGTGCCGGGCGAACGACGCGAGCGCGTCGGCCACCTGCAGCGCCAGCTCCCGCGTCGGGGTGAGCACCAGGGCCTGGACGGCCGGCAGGTCGGGGTCGACGCCGGCGAGCAGCGGCAGGCCGAACGCGGCCGTCTTGCCGGTGCCGGTCTGCGCGACGCCGACGAGGTCGCGGCCCGCCAGCAGCGCCGGGATCGCCCCGGCCTGGATGGCGGTGGGGGTGGTGAAGCCGAGCTCCGCGGCGGCGCGGTGCAACGGCTCGGGCAGGGGCAGGTCGACGAAGTCGGCCGTCTCGTCGACGGGCAGCGCGAGGTCGGCGGGCATGGTCATGCGTGGTGAACCGTTCGGTCGGTGGGGAGCCGGGCCGGGTACCCCGATGGCACCCGGTGCGCCGCCACCCCGACACATCGGCCGCCTGGGCGGCCACGACCTGACGACACCAGGGCCCCGGGGGGCCCTTGCTCACAGGGGTTCGCGACGAACTCGTGGGATGAGTCTACCCGACGCGTGTCGCGAGCCGCGCGTCCCAGCGCCGCGGTGTCGGGGTTCCCTAGCATGGTGGCCGGTGGTGGAGGGGGAGGCGAGCGCCGTGGCACGGGAGTCGGTCGTCAGCACGCGCGTGCTGACCGTGCCCAACGCCATCAGCCTGGCGCGGCTGCTCCTGGTGCCGGTGTTCGCCGTGCTGCTGGTGCAGCACCGCGACGGCTGGGCGCTGGCGGTGCTGGCGTTCTCGGGCGCGAGCGACTGGCTGGACGGCGTCATCGCGCGCCGCTGGAACCAGGTGAGCCGGCTCGGCCAGCTGCTGGACCCGGCCGCCGACCGCGCGTTCATCCTCGTGACGATCGTCACCCTGGCCTGGCGCGGCGTGGTGCCCTGGTGGCTCGTCGTCGCGCTGGTGCTACGGGACGTCCTGCTCGGTCTGGTGCAGCTCGCGGTGGCGCACGGCGGGCACCCGCCGTTGCCGGTCCACCTGGCGGGCAAGGCCGGGACGTTCGCGCTGCTGTATGCCTTCCCGCTGCTGCTGCTCGGTAGCTTCGGGGGAGCGGTCGCGGTGGTCGCGACGGTGCTCGGCTGGGCCTTCGCGATCTGGGGCGTGGGCCTCTACTGGTTCTCCGGGGCGCTCTACGCCGGGCAGGCCTACCGCCTGCTGGCCCACCGCCCGGCCCGGGCCGGGGCACGGCCGTGACCGCGCGGCACGCCCCGCCGGTCGGCCGCGCACCGGACGAGTCGATGACCCTGCTCACCGAGCTGACCCGCCGCCCGCTCGACCCGTCGTACGCGGACGCGGCGGCGCGGCGCGCGGTCGAGGGCGACCGGCGCGGCGCCGTCTCGCACGGGCTGGCCGTGCTGCTGGCCGCGCTGCTGGGCGTGGGCGTCGCGGCGGCGGCGCTGGCGCTGCGGACCCCGACGGCAGGCGACCGCCAGGCGCGCGCCCTGCTGGAGCACCAGGTGCTCGAGAAGAGGGATGTCGTCGACGCGCTCGAGGCCTCCAACGCGCGTACGGCGTCGGAGGTCACGGCCCTGCAGGAGTCCGCGCTGCGCAGCTCGGACCCGCAGCTCCTGGACCGCACACGCCCGTGGGCCGTCGCGTCCGCCCTGGCGCCCGTCGTCGGCGCCGGCCTCCGCATCGTGCTGACGGACGCCGCCGGGACGGCGGACAACCCCGACGACCTCGACCTGCGTGTGCAGGACGTGGACCTCCAGGTGCTGGTCAACGGCCTGTGGGCGGCGGGTGCTGAGGCGGTCGCCGTCAACGGGCAGCGCGTGGGCCCCACCACGGCGATCCGCAGCGCCGGCTCGGCCGTGCTGGTCGACCTGGTGCCGCTCGTCGGGCCGTACACCGTGGAGGTGATCGGCGACGCGCCGGAGCTCCAGACCAGGCTGGCGCGCTCGACGGCCGGCCAGCACATGGCGATGCTGCACGCGACGTACGGCATCGGCGTGCAGACGTCGTCGGTGGCGAAGATGGAGCTGCCGGGGTCCGGTTCGCTGGTGCTCCGCGAGGCGACGGTGCCCGACGAAGCGCTCGCCGCCGCCGGCCTGGCGGATGCGCCCGCCGCCGCCGGTGTGCGACAGTCTGGCGCGGACAAGGAGGGGGACGGGTCGTGATCGCGATCCTCGGGCTGGCCATCGGTGTCGTCGTGGGCCTGCTGGTGCAGCCGACGGTGCCGGCGGAGCTGCAGCCCTACCTGCCGATCGCGGTGGTGGCCGCCCTGGACGCCCTGTTCGGCGGCCTGCGTGCCCTGCTCGACGGCATCTTCGACGACCGGGTGTTCCTCACGTCCTTCCTGTCGAACGTCGTGGTGGCGGCGTTCATCGTGTTCCTGGGCGACCAGCTCGGGGTCGGGACACAGCTGTCGACGGCCGTCGTGGTGGTCCTGGGCATCCGGATCTTCTCCAACGCCGCGTCGATCCGCCGGCACCTGTTCCGGGCGTAGCTCATGGGCGACGTCGAACCGCGGGAGGACGGGGCAGGTGGCCCGGAGGCCGAGCGCCGTCCCTCCGGCCACCCGCTGCGCGGCTGGGCGGCGCTGCGCTCCGCGATGGTCCCGCGCGCCACACGCGCACAGCTCCTCGCCGGGCTGCTGTGCGCCCTGCTGGGGTTCGCGCTCGTGGTGCAGTTCCGGCAGGCCGGGAACTCCTCGCTCTCGGCGCTGCGGCAGGACGACCTGGTGCGGCTGCTCGACGAGACGTCCGCGCGCGCCGACGAGCTGAGCCGGGAGGCGTCGGACCTGGCGGCGGAGCGGGACCAGCTGGTGTCCGGCTCCGACTCGCGGCAGGCCGCCCTCGACGCGGCGCGGCGCAACGCGGCGATGCAGGGCATCCTCTCGGGCCGGCTGCCGGCCCAGGGGCCCGGCGTCAGCATCACGCTGACGGACCCGGACGGCCGGCTCCTTCCCGTGACGATGCTCAACATGCTGGAGGAGCTGCGCAACGCCGGCGCCGAGGCGATCCAGGTGGGTGACCAGCGCGTCACGGCGAGCAGCGCGTTCACCGGCGCGCCCGGGGCGATCCAGCTCAACGGAGTCACCCTGCACGCGCCCTACCGGTGGCTGGTGATCGGCGACCCGGACACCATCGCGACGGCGCTGGAGATCCCCGGGGGCGCGCTGGCGTTCGTCGAGAACGACGGCGCGACCGGGCGCATCGACAAGCTCGAGCAGGTCGACGTGACCGCGCTGCGCGACCTGCCGGACCCCCGGTTCGCCACGCTGGCCCCCGTGGAGGCGCCGTGACCGGATCGGACGCGCCGAGAGGTTCCGGCGGGCCACGGTGCCGCCTAAAGTGTCGTGACCATGGGGGCGGTACGTCCCCGGCGGCGAGGGAGGCGGGCAGATGACGGACGAGCGCGGCGTCGGTTCGACGCCGGACACCGGCCGGGGGCCCGACACCACGGTGTCCTTCCCGGGTGCCGCCCTGCCGGAGGTCGAGCAGGGGCCGGTGCGCCTCTCGTCCGCCGAGGTGGCGGCTGTGAACGCGCTGCCTCCCACGTCGGCGCTGCTGGTGATGCAGCGCGGGCCCTCCGCGGGGGCGAGGTTCCTGCTGGACGCCGAGCGCACGTCCGCGGGGCGGAGCACCGAGGCGGACATCTTCCTCGACGACGTGACGGTGTCCCGCAAGCACGCGGAGTTCGTCCGCGAAGGGCAGCAGTTCCGGGTGCGCGACGTCGGGTCGCTCAACGGCACCTACGTCAACCGGAACCGCATCGACCAGGTGGTGCTGCGTGCCGGCGACGAGGTGCAGATCGGGAAGTTCCGCATGACGTTCCACCCGAGCCCGTTGCGCGACACCGCGCCGGGTGCAGTGTGACGCAGGCGGCGGCGAACGGCGCCCCCCGCTGGGCGCCCGAGGTGTCGTCGGCGCCGGCGGACCTCCCCTCGGGCCCCTGGCCGCGGGGCCTGTCGCGGCGCGCGTCGATGCGGATCTCGGACGTCCTGGCGGCGCTCCAGGTCGAGTTCCCGGCGGTCACCACCTCCAAGCTGCGCTTCTGGGAGGAGCAGGGCCTGGTGACCCCGGTGCGCACCGCCGCGGGCTACCGGCAGTACTCGCCCGCGGACGTCGAGCGCCTGCGGTACGTGCTGCGCATGCAGCGCGACCGCTACCTCCCGCTCAAGGTGATCGCCGAGCGGCTCGCGGCCCTGGACGCCGGCGAGGAGGACGAGCCGCCGGCACGGGCGCGCCTGGCGACGAGCGACGGGGTCCGCACGACCAGCGCACCGCGCTGGACCACCGATGCGCTGGCCCAGGAGGCGGGCGTCCCCGTGGGCCTCGTCGCCGACCTGGTGGCTGCCGGCGTGCTGCGCTCCAACGCGCGTGGCGTGTTCGACGTGTACGCGCGCGACGTGGTGCAGGCCGCGGCGCGGCTCGCCGAGCACGGCCTGGATGCGCGTCACCTGCGGGCCTTCCGCTCGGCCGCCGACAGGCAGCTGGACCTCGTGGAGCAGGTGGTCGCGCCGGTGCGCGGGCAGCGGTCGGTCTCGTCGCGGGCCCGGGCCGGCACCCTGGCTGCCGAGCTGGGGGAGCTGTGCACGCAGCTGCACACGGCGCTGGTGCGCGCCGCGATCGCCGACCTGGACGCCTGACCCGGCGGTGTGCCGCGGCGTGCGGTGGCCCTGCAGCGCGGACCGCAGGCTCGTACCGTGGAGGGGTGGCCGAGAGCGCGGGACTGGTGCAGGTCGAGGTCGTCGGGGTCCGCACCCACGTGGGGGACGACGAGACCGTGGTGCTGCTCCTCGACCCGGAGTCCGGCCTCCTGGTGCCGATCCTCATCGGGCCGGCGGAGGCCTCGGCCATCGCGGCCGCGCAGGCCGGGATCGTCCCGCCGCGCCCCATGACGCACGACCTGCTGCGTGACGCCCTGGTGGCGGCCGGGACGCGGGTGCGGCGCGTGGAGATCACCCAGCTCCTGGACGGGGTGTTCCACGCGGCGCTGGTGCTGGACAGTGGGCGCCGGGTCGACTCGCGGGCATCGGACGCGATCGCGGTGGCCCTGCGCTTCGAGTGCCCGGTGCTGTGCGCGTCGCAGGTGCTGGCTCAGGCGGGTGTCGAGGTGCGTCACGTGACCCCCGAGAAGGACATCGAGGAGTTCCGCGACTTCCTCGACCACGTCTCGGCGGAGGACTTCGCGACGGGGGAGGACCCGGGCGAGCCGCCGGGCGAGCCGACCTCACCTTCAGGCGGAACCTGAGACTCACCAGCGGCGACACGCCACGAGCGTCGTTGCGCCGGGGGTGGGCGCGGCCTAGCGTTGCCGACGAGCCCCACCCCCCATCGCAGGAGGCACCCGTGACCACGAAGGACACCGCCGACCAGGCGCCGGTCCTGCCGCAGGGTGCGCAGGGCCTCCTGTTCGACGACGACCTGCCCACGCTCGACGACGAGCACGCCGGCTACCGGGGGACCACCGCCTGCCACGCCGCCGGCATCACCTACCGGCAGTTGGACTACTGGGCCCGCACGGGGCTGGTCGAACCGTCCGTCCGGCCCGCGACCGGGTCCGGCACCCAGCGGCTGTACAGCTTCCGCGACATCCTGGTGCTCAAGGTGGTCAAGCGGCTGCTGGACACGGGCGTGTCGCTCCAGCAGATCCGCCAGGCCGTCGGCTTCCTGCGCGAGCGCGGGGTCGAGGACCTCGCGGGTATCACGCTGATGTCGGACGGGGCTTCGGTGTACGAGTGCACGTCCCCCGACGAGGTGATCGATCTGGTGCAGGGCGGCCAGGGCGTGTTCGGCATCGCCGTCGGGCGCGTGTGGCGCGAGGTCGAGGGCACGTTGGCGGAGATGCCGACCGAGCGGGCCGACGACGAGGCGGCCGCCCCGGCGTTCGAGGGCGTCGACGAGCTCGCGGCGCGGCGCCAGGCGCGCACCGCCGGCTGAGGTTCCGCAGCGCGACGCTAGACGAGGGCGCGTGCGGGACGTGGCGCCCGCAGGGCGCGGTCCAGCAGTGCGTCGAACACGGCCGCCAGCTCGTCGGCAGCGACGCCGGGCCAGCTGTGGATGGGGCGGGCGGCACCCTGCGCCTGCTGCAGCGCGGCGCGCTCGGGCACGGCGGGGGACAAGAGCAGCGGGCCGTAGAGGTTCTGCAGCTCCTCGAGCCGGTACGCCTG
>Ga0255338_1004448_pt1 | contig 14505 bp, 13 predicted proteins | sample MeOH1_35cm_T4_19_FD_203715 | JGI IMG/M metagenome (GOLD analysis project Ga0255338, IMG submission 203715) | Sandy soil microbial communities from University of British Columbia, Vancouver, Canada - MeOH1_35cm_T4_195 | ecosystem: Engineered > Artificial ecosystem > Sand microcosm > Unclassified ...
GACACCGTGGGCTGCGTCGCCCGCGACGCGCAGGGACGCTTCGCCGCCGCCATCAGCACCGGCGGCACCACCATCACCTTCTATGGCCGCGTGGGTGATGTGCCCATGTTCGGCGCGGGCATCTTCGCCGGCCCCAAGGGCGCCGTGGCCTGCACGGGCAATGGCGAGGACATCGTCAAGCGCCTGGTGGCCAAGGCCGCCTACGACATGCTGGCCCAGGGCCTCCCTGCCCAGGAGGCCGTGGACCGCACCCTCGCCGCCTTCCCCGCCACCATCGACCTCGGCCTCGTGGCCGTCGGCCCCACCACCACCGGCGGCGGATGCAACTACTCCCCCGAGAAGAAGGCCTTCGTGAAGGACTACCGGAACCAGATGGCGTGGAGCGTCAGGGAATAGCCCCGCCCAATCTGCGTTTCGGGCGGCTGTGCCTGAGGCTGGTCAGCCCCAGGCACAGCCGTCCGTAGAGGTAAGGATCTGTACTGTGGTCCGCCGAAAACGCCTCTTCACAATGCTCATTGCGGTAGCCGGGTCCGTTGTCCGTGAAGTTTCAATCCTCGTGCGCGGGGAACGGGATGCCGCCGGGCAGGGCCAGGTGCGCTGGACCGGTTCATCCCCGCGTGCGCGGGGAACGGAAGGCGGCGCCCAGCAGTTTGCACGAATGGCTCGGTTCATCCCCGCGTGCGCGGGGAACGGCGGGGCGGAATGTGGGCTAAGGCTGCGGAGAACGGTTCATCCCCGCGTGCGCGGGGAACGGCCGATCCAGGCGAGAGCGTTGAGCCCTCCGAACGGTTCATCCCCGCGTGCGCGGGGAACGGCACCATCCGGCTGCCCAAGGTGGGGATGAGCACGGTTCATCCCCGCGTGCGCGGGGAACGGGCTGGGATTGCGATTCCGAGTTGGTGGATGTCCGGTTCATCCCCGCGTGCGCGGGGAACGGGCCCGTGAGGATGTCGGTGAAGTTGACGCGGACGGTTCATCCCCGCGTGCGCGGGGAACGGGGCCTGGCGGAAGTTCTCGAAGTGGTTCTGGGCGGTTCATCCCCGCGTGCGCGGGGAACGGATGAGCGTGCGACCGGGCAATCCGGTGTCGCCCGGTTCATCCCCGCGTGCGCGGGGAACGGGCGGGTCCGCTCCTCGATCCGACGCTTGCGACCGGTTCATCCCCGCGTGCGCGGGGAACGGCCCAAATCCTCCAGCCAGGGATTTCTCCACTGCGGTTCATCCCCGCGTGCGCGGGGAACGGGTTCTGGGTCGCGTTCATGCGGACCTCCGGGGCGGTTCATCCCCGCGTGCGCGGGGAACGGCTTCCCGCTGGCGAAATCCAGGAAACAGCACCCGGTTCATCCCCGCGTGCGCGGGGAACGGGTGGACCACCTCGCGGGGATCATGCTCGAAGCCGGTTCATCCCCGCGTGCGCGGGGAACGGGCTGGGCGAAACGTGGAAGAGACGCCAGAACTCGGTTCATCCCCGCGTGCGCGGGGAACGGCTGCAACCCTCGCCCGCCTGGGCCTGGTGCTGCGGTTCATCCCCGCGTGCGCGGGGAACGGTGACGTCCACCGGAGGCGAAGGGCGGCGGCCCGGGTTCATCCCCGCGTGCGCGGGGAACGGTCGGCGGAAAGGTGCGGGGCTCGGCGCAACCACGGTTCATCCCCGCGTGCGCGGGGAACGGATTGCCAGCTCAACGCCATGGTTTGAAATGCGCGGTTCATCCCCGCGTGCGCGGGGAACGGTCATCACGCACGAATACATCGTATCGCCATCGCGGTTCATCCCCGCGTGCGCGGGGAACGGTGCTCGTTCGTCGTGAGTGGATGCCACACCTACGGTTCATCCCCGCGTGCGCGGGGAACGGTCGGGAGGCATCTGATGGGATTCTGGGTAGCCCGGTTCATCCCCGCGTGCGCGGGGAACGGGGCAGCCGCACCACCATCGGCTACCGCTACCGCGGTTCATCCCCGCGTGCGCGGGGAACGGTGCTCGTTCGTCGTGAGTGGATGCCACACCTACGGTTCATCCCCGCGTGCGCGGGGAACGGTCGGGAGGCATCTGATGGGATTCTGGGTAGCCCGGTTCATCCCCGCGTGCGCGGGGAACGGGGCAGCCGCACCACCATCGGCTACCGCTACCGCGGTTCATCCCCGCGTGCGCGGGGAACGGGGCCTGGCCTGCTCCTTCAGTTCCTTGATCCGCGGTTCATCCCCGCGTGCGCGGGGAACGGAGCGTCACGGTCAGGCGGGTGGTGCCGTTCAGCGGTTCATCCCCGCGTGCGCGGGGAACGGAGGGAGGTCTCCGCCTGGGCGCTGAAGCTGACCGGTTCATCCCCGCGTGCGCGGGGAACGGATGGCCGAGGCCATCTGGCTGGCGGCGAACTGCGGTTCATCCCCGCGTGCGCGGGGAACGGCATCCAGAAGCACCTGGTCGAGCAGCAGGTTGCGGTTCATCCCCGCGTGCGCGGGGAACGGGCCGGTGAGGCCATCCACATCGATGACGGTCACGGTTCATCCCCGCGTGCGCGGGGAACGGTCCTCGAAGCACTGCGAGGCGATGAGGTCAGCCGGTTCATCCCCGCGTGCGCGGGGAACGGCTCCTCATGGCATTCATCCCACTCGGCCTTCACGGTTCATCCCCGCGTGCGCGGGGAACGGGTCCCAGCCCGTGATCGTCGCATCCACGCTGTCGGTTCATCCCCGCGTGCGCGGGGAACGGAAGGGCGCCCTCACCATGCCCAACGGCGCCACCGGTTCATCCCCGCGTGCGCGGGGAACGGACCTACCTGCCGGGCTGCGTGGGCAACATCCCCGGTTCATCCCCGCGTGCGCGGGGAACGGCAACTCCGCCCGGGGTCGCCGTTCAAGCTCACCGGTTCATCCCCGCGTGCGCGGGGAACGGGCCTACCGCACCGTGGCCAGCCGCGGCGATTGCGGTTCATCCCCGCGTGCGCGGGGAACGGGGAGCCTCCGCGGGCGCGATGGTGAGGAAACCCGGTTCATCCCCGCGTGCGCGGGGAACGGCGAACTTCGCCCTGTCCGTGCTCTCATCATCTCGGTTCATCCCCGCGTGCGCGGGGAACGGTGCCAGGCCTTGCGATTCAACGGGAGGGTGCCCGGTTCATCCCCGCGTGCGCGGGGAACGGCTGCGGGATCAGTGTGCAGAGGCTGGCGTCCCCGGTTCATCCCCGCGTGCGCGGGGAACGGGGTTGATCGGGGGGGCCGCGCTGGTCGTGGTGCGGTTCATCCCCGCGTGCGCGGGGAACGGTCCGCCAGAGGCATCCCTCCGAAGTCCTCCAGCGGTTCATCCCCGCGTGCGCGGGGAACGGGCGGCCAGGGACTGATGGATCTCCAGGGCATCCGGTTCATCCCCGCGTGCGCGGGGAACGGCCCTCCAGGATCCGCAGGCCCACTCCATCCTCCGGTTCATCCCCGCGTGCGCGGGGAACGGGCCACAGAACTGGCCGGGATGGGACTCGGCGACGGTTCATCCCCGCGTGCGCGGGGAACGGTCGGGAGGCATCTGATGGGATTCTGGGTAGCCCGGTTCATCCCCGCGTGCGCGGGGAACGGGTATCCCCGGCATCCTTGCCGGCGTTGGTGGTCGGTTCATCCCCGCGTGCGCGGGGAACGGTTGTTGGCCCAGGCCCTCGATGCCGACGGCGCCGGTTCATCCCCGCGTGCGCGGGGAACGGTTTTCGAAGGGCGGCGATGACCTCCTGGATGCCGGTTCATCCCCGCGTGCGCGGGGAACGGATCAGCTGGGCGCAGGACCAGGCCGCCGCAAACGGTTCATCCCCGCGTGCGCGGGGAACGGTGACGGTTACACCCAAAACAATCGGCTCCACCCGGTTCATCCCCGCGTGCGCGGGGAACGGACCCATCCAGCGGTTGAGCACCCGGAGGGGTTCGGTTCATCCCCGCGTGCGCGGGGAACGGAATGTCAGCACGGACCCGAACCAGGGTCTTCCCGGTTCATCCCCGCGTGCGCGGGGAACGGCCCTCACCCTGGCCCGGCACGTCGCCGCGCCTCGGTTCATCCCCGCGTGCGCGGGGAACGGCCCTGCCTTCGTTTCCTCGCTCATGCTCGTTCCGGTTCATCCCCGCGTGCGCGGGGAACGGCCGAATGGGGTGAGCGTGGCGGTGCAGGAATCCGGTTCATCCCCGCGTGCGCGGGGAACGGCCCCGCGGTTAAGATGGCCCTGCGCTCCTGATCGGTTCATCCCCGCGTGCGCGGGGAACGGCAGGACCGGGCTGGGCTGGAAAAGCTCGACAGCGGTTCATCCCCGCGTGCGCGGGGAACGGCCATGCGGGCGGCGAGGTTGAGCGCGATCACGCGGTTCATCCCCGCGTGCGCGGGGAACGGGTTGCCGCCGAGAGGCAGGGCCGCAGCCACCACGGTTCATCCCCGCGTGCGCGGGGAACGGCCCTGTTGCCTTGACAGGTGTTCCGGCGTATTCGGTTCATCCCCGCGTGCGCGGGGAACGGACAGCCCGGCCATCGCGCGCGGCCAGGAACTGCGGTTCATCCCCGCGTGCGCGGGGAACGGAAGCTGCGCAGATACTCCTCGCTCAGGCCGTCCGGTTCATCCCCGCGTGCGCGGGGAACGGGGCACCACGGGCAGGGCGCCCAGGGCCCGCACCGGTTCATCCCCGCGTGCGCGGGGAACGGGGGAACATCTACGTCGGGGCGGGGCGGGTCTACGGTTCATCCCCGCGTGCGCGGGGAACGGTTCTTCAGGATGCGATGCTGGGTTTCAAGATCCGGTTCATCCCCGCGTGCGCGGGGAACGGTTGGCCGCGATGCGGTCCACGGTGACGCTCCCCGGTTCATCCCCGCGTGCGCGGGGAACGGGACGACAAAAGGGGCCTGAGCCATTGGGTTCTCGGTTCATCCCCGCGTGCGCGGGGAACGGCTGTACTGGATGATCCCCATCGTCATGGACACCGGTTCATCCCCGCGTGCGCGGGGAACGGACCGCAGCCGTCCGGCCCGTAATGTGCACCGCCGGTTCATCCCCGCGTGCGCGGGGAACGGACCGGCACCCGCAAGATGGCCCGCCGCAGCGTCGGTTCATCCCCGCGTGCGCGGGGAACGGGTGACCAGGCGGAGCATGGAAAAGTTGATGATCGGTTCATCCCCGCGTGCGCGGGGAACGGGCCCAGACGGCGTATCCATGCGCGTGCAAGGACGGTTCATCCCCGCGTGCGCGGGGAACGGGGATTCCCGCAGCGGCCTGCGTGGGAAAGGAGCGGTTCATCCCCGCGTGCGCGGGGAACGGCGTTCAAGCTTCTTCGGGAGCCGTGAGTTCGGCGGTTCATCCCCGCGTGCGCGGGGAACGGAGTGCGCCAGCAGCGACCACGCGGGTGGCGAACGGTTCATCCCCGCGTGCGCGGGGAACGGCAATCCTCCTAGTCGCTGATCGGAAAGCAGCGCGGTTCATCCCCGCGTGCGCGGGGAACGGTGGAGGACGGCATGGGACAGAACATCATCGAGCGGTTCATCCCCGCGTGCGCGGGGAACGGGACCTCTACACCATCGAGGAGGCCGCTGACTACGGTTCATCCCCGCGTGCGCGGGGAACGGCGCTACCTGCTGCACCACGAGCCCTTCGCCGCCGGTTCATCCCCGCGTGCGCGGGGAACGGACTTCTTCCTAACTCAATCGATTACATCACGATATGGATTTTCAAAGATCCTACCAAGAATTCTTGGGGCCTCATGTCACTGCCTCTGCGGGTGCACCCGGAGGACGGAAGGCGCACAACTTGAGGCCATCCAGTTCGACCGGCATACGTCGGTTCGGGCCACTGGTGGCAAAATCGAATCCGAGGTCGTTGGGGCGCGACCAAACCATCACCGCATCTCCCTCTTCCAGTTCCTTTTCCACCACGTCCCACACGCGCTCCCGCACCCTCTCAGAGTACTCCCCCACATAGACGCCTGCCCGGATCTCGAGAAGAAGCCGCGTGAGATAGCCCCGGAGGCGGGGCGGAGCATTCTCAAGCACGATGACCAGCATCTCCGGTCTGCTCCTTGTTCGGAATGGCGATGGGCACGGCTTCTGCGTGAGGCTTGGGCAGTTCGATGCCTCCGGAGGCCAGAACCTGCTCGATGGTGGGGATGATGCGTTCTAACAGGTTGTGCTTGCGGAAGCTGTTGCGGCAGTAGATCCGCGTTTCCCGGGCTGGGTCGCCACGGTTGGAAGCCGCAATCTTGAATGCGATGGGAACGGCAGTCTCGAACTTGAATAGATCGGCGATGTCGTACACGAAGGAGAGCGGTTTGCCCGTGTGGATGAAACCGATGGCCGGTGCGTAACCCGCTGCAAGAACGGCCGCCTCGCACAGGCCATACAGGCAATGGGTGGCCGTGCTCAGACACTTGTTCACTGGATCACCGTCTTCGAAGTGATCCGGGTCGTAGCTTCTCCGCTCCCAGGAGATACCGTGCTGCTGGGCCAGGAGCTTGTACATCGTCCGGACCCGAACTCCCTCGATACCCCGCAACTGCTCGATGCTGCGACGCGCCGGGGGCTCCTCCTGGAAACGGAAGCGGTACATGGCCCGGACCACCTTCAGGCGGAGGTCGTCATCCAGAGCGAGCTTGGCCTGGTAGAGAAGCCGATCGGAACGAGCCCCGCCCGGTTGGCCTGCCGAATAGAGCCGTACACCACCTTCGCCCACCCAAAGGAGCAGGCACCCCACCTCGGCCGCCAGGGCCACGGCGGCATGGGTGATGCGAATGCCTGGCTCCAGGAGGATGCACCCCAATCCGCCTGCGGGAATGTGGGTGCGAACCCCTTCCTTATCGATGAGCACGAGGGCGCCGTCCTGGACATCCAGGTTTCCCCGTTGAAGCCACAGCATGGTGGCTCGCTCCCTCATGGGAATGGGATTGGATTCGATTCTCACGGGATGGGCGCCACGGAAAGCAGGCCAAGTCCCATGGCCTTGCCGTGGCCGATGCCGGCTTGCAGGGCATCACGAAAGCGCACAGGATCCGTGACGATCAGGGTGCCGTCGTAGAGCGCGGAAAAAACGCGGATCTCATGCCCTGTGCGCTGTCGCCCCCGGAGCATCTGCCCCTGGGAAATGCGCACGTCCACTCGTTGAGGACCTGCTTCATCCAGATCGAAGCCCGCCAGGAGGGGAACGGTAAAGCCGTGCTGCTCCTTTCCCTTCCGCAGGATCCAGGCCTCCTGGGCATCCTGGCGCAGAAGCCCCAGCCGCTTCCCCTCTCGCGTGACGCAAGGGTTGGCCCGCAGGCGAAAACGAAACCGATTCCCCACCAGAAGTTTTTCGAGAGCAAGCCGGTGGACCAGATTTACCGCAGGATCGGGATTCCTGGCGAACCAGCCCGGCACCTCGATGCGGTCCCATCGGGGCAGATCACGGCTCTGCACCAGGATGCGCGGGTGGCCTTCGGGATCCGCTTCAGGTTCCAGGCGCCAAAGGAAAGCATTGGGAGGACAGGCCTCCTCAGGGCCGGAAAAGGCCCGGCATAGGGTGGAATGCAGTTCATAGGGATCGGCCAGATCCCGGCGGGCCTCACGGTTCCGTGAGTTCAGATGGAGCCTATGCAGGAACATGGGCGGCCTCCTTGGGGCACGGAACCCAGGTCGAGTGGATGAAGCGGGCCCCGAAACGGCGCTCCGCAAAAGAAGACAGGAGCTGGTCCATGACCATCAGTCCAGAACCGTCTATCGACTCCAGAGAGACACGAAGCCTCTCGGGAAAGGTTTCCCAAGGGCGCTTCGAGCCTAGCCATGGATGAGTCTGGAGGGCCTCCAGCAGGGGCAAATCGTTCAATCCGTTTTCGATCCAGACGGGCTCGGAGGCCACGTAGGACTTCCGGCCGAGGGCAAGAGGCCAGACGGGATTTCGGAGGGCGGCATGGACCTTTTCTAAAAGGGAACGATCCGGAGAGTCCAGGCCCACCAGAAAGGCGGCGTCGGCGAGGTAGAAACGTTCGGAAACGACGCCCCCGTCTTTGGCCTGGGTTCCGTCCGCACGGACGATGGCATCCGAGGTCGCGCAAGCCGCGGTCTGATAGTCCCGCTTCGGCGTTCCTGGCCTATCGTGGCGCACGGCCATAGCCAGGCGGGTCAGGGGTTCGAGGTCGGTCCATTCCTCGCGAGGGATGCCTATGGCGGCGGCCAGGAGCCCAATCACGCCGGACTTGCTGGGTTCATTCCGGGTATCCCGCTGGGTGAAACGGCTGGTGGTGCCCCAGGACTGCATGGGGCCCACCAGGCGGAGCAGGAGGGTGGCCATGGCTACCCCTGCACCGCTGTCAGGGTCTTGTCGAGAAGGGCCGAAAGGGAATCCACGGACTCTCCGAAGCCCTCAACCTTCGCCTGGGCCAGGTTCAGCACGAAGGTGCTTCCACCGCCCCCGTAGGCCGCCTGAAGCTGCTTGGCCTTCTCCACCAGACGTTGGGCTGAAATCACCGTGAGTCCGTCTCGGCCACGTACAGGCAGCTCGAATGCGTTGGCGAGGTTACGCGGGGCCCCCTCGCGGCGCACGGACACGGCCACGAACTCAGGTGGATTGTGAGCCGCGAAGCTGTTCTGCTTCCCCGTGGGTTCCGAAACCACAAAACCCTCCAGGAAGGCCCTCAGGGCCTTGGCAGCCAGGGCCTCGTCCTCCTGGAGGTTCTCCACCAATTTCGCCCAGTCCACTACGGCGTAGCGGTAGAAGCAGGCCGAGTTGAACTCCACTGTGCCGATCATGTCTGCCCCAGCCGTATCCTCGGGCTTGAGGTCGTCCACGGCTGTATAGAAATCGAACTCACGTTCCACCGCATGGGTCGAAAGCCCGTGGGCCACTTGGCAAGCGGCGTTCTGGTTCTTATCGGGCATGTCGGCCAGCATGCGGCCGAAGAGCGCGATATCTATGGCCCGCCCGCCGTCAAAGACGGCGTCCAAGGATTTCTTCAGTTCAGGATCGGCCTGTTTAGCCGCGTCCTTCTTGGCTTTGCCTGCCTTCTTGCCTTCAGCCCCGTCTTCGGAAGCGGTGATGGTGTTCCATTTCTCGTGGATAATCCGAGCGATGGACTGGATCTCCCGTTGGCCTAAGAAAAGAAGGTACTGGGTCTTGCCATCCTCCTTCACCGTCAAGCTCACAGCGGCTAGGGCCAGCTTGACTTTCTCCTTGGCTTCCTCAGGCTGGCGACCCAAGGTCTCCATCTTAGATATGACCTTATTCAACAGCAGCTTGGTCCGGTCTCCCATGTCATCCCCATTGAGCATTCCACCCTCCACCAGCAACTTGAAGTGCTGTCGCACAGCCCGCTTCAGGCATTGACTGGAGATGCGGGCGCGGCGGGTACCTCCGAAGAAAGCATCCTTGGGGGCGCCGGTATCATCCCGGTTCAGGTTGGAAGGGGCGAAGTTCTGGAGGGCGTGAATCTCGATCAGGATCTTCATGGCTGGGACTCCTTGGCGGAAGTGGACTTGGGGAGGGAGCTAGCGGGTTCCAAGGCGTGGTAAAAGTCTCGGGCCCATCGGTTCTGAGTGCGCTTATTCGATTGATCCCAATTGCGTAGGTCTTCGAGCATGGCGCCGAAATCTAAGGGCTGATCCTTGAGCAGGGCCACCATCTGGCGCAGGCGATGGGGCAGCTGGCCAGCATCGGAATCCAGAAGGCTGATGAAACGACTTTCAAGGCTGCTGGATCCACTAGCGATCTTCTGGCGTGCGGCTGCATCGCCAAGGCTCAATACGTTATCGCCGCGTTCCTCTCGCCAATGGGAAGCCCATAGGCCCGCCACCAAATAGTGCATGTCCCGGGTGTGCCCATCGACTTTTACGAAAGGCTCTACATAAGGGAAAGCGGCTGGAAACATTCCTGGCTCGAAAGCCAGGCTTCGCCGCAGCAAAGCCCGCACCTTGGTGTCCTTCTTGTTCAGGCTTTCCAGCCACTCGATGAATGCGCTCATGCATCCTCCTTCTGTATGGCAATATTGAAGTTGGCGATCTCCTGGTTCAACGCGTAGAGTTCCTTCCTAAGAGGACCTTCAGCCTTCACCAGGGCACGGATAGTCCAGGCATCTCCCATGGAAACCGCAGCCCGGTGTTGCTCCCAACTCTCGATCAGGGCATCCCGTAATGCATTAAGCCACTGGAGCGTGATCTCGCTCTCCGATTTGTCCAGACTGTAGGCATGAAGAAGATCGTGGAATCGGGCTTCGAGAATGGACCAGTAGAAAGGGATTGGAATCATCTGGTCCACGAAGGCTTTGGTGTCTTTCGTGTCGGGATCGCGAGAGCCGCGACTCACAAGATCCCTCGCGAAACTGGTGCATGCTTTCCAAAGGGATTTCTGGGCATCCTCGGCACGTTGAAGGAATCCGCGGATTTCCTCCCGAAGACCTTCATTCCCCGCGACCGATTTGGGCAACTCAAAGCGTTCCATGCGCCAGAAATCGAGGTTTGCGTTGGGGGGGTCATATCTCAACCCCAACACCAGGATTGATTCCGGAAGGTTCTCAATCTTCCGTCCGGCTAAATCGATCGCATTCTGAACAGTGAGCGGCGCCAGTTTTTCAGCGTCGGGTAGAAGAGATGCGAAATCTCTCCAGGTTCCGCGATCCGCTCTAAACTGGATTACAGATCTCCCTGTTTCTTTGTCGAGCTTGTAAGGCTGCATCGGATCGGAACTCTGAGACGGGTTATCGAATCCTTCACCCGACACAAAACGAGTGCCTGACACGTTTCCGGATTGCGCCTTCTCAAGAAAAACCATCCGAGGTTGCCAGGTATAGAGATCAGCGAATCCCGAGGCGATCCTTTTCGTGGTTGTCAAAGGCAATGGAGCAGGGTCCCGTTCCCAGATCGGAAGATCGTGGAGCAGCACTTCTCGATTTTGAGGAACGAGACCATAGCTCAGTGTCTTTTGGAGATCTCTTCCCAACGGAATGCACAGAACTCCATTCGCGGATGGTGATGGGAAGTAACCTCGGCCTCCGCTAATCGAGAAGGACATGGTGGCCAAGATCCAACGTGCACACTCGCTAGCGAGCCGTTCTTCCGGAATTGCCGTGCTCGTGTGATCGAAGAGCAACTTGTTCTTCGTGGGATTGAATTCGGCGGTCAGCTTATTCCATGGTTCAGTCTTGTCGACAGGAACAAGCGGGTTCTGCCCGAAGGGCCACCGTTCATGGAACAGCCAGAAGCGTTCCCGCCACGTGTCGAGGTAAGCCGTTATTTTTTCTCTGGGGAAGCCTTCTCTGAATAGCGCTTTGGCCTGTTCCTTGTCGGTGGGCCCGTCCAGGGCGCGGTAGAGCAGGGCGAGAAGGAAGCGGTGGAGGGAAGCCACCACCAGGGGCGAGGGGTCCTCAATGGCTGTGATCTCCTGAGCCCGGAGCAGCGTGTCCCGGATGCCAAGCTCATCCCGGCGACCATCGGGGAATCGAACGGGAATCCAGGCTTCATCGATCAGGTTGAAGCTGTTCATTCGGCCTCCTTGGATTCAAAGCACAGCCCCAGCTCGCGATCTAGGCGAACGGTTGGGTTCTCGATCCACCGCCCTTCGCCATCGAGGTGCATCGGGTGGGTGGTGCGGAGCAGGGGCGACTGTCGCCAACCTTCAGGCACCCCGAGGTCCACAAGTTTCTGGACGATGCCTTTGCGGGACAGACTGAGGGAACGCAGGGACCACGCCCGTGCCAGCATCGTGTCGGGCTCGGCCTTTGGATCGAATCCGTCCCCAGGACGGAGGGGCACGACGACGACCGAAGGCTCGCCCAGGCGCGTCTGGGCCATGAGGCTGGGGTGCCTGCCGGGCTCGTCCTCGTCGTCCTTGGTGAAACGGGAGGAGTCGTCCCAGTTCCCCAATTCGATCACGGCCTGATTGGCCATAGTCCGGTGGGCGAAAGAAAGGCCTTCACCCTTCTCCTCCGCTTTCTCCAGGCGGGTTTCGAGCGAGGCCGGGATCGCTACTTCGTTCTCGTACACCGCCTGTACTAGGGTGTCGATTTCGTCTGGAAGCTGGAAGGCCACACGTTCTTTCAGCAAGCACCATGTTCGCAAGAGCAGATCCTCACGATAGACTTCGCCCCACCAAAGAGGGCTTCCGAATGCGGGGGGTTTGTCGCCCGCCAACCCCGCCACCAGGAGGCACGGTTCCGGTATGGGGCGATCATCGCGTTCATGCCGCCACAGGCGCCCGGCCCGTTGGAGCAGCAGGTCCACAGGGGCGAGGTCGGTCAGGATGAGGTCGAAATCCAGGTCCAGACTCTGCTCGGCCACCTGGGTGGCGAGGAGCAGCTTCCGGCCTTCGCGGCGTCCCGCAGGGCCGAACTGTTTGAGGGCATGATCCTCGCGAACTTGTCGCAGGTCTGCCGGGAAGCGCGCGTGGAAGAGGTAGACCTCCAGTCCATCCGGGAGCCGCTTGCCCACGGGGGTACCGTTGCAAAGGATGGGCTCTCCCTGCGGGAAAAGGCGGTAGAGGTCCTGGGCCCGTTGGACGGTATTGAGGAGGGCCAGAGCCAGTCCACCCCCGGCGATCCGGGTGGTTAGCTCAGCCTGGATCTGGGGCAGTTCCGGCGCCAGGGCCTCCAGATGGATGCTTCGGCGGCGGGAGGGATCTGCCGCAATGGGGATCTGCTCCACCGCCCCTGGTTGGAAGACCGTGAGGCGCGGGTAGTTCGCCTCGGTTTCTGGCAACTCCCCGCCCACCCTTCGCGCCAACTCCCGCCGGAAGCGGGGCGGCAACGTGGCAGAGAGCAGCACAACGGAAGAACCGAGGGCCAAGAGCCAGTCCAGGAGGTGGATGAGCAGGGTTCCCGTGTAGATGTCGTAGGCGTGGATCTCGTCGAAAACCACCACGCGGTTGGCCAACCCCCAAAGGCGCACGAACTGATGGCGCACGGGGAGGATAGGCAGCAAGGCCTGGTCGATCGTACCGACGCCGTACTCCGATAGAAGGGCGCGTTTCTTGTGGGTGAACCACTCCGAGGCCCGTACTTCTCCTTCCTGGATCCGCCCATGATCCGCGTGGATATTCTTGATGCGCAGGGCCTGGAATGAGACATTGAGCTGGGTCGCGCCGTGGAGGAGCTGGAGGTCGAGGGGCCGGGATGGCCCCAAGTCCTTCAGGAAGATTTCTGTTCGGTGGAACATGGCGTTCCCCGTGGCCTTGGTGGGAAGGGCCACGTAGAGCCCCCGATGGCCGAAGCGGCGCTGAAGCTCCAGATGGGCGTAGAAAGCGGCCTCCGTCTTGCCCTCTCCCATGGGGGCTTCCACCAGGAGGATGCAAGGCCCAGAAACCTCCTGAACGGCCTGGGCCACGGCCTGTTGCAAGGGGCGTGGTGAGAATTGGGAGAAAACCTCACTGAACGCTTTGGGCTCATCCAGAAGCGGACTTCGCAGGCACCAACCCAGCTCATCCAGGGCCCTCTCGGCCACTTGCCGTCGGAGGGTCCACCAGGCGGAGGTGTCTTCACAATCTTCGGGCGTACCAAACCTGAACCAGGCTTCATTGGACCCAATCCAGTCCGCGAAGCTCGTGAGCCCTGCGAGGAGCATGAAGTCCGGGCCGTCGAGGCGGGAGCGTTTTGGGACAACGCTGGGCTTGAAGGTGTCCAGCAGGGCCTCGAAGAGCTGGCGGCGGGCCTGCCGCCAGGGTTCCTGGATCTTGGTCTCCCGGCTGCCATCCAGGATCAGGTTCTCCCGCTCACTGGGGGCAGCCCGTTCCCCGTGGTGGCACCCTACGGCGTCAGCTACCTGATCGGCCAGATCCTCGGGCCAGTCCCGTTCCATAAGCAGGCTTGAAAGCGCACGCAGGGTGGCGATCCCGTGGGGAAATCGTGTGTCGACGTTCGGAGGCATGGGTAGCCCCAGCTCTTCAAGGGTCTTCCCGGCCTTTTCCCATTTGGCCTGGAACCTGGGCGAGGCCTTGCCCAAGTCGTGGGCCGCAATGAGCAGCAGGAGCCAGGGACGCGCATCCTCCCAGGACAGCCCAAGAATGAAAGCCAAGCGATTCCGGGTGGATTCCGGTTCCCGGGCCAGAATGGCGTCGGCGCAGGCCCCCACGTCCAGCATATGGAGCAGCAACGGATGGCAAACATCCTCGTCCCCAGAACGGGTTTTGGCCCAAAGGTACCAAATCCCTTTCGCCAATCCAAAAGACGAGGTCGTGGTCATGTCGGGTGATCCCGGCCTCATCTTACAGGTTGCTTATAGACAAATTGTGTCTATTCATTTCCTAATCTGAAACGGGCTTCCTCCCTACACGATTTTTGGGGGCATTGGTCACGGTGCCCCTTTCAAGCCCGCCGCATCATTTGAGCAATCAAAAAGGCCATCTCGAGGCTCTGGCTGCGGTTGAGGCGGGGGTCGCAGCCGCTGCGGTAGGCGAGCTGGAGGCCCGCTTCATCCAGGCCTTCGACGCCGCCGATGCACTCGGTGACGGGCTCGCCGGTGAGCTCGAAGTGGACGGCGCGCAGCCTCGACCCATGGGTGCGGTGGAGGTCGGCCACCTCGCGCAGCTCCTGGAGGATGTCGCCGAAGGCCC
>Ga0255338_1004449_pt1 | contig 14504 bp, 14 predicted proteins | sample MeOH1_35cm_T4_19_FD_203715 | JGI IMG/M metagenome (GOLD analysis project Ga0255338, IMG submission 203715) | Sandy soil microbial communities from University of British Columbia, Vancouver, Canada - MeOH1_35cm_T4_195 | ecosystem: Engineered > Artificial ecosystem > Sand microcosm > Unclassified ...
GGGTGGTTGCAGTCGATGCCGGTGTCGATGACGGCGACCTTCACGCCCTCGCCCTTGGTGACGGCCCAGGCGGCGGGAGCGTCGACGCGGGCGATGCCCCACGGCACCTCGGCGGCGTCCACGCCGGCCGGGAGCGGGAAGACGGGGCGCGCCGCCGGAGCGGCGACGGCGGGGAGAGCGGCCCGGACGGATTCGAAGGAAGGGAACGGGGCGCGGAAGACGGGGGCCTCGAGCAGCCAGTTCCTATATATGTCCTCCTGCACCTCGAGGACCTCGGGCATGGCGGCGGCCTTCTCGGCGAAGGCCGAGAACATCTTGGCTTCGGGGAGCTCGGCGACGAGGGCGCCTATCTCGGAGAGGTCGTCGGTCTTGGCCGCGCCGAGGGACTTGAGGGCGGCCTCGCGCTGGGCGGCGGTGGTGCCGTCCCGGAACGCGATCAGATAGCGCTTGGCGCCCGACGCGGACGCGCACACCGGCAGCAGCACGGCGAGAATCGACAACGCGATCAGCTTTTTCATGACTCCCCTAAACGCCGTCTCAGGATTACCGTCGACGATCGAAATCTAGCATACTCCGGTCCGAAAGGCCTAGTCGAATTTGGGTCCAATAGGTCACTATTTTTAGGCCCTCCGGTCCGGGCCGTATTGACGCCCTCGCGGGCGCGGTCTATACTGATTCGCATGATCGAACACCTCGCCGTGCTCTCGCTCCTGGCCCTCGCCTCGCCCGCCCCCGCCCAGCCCGCCGCGGATCCGCCGCTCGTGGACGCCGTCAAGGCCGGAGACGCCGCGGGCCTCAAGGCCCGCCTCGCCGCGGGCGCCGACGTCGGGGCCAAGGACGCGCACGGCTGGACCGCGGTGATGTGGGCCGCGGGGCACGCCGACGAGGCGACCTTGAAGGTCCTGCTCGCGGCCGGCGCGGATCCCGCCCCGAAGGACGAGCCCGGCTGGTCGGCGATCGTCGAGGCCGCGAAGGGCGGCAAGGCGGCCAACATCACCTTGCTCGCCGCGAAAGGCCTCGACTGCTCGGCCAAGGACGCCGCCGGCGTGCCCGCGCTCGCCTACGCGGCGACGGTCTCGACGGGGGCCGTCTCGGCCCTGCTCGCGTGCAAGGCCAAGGTGAACGCGCGCGACTCGAACGGGCTGACGGCCCTGATCCGCGCCGCCCAGCTCGGGCGCAGCGCCGCCGCGAGCCGGCTCGTCGCGGCCGGCGCCAAGGTCGACGCGAAGGACGCGCTCGGCTACACCGCTCTGATGTGGGCCGCCCACGGCGGCTGGACGGACACGGTGAAGGCGCTGCTGGCGGCGAAGGCCGACCCGAGCCTGAGGAGCGGCGACGGGCTGACCGCGCGCGAGCTCGCCCTCAAGCGCGGCCACCCCGCGGCCGCGGACCTCCTGAAATAGCGATGCGGGCGCTGTGGGCGGCCGCCCTCGCCGCGGCCCTGTGCGCCGCCGCGCCGGCCGGGCCGCTCCCCTCGCTCGACGAGGCGGCCGCAGCCTTCCGGGCGGGCGAGCGCAAGAAGGCCCTCGAGCTCCTCGCCGCGGCCCGGCCCCGGGAGGGCGGCGCCGAGCGGCGCGAGCGCGCCGCCCTGCTGTACGCGGACCTCAAGGATTACGCGGCCGCGGAGTCGATGATGAACGACCTGATCCGCGAGTCGCCGGAAGAGCCGCGCCTGCGCCTCTACCTCGCCACCATCGTCGCGCGGGCCGGCGACCGCGCCGCGACCCTCCGGGCGCTCGCCGAGGCGCGCCGAAGGGACCCCACCGCCCTCGACCGCCAGCGCATGGCCTTCCTGCATCAGGACTTCAAGGACTACGGCCCGGCGCGAGAGCTCCTCGACGGCCTGATCGCGGAGTCGCCGCGGGACCTGAGCGTCCGCCTCGACCGCGCCTCGCTGGCGGCGCAGAGCGGCGACCGCGACGCGGGCCTCGAGCATCTCGCCGCCGCGCGCAGGCTCGCGCCCGGCCCCGAGGAGCGCCGACGCATGGCCGGGCTGTACCGCGACCTGAGGGAGTTCGGCCGCGCGCGCGAGCTGCTCGACGGCCTCGTCAAGGACGCTCCCGAGGACGGCCGGCTGCGCTTCGAGGCCGCCGCGCTCGCCGAGCGCGCCGGCGACCGCGCCGCGGCGCTCGCCGCCATGGCCGAGGCCCTGCGCGCGGGCATGGACCTCGACGGGAGGCGCCGCGCCGCGCTGTTCTATCAGGGGCTGGGCGAGAACGGCTCGGCCCGCGCCGTCCTCCGCCGGCTCGTCGCGGACGCGCCGCGCGCGCCGGGCCCGCGGATCGAGCTCGCGGAGTTCGAGGCGCGCCGCGGCTCGCGCGCCGCCGCGCTGGAGGCGCTCGCGGCGGCGGAGCGGCTCGAGCCCGACCTCCAGGAGCGGCAGCACATGTCCTTGGTCTACGAGGAGCTCAAAGAATTCAAGACGGCGCGGCGCATGATCGACGCGCTGATCGCCGAGCAGCCCGAGGACCCGCAGCTCCGCCTCAACCGCGCCTACTTCGCCGCCGACGCCGGCGACCGCGCGGGCGCGCTCTCCTTCCTCGATGAGACCCTCGACCGCGCCCCCGATCCCGACGACCGGCGACGCATCGCGACGCTGTACGAGCGCCTCGGCGAGCACGCGGAGGCGCGCGCCGCGCTCGACGACGCGCCGGAAAAAAGCCGTTGACGAAATCGGGAGCCGGGGCTATACTGCGAATGAGGACGACATGAAGAAAACACTGGCGAAGTCGGCCCGGCACCACAAGGTTTCCTCTCGGAAAGCGAAGGGCGGCAAGGCGCTTGAGTTCGAGCAGGGCTGGAACGAGCTCGAGGCGCAGCATGACCGCCTGAAGACCGATTGGATGAGCCTCGCGGTACAGCTCGGGATCGGCGGGTCCGACAAAGCGGCTTACGACTAGGACTGCGGCTAGTCCTCTTCGGAGTCGGCGCGGCGCTTAAGGCGCACGGTACGCTTGTGGGTCCGGTGCCCGAAGCGCGCGACGAGGGACTCCGCGAGGGCGAGAAGCTCTCCCGTCCATCTGCGGGCCTTGAGCCCGTCGAGCAGCGCGTGCCCGTCCAACCTCGCCACCTCGTCCCATAGCGGCGTCTTCCTCGCCTCGGCCTCGAGCTCCGCGTGCTTCTCGGCCTCCCCGGTCTTCGTCGGCAGGTGGATCTCCTCCTTGACCGTCACCGACGCCTGGGCGCGCTCCCCGGCCACGGTGGTGACGCCGGCGGCCTCGGCCCAGTCGGCGATGTCCGACTCGGCCTTCTCCCGCTCCGCCTCGACGGCCTTGAGCTCGTCCTTGAGGCGCTTGCGGCGCCCCTCGATCTCGGCGTAGCTCGCCACCAGCCTCACGCCCCCGTCCTTCGCCCGCTCCGCCGGCGGCAGGGCCGCCACGCGGACCTCGTCGGCGAAGACCGGGCACAGGTCGCGGTACTCGCACCAGTCGCACAGCGTGCCCGGCTGCGGCTTGAACTCGTGGTCGTGCTTGATCCGGGAGATCAGCTCGGCCGCGTCGGCCAGGAGCTTCGCGCGCGCGGCGCCGTCGCGGAGGGAGACCAAGGTCTTGCCGTGGCGCACGTAATGCCACTTGAGGCGGACCTCCTTCGTGTCGGGCCACTCGCGGCGCACGGCCAGCTCGTACAGCGCGAGCTGCCAGTCCTCGTCGGCGTGCTGCTGGTTCGGCAGCGACTTCGCCGTCTTGTAGTCCACGATCTCGAACGCGCCGTCCGGCGCCAGCGCCAGCCGGTCGACGAAGCCCTCGATGCGGTACTCGTGCCCGTCGACGACGATCGGGAAGCCGACCCGCTTCTCGATGGCCACGGTGCGGTCCGCGGAGAACGGATGGTGCCCCTCGTAGTACAGCTGCACGCAGTCCCGCCCGACCTTCCGCCAGTCGTCTTTGGCGAAGCGCTCGTCCTTCTCGACGACGGACCCGTCCCAGCCCTCCGAGAACTCCCGCTCGTAGACCTCGTGAAGGTCCGCCAGGGACGGGACCTTTCCCCCCGTCACGAGCGCGTACAGCTCCTCGAACGTCGAGTGCACCGCCACGCCGACCACGGTCTCCGGCGTCTTGCGCGTCCGGGAGATCTTGTCGACGTAGCGGTACTGGTAGCGCCTCGGGCAGTTCTGATAGACCGAGAGCTTCGACGGCGAGAACTTGGAGGAACGGTCCTCCTCCAAGTGGGGCTGGTCCATGTCCTTAGATCATCTCCAGGAGCGCGAAGTGCAGGTACTCCGTCTCCGGCATCGAGAGCAGGACCGGGTGGTCGAGCGCCTGCCCGCGCAGGGTCACGAAGCGCATCGGCCGCTCGGCCTTCGCCTGCGCGTTGCGCAGCATCAGCACGAAGTCCTCGCGCGAGACGTGATGCGAGCACGTCGCCGTCGCGAGCAGCCCGCCCTTGGGCAGCGCCCGCATCGCCTGGCTGTTGAGCTTGGTGTACAGGCGCAGCGCCTGCGGCAGGTGCTTCTTCGCGGGCACGAGGCTGGGCGGGTCCAGCACGATCATGTCCGGCTTGAAGGGCTGCTGGCCGCGCGCGAACGACTCCAGCACGACCTCCGCGTCGCCCTCGTCGGCCGACACGACCCCGTCCACGCCGTTGAACTTCGCGTTCTCGCGGGCGAGCTGGACCGCCGGGCCCGAGCTGTCGAGCGCGAGCACCGACTTCGCCCCGCCCTTGGCCGCGGCGATGGCGAAGCCGCCGGTGTAGCAGTACAGGTCCAGCACGCTGCGCCCCGCGAAGTAGGGCCGCAGGAAGGCGCGGTTCTCGCGCTGGTCGAAGTAATGCCCGGTCTTCTGGCCCTCGCCGAGGGGCGCGGCGAAGCGCAGGCCGTTCTCGGTGATCGGAACGCGCTCCGGCACGGTCCCCATCAGGGTCCGGCACTCGAGGGGAAGGCCCTCGAGGGCGCGCACCTTGTGGTCGTTCTTGAGGAAGATGCCCTTCGGCTTGACGAGCTCCTCGAGCGCGGCCTGGATCCACGGCATGCGGCGCTCGATGCCGGCGGACATCACCTGAAGCACGAGGTACTGGCCGTAGCGGTCGACGACGAGACCGGGAAGCCCGTCCGACTCGCCGTAGCAGAGACGGTATGACGTTTCACCCGGCAAAGCCTTCTCCCGGTATGCGATCGCCTCGGCCAGCTTCCGCCGGAAGAACTCCGCGTCGATCGGCTCCTTGGGGTCGCGCGTCAGCACGCGGCCGCCGATGAGGCTGTTCGGGTTGTAGAAGGCCATGCCGAGCGGGGTCCCGCCCGCGTTCACGACGACGCCGAGGTCCCCGGGGACCGGCGGGTGGTCCGACAGCACCTCCTTGATCTCGTTGGAGAAGATCCAGAGGTGGCCGGCCTTGACGCGCTTGTCGCGGTCCGGGTTGAGGATGATGCGCAGCGGCTTCTCGGCGACGGCGGCTTCGGCGGCGGCTTTGGCGGCTTCGGGCATGGCGGTTCTCCTTGCGTCAGGGTTCAGCCACGCGGCCGCCCCTCTCATCACGTCTACTTGGTACTTGGTGTCAGGCCTAACGGTAATGACGGTATTTCGGAATACCGTCACTAACGTTAGGCCTGACACCATACAATTCTAGAGGCAACCTCCGCGCTTGAGGATCTCGCGGGCGGAGGCTCCATAGGGCTCTAAAGAAAAGCAGGCGTCGAGCTCTTTGGGCGACAGTCGTTTGGACACATCCGGGTCGGCGTTGAGATGATCGCGCAGGGGCCGGCCGTCCTTCCAGGTCTTCATCGCGTTGCGCTGGACCAGATCGTAGGCCTCGAGGCGTCCGAGGCCGGCGTCGATGAGGCGCAGCAGGACCTTCTGGGAGAAGACGAGGCCGTTCATCTTGTCCAGGTTGCGCTTCATGTTCTCGGGGTACACCTGCAGGCCGTCGAGCACCTGCTCGAGGCGGGCGAGCATGAAGTCGAGGGCGATGTGGGCGTCGGGGATGATCATGCGCTCGTTGGACGAGTGCGAGATGTCCCGCTCGTGCCACAGCGCGCAGTTCTCGGTGACCGCCGACTCGTAGGTGCGGATCAGGCGCGCCAGGCCGCACAGGTTCTCGCACAGGACGGGGTTGCGCTTGTGGGGCATCGCCGAAGAGCCTTTTTGGCCCTCCGAGAAAGGCTCTTCGAGCTCCAGGACCTCCGTCTTCTGCAGGTGCCGGATCTCGAGGGCGATGCGCTCGATGAAGCAGGCGGTCAGCACGAGCGAGTGGAAGTACTCGGCGTAGCGGTCGCGCGGCACGACCTGCGTCGAGACCGGCTCGGGGCGCAGGCCGAGGGCGTCGAGGACCTTCGCCTCGACCTCGGGCGAGAGCTGGGAGAAGGCTCCGACGGCGCCGGAGACCTTGCCGTAGGCGATGAGCTCGCGGGCCGCGCGCAGGCGGCGCAGGCAGCGCAGGCCCTCGGCGTGCCAGCCGGCGACCTTGATGCCGAACGTGATGGGCTCCGCGTGGACGCCGTGCGTGCGGCCGACCATCCAGGTGCGCTCGTGCTTCCTGGCCAGGGCCTTCAGGCGCTTGAGCACGGACTCGACGCCGGCGACGAGCAGGTCCGCGGAGTCGCGCAACTGCAGCGCCATCGAGGTGTCGAGCACGTCGGAGGAGGTCATCCCGAAGTGCAGGTAGCGGTCGACCTTCGGCGCGGTCTTCTTCAGCTCGCCGGCGACGGCGGAGAGCATGCCGATGACCTCGTGGCCGGCGCTCGACTCCTTGCGGCGCGAGGCGTCGAGCAGGGACTTCTCGAGCAGCCGGCGCAAGGCCTTCAGCTCGGAGGCGGGCACGCCCTTCTCCGGGGCGATCGCCTTGAGCAGCTCCTCCTCGACGCGCAGCATCGCGCGCAGGCGGTTGTCGTCCGACCATATCTCGCCCATCGCGGGGCGGGTGTAGCGTGGGATCATGCGACCTCCTGTAGAACGAGTCCTTCTTCGACGGCGTCGATCCGGCGCCCGAGGCGCCAGAAGCCCCAGCCCGCGGCGCCGGCGAGCGCCCCGGCGGCGAGCCACGGCGCGGGCGTGAGCCGCCCGCTGAAATGCTCGTGGCCGAGGCCGCCGAGCAGCGGGCCGAGCGCCTGGCCCAACGACTGGAGCAGGCCCTGAAAGCCGAGATAGCGGCCCTTGAGGCGCGCCGGCGCGAGGTTGGCGGCGAGGGCCTCGATGCTGGGCGAGACGACGATCTCGCCGATGGTCACCACCGTCATGCCGAGCGCCAGCGGCCACCAGCCGCGCGCGAAGCCGATCCAGGACCAGCCGGCGAGGTAGAACAGGCAGCCCGCGGCGGCGGCGCGGGTGAGCGCGACCCGCGCGACGACGCGCGTGGCCGCCTGCTGGAACAGCACGACGAGGGCGCCGTTGACGGCGAAAAGGAATCCGACCTTGGTCTCGGTCAGGCCCCCGTGCGCGGTCGCGTGCACCGACATGGGCGCCACGAGCTGGGCCATCGAGCAGGCGATGAGAAGGCTCAGCAGCGCGAGCTCGAGGCAGCGCGGGTCGCGCGCCGCCATCAGGCTGCCGCTCCAGGCGAAGCCTTCCCCCGACCGGGCCGCGGGCGCCGCCGGGACGAGGCCGAGCAGCAGGCCGAGGCAGAGCAGCGACAGGGCCGAGGTCGCCGCGAACATGAGGGCGTACGACCAGCCCGCCATGAAGCCGCCGATCGCCGGGCCGACGGCCCAGGCCGCGTTCTGCGCCACGCGCAGGGCGCCGTAGGCGCGCACGCGCTCGCCCGCCGGATGCTCGTGCGCGATCCACGCGCGCACGGCCGGCCCGTAGAGGTTGCCCGCGAACGAGGCGACGACGTGCAGCCCGACGATGACGGACACGGGCCAGGAGCCGGCGACGGCGGCCGCCAGCAGCGCCGTGAAGACCGCCCGGCAGACGAGGGCCAGCGCCATCACGCGCTTGCAGCCCCACACGTCGGAGAGCTCCCCTCCGAGCGCCTGGCCCACGGCCGCGGCCGCGACCGCGCCGCTGACCGCGAGCCCGACGAGGCCCATCGGCAGGCCGCGCTTCTCGTGGAAGTACAGCGTGAGGAACGGGAAGGACAGCGCGAGGCCCGCCACCATGACGCCTTGGCAGAGGAGGAGGGCGTTCAGCGCGGTCTTCGGCTTGGTCATTCGCCGTCGCTGCCGAGCTCGATCTCGCGCTTGGCCGTCGACAAGGGCACGCCGGCGGCGCACTGCGGGCAGGTCTCCGGCGAGGCGGCCTCGAGCGGATAGCCGATCAGGCTGCGCACGGGCACGCCGAGGCACAGCGGCGCCTTCGAGCGGTCCACCATCGCCGCGACGCCGACGACGCGGGCGCCGTAGGCCTGGGCGAGGGCGACGACCTCTCCGTTCGAGCGGCCCGTGGTGAGCACGTCCACGACGACGAGGGCGCGCTCGCCCCGCTCCAGGCGGAAGTCGCGGCGGAACGCCATGGTGCCGCCGACGCGCTCGGTGAAGATCGCGCGGCTCTTCTTGGCGCGGGCGACCTCCTGGCCGAGGACGACGGAGCTCATGCCCGTCGAGATCACGACGTCGACCGCGCCGATGAACTTGGAGGCGATCGCCTTGGCGACCTTCTGCGCGACGTGCGGGTACTGGAGGACCAGGGCCGGCTGGAGGTAGACCGGGGTGTGGAGGCCCGACGCGAGCCGGAAGTGCCCGCTCGCCACCGCGCCGTGCTCCTGCAGCAGGCCCAGCACGTCCATCTTGTTCATTCGGGTCATGTCTTTCTCCTGGTCACAGAGTCTGCAGCTTCTCGATCGCCTCGAAACGCTTCTTGCCGGAGGCGCGGCCTTCGTCGAGCTTGCGCTCGATCTCGTCCACGGGGATCTTCTTGAAACGCGGCTCCAGCTCGGGCTTGTTGAGGTCGCCCTTCACGCGGAAGCCGATCGACGGCCGCCCGGCCTCGTCCACCCACCACTCGGGCAGGACGCCGTCGTACTTCGCCAGGCGGGTCAGGATGTTCATGTCCACCTGCTCCTTGCCGAAGTCGGCGGTGCCGTCGGCGAAGGCGGCGAGCTGAGGGGAATCGACGTGGAAGTAGCGCGTCGTCGCGACGCCCTTGTTCAGCCCGTACTCGCTCTCGATCCGCTGGAAGTCGAGCGTCTTCGGGTACGCGGTCGCCGTGCTGAAGATGGAGAACTTGTTCATCTTGTGCATGTAGATGAACGGGAGGAAGATCACGCGCAGCATCTTATGGGACTCCTGCACGGCCGGGATGTCCGCCACCCGCCCGGGGCCGAAGCGCACGCGCGCCTCGCCGCCGACCTTGTCGAGGGCGGGCGTCACGCCGCGGATGGACCAGAGCAGGTCGAGGTCCTTGCACCAGAAGTTCGCCTGCCTCACCTCGGTCACGCGCAGGTGGCCGGCGGTGTCCGGGAAGCTGCGCGGGATGACGTACTTGAAGGTGCTGACCCACGGCCGGCTCTCGCGCTCCTGCGCCGAGACCGTCCGGGTCGACACGGCGGCCGCGATGCCGGTCACGAGCCTCTGGGCGTCCTCCCAGACGATCTTGTCGAGGTTGCCGGAGATGAGGACCTCCTTCGGCGCGGAGAGGCGGTCCACGCGCCCCCGCAGGCGCAGGCGGGACTCCCCCCAGCGCAGCGCGAGGTTCTCGACGGTCAGGGTCTGCTTCAGGACCGACAGCGTGACCGCGATGTCGTCGAAGGCGTTGCCGTACGCGACGACCCGGCCCTTCGTCACCGACGCCTTGACCGAGGCGAACTCGTCGGTGACGAACGCGTCCAGGTCCAGGACCTCGACGCGGCGGTCGCCCCAGTCGGCCCCGAAGCCGCGCAGGCTGATCACGGCCTCCTTGAGCTGCAGGGCGCCGAGCTTGCCCTCGATGGTGCCGCTCAGCGCGGCCTTGCCGCGGAGGTCGCGGGCGGCCCACGACGGGTGCCAGTCCTTGAGGCTCTCGAGCACCGCGTCCTTCGTCGCGACGCGGGCGGTCAGGGAGGCGGTGTCCGCGGTCAGGTCGAAGACGCCGCTCGCGGTCGCCGTGCCCGCGGGCGTCTCGACGCTCAGGCGCTCGACGTCCCAGATCGTCTGCGCGGACCAGTTCACGCGCGCGCTGACCTTCGTCGCCGGCAGGGCGAGCTTGAGGTCGCGGCCCGTCCATCGAGGCCAGCGCTCCGGGCCGAGGGCGGGCACCGACGCGACGAGCTCGAAGACCGGGCGCTGGAACCCGGCGACCGAGCCCGAGCCCGTGACCTTGACGCCGTCCGCCTCGGCCGTGAACCGGTGCGCGGTCGCCGTGGCGCTCGACCAATGCAGGCCGGCGAGGTCCATGACGCCCTCGGCGGAGACGCTCGTCGTCAGCGTTCGCGTGCCGAAGGTGACGGCGTTGACGAAGGATATCTCCAGCGGGAAGGGCTGGTCCTGGTCGAAGCTGTCGGCGCGCAGCGCCAGCTTCTCGAAGGAGACCTTGCGGCCGCGCTTGCGGTCGTCGAACCGGAGGACGCCGTCGTTGACGATGGTCTCCGCCGCGGCGAGCGCCAGCGGCAGGGCGCCGCCGGGCGCGGCCTTCGTCGAGGTGAAGAGGTCGGCGATGTCCCAGGTCCCGTCGGCCTCGCGCGTCAGGAAGATCTGGGGAGACTCCAGGCGCACCGCGTCGAACTCGAGGCGGCGGCGCAGCAGCGGGCGGAGCTTGACGGTGACCAGCGCGGTGTCGCAGACGAGCTGGTCGCCCTCCGCGCCGGCGGCGCGGCGCACGCGCAGGCCCTTGATCTTCAGGCCGCGGGGGCTGAGGATCATCTTCTCGATCGTGACCTCGCGGTGCAGCAGGGCCTGGAGCTGGGAGATGGCGATGGCGCGCGCCTCCTCCGGGCCGAACTTGTGCTGGGCGTAGATCGCGGCGCCCGCGACGATCAGGACGAGGACGACGAAGGAGAGGCCGAAACCGCGGAGCACGGTCCGGAAGGCGGCGGCAAGGAGACGAAGCGCCCCTTTAGGGCGTTCCATGGAGCCTCATAAGGAATGATTTTACCTTATTAGGCTTTCGTACAGGCCGAGAAGGGCCGAGGCGCCCCGGTCCCAGGCGCAGGGGAGCGCGGCGGCGGGGCCGGACGCGCCGACGCGGGCGCGAGCGCCCGCGTCGGAGAGGGCGAGCATCGCGGACTCGAGCGCCTCGCCGGAGGGGTCGGCGAGGACGAAGCCGCGGGCCTCCCCCTTCAGCAGCTCGGCGGCGCCGACCGAGGCGCCGGTGACCACGGGCAGGCCGCAGGCGAGGGCCTCGAGCACGCTCATGCCGAACTCCTCCCACTTCGCGGGATGGACGTAGACGTCGAGCGCGTGGTAGAACCGCCAGACTTCGGGGATCGGGTCGCGGAAAACGACGCGGTCCGCGATCCCGAGCTCGCGGGCGAGCGCCAGGTAGGGCCCGGGGCGGGACTCCTTGCCGACGACCAGGGCGCGCGCCTCGGGGCGCCGGCGCGCGACGGCGGCGAAGGCGCGCAGGAACGGCTTCAGGCCGCGCTTCTCGAAGTCCCCGGAGGTGACGAGGCCGTAGAGGAGCTCCCCCGGTCCGACCCCGAGCTCCGCGCGCGTCGCGGGACGGAAGTCCTCGCGGCCTCCGGGATTGAAGCGGCACGAGTCGAACCCGGGATGGATCACCGTGACCTTCTCCGCGGGCACGCCGAAGCGGCGCGTCACGTCGTCCTTCATCAGCTTCGAGTTCGCGACGAGGGCCCGGAAGCGTCCCTGCGACAGCTGGAGCGAGTGCATGCGTCCCACGGCGTCGCTCTCGGGCAGAGGGCGTTGATGAAGGGCTTCATGCGCCGCATGAACGCAGTTGTGGAGGCTGAGGACATCCTGGTCGAGGAGGTCGCCGTGGCCGTGGACGAGGTCGAACTTCCTCGTCATGCCCTCGGCGGCGGCGGCGAACGCGCGCCGCTTCATCCACGAGCCCCAGGGCCACGCGGGGACCCAGTGCGGCGTCGCGCCGGCCTCGAGCAGCGCCTTCCGGTCGAGCTTCTCCGCGAAGACGTGCACCTCCCAATCCCCGCGGGAGAGGCGGCGCGCGTGCTCGACGATCATGCGCGCGGCGCCCGACAACCCTTCGACGCGCCGTGCCGCCACGGCGACCCGCTTCTTCAACGGACCCCCATGAGGACCAGGACGGTCGCGGAGGCGACCGGGACCCAGAGGTTGTCGTTGAACCAGGGCGTCGTCGGCAGGAGCTCGGTGAGCGCGCCCGCGAGCGCGGCCGCGAACGCGGCGCGGGGCGGCAGGCCGTAGGCGAGCGCCGCCGCGAAGCCGACGGAGAAGCCGGCCAAGGTCCCCTCGAGGGACTTCCGGCCGCCGAACAGCTTCGTCCGGCCGTACGCCTTGCCGACGAGGGCGCTCGCCGCGTCGCCGAGCGCGAGCTGGAGGATCGCCGCGCCGACGATCATCGGCTCCCCGCGCGCGATCAGCATCGCGGCCAGGCTCCCGGCGGTCGTGTGGAAGATGCCGCTGAAGTGCTTCCGCTCGGTGTCGCGGATCATGCCGTCGAAGATCCTGAACAGGAAGCGCTCGACCTCGGGGAGCTTGAGCCGCGCCGTCTCGATGACGAACACGATCGGCAGCCAGACGGCCATCGCCCAGCCGACTCGCGGCCAGCCGATGAGGTGGAACGCGCCGAGGTAGGCCAAGGACAGCATGTGGAAGGTCTTCCGGCCGAACTCGCGGCGCAGGTCGCTCATCATGAGAGCGCCGCCTTGCGCGCCGCGTCCCACGCGGGCCGGCTCCACAGCCACGCCAGGCTCCAGAAGCGCTTCGTCAGGCCGCCCGCCTCGCGCAGGTTCGCCGCCAGGGGCACCGCGTCCGGGAACAGGCCCTTGAGCAGGAGCATCACCATCAGCGCGTTGGCGATCGAGATCAGCGCCACGGAGAACAGCGCGCCGCCCGCCGCGTCGAGGTCCGGCTGACGTGTCTGGGTCAGCGAATCCCAGGTGAACAGCAGGTGCGCGGCGAGGGCGCCGCCGAGGAGGAACAGGAACAGCGCCTCCCCGCCCGCGTCGGGCCGCAGCCAGAGCAGTATCCGGTAGCCCAGGGCCACGGCCAGCGCGTAGAACGGCACGCAATAAGGCGCGAGCGCGACGAACGCGCTCGAGTGCGAGAGGTCGACGTGCCCTTCCTTCTCTCCGACGGAGATCGCGTACACGCTGCCGCCCGTGGCCCAGGCGGCCATCGCGTGGGTGAGCTCGTGGCCGAGGACGTAGCTCCAGCGCGCGCCGCGCGCGGCCCAGGCCGCGGGACCGACCGGGTCGACGAGCAGCCAGCGGTGGATCGCCCACAGCGCGAAGGCGAGGCCGAGGCCCGCCCCGAAGGGCGCGGCCGTCGACGAATTCACGGCCACGCCGGCGAGGGTCTTGGCCGACACCCAGAGGAGGGAGCCGGACAGCGGGAGGAGGAGGACGCCGATCAGCAGGCGCAGCACCCGCTACTCCAGCATGTAGTCTTGGTAGGGGATCTTGCGCGCCTCGAGCTCCTTCTTCCAGAGAGCGCGCGCCTCGGCCATCTTGCCGCGCGCCAGGACGCTCCAGCGGTTCTCGGGCGGGCTGAACAGCTCGGCGGCGGTCTGATACCAGACGTAGGCGTACTTGAGCGAGCTCTCGGCCACGGCCTGGTCCCGCTCGAAGCGCGCCAGGCCCGCCTTGCGCTCGTACGACGCCCGGTCGAGCTTGCCCTTGGCCAGCTCGCGCGACAGCTCGCCCTCGCGCGCGGCGAGCTCGGCGTCGAAGTGGGCCTTCTTGAGCTCGGGCCGGCGGCTCCACTCCATCCACTTCTCGCCCTCGAGGTAGGCGGAGCGCGAGCGCAGGACCAGGTCGACGCGGGCCATGCCGTAGACGGCGGCGACGAGCGCCGCCGCGATCAGCCCCGAGCGGACCCAGCCCCGGCTTCCGTTCATGCCGCGTCGCCGCCGGGCGGCGCCGTGCCCAGAAGGTTGTGCAGCGCCACGGTCAGCATCGCCGGCCGCACGGGCTTCGCCAGGAAATCCTTCACGTTCGGCTCCTGGCGCACCATCTCGATGCTCTTGGCGTCCATCGCGCGCCCGGTCACGACGATGATCGGGATGTGGCCGAAGCCGCGGGACTGGAGCTCGCGCAGGGCCTCGTAGCCGCCCATGCTGGGGAGCATGAAGTCGAGCACGATCGCGTCGGGCTCGAGCGCCGCGACCTTGGCGAGGGCCTCGATGCCGTCCTCGGCGCGCTCGGTGCGGAAGCCGGCCTTCTTGACGACGTGGTCCATCAGGTCGAGCAGCGACTCGTCGTCGTCGACGAGCAGGACGAGCTTGGCGGACGGCGCTCCGGCGGTATCGCTCATGCGGCCTCCGGGGCTCGCGGCCTGAGGAGGCGCTCGAGCGTGGCGACGAACACGCTGGGCTTGAGCGGCTTCTCGAGGAAGTCGACGACGTTGGATTCCTGGCGGATCATCTCGGCCGTGGAGCGGTCGGTGTAGCGTCCGGTGATGATCACGATCGGGATGCGGGAGAGGTCGCTGCCCTGGAGCTGGCGCAGGACCTCGAAGCCGCCGTAGCGGGGCATCATCAGGTCGAGGAGGATCAGGTCGG
>Ga0255338_1004450_pt1 | contig 14502 bp, 13 predicted proteins | sample MeOH1_35cm_T4_19_FD_203715 | JGI IMG/M metagenome (GOLD analysis project Ga0255338, IMG submission 203715) | Sandy soil microbial communities from University of British Columbia, Vancouver, Canada - MeOH1_35cm_T4_195 | ecosystem: Engineered > Artificial ecosystem > Sand microcosm > Unclassified ...
GTCCTATTATAAGCATGTTAACCCCGATAAAGTGCTTAAAAGAGAACAAAGGAAATACTATTGCGCCTCTTGTATTATTGGCTGTGGCGGGATCTGCGGCATGCAAGATATTGCCAAAGGCGAATTCGAGCATACGCATAAGCCTGAGTATGAGACGGTAAACTCCTTCGGGGCGCTGCTTATGAATAAAGACCTTGAATCTATATTCTATATCAACGAATTGCTTAATCGTGCAGGTATGGATAGCATATCTGCTGGAAGTACGGCAGCTTTTGCCATTGAATGCTATGAAAACGGGATATTAACAAAAGAGGATACGGATGGGCTGGAACTGACCTGGGGAAACTCTGAGGTTATTGTTAAACTTGTCAAAGAGATGATTGCCAGGGAAGGGATTGGAGATCTCTTAGCGGACGGGGTTAAGGTTGCCGCCGGTAGAATCGGTAAAAACTCAGAACAATATGCTATCCATATCGGGGGGCAAGAACCTGGGATGCATGATGCCCGCTTGGATCCTATTTTGGGAATTCATTTTTCCGCCGACCCCACTCCAGGACGACATACCGTATGTGGAGGCACCAACTACAATGTAATCCAACTGTGGCAATTTGTAACTTGGGCGCCAAAGGTCAAAAACAAAACTCCCAAGGACGATGACTTTGTTCCCTCGGAAACGCTGGCTTTGAAATCGGTAGCTGGGAGCTGCTACAAGCAAATAGTTGATGGCATTGGCGGATGTATGTTTGCCTGGTTGATCCTCTTCGCTGGACTTCTTTACTATGCTCTAACTCAAAAGAAAAGTGTGCTGCAGGCCCAACAGGCGAGGCACACCTTCTAAATATCTACCAAATCCTAACTAATAAGCACTGCCATCAGCAATCCTGTTGCCAGGCTTAAGCAAAAGGAAAAGATTCCAACTGCAACGTTTCCCTGGGGTATTTCCTGCCGCACTTTGATAAAAGGGGTGAGGAGTTCAAACACCCAGTAGACAATAACCAACGAGACTCCTCCGATAACACCCCAGAGAATCAGATCCAAAAGGCCTTTCGAATGATAAACAGCGGATGCCAGAACTAAAGCCTGGCCCACGACTTTGCCACCCAAGTCAAAAGCGACCGCCTTCGCGGCTGCGACATTTTTTTGGTCGGACAGCAGTGCACCCTTAGCCAAGATGCGAAATTCCTGGTACGGCGTTGTCGAAACGAAAAGCAGCACCCCCAACAACATTAATGGCAGTGTCACCCCTAAATAAGCCAGAAAGTACAAAACATTATTCCACTCAGCACTCATGTTTTTTCCTCCTTATCATCTAATACCCACAGGCAAATAACAGGAAAGATTGCCGGTAATCCGCTCCCCAATCCTGGCACAAATTGCTCCGAAAATAGGTTTAATCACGTAGTTAGATTTGCCGGAAAACCTGTTCTCCAGATATGTTGGCAGCATGTAGCCTTCGATCACTGCATGTTCCTCGGCACTAAAGAATTCTCCCTCCTCATGCAGACCCCAGATCAAAGCCTGAAGCGCTTTTGTCTGAGCAATAAAGGCGGACGGTGGGTTGATAACTGCCAGCTTCTTGCGCGCAATCATATCCAAGACGCACGCCCCAGTAGGAAAACCGTCTGTATCCTTTTCCACAGCTAACTTTTCCAGAGCATGCAACCTGAATAATACATCTACCGGCTCCGGTCCGCCTTCTGTTATCGCCCATAACCGGCCTTCAATCACTCTCAGATTTTCGAGGGGAACAAATTTGGCTCGTAAACCTGATTGATTGAGCAAATACCGGGTTGTGTCCCTGTCTTCATTATGCCAGCCCAAGGCGCTAAACACTATTGATTCAGTCTGATACCCCTGTAATCTGTAGCGTTCCACTACCGCGCCAAATGCAGCTTCAATATGTCTTTCCATCCCGACATTTGGGTTCTCTGTGCCAAAAAAGTCGCAGGCCTGTTGATTTACAAAAAAGGCTTCGACAACGCTCGTCGGGGTGTCTGCATTAAACTCAAGCATTTTTGGTCCCTGGGCGGTATGGGCAAAGTCGAACCGGCCGATAGTTGTAGCTGCGTTGTTCATAACCTGAATCCGGACCGCACCAAGGGCCTCTGGGGGAATGCCCAGCTCAAGCAGGAGACGGTCGTCCCGGTCTTGGACGCTGCACACTACCCGAGCAAAAATCTTTCCCAATTCATACGTAGCCTGGGACAATTCCTCACGGAATTCCCGAGTAATAAAATGAATCCCGGCAAGCCCGTATTCCTCTCCCTCCAGCCAATCCCAGGAAAAGACGGAACGCAGGGGGCCGTACAACCTTTCCCGCAGTTCGAGATAGTCCATGATATCCCCCTAACTTGCGGATCCACCGGAACCGCCTATTCCGCCATGGGACCCGCTGGAAACTCCAGCGGATCCACCCGAAACAGCGCCTGACTTACCGGAAGAGCATTCAACACCGTTAAGGCTTAGGTAATTGCACTGTAACGATAATAGCAGTTCATCCAGATGGGAAAACTCCAGCTTGTTAATGAGGGGGAAATGCATGCTCCCTCTCGTGTATTCGCGAATTTCCAAGACTATCAACCCTAAGGTAGAAATAGACCGCCGCTCAGAATCCAAAGGACGCTGGTCCAGGGAGGGTTGAACATAGATCACATACAGCTCCGCTTCAACTGCAGAGGAGGTTTTTTCATAGACTACACCTTCCTTGGTGAAGTAGTCACAGGCAAATCTAACTGCAATTTCTGTTTTCGGGATCGAACTGTAGCTAAACAGTGCTGGAAAACCTCTGGCTTCATCGAGAAGCCGGTATTCTAATTGAGCCACTCTACCCAACCTCTCTTTAAAGTAAACCAATTTACTTTTTAATTCCTTTTCAGGATTGTCAATTCCTGCATAAGTTTAGGATCTTTACATGAAAGAGTGAATTTTTTTTCCAAAGGATATTTTACAAGCACGTTAATTTATGCTACACTCCTATTGACCATACTGGTCAATCTAGAATTGATCAAGGAATTAGATTGACAAGGAGGTATCTGATGCAGGCCAAACCTGTGAATATGGACGAAGAAAAAAAAAGCAAAATTGTTGCTGCAGCTATCATTGAGTTTGCTCAAAATGGCTATGGTAAAGCATCGACAAACACCATTGTCAAAGAAGCAGGTATTTCCAAGGGTTTATTGTTTCACTATTTCGGCAGCAAAAAAGGGCTGTTTTCCTATGTCTTTGATTACTGTACAACCCTGATCTCCCAGGAACTGTTTGCCAAGATTGATCCTGCTCAAACAGATATCCTGGCAAAGCTGCGCGACGCCATGTTTGCCAAAATCACCCTAAGCGAAAAGTTCCCCCAAATATTTTATTTTGTGCAGAGGGTTTATTTGGAAGGAGCTGAGGAAATCAAAAGCATCCTGATCATAAAGGAAAAGGAAGCTGCCTCCACCAGTTATGGCAAGATGTTTGAAGGAATTGATTACGGGTTGTTCAGGGACGATATTGATGTGCAAAAATCGCTGAAGATTATCTATTGGACATTAGAAAGATTCGGTGAGGAGGTTGTAGGAGAGGCCAATATTTCAGGCACACATGATTTGGACTACCAGTCAATTCTTGCGGAAACAGATGATTATCTCATGCTGTTCAGGAAATGTTTTTATCATGAATAGTGCTGTCCACTGGATAAACCTGTCGTTAATTAACAAAGGAGGTCTGCGGGCATGAATGTCATTGAAATCAACAAGCTGACCAAGTATTACGGCAAAGCAAGAGGAATTATCGATGTGGATTTTGATGTGGAAGAAGGAGAAATCTTTGGTTTCATCGGTCCCAACGGCGCCGGAAAGTCTACAACCATCAGAACCCTGCTCTCATTGATTTACCCCACCAGCGGCAGCGCGAAAATCTTCGGCAAGGATTGTATCAAGTTTGGGTCGGAAATCAAACAGGATATCGGGTATCTGCCTTCGGAAGTGTTTTATTATGATAACATGAAAGTTATTGATCTCTTGAAGTACTCCGCCAGCTTCTACAAAAAGGATTGTAGTGTCAGGATAAAAGAATTAGCGAATATTATGGAATTTGATCTGCATAAAAAGATTGATGAGTTGTCCTACGGCAGCAAAAAGAAGGTTGGAATCGTCCAGGGTCTCCTGCACGAACCAAAGTTAATCATCCTGGATGAACCGACTGGCGGACTTGATCCCCTAATGCAGCAGAAGTTTTTTGAACTCTTACATGCAGAAAACCAAAAAGGCGCCACGATCCTCTTCTCTTCCCACATCCTAAGCGAAGTTCAGCGCTTGTGCCACAGGGTGGCCATCATCAAAGAAGGAAAGATCATAAATGTAGAAAAGATCAGCACTTTAAAGGAAAACAACTACAAGAAATTCCATATTGAAGCTGTGTCGGCTGTTGACCAGGATTACTTCAAACTCGGAGGGGTAAGCAATCTTGTAATTAAAGACAATACCGTAAACTTTTTGTTCAAAGGGGACGTAAATCTGATAGTCAATAAGCTTTCAGCTTTGAAAATGTCCAATCTGTTTATTGAAGAGCCAAGTCTCGAGGAGATTTTCCTGCATTATTATGAATAGGGGGGCGTCCTATGAATATTTATCTTAACGAACTGCGGCTGAATAGACGATCAACCATTATCTGGGCTATTTCCATTACAGCCCTGGTAATTTTCTTCCTGTCGATGTTCCCCGCTTTCTCCAAGGACGCTGCCCAGGTTCAAAAACTGTTGGAAGGCTATCCGGAACAGCTGAGAAAGGCCATCGGAATTAACGTGAGTGCTCTCACTTCTTTCCTGGGCTTTTACTCCTTTTCTTCTCTGTACATAATACTGTGCGGAGCAGTGCAGGCCATGAATTTGGGCCTATCTACTCTCTCCCTGGAAACCAGGGAAAAGACAGCGGATTTTTTGCTAACCAAACCGGTAACCCGCCAGAAAATCGTGACTTCCAAATTGCTCGCAGCCTTAACCTCAATCTTGATTACAAATGCATTTCTCCTGGCCTCTTCCGCCCTGATGTCCGCAGCTGTGGTCGAGGAAGCCTACAGCAGGAAAACGTTTTTGCTGCTTTCCCTTATCTTGCTCTTCGTTCAATTAATGTTTTTAGCCCTTGGTCTAGTCATATCCGTGGCAGTTCCAAAAATAAAGTCAGTACTCCCGATCTCACTGGGAACCGTCTTTGGCTCGTTTATCATTAACATGTTTGGCTCAGTAATTGGTGATAAAACAGTGCGCTATATCACCCCATTCAAGTATTATGATGCCGCCTATATCATTAAAAACGGGGCTTATGAAACCACTTTTGTTATGCTGGAAATAGTGTTCATCGTGGCTGCAACCATTGCCAGTTATGTTCTTTACACCCGAAAAGATATAAACCCAGTCTAAACCACTCAGAGTTTCCGGATACCGGCAAAAAGGAGGTTGGTTAAGTTGAACATATTCTTTCAGGAAATGAGAGCAAACCGCAGATCCTTAATCATTTGGTGCGCATTTGTCTTGTTCATGGTTTTCGCCGGAATGGGCAAGTTTTCGGCGGCAGAAACTTCAGGTCAGTCATATAACCAGCTAATGGCGCAGATGCCGAAGGCGCTGCAAACCTTATTTGGCTCTGGCTCATTTGATTTGACCACGGCCCTTGGTTTTTATGGAATGGTGTATATTTACCTGGTAATAATGGCCGCCATCCATGCCGCTATGCTCGGGGGCACAATTATTTCCAAAGAAGAACGGGACAAGACCATGGAATTTTTGTTAGTAAAGCCCGCTTCGAGGAAAAAGATTATCACGTCCAAGCTGTCGGCTTCCCTGCTAAACCTCATACTCTTCAACCTTGTCACTTGGGTATCATCAATTTTCGCAGTGGGTTATTACGCTAAAGGCGAATCTGTCAATCGGGCAATTAGTCTTTTAATGGCAGCTATGTTTATTTTACAGGTCACCTATTTGTTGGTCGGCGCCGGCATTGCCGCCGTAAGCAAAAAGCCCAAGGCCGCTGCTTCTGCAGCTGCCGGAGTGATCCTTGTTACCTTTATTCTTTCAATGGCTGTAGACATGAACGACAAGCTGGAACCCCTCAAATATGTCACCCCGTTTAAGTACTATGACGCAAAAAACTTAATGTATGGTGGGACATTTGAACCTGTTTTCCTAACTATTTCACTGATTACTATAGCTGTACTCTTAGGAATTACCTACAAATTTTATACTAAGAGGGACATGAGCATTTAGTTTTGAAATTATGAATACAAACCTTCTAAGGGAGGTGGAGAATGACTGTTTCACTGGCACTGATTCTAGCTGTGGTTATTTTTATGGCTCTGATATTTACTCTAACCAATGGACTGCATGATGCCAGTTCCGTGGTGGCAACCTTCATTGCGAGTGGAGCGGGAAACCCGGTCCAGGGTATCTGTCTTGCAGCCGTCTTTGGCTTCATTGGCGCTGTAACAGGTGGGGATGCCGTAGCGAATACCGTTTCCTCAATTGTTAATATACCTTCAGACAATGCTCTGCTTAAAGTCCTTTTGGCTGCGATGATCGGGGCGGTGGTTTGGAACTTGGTGACCTGGCGTTTTGGTTTTCCCTCAAGTTCCACCCATGCTTTGGTGGGAGGATTAGTTGGAGCGGTTTGGATTGCCCGAGGCCCGGAAAATATTTTATGGGGTTTTAGCGAAATAGCTGGCCCCAGTTCTCACATAGTGGGACTGACCAAAGTTCTTATGGCCTTATTCTTGTCTCCGGTTCTGGGCTTTATTGCTGCTCTCGTACTTCAAACAGTTGCGAATATCCTGCTGCGCAACGCCAAATTCAGCATCAACAAATGGATCAAACGCCTTCAGTGGCTAATCGCCGCTCTTCTGGCCTACAGCCATGGCGCCAATGATACCCAAAAAATTGTTGGGATTATTTCCTTGGCTTTAGCAGCAGCCGGCTATCTGGGCGGCCAAATTCCGCAAGTCTGGATCAAAGGGCTGGCCGGAGCGGTCATGTTCGCAGGTACGCTGCTGGGCGGATGGCCGATTATGAAAACCATTGGCAGAGGGATCTATACAATCCGGCCCATCCACAGCCTGAATTCTCAGCTCTCCTCCGGCGCCGGAATTTTACTGGCAACAGCCTTGGGAGCGCCGGTATCCACTACTCATGTGGTGGTTGGCAGCGTTGCTGGAGTTGGGGCGGCGGACGAGTTTCGCATGGTCAATTGGAACATTGGCAAAGAGATCATTATCGCCTGGTGTATCACCATACCGGCTTCCGCTCTTGCGGCAGCAATCGTCTATGCTGCGCTAATGCTGCTCTGATTTGTTTATGGAGGGGTTCTATGATTAAGAGAAGTTTCTGGGAACGGTTGTTTCCTATTAAACGGGATTTTTACAAGATGCTCAGCGATCAAGCGAACGCCACTTTCAAAGGGGTGGAGACCCTGAAAAAGTGGCTTACAAGCAGATCAGCAGAAGATTACCGGCTTTTATTCGAGCAGGCCGGTGCTGCAGACAAGATTCGTTTTAATATGGAAAACGAACTGATAGAGGCGTTTGCCACTCCCTTTGACAGGCAGGATATCTATTCCCTTTCAGTGGAAATGGACAGGACCTTTTCTTACGCTGAATCCACCCTAAAGGAAATGGAAGCCTTTGAGGTGATGGCAGATCCAACAATTATCGATATGGTGGAAAAACTTCAAACAGGTATGGCCGAACTAGCAGCCGCAACTGCCCACCTGAAAATGAATCCGCTGAAATCCCAAAGGCACATTGAAAATATCCGGAATACCCAAGTGCTGATAGATGATGATTACAGGGCAGGTATGACAGCACTATTTCAGGGGACAGACCTGATGCATGCTTTGAAATACAGGGAAGTTTACCATCATATCAAGGATGCTTCTCTCCACTTGGGCTATACGACAGATGTGTTACACAAAATTGTTGTCCGTATTGTTTAATCGCAAGAAAATAAATGCAAAAAGGAGCCAGCTGACGCTAGCTCCTAAACACGTTGAGTGTATTCCATACTGCGATTAATTCATTATATATTAGTGCAAATTGGTTTCTGCTTCAACCAGGTAGCCCCAACCAACATAACAGAGTTTTTGGTTTCTAAACTCAACGACATCATATTCGTAGAGCTGATGATCGGCATGATCAATTGTGCCATTAACTTTAACCGATCCCTCTTCGATTAATTTAGCGGCAGCCCCATCCCCAACTTTTTTGGCAACAACTTGTGCTAACGTAGCCATAACCATTCGCCTCCCTTTGCCCTTATTATACACCTTTTCTAGGGATTTTGTGAAATATGGTACAAAGTTGCGCAATTAAATATTTTCTGACTACTTCCAGCCTGCAAGCTTCCTTTCTCGTCTACTCACTACTATATAGCCGCCTTATGGTGTAAACTAAAACGAAAGATGAAAAGTCTTACGTCAAATCAAACAGGTTCCGCAACTCCTGTTCTGACATTTTAGCCAGCCAGGTCTCCCCGGGCTGGATCACAGACTCAATCAGTTCCTTCTTCTTTTCCTGCAGTTGGTATACCTTTTCTTCAATAGTCCCTTGGGTGATAAGTTTCAGCACCTGAACCACCTTGTCTTGTCCGATACGGTGGGCCCTGTCCGTAGCCTGATCCTCCACTGCCGGATTCCACCAGGGGTCATAGTGAATGACCATATCCGCGCCCGTCAGGTTTAATCCGGTTCCCCCTGCCTTGAGTGAGATTAGAAAAACCTTGCCCTCTCCAGCATTAAACGCTCTCACCATTTGAGCCCGCTCTGCTGACTTGGTCGAGCCGTTTAGATAAAAGTACCCTGTTCCCTCCTGCTCCAGGTTTGCCTGGATGATGTCCAGCATTGAGGTAAACTGGGAAAAGACCAAAACCCGGTGTCCACCATCCAAAGCGTCTGCCAATACTTCCTGAAAGAGCTGAAGCTTACCGCTTTCCCCCGTGTAATCCGTGATAAACGTGCCAGGATGGCAGCAAATCTGGCGCAGCCTGGTGAGTGCGGCGAGAATCTTGATGTGGCTTTTTTCGAAGCCTACCTCCCTGATTTCCCGGGAAATATTGCTTTTTGCCTCCTGTAAAAAGGCTAAATAAATCTTGCCCTGCTCCTCAGTCATCTGCGCCTTAAGCCTGGTTTCGATTTTCTCTGGCAGCTCCTTTAACACATCCCTTTTCAAGCGGCGCAGAATGAACGGAGTGACCTGTCTGCCTAACTCGTTCAGGGGAGCGGGATCTTCCCCTTTGATTATCGGCAGTTCATACTTTTTGCGAAACTGTTCTTGTGATAAAAGATACCCCGGCAGGACAAAGTTAAAAATTGACCACAGTTCAGAGAGAGAGTTTTCGATGGGGGTTCCGGTCAGAGCAAAATACCCTCTCGCCTTGATTTGCCGTACCGACTTGGCGTTGATAGTTTGGGGATTCTTAATGTGCTGGGCCTCATCCAAAAAACAATAGGAGAATTGCAGCTCCCCATAGAGATCGCAGTCACGCCGAAACAAGGGGTAGGAGGTTACCACCAGGTCCCAGTCCTTTAGCTCCGCCAACAAAGCCTGCCTAACGCTCGGGTTACCTTCCACCACCAGCACCTTAAGCTCGGGTGTAAACCTAAAGGCCTCCTCCTGCCAGTTATAGATCAGGGAGGTGGGCGCAATCACCAAGGCAGGTTCGGCGGAGCTTTCCCGCTCGGACAGGATAAAGGACAACACCTCCAAAGTCTTGCCCAGTCCCATGTCATCGGCCAGGATACCTCCAAGCCCATAGGAGGCCAGGGCCTTTAACCATTTAAAACCAGTTTTCTGATAATCCCTAAGCACGGAGTTAAGTCCAGGCGGAACCTCAAAATCTCCGTCCTGGGGTTCCAGGATGCTTTGGACGAAGTTCTTAAAGGGCAGGTTGCGCTGTACACCAGCCAGATTGGCCTGACGCAGGAAATTGTCAAGATACATGGCACGGTATTTGGGCAGGGTCACGAGCTCACCACTCAAGTCAGCCGCGGTTAAGTCAAGGTTATCCAGCAGGGTGGCCATGGACTTCAGTTCCGCTTGCTCCAGGTCCAGGAAGGAACCGTCCCTGAGTCGGTAGTACTTCTTTTTAAGCTGCAGGGACTCAAAGATTGCCGTAAGCTCACCCGGCTGGATCTCTTCATACTGAAAGGAAACTTCAAGCAGGTCAAGGTTTTCATTCAGCCGTACCCGACCGGAAAAGGAAATGGGTGGACGAATATTAAGCTTAAAATCTTCGGAATAGTAAATTTCGGCCAACTCCTGCAGCAGAGGCAAATAGGTAATGGCAAAATCAAAGATCTTCTGCTCATCCTCCAGATGCACCCTGCCTTGGCTAACACTGAAATCGGCCTGCTCAAGAATATTTAGCAGCTCGCGTTCTTGCTCCACTGCTCTAATCAAGATTCGATCCTCCGAGGGATCGGATTCACGCCGGGGAGAAAAGGGGTTGATAAAGCTTGACCCGTAGTGAAATTCCACCCGGGCTGCGATTCCACTTCCTCCCCCCTTCTCAAGCCAGATCTTGGCAAGCAATTCTTCCCTGCTGAATTTGGCCTCCAGCTCACTGTGAATCTGTAGTTTACCCAGCTTTTCCATTGTCGGCAGGGCTTCAGAAACGAAGAACTCCCTGGATTGGGGCGGGAAGAGCAGGGTTTGGCTCGGCCTCGACTGCAGATCCTTGACCAAATGGGGCAGAACCTCTCGCTGGGACGGTGATGCCAGATATATCTCTTGGCCCAGGAGAAAATAACTACCGTCTCTGGTAAGCTTTACAGGCAATTCATCCGTCTCCAAAGCTAGGGCCAAGCCCTCCCCCTCGGCCTTCAAGCTAAACTTCAAAGGCAGCTCCTCCCGCTTGACCCGTGTTGCAAAAGGGGTTAATGAACCCAAGCCGAGGATAAAACTTTTCTCCTCCAAGACATCAAGCAGCTTATTTAGATAGATCCCGTGTAATGGCAGGCTCTTTTTAAAGGGGGTGGAGTCCGCGTAGGGGTTGTCAATCTCCCGCCAGGCCATATGTTCTTCGTACATTTCCAAGAGCAGCTGAATTACTGCGTTGTCTTGTTCGTTAAAGCGTGTGTTCAGGGGCTCAAAGGTAAAATTTTTGCCGTATTCCAGCTCTCTGCCGGTTTTGATCGAGGACAGGAACTCGCCAATATCCTTTACCACATAAAGCCGCTGCAGTCCCACCCGCAGACCAAGCGAAGCTGAAATCCGGTAGCCCAGGCGGAGCTGCAGCTCTACCTCTAGGTTCAGCTCGGGCAGAAACCTCTCCGGACGTTGATTGGCAAAATAGTTCAAGAGCTCTGTCGGTGCCTGATTACTTTCTGCAGCTTTCTTTGAGTCGCTTTGCCTTAGCTGAAGGGTATGCAGCACAGCAATTACATGCTTACAGGCCCCGGGATATTTCTCATAGGCAGGGCAGGTGCACTGATAATCCCGTAAGGCACCCAATCTGCTTAAAATTACTTCTACCGTATAGGGAAAGGTCCCTATTACAACAGCTGTGGCTTTTCGCTCCTCAGGGTCAAACCTAAGTTTGGTCACGTTCCCTAAATGAAAGTAGGATACTCCGGCCTGATACACCACAGGATTTGTGGCTAAAGCCTGAATCTGTTTAGCGGACAAGCCAAAGCTCAGCATCTGGAAGACTCCTTCTAAGTGAACTAACCTAAAGGTCTATCTTATTAGGATATCATATTACCCCCTACTGGTTCAAAGCCAGAAAAATTAATTTTTTCTGTCCGCGTCAGAAAGCCAATTTCAGAAGCGTCTATATATGAAAGAAGCGAAAGGAGGCAGGCACTTGGTGGCTCTTAATTCGTCTTTTGACGAGATATATGATGAGTTATTTCTTCCCATCTACCGGTTCGTACGCTTGCGCGTTCCAATCCAGGATGCGGATGACATCACAGCGGAAGCACTTGCCAAGATCTGGCGGGCCTTACCGCAATTCTCCGGCCGGGGATCTCTGAAATCCTGGGCGCTAAAAATCACCTCCAACAACGTGGCAGATTACTACCGGGTACGTAAACGAACTCCAACTTTGTTTTTACAGGATACATATACCTCAACCGTTCCGGACCTAAGTGAACAATGGGCAACAGGCTTGACTGTAGGACAAACCCTGGCCAGGCTCACCGAGTCTCAGGTCACAGTAATTCAATTGCGCCTGATAGAAGGGTTCAATGCCGCGGAATGCGCGGATATCCTGGGCCTGACAGAACAAGCGGTGGACAGTTTACTTTACCGCGCCAAACAAAACTTTCGCAAGCATTATCAAGGCCTGGAAAGCAAAGGGGGAAAAGCCCTGTGAGCGAAAAAGACTTGACCGCACTTTGGGAAGAGGATGGTGACCTCGAGCGTATGAAGGCCTTCTTCCAATCCATCGATGCTGATCTGTCCAAAAAGGACCAAATTAAACATCTGACCCTGGAAAAGTTAGCTCAAGCAGACGCAGCTAGCAAACCAGACCAATTGCACACTGCGGGGAAGATTCCGAATCCTGCCCCCATTCCCGCAACAAACTTATCGGGCAGTACCTGGAAAGAGCGTTTTGCTGCCTTAAGAAGGGGCTGGGGTTTCAAGCTTGCCGTTCCGGTTGTCCTGCTCGGCTTGTTACTGATTGGCCTTCAGCTTCGTAATCCACAACTATCCGACTTGGGTGTTGGAAACAGCGGGCAGCAGCAAAGCGTGAAGTCTGAAGCCGCTCCGCCAGAAACCGAGCGACTCAAGCGGTCGCCTAATATGAGTGCACTGTCTGAGGATAAGGCAGCGGGTTCTTACAGCAGCATTGCGGGGACACCACTGCCTGTACCTGAAGTTCCTCCGGCAGACTCCGGTGTTGCCCGAAAAATCACTCAGAACCTTGCCGTCAGCATGCAGGTAGACGATGTCCAGGCAGTTACCGATAAAATCAGCAGCCTGGCGCAAGCAGCAGGCGGCTATGTCGTGGAGTCCCGGCAAAACGGCACTGGAAGAAATTCTACTGGGAATATAAGTGTAAAGCTTCCGGCTCCTAAGCTGAACGGCTTTAAAGCAGAGATTCCTTCTTGGGGTACGGTTCTGGACCAACATTTAACTTCAAATGATATCACTAATCAGTACTATGATGCTGAAAACCGGCTGCAGTCCTGGGAAGCTGAACAGAAGAGGTATTTAGACATTCTCAACCAGGCAAAATCAGTGGACGATATCCTTAAGGTAGAAAATTCCCTGGCCAACATTCGCCAGCAAATCGAACAGTTAAAGGGGCAGTTAAAGCTCTGGAACAATCAGGTCGATTTCTCCACGGTTCAGTTTCAACTCACCACCAAACCAAGCCCGGACGTTCAGGTCAGTAACTCCTGGCAGCCGGTATCCTGGTTTAAGACCTGGGTTTCCACTAAGAATGCTGTGCTTAAAACGATCAGCGTTACCTGGAACGGTTTAAATTACCTGATCATCGGCATCGGCTATACCATACCTTATCTAATCGTTATTGCCCTGGGCTGGCTGGGGTATCGCTATTGGAAAAGGAAAAAGGGGTCGTAATTCCATCCCTAGTAGAATAAAAAAGGTAAAGGCGAGGAGCGTTTTCCTCGCCTTTACCTTTTAAACTTTTACTTAAGTACCGACATTAATTTGTTCTTGTCAAAGCCTACAATCACCTCAGTATCCACCAGGAAGGTTGGAACGCTCCGGACATTCAGACGCATTAATTCATCCATAGCAGCTTCATCTTTACTGATATTCTTCTCTGCGTAAGGTATCTGGTTTTGCGAAAGAAACTCCTTCGCCAGGGTGCAGTAGGGTCAGCTGTTGTTGGTAAACATAGTTACGTTTTTCATAATTTGATCCTCCCGTTTCCTTTCTTCTTTAGTTATTAGTAATTACCCATAACTTTATTCTAAAACGGAAAATTCCTCATAACCTCACGTTATACCAAGGCCCCGATGGATCCCTTTGTGATTATTCTAACACAGGAGAAACGCTGTGCGATGGATGCTTACTCGAAATCTGTTAATATTTTTTCATCTAGAATATAACCCGGTCGTGCACCGGGGGGAATTCCACCCTTGCCCGTTCCACTCCCTGGGGGTCAACCTCAACCTGGAGGACAACCTGCGCATCACCCGCTTGGGCAAGTATCACACCCCAGGGATCAATTACGGCACTGTGGCCGACAAACTGGTTTCCCCGGTTCTTTCCCGCGCAGTTGGCAGAGATGAGATAGCACTGGTTTTCCAAAGCGCGGACCTGGTTGAACAGCAGCCAGTGCTCAAGTCTGGGGTAGGGCCAGGCTGAAGATATCAGGATAAACTGCACCCCTTTATCCAGCATTTTACGAAACAGCTCCGGAAAGCGAAGGTCATAACACGTAGCTAGGCCTACCACCCCGAATTCTGTACCTGCGGTTACCACCTCATTGCCTGGGGTAAGCAGCTTCCTCTCCTCTGAACTATACCCGAACAGGTGGATTTTGCGATAGACTGCGATTTCTCG
>Ga0255338_1004451_pt1 | contig 14501 bp, 15 predicted proteins | sample MeOH1_35cm_T4_19_FD_203715 | JGI IMG/M metagenome (GOLD analysis project Ga0255338, IMG submission 203715) | Sandy soil microbial communities from University of British Columbia, Vancouver, Canada - MeOH1_35cm_T4_195 | ecosystem: Engineered > Artificial ecosystem > Sand microcosm > Unclassified ...
GCAGCCACTGGTGCGCCTGCTGCTGGATATCGTTGGCGCGGTCGGCCTGGTGCTTGTACATCCAGTGCGCGGCCACGCCAGCCTCGGCGATCTGGTGCATGCCGCGCGTGCGGATCTGAAACTCCACCGGCGTGCCGAACGGGCCCACCAGCGTGGTGTGCAGCGACTGGTAGCCGTTGATCTTCGGAATCGCGATGTAGTCCTTGAACTTGCCGGGCATCGGCTTGTACAGGCTGTGCAGCGCGCCCATCGCCATGTAGCAGTGCATCTGGGTTTCCACGACCACACGGAAGCCGTACACGTCGAGCACCTGCGAGAACGACAGCTGCTTGTCATGCATCTTGCGATAGATGCTGTACAGCGTCTTCTCGCGGCCGGACAGCTCGGCGACGATGCCGGCATCGGCCAGCGCGTGCTCGGCGGCCTCAAGGATGCGCTTGACCACCTCGCGCCGGTTGCCGCGCGCGGCGCGCACGGCCTTCTCGAGCGTGGCGTAGCGGAACGGCGAGCCCACCTTGAACGACAGTTCCTGGAGCTCGCGGTAGATCGTGTTGAGACCCAGCCGGTGCGCGATCGGCGCGTAGATCTCCATGGTTTCCAGCGCGATCCGGCGCCGCTTCTCGGGCGGCACGAAACCAAGCGTGCGCATGTTGTGCGTGCGATCGGCCAGCTTGACCAGGATCACCCGCACGTCGCGCGCCATCGCCAGCAGCATCTTGCGGAAGCTCTCCGCCTGCGCCTGCTCGCGGCTCTGGAATTCGAGCTTGTCCAACTTGGTCAGGCCATCCACCAGCTCGGCGACCTTGGGACCGAATTTCTCGCCCAGCTCGCCCTTGGTGATGCCCTGGTCCTCTATCACGTCGTGCAGCAGCGCCGCCATGATGGACTGCACATCGAGCTTCCAGTCCGCGCACAGCTCCGCCACCGCCACCGGATGCGTGATGTATGGCTCGCCGCTCTGGCGATACTGGCCCAGATGGGCCTCGTCGGAAAACTGGAAGGCTTCGCGCACCAGCGCCTGGTCGGCAGGCTTCAGGTACGCCAGCTTCTCCTTCAGCCGGCCGATGGAGATGACCTGCTGCCGTGGCGGCACCGCCGGTTGCGACGTCGGCCCGAAGAAGTGCCGATATGACTCCGCCAGCACCGCGTCGATGAACAGGTCGCCGGCCGGGGCGGCTGGCAGCGTGCCCTCCACGGGCTCCGCCACCAGCTCGTTGGCCAGCACCGTGCGCGACTTGCCCTGCAGCGGCGGCACCACGGCGCGTTCCCCGACGACGTTGTCGCCGAGCGGATCGGGCAGGTTCGGCGCGCCGGTTCGGGCGGTCATCGGGGGCTGGCCTGGCATGCCGCGCTTACCGCCAAGCGATGCCGGGTGCGCAGGCGGCAACCCGACGGAGACCGGAAGTGCGGAGGAAATGGCCGGCAACGGCGAACCGGGTGCCCCGCTGGCAGCGGGCGCCGCGGCCGGCGCCGGCCGGTTGTCGTCCGTCCGTGCGCCCGGGGTGCCGGGCGGGACGATCGCGGGATGGATCGCGGACTTGGACGACGAGGAGGACATGGGGACGGCCCCTGTGATTCGGACGAATGCGCGGCTGAATGCGTACGCACGCGAGGCAAGGATGCACCACTGGCCGCCCTGGCAATCAGGTCGGTACTTTCTTCAGCATCTCGATGCCAATCTGGCCCGACGCGATCTCGCGCAGCGCCACCACGGTGGGCTTGTCCTTGGCCTCGACCTTGGGCGTGTGGCCCTGTACGAGCTGGCGTGCGCGATACGTCGCGGCGAGCGCAAGCTCAAAGCGGTTAGGAATGTATTTCAGACAATCTTCGACGGTAATACGCGCCATATCAAATCCACCTTGGGACAAAACCTGTTCGACAGGCCGTCATTTTACAGCACGCGGCCGGAAACGCTCCGGCCGCCCCATGGACATCAGTGAATGCCCAGTTCGATGAACAGCTCGTTGTGCCGTGCCTTCTGCGACGAAAACCGCAGACGGGTCGCACGAACGATGTCTTTCAGCTGCGCCAGCGCGTCGTCGAACACCTCGTTGATGATCACGTAGTCCGACTCCGACGCATGCGCGATTTCGCTGCCGGCGGCCAGCAGGCGGCGCACGATCACATTGGGCTCGTCCTGGCCGCGCTTCTTGAGCCGGTCCTCCAGCGCCGTCAGCGACGGCGGCAGGATGAAAATCTCCACGGCATTCGAAAAACGCGTGTGCACCTGCTGCGCGCCCTGCCAGTCGATCTCCAGCAGCACATCGTTGCCCTGGGCCATCTGCTGCTCGATCCAGACGCGCGAGGTGGCGTAGTAGTTGCCGTGCACCTCGGCCCATTCCAGGAACTCGCCGCGGTCGCGCGCGTCGCGGAACGCGTCCATGGTCGTGAAATGGTACTCGCGGCCGTTCTGCTCGCCGGGACGCGGCTGGCGCGTGGTGTGCGAGATCGACAGGCGGATGGCCGGGTCCTGCGACAGCAGCTTGTTCACCAGCGTCGACTTGCCGGCCCCGGACGGTGCCACCACCATGAACAGGTTGCCGGGATAGGCGGTATCGATGGCAGTGTGGGTCGTTTCACTCATGATCTTATTCGAGGTTTTGAATCTGTTCGCGCATCTGCTCGATCAGCAGCTTGAGTTCCATGGACGCATCCGCCAGTTCCTTGGCGGCCGCCTTGGAGCCGAGCGTGTTGGCCTCGCGGTTGAGCTCCTGCATCATGAAGTCCAGCCGCTTGCCCGCCTGGCCACCCTTCTTCAGGATATGCCGCGTTTCGTTGAGGTGGGCCTGCAGACGCGAAAGTTCTTCGGCAATGTCGATGCGGATGCCGTACACCGTGGCTTCCTGGCGGATGCGCTCGGCGATCTCGTCGCGGCCCATCGACGGCATGCCGGCCGGCGCGGCCAGGTTGAACGCTTCCTGCAGGCGCTCGGTCAGCTTTTCCTGGTGATGGGCGATCAGTTGCGGGATCGTCGGCGTCAGGCGCTCGACGATCGCCAGCATGGCCTCGATGCGCTCCACCAGCGTGGCCTTGAGCGCCTCGCCCTCGCGGCGGCGCGCTTCCAGCAGCTGGTTCAGGGCGTCGCGGGCGGCGCCCATCACGGCCTCGCGCAGCGAGTCCTGCGACAGTTCCGGCTCCACCAGCACGCCCGGCCAGCGCAGGATCTCGCCCATGCGCAGCGAACCGGCACCGCTGAACGTGGCGGCCACCGTGGACTCCAGCGCGCGAATCTGGTCCAGCAGGCCCTGGTTCAGCGCCAGCGTGGCGCCGCCGGTGTCGGTGCGCTGCAGGTTGATGCGGCACTCGAGCTTGCCGCGCGACAGCTCGCCCATGAGCATCTCGCGCAGCGCCGGCTCGAAGGCGCGGCATTCCTCGGGCGCGCGGAACAGCAGATCGAGAAAACGCGAATTGACAGTCCGGAATTCCACCGAAACCGATGCGGTCCGGCCGCTGGGCTCGCCCTGGGCGTTGGTCAGCGGTGCCTGGCGCGTCGCCAGGCCATATCCTGTCATGCTGTGGATCATTGTCGATATTCTCGCGAAAGAGTCGGAAAGAGTCGGAAAAGCGGGTAAAACGAAGCGGAAACCGCCCCACGCCGGGCCGCGCCGGGGCTTGCCGGACCGGGGCGCCTGAAGCGGGCCGGCCGGGTACAAAATCAACGGAAAAAAAACGGCCAAGAAACGCGGAGTTTTGGCAACAGTCCCCGCGAATGTTTTCTTTACAAGTGATCGATTAGCCGGGAGAATCCAGGAGCAAATGAGGTCCCGAATCCTATGACAGAGTCCAAGGGCGCTAACCAACCCAAGAGTGCGCCGCTACCCATCGGCACGCTGCTGGCCAACTACCGTATTGTAAAGAAGTTGGCCAGTGGGGGGTTCAGTTTCGTCTACCTCGCCACCGATGAAACCGGCGCCCCGGTGGCCATCAAGGAATACCTGCCGACCTCGCTGGCCCGCCGCAACCCGGGCGAGCTGGTCCCGGTCGTCCCGGAGGAGAACGCGGCCTCGTTCCGCTTGGGCCTGAAGTATTTCTTCGAGGAAGGCCGCTCGCTGGCGCGCATTTCCCACCCGAGCGTGGTTCGCGTGGTGAATTTCTTCCGCGAGAATTCCACGGTCTACATGGTCATGAACTACGAGCTGGGCAAGACGCTGCAGGAGCATATCCTGCAGGCCCGGCAGCAGGGCAAGCCCAAGGTCCTGCGCGAGCGCTTCATCCGCAAGGTGTTCCACGACCTGATGAGTGGCCTGCGCGAGGTGCATATCCACAAGCTGCTGCACCTGGACATCAAGCCCGGCAATATCTACCTACGCGAGGATGAATCGCCGATCCTGCTGGATTTTGGCGCGGCGCGGCAGATCCTGACCATGGAAGCCGCCCGCTTCCAGCCGATGTACACGCCCGGCTTTGCGGCGCCCGAACTCTACGGCAAGCACAGCGACCTGGGCCCCTGGACCGATATCTACAGCCTGGGCGCCACGCTCTACGCCTGCATGGCCGGCATGCCGCCGCAGGAGGCCAACCAGCGCGAGAAGGCGGACCGCATGGCGGAATCCATCTCCCGCCTGCGCGCCACGTACACGAACGGGCTGGTCGACCTGGTGGAATGGTGCCTGCGGCTGACGCCGTCCGAGCGCCCGCAAAGCGTGTTCCGGCTCCAGAAGGAGCTGCGCGACCAGAGCAACGCGCTTGGCGAGCAGTCGGCGGCCGCGGCCGCCGCCAACCCGGCCGGGCCCGTGACCGAACGCATGAATGCGACCAGCCGTTTCATGACGCTGCTGCGCCGCCGCGAAGACCCCGCCCCAGCGCGCGCCGCCGACGCCGCGCCGGGCGGCGATTAAATCACCATGTGCCGGCCCGCGCACGTGCCGGGCCGGCCCTGACAGAACTCACGACAACATGCGATTCTCCGTCTACCAGGAAAGCAGGAAAGGCGGCCGCCGTATCAACCAGGACCGCATGGGCTACTGCTTCACGCGCGACGCCCTGCTGATGGTGCTGGCCGACGGCCTGGGCGGTCACGCGCTGGGCGAAGTGGCCGCGCAGCAGGCCCTGCAGACGCTGGCGCGCCAGTTCCAGACCCAGGCCCGCCCGGCCATCCGCAATCCGGCCGACTTCCTGCAGGACACGATCATGCTGGCGCACCGCGAGATCCACCGCTACGCCGAGGCCAACCGCCTGGCCGACGTGCCGCGCACCACGGTGGTCTGCTGCCTGATCCAGAACGGCCAGATCCACTGGGCCCACGCCGGCGACTCGCGGCTCTACCTCGTGCGCAAGGGCTCGCTGCTGACCCGCACGCGCGACCATTCGAAGATCGAGAACCTGCTCCAGCAGGAGCGCGTGCTGCCGATGGAAGTGGCCAACCATCCCGAGCGCAATAAGCTCTACAACTGCCTGGGCTCGCCCAACCTGCCGCTGATCGACATCGGCGGCCCGGTGCGGCTGGAACCGGGCGACGTGGCCATGCTGTGCTCGGACGGCCTGTGGGGCAGCCTCGATGAGCAGGTCATCGTCGACAAGGTGACGAGCCTGTCGGTGGTGCATGCCATTCCCGACATGATCGAGCAGTCACTGCAGAACGCCGGCGAGGGTGCCGACAACACCACAGCCATCGCCATGATGTGGGAGGCCGACGCCACGGTGCCCAACGACGACGCGGTGCTGACCGACACGCTGCCGCTGAACGCGTTCACCACGTCGATCCTGGAGCGCACCGGCAACGAGAACGACCTGCTCTCCGAGGAAGAAATCGAACGGTCGATTGCCGAGATCCGCGCCGCCATCGACAAGACGACCAACTTCATGCGCTGAGCGCGGGGGCGCTGCGGCTCCGGGCGGCGGATGCCGCACCCGGAGCGGCACCCGGGCGGGCACGCAACGCCCGCCGGCGTTAGAATCGCGGTCTTACCCGATTCCGACGAAAGATTCCCCCATGCGACCCAGCGGACGCGCAGCCGATGCGCTGCGACCCATCACCCTGACCCGCCACTACACCCGCCATGCGGAAGGCGCCGTGCTGAGTGCCTTTGGCGATACCAAGGTGTTGTGCACCGCCAGCGTGCTGGCCAAGGTGCCGCCGCACAAGAAGGGCAGCGGCGAAGGCTGGGTCACGGCCGAATACGGCATGCTGCCGCGCGCCACGCACACCCGCTCGGACCGCGAGGCCGCGCGCGGCAAGCAGACCGGCCGCACGCAGGAGATCCAGCGCCTGATCGGGCGCGCCATGCGCACGGTGTTCGACCTTGCCGCGCTGGGCGAATACACGATCCATCTCGATTGCGACGTACTGCAGGCCGACGGCGGCACGCGCACGGCCGCCATCACGGGCGCCTTCGTGGCCGCCCATGACGCCGTTAGCACCATGCTGCGCGACGGCCTGATCGCCGCCAGCCCGATCCGCGACTTCGTGGCCGCGGTTTCGGTGGGCATGGTCGATGGCGTGCCGGTGCTCGATCTCGACTACGTCGAGGACAGCCAGTGCGACACCGACATGAACGTGGTGATGACCGGCAGCGGCGGGTTTGTGGAAGTCCAGGGCACCGCCGAAGGCGCGCCCTTCCGCCGGGCCGACCTGGACGCCATGACGCGCCTGGCCGAGGCCGGCATCGCCGAGCTGGTGCGCCAGCAGAAGCAGGCGCTCGGGCTGTAAGCCATGACCAAAGCGAAGGGGATGACGATGCAACGCCTGATCCTGGCCTCGAACAATCCCGGCAAGCTGCGCGAATTCGGCACGCTGCTGATGCCGCTTGGCATCGACGTGGTGCCGCAAGGCGTACTCGGCATTCCCGAAGCCGAGGAGCCGCATCCCACCTTCGTGGAAAACGCGCTGGCCAAGGCGCGGCACGCCAGCCGCCTGGCCGGCATGCCGGCGCTGGCCGACGATTCGGGCATCTGCGTGGATGCCCTGGACGGCGCGCCGGGCGTGTATTCGGCCCGCTACGCGCAGCGCGTGGGCAAGCCCAGGTCCGACGCGGCCAACAACGCGCACCTGATTTCGCAACTGGCCGGCAAGCTCAACCGCCACGCGCACTATTACTGCGTACTTGTGCTGGTGCGCCACGCCGAGGACCCGCGCCCGATCATCGCCGAGGGTACATGGGCCGGCGAAGTCGTGGATGCGCCACGCGGCGCCGGCGGCTTTGGCTACGATCCGCATTTCCTGCTGCCGCGCCTGGGCAAGACTGCCGCCGAACTGAGCGCGGATGAGAAGAACACCATCAGCCATCGCGCCCTGGCGCTCCAGGGCCTGGTGGCGCGGCTCCAGGCGGCCAGCGCGAACAGCCTGAAGGCCGGCGCATGATTCCGATTCACCCCGTCGGCAGCGGCAAGCCGGCTTCCCCGGCGATCTCGCCCGCCGACAACCAGCAACTCTGGCTCAAGCCCGGCCAGATCGCCCTGCCCGGCTCGCCGCCGCTTTCGCTCTACGTGCATATTCCGTGGTGCGTGCGCAAATGCCCGTACTGCGATTTCAATTCGCACGCGGCGTCGGGCAAGGCCGAAGGCCAGGACAGCCACGAGATCCCCGAAGACGCCTATCTGGATGCGCTGCGGGCCGACCTCGAGCAATCGCTGCCGCTGGTCTGGGGCCGGCCGGTGCATACGGTGTTCATCGGCGGCGGTACGCCGAGCCTGCTGTCGGCGGCGGGCATGGACCGGCTGCTGTCCGATATCCGCGCGCTGCTGCCGCTCGATGCCGATGCCGAGATCACCATGGAGGCCAACCCCGGCACCTTCGAAGCCGAACGCTTTGCGAGCTATCGCGCGAGCGGCATCAACCGGCTGTCCATCGGCATCCAGAGCTTCAACGACAGGCACTTGCAGGCGCTGGGCCGCATCCACGGCGAACGCGAGGCGCGCGCGGCCATCGACATCGCGCAGCGCAGCTTCGACAACGTGAACCTGGACCTGATGTACGCGCTGCCCGGCCAGACCGTGGACGAGTGCGTGCACGACCTGGAAGCGGCGCTGGCCTACGGGACCACGCATCTGTCGATGTACCACCTGACGCTGGAGGCGAACACGCTGTTCGCCAAGTACCCGCCGGGGCTGCCGGACGAGGACATCGCCTACGAGATGCAGGACATCATCGAGGCGCGCACGGCCGCGGCGGGCTTCCGGCACTACGAGACGTCGGCCTACGCCAGGCCGCACCGCGAGGCGCGGCACAACCTCAATTACTGGCGTTTTGGCGATTACCTGGGCATCGGCGCGGGGGCGCACGGCAAGCTGTCGTTCCCGCACCGCGTGCTGCGCCAGATGCGGCACAAGCATCCGGCCACGTATATGCGCGAGGCCCTGTCGGGCAACGCCGTGCAGGAGGCGCGCGATGTGAGTGCCGACGAACTGCCGTTCGAGTTCATGCTCAATGCGTTGCGGCTGACCGACGGCGTGCCGGCGTCAAGCTTCCACGACTACACCGGCCTGCCCCTGCATACGATCAGCAAGACGCTGGCCGAGGCGGAAAAGAAGGGCTTGCTGGAAGCGGACCTGGCAACGATCCGGCCGACCGAACTGGGCCGGCGCTTCCTGAACGACCTCCAGGAGATGTTCCTCAAGGACTGAGGGACCGTCCGGAACGAAAAAAAGCCGCCTCGAGGTTGAGGCGGCTTTTCTGTTCCGGCGAGGTGGCGTTACCGGCGCTTCATGTAGAACACGAACACCTTGTCCACCTCGGCGTGCGAGAGCAGTTCGTTGCCGGTTTGCTTGGCAAATGCCTGGAAATCGCGCGTGGCGCCCGGGTCGGTGGCCAGCACCTTCAGCACGTCGCCGCTGGCCATGTCCGCCAGCGCCTTCTTGGTCCGCAGGATCGGCAGCGGGCAGTTCAGGCCGCGCGCGTCCACTTCTTTCTGGAAGTCCATTCCTCTCATCCCACTATTTTTGGTCGATGCCGTATTGTAGCGAAGCGCCGGCCAGGCCGAAGTCCGGCGGCCGGCGCGGGTCGGGAATGTCCTCGCCGGTGGCCCGGTCGAAAAAGCGCACCGGCAGGCCGCGCCGCGCGAGGAAGTCCGCCACCGCAAACCCGGTCCCGGCGTTCCAGATCCGCACCTTGTCCGGCGCCACGAGCTTGTACTCGGCCAGTTCCTCGGACAGTTCGATCCGGCCCGTCGCCTTCACGTGGTAGGCAATGATCAGCTCGTTCTTGCGCATGAACTCGTAGACGCCGATCAGCGAGGCCGACACCGTATCCAGGTTGGTCTCCTCCTTGAGCTCGCGCGCCACGCCCAGCTCCGGCGTCTCGTCGCGCTCCATGAAGCCGGTGACCAGCGCGAACATCTGCTCCGGCCACGCCGCGTTGCGCGCCAGCAGCAGCTTGTCCTCATATTCGACCACCGCGGCCAGCACCGGCAGCGGATTGTTCCAGTGCACGAAGCCGCAGCCGTCCTGCACGCAGGCATGGCGATAGCGCCCGGACATCGGCAGGTGCTCCAGCGGCGCGCCGCATTGGGGGCAGAATCGATACGGTTGCATCAGGGGGCTCCTGGATCAGGCTTACTTCTTGTCGATCCAGAGCTCGCCGCCGGTGGACCAGTTCTCGCGCTTGATATCGGTGATGATGATGTCCACGGCCGATACCGAGCAGCCCAGCGTCTCGCAGGTGACACGCGTCACCGCCTCGACGAACTTGCGCTTTTGCTCGACCGTGCGGCCTTCGAACATCTCGACGTGAAACGTGGGCATGCTGCTGACTCCTCTTTGTAAGATTCAAGGGGACCGGGTCCCTGCAAGAGGATCGATTCTATCGAGTTTGCGCCGGTAGCGCAGTCAGCGCGTGGCGGCAGGCGGGACAGCCGTCAGCGGCATGGCACGGACCATCCAGAAATAGATCAGCGCACCGGCCAGCAGCGCGGCGGCGGCCGTGGCCAGCGAGGCCGCGAAGCCGCCCGTGCGCGCCACCAGCGTGGTGGCCAGCGGCGGGCCGGCAATCTGGCCCAGTGCGTACGCCGCGGTCATCAGCCCGATCAGCTTCGGGGCGCTGGCGCCCCAGAGCCGGCGCGCCTCGCGCATGGCAAACGACACCAGGGCCGTAAACGGCAGGCCCACCAGCACGCTGCTCAGCGCGAAGCCGGGCACCGTCGGCCAGAATGCGGCCACGGCCACGCCAACGGCCTGCACCGTGTACAGGATCATCATCATGCGGCGGTTGTCGTGATGCATGCCCACGCGCGTGGCCAGGAACGCACCCACCGCCACGCCGGCGCCGAGGATCGGCCAGAACAGGTCGGCCCAGACCGTGCCCGGCATGGCCTGGCGCGCGATCACGGGCAGGAACGTCGCGGTGATGATGTACCCGAAGCCGGCCAGGCCATAGGCCAGCGTCAGCGCCCAGGTTTCCAGGTCGAGCCGCGGCACCGGGGCGGCACCGACGGCATTGCCGCCGGGTTTGCTGCCCGATTTGCCGCCCGAATGGCCGCCAATGTGCGCCGGCGCCGCCTGGGCAACCGGCGCCGGCGAGCCGAACACGTGCCAGACCGCGGCCAGCATCAGCGCACCGAGCACCGTGAACGCGATCCAGCCCCAGTTGGCAAGCCAGTGCGCGCCCACCATGCCGAACGCCGACAGCCCCGTCGCCACGATGCCCACGCCGGGGCCGCAGAACATCAGCCCGCCCAGCGTGGGGTGGCCCAGTTCCGCCAGCCGCTGCATGCACCACGCGGTGGCATAGACCATGACCAGGGCGCTGGCGATGCCGGCAAGCGTGCGCCACGCAAGCCACGCGGGCATGCCGCCCGGCAGCGCCATGGCCAGCGTCAGCACGACAGTCAGCACCAGCGCGCCACGCACCATCCGCACGGGATCGGGGCGGATGAACAGGCACAGCAGCGCCCCGAGCAGGTAGCCGATGTAGTTCAGCGTGGCCAGCGCGCCACCTTCCGCCAGCGTGACGGTGCCGTCATGCAGCATCATCGGCAGCAGCGGCGTGAAGGCAAAGCGGCCGATGCCCATGGCCAGCGCCAACGAGACAAAGCCGGCCATGGCCACGGCCCAGGGGCCTGCGGTATGCGGCGGCGCCTGGGTGGCGCAAACATCAGTATTCACGAGCGGCATGATGGGGGCGGGTTCGGCTGGCGGCCAGTGAGATTCCTGACTATCCTACGCGCTACGTTCCATCACAGAAAATGAATTATCGAGATACCATCTATCTCGATCAGAGAATCAAGGAGTCGACTCATGGACCTGGCCGCCCTGGAGATCTTTCGCACCGTGGTGGAGGCAGGCGGCATCACGCGCGCCGCCACGCGGCTGCATCGCGTGCAATCGAATGTGACCACGCGCATCCGGCAGCTCGAGCAATCGCTCGGGGTGGAGTTGTTCGTGCGTGACGGCAGGCGCATGGTGCTGACGCCGGCCGGGCAGACGCTGTTCGACTATGCACGGAGAATTCTGCAGCTGTCCGATGAAGCGCGGCAGGCGGTGCAGCCGGCGCATCCGCATGGGCGGCTGCGGATCGCGTCGATGGAAAGCACGGCCGCGAGCCGGTTGCCGACGGTGCTGGCGCGCTATCACCAGGCGTGGCCCGAGGTGGAGCTGGAGCTCGTGACGCTGCCCACGCGGCAGGCGCTCGAGGCGCTGCGGCGCTTCGAGGTGGACTGCGCGTTCGTGGCCGAGCCGCTGGACGATGCCGAACTGGTCAAGCGGCCCGGCTTCACGGAGGAACTGGTCGTCATCGCCAGTGCGCAGCATCCGCCGATCCACACGCCGGCCGACCTCGAACGCCCCACGCTGCTGGCCTTCGAGGCTGGCTGCAACTACCGCGCGCGCTTCGAGGACTGGTACAACCGGTGCGGCCACCCGGCCGGACGCGTGATCCAGCTGGGCTCTTACCACGCCATCGTCACGTGCGCGGCGGCCGGCATCGGCGTGGCGATCATGCCGCGCTCTGTGCTGGCGCTGTATCGCAACCTGCCGCAGATCAGCATTCATCCCCTGGGCGAGGAAGGCCGCGTCACCACCGTGCTGGCCTGGCATCGCGCCATGGGCAGCGCCGCGCTGACCGCGTTGGCTGACATGCTGCCAGGTGCCCCAGACATCACACAGGAAGCGGCCTGAAACGAACGCTTTGCACGCGGTGCGGCGTGCAAGATGTGGCCGGTCGCCTACACTCGAAGTGGCGCCACCACGGCATATTCGCGGGCGGCGCCCCGCCATGACATTCGTCCCCGCGTCGATACGGTCGTTGGTTTTCCGGCTTGCGCTGGCATTGGCTGCCGTCGTGCCGGCTTTGGCCCCGCTCGACAGTGCCGGGCAGGCGGCCTCAGCCGCCAAGGCTGGGGCGGCGCCCGTCTATGTGATCCCGATCAAGGGCGCCATCAGCCCGGCCAGCGCCAGCTTTGCCACGCGCGCCATGGCGCAGGCGCGGAAAGAAGGCGCGCAGCTGATCGTGCTGGAAATGGACACGCCGGGCGGGCTCGATGTGTCCATGCGCGACATCATCCAGGCCATCCTGGCCTCGCCGGTACCGGTAGCCACCTACGTCTATCCAGGCGGCGCGCGGGCGGCGAGCGCGGGCACGTACATCCTCTATGCGAGCCACATCGCCGCCATGGCCCCGGGCACCAATGTGGGCGCGGCGAGTCCGGTGGCGATCGGCATTGGCGGGGCAAAGCCAGGGGCCACGCCCGGGGCGGCGCCGGCCAGCGCGCCGGCCGCCGAAGACACCATGACGCGCAAGCAGATGCATGACGCATCGGCCTATCTGCGCGGGCTGGCGCAAATGCGGCAGCGCAACGCTGATTGGGCCGAGCGCGCGGTGCGCGAGGCGGTGAGCCTGTCCGCCGATGAAGCGCTGGCGCAGCGGGTGGTTGACCTGGTGGCGCCGGACCTGCCGGCGTTGCTGCGGCAGGTGGATGGCAAGCGCGTGGAGGCCGCGGGCGTGGCACGTGTGCTGCGCACGGCCAGTGCCCCCGTGATCACGCTGGCGCCCGACTGGCGCGCCCGGCTGCTGGCCGTCATCACCGAACCGAGCGTGGCGCTGATCCTGATGATGATCGGCATCTATGCGTTGATGTTCGAGTTCTCCACGCCCGGCATGGTGCTCCCGGGCGTTGTCGGGGCGATCTGCCTGCTGCTTGGCCTGTTCGCGCTGCAGATGCTGCCGGTGAACTATGCGGGGCTGGCGCTGATTGCGCTGGGCATTGGCTGCATGGTGGCGGAGTTCTTCCTGCCGACGTTCGGCGCGCTGGGCGTGGGCGGCATTGTCGCGTTCGCGTTTGGCGCGGTCATGCTGATCGACACCGATGTGCCCGGATTTGGCATCCCGCTGGGGCTGATTGCCGCGTTGTGTGGGGTATCGGCGCTGTTCCTGGTGGGCATGTCGGCGATGCTGATGCAGACACGCCGGCGGCCGGTGGTCAGCGGCGCCGACACGCTGGTCGGCAGCCTGGGCATGGTCATCGACGACACCCAGGCCGATGGCTGGGCGACGGTGCATGGCGAGCAATGGCGCTTTCACAGCACGGCGCCGCTGGCGCGCGGGCAGCGCGTGCGCGTGACCGGGCGGCACGGGCTGGTGTTGGATGTCATGGCCGACACGGCCATTCCCCCTCACAACAATGGAGCTTGATATGGCATTCGGCATCAGTTTCGGTGGCCTGATCTTCCTGCTGGTATTGCTCGTGATATCCGCGTTCCGCGTGCTGCGCGAGTATGAGCGAGGGGTGGTGTTCATGCTCGGGCGATTCTGGCGGGTCAAGGGGCCCGGGCTTGTGCTCCTGATTCCTGGAGTGCAGCAGATGGTCAGGGTGGACCTGCGGACCGTGGTATTCGACGTGCCGCCGCAGGATGTGATCTCTCACGACAATGTGTCGGTGAAGGTCAATGCGGTGGTGTATTTCCGGGTGGTGGATCCCGAGCGGGCGATTATCCAGGTGGCGAATTTCCTTGAGGCCACGAGCCAGTTATCGCAGACCACGCTGCGGGCTGTGCTGGGGAAACATGAGCTCGATGAAATGCTGGCCGAACGGGAGAAATTGAATCTCGATATCCAGAAGGTGCTCGATGCGCAGACCGATGCCTGGGGGATCAAGGTTTCCAATGTCGAGATCAAGCATGTGGATCTCAACGAAACCATGATCCGGGCCATCGCCCGGCAGGCGGAGGCGGAACGCGAACGGCGCGCCAAGATCATTCATGCCGAGGGGGAATTGCAGGCCTCCGTAAAGCTGCTCGAGGCGGCGCAGGTGCTGGCAAAACAGCCGCAGGCCATGCAATTGCGGTATCTCCAGACGTTGACCCAGGTCGCCGGGGACAAGAGCTCGACTATCGTGTTTCCGGTGCCGGTGGATTTGATTCGGGCGTTCGTGAAGGAGTGATTTTTGGATTTGACACCCAAAACCGTTTCACATCGCCCTGCGGGCGCTGCGAGTCACTTTCTTTGTCCTTGCCCCTCCATGTCAGGATAGTTGTCGTCCCGCCGCCTTTCGATGAAGGACAATGGAGGGCGGTAGCGGGTGGAAGATGAAACGCTATCCGGCGGATTACCGGGAGTGGGCGGTTGAGCAGAT
>Ga0255338_1004452_pt1 | contig 14495 bp, 12 predicted proteins | sample MeOH1_35cm_T4_19_FD_203715 | JGI IMG/M metagenome (GOLD analysis project Ga0255338, IMG submission 203715) | Sandy soil microbial communities from University of British Columbia, Vancouver, Canada - MeOH1_35cm_T4_195 | ecosystem: Engineered > Artificial ecosystem > Sand microcosm > Unclassified ...
TCTCCATCAATCCGCAGATGATGGCGCTCGGCGGCGGGGCGGATGTGATCGTGGCGACACCGGGCCGGTTGCTCGATCTCGTCGACCACAACGCTGTGTCGCTCGGGGCCGTCTCGATGCTGGTGCTGGATGAGGCCGACCGGTTGTTCGACCTGGGTTTCGCGGACGAACTCAACCGCGTCCTCGCGCTGCTCCCGGCCCGGCGGCAAAACCTGCTTTTCTCGGCCACTTTCCCGCCCGAGGTCCAGGCGCTGGCCACCGCCCTCCTGCACGAGCCGGTGCGAATCGAGGTGGCGTCCGCCCCTGACACGAAGCCCAACATCACCCAGCGGGCGATCGAGGTTGATCCACCCCGCCGCACCCAGTTGCTGCGTCACCTGATCGAGGAGAACCAATGGACGCGGGTGCTCGTCTTCGTGGCCACGAAATACGCCACGGAGCACGTGGCCGAGAAACTGCGCAAGGCCGGCATCCCGGCCACGGCCTTCCACGGCGAACTCAGCCAAGGCGCCCGGATGCAGGCACTGGCGGCCTTCAAGGCCTCGCAGGTGCGGGTGCTGCTCACGACCGACCTGGCCTCGCGCGGCATCGATATCGCGCAGATGCCGGTCGTGGTGAATTATGACCTGCCCCGGTCGGCGACGGACTACACCCACCGCATTGGCCGCACAGGCCGGGCCGGGGAGAGTGGACTTGCGGTTAATTTCATCAGCGCCGGCACGCACGCTCATTTCCGGCTGATCGAGAAGCGCAATGGTTTCAGCCTGCCGCGCGAGCAGGTTGCGGGATTCGAGCCGGTTGAACTCGAGGTGCCGGCCGACCCGACGGGTGGCATCAAGGGGAAGCGACCGAACAAGAAGGACAAGCTGCGGGCCGCGGCGGCGCGCGAGTCTGGGCAATCGCCCATTCCGCCGGAGCCGCCGGCAAAGAAATTCTCCTGGCCGCGCGTGCGGTGACTCAGTTGTCGAGATCCACGACGCCCTGCGCGGTGCAAAGGGCGTTGAGCACGCGGTAATTCAGGCTGTCCTTGTCGTGCGCGGCGGGATTCACCTTAAAGCCGGTCACGAGCGTCTTCATCACCTCGCTGTGGGATTTCGCATTCGGCGTGAGCTGGATCCGCTCCAGGGCCCGCGGTCCGTGGCCGATGAACGCCGCCGAGGCGGCAAACAGATGCCGGACTTCCTCCCTCGTTTGCTGGTTGCCGCTGCGGACAGTGACTTCCATCAGTCCGTCCGGGGTCTCAAATTTGAAGGGCATCTGCTGCAGTCTGATTTCCATGGGGTGAGTATACCCACAATGCAGCTTGTGGAAAGGTATTCCTCCGGTTGCGGCCGGTCCGATGGCCTAACGCCTCCAGCCTATCGCTTACCGTCGAAACAATACGGGCACGATTGGTCCGGCACGTAATGCGGGTGCCGCTGCTCGACCTCGGTCAACGGCATCTGGCAGGCGAAGCACATGACGGTGTTCGTCTCGCGCAGGGCCGGATCCACCCCGACGCGTTTGTCGAACACGAAGCATTCCCCCTGGAAATGGGCGCCGCCGCATTCCTCGAAATATTTCAGGATGCCGCCGTCGAGCTGGAGCACCTGCTTGAAGCCGGCCTGCTCCATGTAGGGTCCGGCTTTCTCGCACCGGATGCCGCCGGTGCAGAACATGACAATGGGCTGCTCCTTCAACTCCGCGGGGAGGCGGCCGACCGCCGCCGGGAAATCGCGGAAGTTCTCGATGCCGGCCGGCACGGCGCCGCGGAAGGTGCCAAGGCGGATTTCGTAATCGTTGCGGGTGTCGAGCAGGGTCACGGGCCGGCCCTCGTCGAGCCACTGCTTGAGCGTGCGGGCAGGGAGCTTGGCCGTGGGCCGGCGCGCGGGATCGATGCCCGGCACGCCGAAGGCGATGATTTCTTTTTTGATCTTCACCAGCATCCGGTTGAAGGGCTGTTCTTCGCTCTCACTCTCCTTGGGGATCAGCCCGGCGAGTCCGGGCATTGTGCGGATGGCAGCCAGCAGGTCATCGATCGGGGTCCGTTCCCCCGCCACGAAGAAATTTATGCCCTCAGGACTGAGTAGAATGGTGCCGCGGAGGCCACCGGCGGTAGACACCGCCTTGAGTTGCTCCCTCCACGACGGCAGATTGTGCAGCGGGGTGAACTGGTAGGCGGAGAGGTTGATAATCCCGGGCATGGTTGGCGGCCATGCAGGGCGGCCTTCCGCTAGCAGGCAAGCGCTGGATTAGTAAAAGACAGTGCGGTCCAGCGACCGGTACTGGATGGCCTCGAGGAGATGCGGGGCCCGGATGGCCTCAGACTCGGCGAGGTCGGCGATGGTGCGGGCGACCTTGAGGATGCGGTCATAGGCGCGGGCCGAGAGCGAAAGTTGCTCCATGGCCTGTTGGAGCAAGTCGCCCAGCGCGGTGTCGATGGCGCAATACCGCTTGAGCTGCGAGGGTGGCATGCGCGCATTGGCGGTCAGCCGGGTACCCCGGAAGCGGATGAGCTGATGCTGCCGGGCGATCTCAATGCGTTCGCGCATTGCGGCGGAGGATTCGGCTCCCTGGTCGTTGCGCAACTCCGCGAAGGAGAGGGCGGGGGCCTCGACGTGCAGGTCAATCCGGTCAAGCAATGGACCGCTGATGCGGGCCCGGTAACGCTGGATTTGCGCCGGGGCGCAGCGGCACTCGTGCTTCGGGTCGCCGAGGTAGCCGCAGGGACAGGGGTTCATGGCCGCCACGAGCATGAAATTGCAGGGCAGGGTGACCTTGCCGGCGCTGCGCGAGATGGTCACCTGGCCGTCCTCCAGCGGCTGGCGCAGCACTTCCAGGGCGGAGCGCTGGAACTCGGGCAGTTCGTCGAGGAAGAGCACGCCGTGGTGGGCGAGGGAAATCTCGCCCGGCCCCGGGATGGTGCCGCCCCCGAGCAGGCCGACGTCGGAGATGGTGTGATGCGGGGCGCGCGAGGGACGCTGCAGGAACTGCAGTCCGCCTTGCATGGTCTGGCCGGCGGCGGAATGGATGCGGAGAATCTCGAGGTATTCATCGAGGGAGGGCCGGGGCATGATGCCGGGGATGCGGCGGGCGATCATGGATTTGCCAGAGCCTGGGGGCCCGATCATGATCAGGTTGTGTCCACCCGCGACGGCGATCTCTACCGCTCGACGGACCGCGTGCTGACCCTTGATGTCGGAGAAATCCGGCGCGTGATCCGTCCGGTCCGGAGCGGGGGAATGGCGCGGCGGGGTCAATGGAAAGAGATGCAGCTGGCCGCCGAGAAACCGGTGCGCCTGGTCGAGCGAGGTGATTTCGTAGACCGCGATGCCCTCGACGAGCGCCGCTTCCTGTGCCGCCAGGGGCGGCAGCAGAATGGCCTTGTGGCCGGTCTCCCGCGCCAGGACCGCCATGGCGAGGCCGCCCTTGATCGGGCGGGTGGCGCCTGAGAGGCTGAGTTCTCCGGCAATGAGGTAATGCGCGAGCTGGTCGCAGGCGAGTTGGCCGGTGGCCACGAGGATGCCCAGGGCGATGGGCAGGTCGTAGATGGCGCCCTCCTTGCGCAGGTCGCCGGGGGCAAGGTTGATGGTCGTGCGCGTGCGGGGCATCTTCAGCCCGGAATTGCTGAGCGCGGAGAAGACGCGGTCCTCGGATTCCTTGACGGCGGCGTCGGGCAGGCCGACGAGGATGAGGTTGGGCACGCCGGATTCGCCGGTGTTGACCTCGACCGAGACGGGAACCGCATCAATGCCCAGCAAGGCGGCTGAGCCGATCGTAGCTAACATGACAGGGGACTGGAGGGAGGGTGGAGTTTAGCCCGACACCGCCTGCAATCGCCGGTTGACCTCGGCCATGTTGGCCTCGACGGCTAGCAGATACGTGTTGGGTTGGCCCGCTGTCGTCAAATACCGGTACACGCCGCCCGCCTCGAAGTCGAGCATGGGGCGCACATAATTGCTCCAGAATCCCGGGGTCTTCTCAAGCAGTTCCCGGACGGTGTGGTAGGGCCGCTTCTCGGGCGGCATCTGCTCGAAGTCGAAGGCTTCCTGGAATTCGCGGAAGAGCGCCGGCAGTTTGTCCACGTAGTCGGGCGCGCTCATCTGCGCGAGGTAGTCGGCGGTGAGCAGCGCAAAGGCCATGTGCCGGCCCTCCTCGCTGCGGAACGAAATCTGGCTGATCTTGCTGCGTGGCCCGGTGCAGATGATGGCCGCGCAGATGTCCTCCACCTCGGTCGCGGTCACGCCCATGCGCGGCAGGTAGTCGCGGGCGAATTCGCAGCTCCGGCGCTCGTGGACAAAGGTGTACTTGGCCCCGGTGCCGGGCAGGTCCCCGTTGACCTTGAGGTAGCCGCTGTCGTGCAGCAGCGCGCTCATGACCGCCAGTTCCCAATGGCGGGCGGTGAGCACCGGCCGGTCCACCGTGCGGCTGCGGCCTTGCAGGATGTGGACGAGGCACAGGGTGGCCTGCAGCGTGTGCTCGTAATTGTGGTAATTCATGTCGATGCCCTGATAGCCCGCGTATTCCCCGTGAAACATGTCGTGCACGTCCTGGAACAGGCGGTCCAGCAGAGGGTGGCTGGCGGCGGCCCCGATCTCCGTAAAGGCATCCTTGACCGCCTTTACCACGGCGGCCTGGCTCTTGGTATCAATGGTGTGGGGCAGGACCATCTACCCGCAGGAAATAGGGGTTGCACCCCACATGCAGCAAGCCCATTGTCGGGACATAGAAGAAATGGTTAACAGCACCAACCTGCTTGTTGGGCTGACAGGCGGAATGGGGTGTGGGAAGTCAACGGCCGCCGCCCTGTTTGCCGAGCGCGGATTCCGCCGTTTGGACGCCGATCAGGTCGTCCGTGACGAACTCCTACCGAGCCCCGAAATCGCCCTGGCCATCCGCGCCCGGCTAGGCCCGGCCATGCTTACGGCCAACGGCCAAATCCGACGCGACAAGATCGCCGAGAAGGTCTTTGCCGACCCGGCCGCCCTGGCCTGGCTGGAGGAACTGCTGCACCCCCGGCTGATGGCCAGGTGGAAGGAGATCTTCGCTGCCGAGCAGGGCGTGGCCTTCATCGTCGAGGTGCCACTGCTCTTCGAAAAAGGCCTGGAGAATTGGTTTGATCTCACCGTCTGCGTGACCACAGACTCCGCGACACAATTGAGGCGGCTGGAGCAGCGTGGCATTCCCTTGGAACTGGCCCGCCAGCGCTTGGTCAAGCAACTGCCACTGGCCCGAAAATGCGAGCTGGCAGACCATGTTCTCCTGAACGACGGATCTCCCGAATTCCTGCGAGAACAGGTCAATGCGCTGGCTGACCGCCTCTTGCAATCCCACCCCTTACGGCCCCCCGGCCGCTCTCATGTCAGTCCCCCCTAAATCCGCCGAGGATAACAGCAAACCCGGCGACTCCTCATCCGAGTCGTCCGAAACCAAGCGTCCCGCCCGCTCCCGTCTCATCCGTGGCGGCAAGAAGCCCATCAAGGTTTCTGCCGTCAAGGAGAGCGAGTATCGCGAGGTGGCACCGCCGCCGGCTCCCGCCCCGGAACCGGTCAAGGTGGAGGCGCCTGCTCCGGCGCCTGAGCCACCACCCGCTCCGCCCGCGGAGCCACAGCAAGGCTCTTCCGGCGGCTACGACAACAATGCACCCGCCCAGCAGGGGCAGGGCTACCCGGATGAGGGCGGGGGCAATGGCGGCGGCTATCCGCAGCAGGGCGGGGGTGGCGGCGGCAAATGGGGCCGGCGTCAGCGCGGAAAAAACTTTCAGGGCGGGGGCGGCAAGTGGGGCAAACAGAATTTCCAGCCGGCCAGCAACAAGCCGCCGCAGCCCCTGCCGCCGAAGGAAGTCATCATCTACGGCGATCTGCCCGACCCGGCGCGCTTCCAGACCTTCGAGGCCATCGACCAGGTCGCCGCGGATATCGCCAGCAGCAAGGAGGAGCCCATCTGGCTCAACGAACTCTACGCGCTCAAGCTGGCCGAGTTGACCGTCTACGCCCGGAAAATGGGCGCCAAGTTCGAGGGCGCGCCCAACCGCAAGCAGCTCCTGACGCAGGTGTTTCTCCACGCCGCCGAGCAGAAGATCCCCCTCCTGGACCGCGGTTACGTCGATGTGACCGACCGGGGCTTCGGCTTCATCGTCCATGAGGACGTGAATTACCGGCTCTATCCGGAGGACGCCTTCCTGCCGGACCTGTTCGCCAAACACTACGGCCTCAAGCGCGGGCACTACGTCGAGGTACAGGTGCAGGCCCCGCAGGGCAGCGAGCGTTGTCCCACCGTCGTGGCTATCAAGAAGGTCATGGGTGGCAAGCCATCCGAGATTTCCAAGGTCGTGCCCTTCGAGGAGCTCACGCCGTATTACCCGCTCAAGCGCATCTGGCTTGAGGTCCAGGGCCTCAAGGACGTCTCCATGCGCATGGTGGACATCATCACGCCCATCGGTTTCGGCCAGCGCGGCCTGATCGTCGCGCCACCCCGCACCGGCAAGACCATCCTGATGCAGAACATGGCCAACTCCATCGCGGAGAACTCTCCCGAGGCCAAGCTCATCATCCTGCTCGTGGACGAGCGGCCCGAGGAGGTCACCGACTTCAAGCGCCACTGCAAGGGCGAGGTCGTCAGCTCGACCTTCGACGAGGCGCCTGAGAGCCACGTCCATTGCGCCGAGATGGTCATCGAGAAGGCCCGCCGGCTCGTCGAGAACGGCGAGCACGTCGTCATCCTGCTCGACTCCATCACCCGCCTGGCCCGCGCCTACAACGCGCTGGCCTCCAACAGCGGCAAGATCATGTCAGGCGGCCTCGAGGCCAACGCCCTGCAGAAACCCAAGCGCTTCTTCGGCTCGGCCCGCAACATCGAGGGCGCCGGCAGCCTCACCATCATCGGCACGGCGCTGGTCGACACCGGCAGCCGCATGGACGAGATCATCTTCGAGGAATTCAAGGGCACCGGCAACATGGAGCTCCACCTCGACCGCGACCTCGTGAACAAGCGCATCTTCCCCGCGCTCAACATCGACAAGAGCGGCACGCGCAAAGAGGAGCTCATCTACCACCCCGACGAGCTGCTCAAGATCTACTCACTGCGCCGCGCCATGCAGGGCGTGCCCGCCGCCGACTCGATCGACATGCTCATCCAGCGCCTGAAGAAGACAAAGACCAACTCGGAGTTCCTCCTGAGTCTCAACCGCTAAGTCCGCGCCTGCGGCCGGCTCACCTCCCGTGACTACCGCCGACGATCCCCTGGTGCAAATCGCCCGCCAACGCGGCTTGCTGCCGCGCGGAGCCGGGCTCCCGGCCGCCGGGACGGAACGGACCGCGCTCGGCCGGGCCGTCGCCGGGGAATTCGGCCTGTCATGGGTGGAGTTGGGCGACCGGCCGATCGACCGGGATATCCTCGCGGCCCTGCCGCGGGACTTCGTGTTGGAGCACGCCGTGATGCCCTTTGCCCGGGAGAAGGGTGTCCTGCAGGTGGCGGTGTCCGATCCGGTCGCGGTGGATCTCTTGGACAGCCTCGCCTATGTGGCCGGGTCGCCGGTGCGTCCGGCACTCGCCGCAGCCGCAGATATTCGGCAGGCGCTGGATCGCGCCTATGGCTGGGATATGCCAGAGCTGGAGGTCAACCGTGAGCCCGAGGCCAGGCCCGGAGCAACCGCCGCCGCCCAGGAGGAACGGGACGCCCCGGTCATACGGCTCGTGCAGGATATCATCGCCGATGCGATCCGCCGCCGGGCTTCCGACATTCACCTCGAGCCGCTCGAACGGCGCTTCCGTGTGAGGTACCGGATCGACGGAGTGCTGCACGAGGTCGAGGCCCCGGCCAAGCGCCTGCAGCTCCCAGTCATCTCGCGCCTGAAGATCATGGCCAACATCAGCATTGCCGAGAAGCGGCTACCGCAGGACGGTCGCATCCAGGTGACGGTGGACGGCCGCACACTTGACCTGCGCGTTTCCTCCCTGCCCACCGCCCACGGGGAGAGCATCGTCATGCGCATCCTCGACAAGGAGAGCCTGAAGCTGGGCATGCCCGAGCTGGGCTTCCTGCCCGACGATCAGGCCTTGTTCGAGCGCCAGATCGCCTCGCCTGACGGCATCATGCTGGTGACCGGCCCCACGGGCTCCGGCAAGACCACGACGCTTTACGCCAGCCTGCATCACCTCAACCGGCCTGACCGCAAGATCATCACTGTCGAGGAACCCGTCGAATACCAGATCGCGGGCATCAACCAGGTTCCGGTCAATGCGGGCATCGGCATGACCTTCGCCGCGGCACTCCGGGCCATGCTCCGGCAGGCGCCGAACATCGTCATGGTCGGCGAAATCCGCGACCGCGAGACGGCCGAGATCGCGATCAATGCCTCGCTGACCGGCCACATGGTTTTCAGCACGCTGCACACCAACGACGCCCCGTCGGCCGTCACGCGCCTGATCGACATCGGCGCCAAGCCGTTCCTGGTGGCGGCGTCCCTTCGCTCGGTGATGGCCCAGCGGCTGGTCCGCCGCATCTGTCCCGCCTGCCGGAAGCCCCACGTGCCTTCCGTCCGTGAACTGCACGCGCTCGGATTGGATGCCGGCCGGCTGGCGGGGGCCAGCCTGGCCCGCGGGGCGGGGTGTCCCGCCTGTCGCGGTACCGGCTACCAGGGCCGGATGGGAATTTTTGAAATCTTTCTCGTCCACGACGGGATTCGCGCCATGATTTACGACAACGTTACCGCCGCCCGCTTGCGCCAACAGGCACGGTCGGATGGCATGCGCACCATGAGAGAAGACGGCATCCGCAAAGTTCTCGCCGGGCTCACCACAATCGAAGAGGTTGTGTCCGTGACCCTTTGCGACTAGCCATCCCCAGTCCCTTCAACCCACCCATCGCATGAGCTACGAAATGAATGACCTCCTCGAGCTGGTCGTCGACCAGAAGAGTTCCGACCTCCACCTGCAGGTTGGGGTGCCGCCCTGCCTGCGCCTGCGCGGCAGCATGACCCCCATCGACGGCCCGGAACTGCGCCCCGAGGACACCGAGAAGCTCATGCTCTCCATCACGCCGGACAACCACATCCAGAACGTGAAGCTCAACGGCGGCACGGACTTCGGCTTCGCCTTTGGCGACAAGGCGCGTTTCCGCGTCAGCGTGCTCAAGGCCAAGGGCAACTACGGCATGGTCCTCCGGCAGATCCCGAACCAGTTGTTCGACCTTCGTTCCATCGGCATGCCCGACAAGATCAAGGAACTCCTCTACCGCCAGCGCGGCCTGTTCCTCGTCACCGGACCGACTGGCTCCGGCAAGTCCACCACGCTCGCGTCGATGATGAATTACATCAACGAGAACCGCGACGGCCACATCATCACCATCGAGGACCCGATCGAGTATTACCACCCGCACAAGAAGTGCGTGGTCACCCAGCGCGAGGTCGGCTCCGATGTGCCGAGCTTCGCCGAGGCCATCAAGCGCGCCCTCCGCCAGGACCCCGACGTCATCCTCGTCGGTGAGTTGCGCGACCTGGAGACCATCGAGGCGGCCATCTCCGCCGCCGAGACGGGCCACTTGGTGTTCGGCACCCTGCACACCAACAGCGCCGCCAAGACGGTCGACCGCATTGTGGACGCCTTTCCGGCCAACATGAAGGAGATGATCCGCATGCAGCTTTCCACCTCGATCATCTGCGTCATCTCCCAGTCGCTCTGCAAGAAGAAGAGCGGCGGCCGCATCGCGGCCTACGAGATCATGGTCAACACCTCGTCCATCGCCTCGCTCATCCGCGACAACAAGACCTTCCGTATCCCGTCCGACATCCAGACCGGCGCCAACCTCGGCATGATCACGCTCGACACCCACCTCATGAGCCTGGTCAACCGCGACCTCATCGAGCCGGACGAGGCCCTGGAAAAATCGCAGGACCCGGTGGTGATGCGCGAAAAGCTCACCAGCATGGGCATCAAGTTGCGGGAACTCTGATCCCGCGGCCCATCCGCCATGTTCGAGGGACACGACCAGGCGGTGTTCGATCTCCTGGCTGAACGCTCGCTTGTCGCCCCCGCGTCGCTGCAGGAAGCCTTCGAAGCACACAAGTCAACCGGCAAGCCGTTTGCCCGCATGGTCGTGGACCTCGGCCTGCTGGACCGCCCGGCGCTGTTCCGGGCCGTGGCCGGACACCTCAACTGCGATTGGGCCGCCGACCTGCCGGGTTCACTCCCGGATGCCGCCGTGGCCCTGGTCGATGCCACACTCGCCCGCACGTATGGCATCGCGCCGCTGTCCGGCGACGGATTCTCGGTTTCGCTCGCCGCCATCGATCCCTTCAACCCGCAGCTCGTCAACGATCTCACCTTCGCCCTGGAGCGGGAGGTGCGGGTCGCCGTGGCCGACCCCGAGGCCGTGCAGGCCCTCATCCTCCGGCATTACGGGGACGAGGAGACCACGCTCGACGACGTACTGGGCGACCTGCAGGCCCAGGCACGGGACACCCCCGTGGGCAGCACCCTTACTGAGACTGACATCGAGCAATTGGCGGGACTCACGCCGATTATCCGCTTCGTCAACGTCGTGCTGGCCCAGGCGATTCGCGACCGGGCCTCGGACGTCCACTTCGAGCCCTTCGAGCACGATTTCCGGATTCGTTACCGCATCGACGGCGCACTGCATGACATGGCACCCCCGCCCAAGTCGCTGGCGCTGCCCATCATCTCCCGGATCAAGGTGCTCGCCAACCTCGATATTGCCGAACGCCGTTTGCCACAGGACGGTCGCATCCGGCTCACCCTCGCCGGTCGGGCCGTGGATCTGCGCGTTTCCACGTTGCCGACCCAGTTCGGTGAAAGCGTCGTACTCCGCGTGCTCGACCAATCCGCCGTCCGGCTCGAGCTTGGCCAGCTCGGATTGCCGGAGGATATTCGGCGCGGCGTGGAGGACATCATCCACCGGCCCAATGGCATTCTCGTCGTCACCGGTCCCACCGGCTCGGGCAAGACCACCACGCTGTACAGCTGCCTGAAGGTGCTCAATACCTCTGACGCGAAACTCCTCACGGTGGAGGATCCAGTGGAATACGAGATCGACGGGGTCATGCAGGTGCCGGTGAACCTGGCCGCCGGACTCACCTTCGCCCGGGCGCTCCGCACCTTCCTCCGGCAGGACCCCGACATCGTGATGGTCGGCGAGATCCGCGACCTGGAGACCGCGCAGATTGCGATCCAGGCCTCGCTGACCGGCCACTTGGTGCTGACCACGCTGCATACCAATGATGCACCATCGGCCATCACCCGACTCCTCGACATGGGAATTGAGCCCTTCCTGCTGGCGTCGACAGTCGAGGCCGTGCTCGCCCAGAGGTTGCTGCGGCGGCTGTGCCCGGCCTGCCGGGCCGACTATGTGCCGGATGGGATGTTGCTGCGCCAGCTCGCCCTCGACCCCGGGACGGTGGCTGGCAGGCGATTCTTCAAGGAGACGGGCTGCCCGGTGTGCCATCACACCGGCTATCGCGGACGGATCGGCATCTTTGAATACCTCCGGATTACGGATCAGCTCCGTGAACTCATCGTGCAGGGTGCCTCACTCATCGACCTACGGCAACGGGCCCAAGCGGGAGGTTTGACCACCCTCCGGACCGCCGGCGTCGCCGCCATTTTGTCAGGCGACACAACCGCCGAGGAAGTGCTCAAGTATACCTGATGCCCAAGTATTCCTACACCGCCCTCGATGCGGCCGGCATGGATAAGACCGGTTTGCTCGACGCCCCTGATGGCCGGCAGGCGGCCGCGCAGCTGCGCGCGCAGGGCCTGTTTCCCACCGCAGTCTCCGCTGCTTCGCCGGACAGCACCTCGGCAACAGGCATGACTTACCGTTCGCTCTTCACTAACCGGTTCCATCCCGTACGCACCAAGGAGCTGGCGGTTTTCACCCGCCAGCTGGGTACGTTGCTCCGCGCCGGGATGCCGTTGCTCCGTGGATTGGAGGTGCTGGGGCGGCAGGACAAGAATCCCAGTTTTCGCCGGGTGATCGAGGCCATCGCCGAGCGCATCAAATCCGGTGGCACGCTGTCCGAGGCACTGGCCGAGCACCCACGGATCTTCGACCGGCTTTACATCAACATGATCAAGGCGGGCGAGGCGGGCGGCATGCTCGACACCGTACTCGACCGGCTGGCGCGCTTTCAGGAAAAGAGCCTGCATCTGCGCGGCAAGCTTATCACCGCCATGGTCTATCCGGTCATCGTGCTGGCGGTCGCGGTGGCGATCCTCGCGGGGTTGCTGGTGTTTGTCGTGCCGAAATTCCAGCAGATATTCGCCGACCTGCTCAAGGGGGCGCCGCTGCCGCCGCTGACACAGGCAGTGCTCAGCATCAGCGACCTGGTGCGGCAAAATATTCTCGGAACGCTCGGCGTGGCCATCGCGGCCTGGGTGGCCTACCGGATCTTTCGCCGAACGCCGGCCGGGGCCCAATGGATGGACTCGCTGCTCGTGAAGTTCCCGCTCTTCGGCGATCTCATCCTCAAGGCCATCATTGCCCGGTTCGCCCGCACGCTGGGCACTCTCCTTTCCAGCGGAGTGCCGATTCTGCCGGCCTTGCTCATCACCCGCGAAACGTGCGGCAACGCTCGGGTGGCCGGCGCCATCACGGTGGTGCATGACCGGGTCAAGGAGGGTTCGACCGTAGCCCGGCCGCTGGAAACCACCGCAGTCTTTCCGCCCATGGTCACCAGCATGATCGAGGTGGGGGAGCACTCAGGTCAGCTGCCCGAGATGCTGCACAAGGTGGCCGACGTCTACGACGATGAGGTGGACAACGCGGTTGCCGGGCTGAGTGCGCTCATCGAACCCATCCTGATCCTCTTTCTCGCCCTCGTGGTCGGCACAATCGTCATCGCACTGTTCCTGCCGATCATCCGAATTGTGCAGCTGTTGTCCTGAGTCCCAGCCTTGAGGCAACCCCTCTGACCGCCGGCTGTCAGCTCGGGTATGCATCTGACACTCAAGCAGCGCTGGCAGGCCATGCTCAAGGGCCGGCCGGGGCAGCGCTTCCAGGACCGGTATATGGAGGCCAGAAAATCCCGCGCTGATGCCAGCTGGGGACAAAAGGCCCGGCGGGTTCTCCGGATACTGGTGGCCGTGGTTGCGATCGTCATCGCGGTGTTTCTCATGGTGCTGCCCGGTCCCGCCGTCCTGTTCTACTTCTTTGCCGGCACCCTGCTCGCCAGTGAGTCACTCTACCTGGCCCGCCTTTTGGATTGGCTCGAGGTCCGGCTGCGGGCTTGGTGGAAGTGGGGCAAGGATCGCTGGGGCGCGACGCCCGCCTGGGGCAGGGCCACACTCGTCACCTTTGTGGTATGCTTGAGTGTCACCAGCACCTACCTTTCTTATCTGCTGGTGACGAACTGATGAAGGGCTGGATCTCCGATTCCCGCCTTCCACATCTGGCGGGGTTCGGTGACCCGCGCTGCAGAATGCCCCCTTAACGTCCAGCTCCCTGCTATTTGATTGGCTTGGCCAGCAACAGCTGGGCGTTCAGGCCGAGATGCTTGTCGGAAAACTGGTCGGATTCCCCGGCCTGCCGGAGGAGGCGCTGCACCATGCCCATCTTGGCGTCGAGGTCGTCGATTTTGGCGACAAAGACCGCCTCGGGGGTGGCAGCGATGACGGCCGCGCCCCACTCAAGTTCCCCTTGGTGACTGAGGACAATGTGCTCGAGGCGTTCCAACAGGTCGGCGTTGAGCTTGGACTTGATGCCGGCTTTGCGGACGAGCTGATAGCCGAGGACGACATGTCCCTGCAGAATGCCTTTGCGGCTGCGCGAGGTCACGAGGTCGCCTTGATATTCAATGACCTTGCCGGTGTCGTGGACCAGGATCCCGGCTAGGGCGAGGTCGGCGTCCACCTCGGGATACAGGGGCAACAGGGCCCGGCAGGCCCGGGCCATGTGACAGGTGTGTTCCAGCAGGCCGTGACGATAGGCGTGGTGCATGGCGACAGCAGCGGGTGCGGTACGGAACTGCGTCCTGATCTCGTCGAACACCGCCTGGACGGTGGCGCGCAGCTCGGCGTGGGTGATGGCGGCCATGTGCTCCTGGAACTCCAACCAGAGCAATTCGGCGTCCTCCGGGGCCGTCTCGACGAGATTGGCCAGCAGCGGTGATCCGGAAAGCTGGTCGAGCGTGATGGACTCGGCGCGCAGGAGCTTGGGCGAAAGCCGGTCCTGAAAATATTCCACCCGCAACTCGGCGCGGACGACTCCGCCGTCCTTGAGGTTGGAGAAGAGCTCGTAAGCCGGGCTGTCACTGAAGACGTTGAGGTTGAAGGTGCCGGTCTTGTCCCCGAGCTCGACGCTGAGAAAGGGATTCCCGTTCTTGGCGGTCTTGGGGGTCAGGCGCCGCACGAGCAGCAGGCTGGCGCAGGTGTCACCGCCGTCGCGGGGCAGGGCCTTGAGGTCGCGGACGGTGATCGGGGAGGGGAGGTCGGCCATGGGGGAAACAGGGGGCAGAGAGCAGGGGACAGAAGTCAGGTCGATACAGGTGCGGTCTCGGTCGG
>Ga0255338_1004453_pt1 | contig 14493 bp, 12 predicted proteins | sample MeOH1_35cm_T4_19_FD_203715 | JGI IMG/M metagenome (GOLD analysis project Ga0255338, IMG submission 203715) | Sandy soil microbial communities from University of British Columbia, Vancouver, Canada - MeOH1_35cm_T4_195 | ecosystem: Engineered > Artificial ecosystem > Sand microcosm > Unclassified ...
GCGCCGGTGCCCGAACGCCGCCTTCCTGACCGGGCGGTTCCACGCGTACCGGGAGGCCAGCCGGGCCGTGATGGACCTGCTGCGCAGCATCAGCCCGCTGGTCGAGCCGCTGTCGCTCGACGAGGCGTTCGTGGACCTGGCCGCCGCCGACCTGCCCGACCACTCGGTCACGGCCGTGAGCGCGTTCGCCCGCGACCTCAAGGACCGGGTGCACGAGGTCACCGGCGGGCTGACCGGCTCGATCGGCGTCGGCACCTCGAAGCTGGTCGCGAAGATCGCCAGCGACCTCGACAAGCCCGACGGGCTCGTGGTGGTCGCGCCCGGCAACGAGCGGGACCTGCTCCGGCCGATGCAGGTCACCGTGATCCCCGGCGTGGGTCCGGCGACCGCCGAGAACCTGCGCCGCATCGGCGTGCACACCGTGGCCGAGCTGGAGGAGATCAGCCAGGACGAGCTGGTCCGGGTGCTCGGCCGGTCGCACGGCGTCGGGCTCCACCAGCTCGCCCGGGCCGAGGACGACCGGCCGGTCGTGCCGGAGCGGGAGGCCAAGTCGATCAGCGTCGAGGACACCTACGAGACCGACCACGTCGACCGGCGGCTGCTGGAGGCGCTGCTGGAGCGGCAGGCGGGGAAGGTCGCCGAGCGGCTGCGGAAGGCGAAGCTCTCGGGGCGCACGGTCACCGTGAAGATCCGGCTGCACGACTTCTCGACGCACACGCGCTCGGCGACCCTGCCGGGCCCGACCGACGACTCACGCACCGTCGCCCGGGTCGCCCGCACCCTGCTCGGGGAGGTGGACACCTCCGGAGGGGTCCGGCTGCTCGGGGTCGGCGTCTCCGGACTCACGGACTGGATCCAGGAAGACCTCTTCGCGGACCAGGCGGCCGAGCACGCGGAGGAGGTCGACGAGGAGACCGAGTCCGCGCTGGCCTCGCTGTCACGACGCAGGACCTGGGCGCCGGGCATGGACGTGGAGCACGACGCGCACGGGCGCGGCTGGGTGTGGGGCGCGGGGCGGGGGGTGGTGACGGTGCGGTTCGAGACCGCGCACACGCCGCCCGGCCGGGTGCTGAGCCTGTCCGCGGACGACCCGGCCCTGCGTCCGGTCAGCCCACCACGCGAAGAGTGAGCCGGTCGCCGGGACGGGCCTGGGCACAGACCGGCAGGTCCTCGCCGAGGACCACCCCGGCCACGGGATAGCCACCGGTCGTCGGGTGGTCGTGCAGGAAGACGACCGGCTGGCCGTTCGGCGGCACCTGGACCGCGCCGAGCACCATCCCCTCACTGGGCAGCTCGTCGCCGCGGGCCCGCTCGACGACCGGGCCGAGGAGGCGCAAGCCGATCCGGTTGGAGTCCGCCGACACGTCGTACGCCGAACCGTCCAGCGCGGCCAGTGCCGCCTCGGTGAACCACTCCGCCCGCGGCCCCAGGCGCAGCCGCAGGGTGCCGTGCAGCGGCCGCGGCACCGCCTCGGTGCCGTGCGGCGCACGGTGCGCACGCCCCAGCGGCAGGCGTACGCCGGCCCGGAGCGGGGCCGGCCCCAGGCCCGAGAGCAGGTCGGTCGACCTGGAGCCCAGGACGGGCCCGACGTCGACACCGCCGGCGAGCGCGACGTAGGAGCGCAGCCCGTCGGTGGCCGGGCCGACCTGCACCTCCGCGCCCGCAGGCGCCGAGACCGCGGCTCCCCAGCTCGCGCTGCGCCCGCCGGTCCGGACCGCGCAGCGGGCGCCGGTCACGGCGACCGCGGTGGCCCGGGTGAGCCGGAAGGTCACCCCGGTGAGCGTGGTCTCCAGGCCGGCCGCGGACTCGGGGTTGCCGACCAGCCGGTTGGCCAGTCGCAGGGCGGGCTCGTCCAGTGCCCCGGACCGGGGCACGCCGAGGTGGGCCCACCCCGGCCGGCCGAGGTCCTGCACCGTGGTGAGGGCACCCGGGTCGAGCACCTCGAGGGCACGCCCGACGTGGTGCAGGCCCGGGTGGGGCCGCTCCGTGTCGTCCAGCTCAGGCATCGACGAACCTGACCCGGGTGCCGGGCGCGAGCAGCGCCGGCGGGTCGGACTCCGGGCGCCACACCGGTACGCCGGTGCGCCCGATCAGCTGCCACCCGCCCGGCGAGTCCGACGGGTAGACGCTGGTGAACTCTCCCGCGAGGGCCACCGACCCGGCGGGCACCCGGGTCCGCGGCTCGGTCCGGCGACGCACGGGCAGGCTCGCGGGCAGTCCGGTGCAGTAGGCGAACCCGGGCGCGAACCCGCAGAACGCGACCACGAACTCGGTGTCCTGGTGGATCCGGGCCACCTCGTCGCGGCCGACCTGCCACTGCCGGGCGACCTCGTCCAGGTCGGGGCCGTCGTAGCTGACCGGGACCTCGACCAGGGGCGCATCGGTGGCGGCCGCGACGGACGGCGGTGTGCTTCGGTGCCGGAGGAGTGCCTCGGCCGCGTCGAGGTCGGGCAGACCGTCCAGGAGCACGGTCCGTGCGGCCGGCACCACGTCGACCGCGCCGAGCTCGCCGGCCAGGCCGAGCAGGTCGGCGTAGGCCGCTGCCACGGCGGCCGCGTCGGCACACTCGACGAGCAGCGCGTGCTGTCCGACCCGGCGAGCGTGCATGGGCCCAGTGTCGTGCACGCCGGGGTGCGGCGCGAGCCGCGGCGGTGCCCGGCCCGCCGGTGGCGACCACGTCCTGGGAACGATCCGGAGAATGGTCGGGAGAACGCTCGCGGTGCGCCTGCAGGAATGCGGTCGGGAATGCGCCGGAAATAGGTGTAGGGCCCGCGAAAGTATGAGTTTCACGGGCCCTACAGGGTGGATCAGCGGTGATGATCTGCTCCGAACCGGTCACGCTCCTCGGACCCAGCCAACCCCATCACCTGGCGGCTTTCCGGCGGGTTGCCCCTCCGGGTGGAACCTCGGATCTTTGACCGATCCCCCGCTCCCTTGCGGGAGGCGGTAGGAGATTTCTACGTGACCGCCGCCACACTGCGCAAGAGCTTTTCCCAAGTTTTTTCGACGATTTCCGCGACCCACAGGGTTGTCCACAGAAAGGGCCGCTCGCTCCACATCCGGACGGCCTTTTCCACAGCAGGACCCACAGGCCCCTGTGGACAGCCGGCCCTCCTCAGGAGGTCTCGCGCCACGCCCGCACGTCGAAGCCGGCGGCCACCAGGGCCCGGCGCACGGCGTGCGCGGTGCGCACCGCCTGCGGAGAGTCACCGTGCACGCACACCGTCTCCACGGTCCCCGTGGCGGCCAGGGCCACGGCGTTCGCGGCAACCTGCTCGGTGCCGTGGACCAGCGCACCGGGCTCGGACCGGGGCACCAGTCGGCCGCCCGGGGTGTAACCGCGGTCGGGGAACCCCTCGGGCACCACCGTCCTCCCCTCGCTCTCGGCGAGCCGGAGCAGCACCGAGCCCGGCAGCCCGAGCACCGGCAGCCCGGCGCTGCCCCGCAGCACGGCGGCCGCCTGCTCCTCGTGGTCGACCACGCGGTTGTAGAGGGCGCCGTGCGGCTTGACGTAGGCGACCTCGGTACCGGCCCGTCGCGCCACCTCGAGCAGCGCGTCCACCTGCTCGGCCACCCAGTCGGCGAGCACGTCGACGGCGACCTCCATGTGCCGGCGCCCGAAGCACTCCCGGTCCAGGTAGGACACCTGCGCGCCCACGACCACGCCGCGCGCGGCGGCGCCGTCGCAGGCCGCCTGCATCACGTCCACGTCGCCGGCGTGGAAACCGCAGGCGACGTTGGCGCTGGTGACCACCTCGAGCAGGCCCAGGTCGTCGGTGACGCCCTCGCCGAGATCGGCGTTCAGGTCCATCCGCGGCGTGCCCGGCGACGAAGAACTCATGGGACCAAGTCTGCACGTGGCTGAGAAGTGCCTGAGAACCTCATCGGCCCGGCAACTTCGGGTACCTGCCGAGCGTCGTACCAGTCAGGAAGCAGCACCCCGGACGGGAATCCTCAGCCGGGCACACACGTTGAACAGATGTTCCCGGATCCCGGGTCCACGGAAACAGAATGGGGAGGCGGCCGTGACCACCAGTCGCACCGAACGCGAGATCGAGGGCCGTGACAGCGTCGGCCTGTACCTCGACGAGATCGCGCGCACGCCGCTGCTCGACGCCATCACGGAGGTCGAGTTGTCCAAGGCGATCGAGGCCGGCCTGTTCGCCGCCCGCCTCCTCGAGGAGGGCCGCGTCGGCCGCCGCAAGGGCGGTGCTCCCGGCTACGCCACCCAGGCCGAGCTCGAGTGGCTCGTCGAAGAGGGCGAGCGCGCCATGCAGCGCTTCATCAACGCCAACCTGCGGCTGGTCGTGTCGATCGCCCGCAAGTACGGCCGCAGCGCGATGCCGATGCTGGACCTGATCCAGGAGGGCAACACCGGCCTCATCCGCGCGGTCGAGAAGTTCGACTACGCCAAGGGCTACAAGTTCTCCACCTACGCCACCTGGTGGGTCCGCCAGGCGATCACCCGCGGCATCGCCCAGCAGGCGCGCGTCGTACGCCTCCCGGTGCACGTGGTCGAGGAGCTCAACCAGGTGTCCTCGGCGCGCCGCACGCTGGAGCGCCAGCTCGGTCGCGAGCCCGAGCCCGAGGAGATCGCCGTCGAGCTCGGCATGGACCTCGACCGGGTTCTCGACCTGATGAGCTGGGGCCGCGACCACGTCAGCCTGGACACGCCGCTCGACGTCGACGGCGACACGTCCCTGGGTGACCTGATCGCCCAGGAGAGCTCCCCCGGCCCCGACCTCACCGTGCTCGACACCGAGGCGCGTGACCGGCTGAACACCCTGGTCGACCTGCTCGACGAGCGCTCCGCCGACATCGTCCGGTCGCGGTACGGCCTGGTCGACGGCCGCCAGCACAAGCTGGCCGACATCGGCGCCCGGCACGGCATCTCCGCCGAGCGGGTCCGCCAGCTCGAGCGCGAGGCGATCGGCAAGCTGCGCCGCCTGGCCGACCCGGACCTGGCGGCTTAGGCACCCACCGCGCCACACCCGACCCCCGGCGAGCGCGACGTCACCTCGGTGACGTCGCGCTCGATCCGTGTCCGGGGCTCAGGGCGTGAAGGTGATGCCGCGCGCCGTGAACCGCTGCTGGACCAGATCCGCCGCGGCCTGGCCGTCCCGCGCGAGCGCGGTCAGGTACGTCGCACGGGCCGCGGCCGAGAACGACGTGTCCGGCGCGTAGTCGAACTGCGAGGCCACCAGGGTCGTGTCCCACGCGGCGGTGGACTTCCCGAGGCCGGCGTAGCCCTCCCGGATCTCCCAGAGCGCCTGGCTCCAGATCTGACCGTCGTGGTGGACCTCGCCGGTCATGTTCGCGACGGTCATGCCGGTGTGGAAGCTGCGGATGCAGTGCGGCGCGCTGGTGTAGGACGTGGCGTCCCAGTCCATCGGGCACGAGGGGTCGGCGGCCACCGGCCAGTGGTACTGGTCGGCCGCCGCCAGCCCGACCGTCACCGCGAAGTAGTCGCCCCAGGCCTCGCCGATGGAGCCGGCCTCCTCGCTCTGCCCGAAACCCGGTACCTGGGAGGCGTGCACGGCGTGGCCGTACTCGTGCACGATCACCTCGGCGTCCTCCGCGTCGTCGACGCCGCCCTTGCCGAGCCGGACCCGGTAGGGCTTGTCGGTCTGGTAGGAGTTGTCGCCGCCGTACTGGTCGATCTTGACGTTGAACGACTGGTGCACGATGCCGGGCATGCCTGACTGGGTGCCGAAGCCGAGCGACTGCAGGTACTCCTGCGCCTGGTTGACCCAGAAGTAGGCCATCACCTGCTCGAACTGGTCCTGGTGCCGGTCGTAGAGGAACGTGTTCGTGGTGCTGTACGCCGGGGTGCCGGTGGCCGACTGCACGGTCACCCAGTCGCCGCGCAGGTAGCCCGAGCCGTCGAGGTTGCGCAGCTGCGCGTCGGCGTACTCGCTCGGGGGCACGGCGGTCGCCGAGTCGTTCTGGTCGGTGAGGTCCTGGTTGCCGCTCGACTGGACCGGGTTGACCATGAAGATCCGACCGGTCCCCGTGGACGAGTCGCTCCCGCCCTTGGTCGCGCCGGCGGGCGCAGCCAGGCCGACGGCCGCCCCGGACGCGAGGACGAGGGTCAGGGACACGGCCGTGCGGACCGCGGGACGAGCACCTGGCATCGGGACCTCCGGTGGGTGGGATTCCGCACATCCTGCGGCACGAACCGGGTCCAGCGCCAGATCAGCGCCGCAGGTCGTGCAGCTCCCCGTAGATCTTCTCGACCTGCCGGCGGAGGTCCGTGAGGCTGCCGGTGTTCTCGATGACGTAGGTGGCGATGGCGCGACGGTCCTCGGGGGTCGCCTGGGCGGCGATCCGCGCCAGGGCGTCCGCCTCGGTCCAGCCCCGGTCGCGGACCATCCGTTCCACCTGCACGTCCTGGGGCGCGTCGATGACGAGGACCGCGTCGAAGCCCCCACGATCAGGTCCAGCCGCGCGGCCGCTCTCGGCCAGCAGCGGGATGTCGTGGACGACGACGGCTCCGTCGGGCGCGTGCGTCTCGAGGTCCACGATCCGCTCGAACACCAGCGGGTGGACGATCGCCTCGAGCCGGCGGCGGGCGGACTCGTCGGCGAAGACCAGCGCCCCCATCGCCGCACGGTCGAGATCGCCGTCGGCGGTGAGCAGGTCAGGCCCGAACTCCTCGACGACCGCGGCGAGGCCCGGGGTGCCCTTCGCGACCACCTCCCGGGCGAGGGCGTCGGCGTCGATGACCACCGCGCCGAGCTCGCGCAGGATCGCCGAGACCGTGCTCTTGCCCGACGCGATCCCGCCGGTCAGACCCACTCGCATGGGCGCGAGTATGACAGCGCCGGAGGGGAACCGGGTCAGGCCCTGCCGTGGCTGACCCTGAGCCGGACCACCCGGGTCGTCGCCTGCTGGTCGGGACCGGTCACGCGGAGGTGGAGCCGGCCCTTGGCCGACTTGACCTTGCGCAGCTTCTTGAGCGCCTTCCGGGTGACGTGCACCGTGATCCCCGGCGTCGCACCGGCCACGGCGGCGAACCTCGCCGAGCCGAGCACGACCCACTTCCTTCCGATCCGGGCCTTGAGGACTGCCGACCCAGTGCAGCCCTCGGGCCAGGCGCAGCCGATCGTCCACCGCCCTGCCGGGACGGTGAGGACGTGCGTCCTGCGGGCGACCTCGAGGACGCCGGCCAGCGTCGCCGGGCCCGCGAGAGCCGGAGCCGGGCATGCGTGAGCCGGGACGAGCACCTCCCCGGACAGGCCCGTGGTCGCCGAGCCCACCCAGCTCGACCCGGTGACCCGGACGCGCAGCGCGTAACCGCCGGCCGGGCAGGCCGGGACCTGGTAGGTCTTCGCGGACGGGCTCCCGTACGGCGGCGCGCAGGTCGTCGTGCCGGGTGTGCACACCAGCCACTGGTACTGGTAGCTGTCAGCCCCGGTCAGGGCGCCCTCGTCGGAGGTGAGGACGCCTCCCGGCCCCGGGTTGCCGGTGATCACCGGGACGATCGGGTCGAACGGATCCACGCCCTCGTCCTCGGGAGCCGGCACCACCGTGAGGTCGAAGTCGCCGGGCTGACCTGAGGGCGACGAGCCGACCATGACCTGGTACGACTCGCCGGACGCGGCGTTCACCACCGCGCGGGCCAGCCCGGGTTGGCCGGCGCAGCCGCCGGTCGCGCCCCGCCCGACGACGTCCCAGGTCACGCCGCTCCAGTGCTGGACCACGAGCATCGAGGTGGTCATGTCGTAGGGCCCGAGGTCGGCTGCGGTCTCCCGGCACAGGGTGAAGCCGTAGGGGGCCGATGCGGGAGCAGTCCAGTCGTACCAGACGGTGTGCGCCGAGGGACCGGTGCCGAGGGTCGGGTCGTCGGTCACGTCTGCCGGGACCGTGGCGGTGCCGGTGGCGTGCGTGGTCCAGCCACTCACCCCGGAGAGGCCGGGCAGTGTCAGGGCGTGCCCGCGCAGGTCGTTCACCGGCGTCGGCCAGACGTGGACGGCACCGATGACGGAGCCGACAGTGTCGCCCGCGCCGGTGACCCCGATCTGGAAGGCCAGGCTGTCGCCGGCGGAGAAGGTGAAGGCGACCTGCGCGCCCTGGCCGCACGCGACCGGCGACCCGACGGGGGTGAGGGACGCCAGGTCGGTGCCGGTGTACACCCGGGCCGAGACGTCGACGCTGCTTCCGCACAGGTCGACCACCCCGCTGCCGTCGTCCGGAGCGTCGTAGCTGAACCAGACCGTCCGGGTGAACGCACCGGCGCCGGTGAACGGCTCCCCGGCCTCGACGGTCGCCTGGCTCAGGTCGGCGTTGACCGAGCGCCCCGACGAGTCGGTGTCGATCGCGTTCGCGTCGGCGAACGCGTCGTTGCCGGGCACCGCGGCGGACGCGGGGCCGGTGACCGCCACCAGGCCTGTGGCGACGAGCGACATCAGCAGCAGGAACCGCGCGAACCTCTGGAGCATCATGACCGGGAGACCCCCTCGAGACGACATGTGCCGAGGTTAGGAGCGGTCCGGGTCCGTCGGGCCGCGAGATCGTCTCAAGATCGTCTCAAGCTGGACGTCAGCCGCCGAGCCGGTCCGCGACCCGCCGGATCGCCTCGTCGAGCCGGCGGTAGTAGGTCGCTCGGCTGAGCGCGAGCTGCCTCGCGCGAGCACCGGCACCGCCGCTCGGCTCGAAGTAGGTGACCTCGAGCACGCGGCGCAGCTCGACATCGCGCTCGGCGGAGCCGAACGCCGCCTCGATCGCCGCGTCGAGACTCCGCCGGACGTACGCGGCCCGTTGCGCCACGCCGGACCCGCGGGCCATGGGGCTTCGGGCGAGGGCGCCGGCGTCGTGGAGGTTGCGCAGCGCCTCCCGGACCGCGAGGTCGGCTCCGAGGATCGGCAGGCCCGCGGGTGCGGTCAACCCGAGGTCGGCGTACACCAGCCGCCAGATCAGGGCCGCGAGCCCACCGCGGCCGTGGTCGACGAACCAGCAGTGGGTGGCGTCCGGCCCGGACCCGACCGTCAACTGGGGGATCCGGACATGACCGGTCGCACGGAGCCACTCGCCGTGCATTGCGGCGGGAGCCGGGCTCTCGTGCGCCGCCGCGTAGCAGTACCGCTCGCCGCTGATGCCGAGGCGGCGCACGAACCAGGCATGACCCCAGGCGATTGTCGCCGGCACCGGGGCGGCGGTGTTCCCGAGATCGACGAGGTCGCGCGGGAAGAAGGCGTCCCCGTCGGGGTGGCGTTCGCGCGCGTGCTCGATCCACGGGCCGAGCACCGGGTCCTCCGCGACCCAGTCCGGATGACGTCGCAAGGTCGCGGCCAGCACCCAGCCGACCAGCTCACCTCGCGGCCCGCGGGCCACGACGATGTGCTCGGGCGCCTCCTCGAACCACCGACGCACCCCCTCGCGCGCGTGCGGGGAGTACGCCGAGAGCTCCATCAGCTCGTCGAACTCCTCAGGACGCGCGGCCGACGCCTGCGTCTGGCGGCCCTCCTCCTGCCCGAGGCCGTGGCGCAGGGCGGGATCGTGGACGAGACCGGACAGGTCGATCAGCGCGCGCGGCTCGCCGTCGAGGCCACGGCGCAGGTAGTGGTCGGCCAGCGCACGCCGGATCAGGAGCGCGGCATCCGGGTCCGCAGCCTCGTAGGCGGATGCGATCAGGCCGCGCACACTGTCGTGCACGCGCAGACGCGAGCCGTACGGCCGCACGAACGACTGGCCGCGCAGCCAGGACTCGGCCCACTCGGGGTCGACGTCCGGCAGGGCGGCGGCGAGTGCCGGCCCGTCGGGGTCGGACGCCATCGCCGCAGTGGCGAGCACGCGATCGGCGGTCGCGCCCGCCCGGCTGCCGACGACGTGGTCGATCACGACCGCGGCCACGTCGGAGTCACGCTCGAAGGGCACCGCGCCCGGCTTCTCGGCGCGGACCAGGTCGGCGGCAAGCGCGAGGGCGAGCGGGTGCCCCTCCGCCCAGTCGACGACCCGCCGGCGATCGGGCTCCACGGTGAGGCCGCGCCTGAGGACGAGCTCGTCGGCGTCGAGGTCGGACAGCCCTCCGAGCGCCAGGGAGTCGGCGGCGCGGTCCCACCCCGCCGTGTGCCAGGTCAGCTGGGGGGCGAGCCTGGAGGCGACCACGAGCCGGTTCGACGCGCTGAGGCGCGAGCCGACCCGCACGCGCAGCTGCCGCCAGATGGCCGCGCGGTCGTCGCAACCGTCGACCAGGAGCAGGTGCCGACCCGGCTGTGCGGCGACCTCGCCCAGCTCCTCGACATCCACGTCGAACTCGGCGATCTGTTCCGCCGTCCACGCGTGCACCGCCCAGCCGACGCCGCAGGCCCGCTCGGCGAAGGCGTCCAGGAGGCAGGTCTTCCCGATGCCGCCAGGACCGTTCACCAGCAGCACCCGGTGGCCCAGGTCGTCCCCGTTCAGGAACTCCTCGAAGTGCGTGAGCTCGCGGCGTCGACCGACGAAGTTCGTCTCCACCCACGAGCCCGGCACGACCCAAAGGCTACGACGCCGGGGCGGCCGATGGCGTGCCGGCGAGGATCCGCTGGGAAGATGCGCAGGTGGCCGCACCTCCCCTCAGTCCCGGCGACCGCGTGGCCCTCCTGGTGCCCGGGTCCCCGGCCTACCTCGACGCGGTGATCGCGCTGCTGGTCCGCGGCGTCGTACCGATCCCGCTGGACCCGCGGTTGACGCCGTACGAGCGCGAGCGGATCCTGGCCGACCTCGCGCCGACACTGGTGGTGACCGACGAGGACGACCTGGCGGCGCTGGCGACCGGGTGGAGCCCGGGTGACGTGCCACGGGCTCGTCCGATGCACGTCACCAGCGGCACCACCGGCACACCGAAGGGCGTGTGGAGCGGGCTGCTCCCCGCCGATCAGGCGGCGGCGCTGCTGGCGGAGGAGCGCGACCTCTGGGGCTTCGCCGCCGGCGACGTGAACCTGGTGCTGAGTCCGCTGTACCACTCCGCACCGCTGCGGTTCGCGATCGGCACCCTGCTGGCCGGCGGGCGGGTCGTCGGGCTCGACCACCCACAGGGGTTCGACCCCGCCCGGATCACCGCGACCATCCGCGACGACCGGCCCACGACGATGTTCTGCGTGCCGGCCCACCTGCAGCGGCTCTTCGACCACTGGGCCGACGAGGGGTGGCCGGACCTGTCCTGCTTCCGGCTGGTCGCCCACGCCGGCGCGCCCTGCCCGGATCCCCTGAAGCGCCGGCTGATCGAGGCGTTCCCGCCCGGGACGACCTGGGAGTTCTACGGGTCGACCGAGGGCCAGTTCACCGCGTGCCGCAGCGAGGACTGGCTGACCCACCCCGGGACGGTCGGCCGGGCGCGCCCGGGCCGCACCCTCCGCGTCGACGAGGACGGCCTGATCTGGTGCCGGGTGCCCGAGCACGCCCGGTTCAGCTACTTCCGCGCGCCGGAGAAGACCGCGGCGGCATGGCGGCAGACGCCCGCAGGCGCGGAGTTCACCGTCGGCGACCTGGGCCGGCTGGACGACGAGGGCTACCTGTACCTCGACGGCCGGCGTGAGGACCTGGTCATCAGCGGTGGCGTCAACGTGTACCCCGCCGAGGTGGAGAACACCCTGGCCGGCCACCCGGGCGTCAGCGACGTCGCCGTCTACGGCGTGGCCGACGAGCGCTGGGGACAGCGGGTGGTCGCCGCCGTCGTCGGCACCGCCACGCCGGCCGAGCTCGAGGCGTGGTGCCGCGAGCGGCTGGCGCCACCGAAGCGGCCGAAGGAGTACGTCGTGCTCGGTGCACTCCCCCGCACGCTCACCGGCAAGGTGCTGCGACGAGACCTCCCTGGCCACGCGCGCTAGCGTGGCCGGGAGGAGGAGACATGGGGGTTCCTGGAGAACCGGTCGGCGCACCGCCCGCGGACCTCGCCGCCACCGAGCTGTTCGCGGTCGACGCCTACCGCCACGAGTTCGACGCCACCGTCGTGGAGGTCGACCACGAGGCCGGCCGGATCCGGCTGGCCCGCACCGCCTTCTACCCCGGGGGCGGCGGCCAGCCCTGCGACCTCGGCCGGCTCGACACGGACACCGGCACCCTCACCGTCACCGCAGTACGCCGTGACGGCGGGCTGATCTGGCACACCGTCGAGGCCACCGACCTCGACGCCGGTCTGCCTGCGGTCGGGACGGAGGTGCAGGGGCACGTCGACTGGGCCCGTCGGCACGCACTGATGCGCACCCACACCGCGCTGCACGTGCTCTGCGGCGTGATCTGGGCCGACTACCGGATCCCCGTCACCGGCGGCAACATGGAGCCGCTGCGCGGCCGGCTCGACTTCCCGTTCGAGTCGATGTCGACCGACCTGGGCGCGGCGGTCGAGCGGCGCATCAACGACGAGATCGAACGTGCGCACGCGATCGTGGTCGACTTCCTGCCGCGGTCCCTGGCCGACGCCGACCCCGCGCTGATCCGCACCGCCGCCAACCTGATCCCCCGGGAGATCGACCCGTTGCGGGTCATCGACATCGTCGGCCTCGACCGCCAGGCCGACGGCGGCACGCACGTGCTGTCCACCGCCGAGGTGGGCCACGTGCGCGTCACCGGCACCGAGAGCAAGGGCAGGGGCAACAAGCGGATCCGGATCGAGGTGGTCGACGGCTGAGCCGGCACCACCGGCCTGCACGGCTCAGGCCGGGCGGTCCGAGGCGCAGCTGAACGACTGCCGGTAGCCCTGGGGGCTGATCCCGCGCACGCGCGCGAAGTGCTGGCGCATGGTCGCGGCATTGCCGAAGCCCACCTCGGCGGCGATCCACTCGATCGACGCATCGCTGCTCTCCAGCAGCTCCTCGGCGGCGATCACCCGCTGGTTGGTGACCCAGGCGTGCGGCGTCGCTCCGGTCTCCGCGCGGAACCGGCGGGCGAAGGTCCTCGCCGACATGTGGGCGCGTCGGGCCAGCGCCTCGACGCTGTGGTCCTCGGCGAGGTTCTCGGTGATCCAGGTCAGCACCGGGCCGAGGGTCTCCGCCGAGCACTCCGGCACGGCGCGGGCGATGTACTGCGCCTGGCCGCCGTCACGCTGCGGCGGGACGACCATGCGGCGAGCCACCATGGACGCCACCCGGGCGCCGTACTCCTTGCGCCAGAGGTGCAGGCAGGCGTCGAGCCCTGCCGCCGAGCCGGCGGCGGTGATCACGGGGTCCTCGTCGACGTAGAGCACCTCGGGCACCACGCGCGCCTCCGGGAAGCGGGCCTGCAGCTCGTCGGTGTACATCCAGTGGGTGGTGCAGCCCCGGCCGTCGAGGAGGCCGGCCTCACCGAGCAGGAAGGCGCCGGAGCACACGGACAGGACGCGCGCGCCGCGGTCGATCGTGTCGCGCAGGACCTGCAGCACCTCGGTCGGGATGTCCCAATCCCGCTGGATCGCCGGCACGCAGACCAGGTCGGCCTGCTCGGCCCGGGACAGGTCGTGCTCGATGGTGAGCCCGAACCCCATGCTGGTCGACACCTGCCCCGGCGTGGCGGTGCACACGGCGAAGTCCAGCTGCGGTACGCCGTGCAGGGAGCGGTCGACGCCCCAGGCCTCGCACAGCACGCCCAGCTCGAACGGGGCCACGCCGTCGAAGGCGATCAGCGCGACGTTGCTCAGCATCGGGCCAGCGTGGCACAGAAGTGGCAGGAAATCGAGGGTGTCGGTCATATCTGCCACTGGTGGCAGATATACGATGCGCGCAGGATTACTGCCATGACCGAGATCCTGATCCCCTCCCTGGCCGTCCTCGCCCTGCTCGCCGGCTTCGCGGCGCTGATCGGCTTTGCCCGCCGCGACGGCTTCGCCGGACCCGGCACCGGGCATCAGCCCGCCGACGAGCTCGGCCCGCTCGCCTTCCGGCGCCGCCCCGCGTCAGCCGCTCAGCGCTGAACCAGCCTCAGCGGACCCGGACGCGGGTCGCCGGAGAGACCTGGCCGGCCACCTGGAGGCGCCACGGCTGGACCCGGATCGCGTAGATCCGCCCGGACCGCAGTCGGTGGGTCGTGAGCCGGGCACCCGTCGTGCAGGCCAGCGTCGTCCAGGCGCCACCCGCCGGGCGCGCCTGGACGCACGACCGGGTCGCCTCCCCCGGCGGCTGCCAGCTGACCGCGAGCCGGTGTCGGCCGACCGCCGTGACGTGCGGCCGGGTCGCGACGGCGAGGATCGGGACCGACCCGATCGGCGTCACCACGACCTCGGGCCCGGGCAGCCCGAGCAGGTCACCGCTGCGGGCCTGGACCTCGAAGGCGTAGGACTGGCCCGCGACGAGTCCCGTGACGGTGAGGCCGGGGCCGGCGATCTCGGTGCGGGCGTAGACCTCGGAGTACGTCGGCCGCCAGCTGACGGTGTACGACGTCGCGCCCACCACCGGTGACCAGGCGAGCGCCACGGCGTGGTCCGCGGGCTGGCCGGTGAGACCGGCGACTCGGTCGAGGCCCGCCGGGACGGTCGGGGTCGGGGTGGGGCCGACGGTCGGGGTCGGGGTCGGGGTCGGGGTCTGGGTCGGCAGCGGTGAGGCG
>Ga0255338_1004454_pt1 | contig 14492 bp, 16 predicted proteins | sample MeOH1_35cm_T4_19_FD_203715 | JGI IMG/M metagenome (GOLD analysis project Ga0255338, IMG submission 203715) | Sandy soil microbial communities from University of British Columbia, Vancouver, Canada - MeOH1_35cm_T4_195 | ecosystem: Engineered > Artificial ecosystem > Sand microcosm > Unclassified ...
CACGCTGCTCGACCTCTGGCTCGGTGGACGCGACGAGATCTGCGTCGTCGGCGACCCGGCCCAGACGATCTACTCCTTCGCCGGTGCGCGCGCGGCGTACCTCAGCGAGTTCGTGCGCACCCACCCGGGCGCCACCAGCGTGGAGCTGGTCCGCAACTACCGCTCGACCCCGCAGGTCATCGAGGCCGCCAACGGTCTGCTCAAGGGCACCACGACCGGCGCGGTGTCGCTGCGCGCGCAGCAGCCCGCCGGCGACCCGGTGGGCTGGCGTGAGCTCCCCGACGAGGTGGCGGAGGCCGACGCCGTCGCCGACGACATCGTCCGGCTCCAGCGTGCCGGCGTGCCGTTGCGCGAGATCGCCGTCCTCTTCCGGATCAACGCCCAGTCGGAGAGCTTCGAGGAGGCGCTCGCCTCCCGCTCGGTCCCGTACGTCGTCCGTGGTGCCGCCCGGTTCTTCGAGCGCCCCGAGGTCCGCCAGGCGCTGGCGCTGCTGCGGGCCAGCCTCCGCGCCGGCGAGGCCGCGCGCGACGACCTGGTCACGCAGGTGAGCGCGGTGCTCGCCGGCATGGGCTGGTCGACCGAGGCGCCGGCGGGCCGCGGCCAGGCGCGCGACCGCTGGGAGTCACTGACCGCGCTGGTCTCCCAGGCCGAGGAGTACGCCGCCGGCGACCTCGCGCCCACGCTCGAGGGATTCGTCGCCGAGCTCGACCGGCGCGCGCAGGAGCAGCACGCGCCGGTGGCCGAGGGGGTGACCCTGGCGACCCTGCACGCCGCCAAGGGCCTGGAGTGGGACGCCGTGTTCCTCGCCGGGCTCCAGGACGGCTCGATGCCGATCACCTATGCCACCACGCCGGAGGCGATCGAGGAGGAGCGCCGGCTGCTCTACGTCGGCATCACCCGGGCCCGCAAGCACCTGACCCTGTCGTGGTCGCTGGCCCGCAACCCGGGTGGCCAGGCGCGCCGCAAGCCGTCGAGGTTCCTGGCCGGGATGCGCCCGGAGTCGGTGACCGACCGGCCGGCGGTCCAGACCGGTTCGAAGGCCGCCAGGCGCCGGTCGAAGGCGTCGGTCTGCAAGATGTGCCGCCGCCCCCTGGCGACCGCCCGCGAGCGCAACCGCGGCTACTGCTCCGACTGCCCGCTGCCCTACGACGAGTCCCTGTTCGAGTCGCTCAAGCAGTGGCGCAAGCAGCGTGCTGACGCGGAGAGCGTGCCTGCCTTCGTGGTCTTCTCCGACGCCACCCTCGAGGCGCTCGCGGAGGTCCGCCCCACCGACCGGCAGGGACTGCTGCGGGTCAACGGAATCGGGGCCGCCAAGCTCGAGCGGTACGCCGACGACGTGCTCGCCGTCCTGGCCGACGCAGCGGCCAGCGGGGCCGCCGAAACAGGTTCCGCAAAATGATTTGCGCGCCCGTAAGGGCAGGCGTAGTTTACCGAGCACGCCAAACGCGCACACAGCCCTGACAAGGCTGGCGCCCACACACCGGAGGAGGTGCGACACATGAGCAACAACACCAACTGGCTCGAGACCGTGATGCGGTCGCGTTCCGTCGCGCCCACTCACGGTTTCGGCATGGGTGACGTGTGCCCGCAGGCCGCCGGCTACACCACTGGCTTCTCCGGTGGGTTCGCTGCCGCCACGCGCAAGCGCCACCTCGATGCCATCCAGGCCACCCCGCGTTCGGGTCGCTCGCCTTGGAGTCCACCAGTCACATGAGTCCAACTCATCGACCGGCACCTCCAAGGCCGCGGAACCCAAACCAATGGGATCCGCGGCCTTCGTGTTTCTCGGACCAGCCGCGGACCTCTCACCAGACAGACATTTCCCGAAGCGATCGACATGAGAGAAGGAGGTGACAGATGAGTACAAGCGTTCTCGACTCGAGGGGAGTCGGTGACGAGCTGCTGCCCTGTCGTGCGAACGACGCCGAGCTGTTCTTCGCCGAGTCACCCAGCGACGTGGAGCTTGCCAAGGTGTTGTGCCAGAGCTGCCCGGTCCGGGTGGAGTGCCTCGCCGGCGCACTCGAGCGACGCGAGCCCTGGGGCGTCTGGGGCGGTGAGCTGTTCCTTTCCGGAGTGGTGATCCCCCGCAAGAGGCCACGTGGCCGGCCGCGCAAGACCGAAGTGGCGGCCTGAGCCCCACGTGACGAACGGACAACGACCTGAGATGAAGACCTACCCTGATCGGAGCAAGAAGATGAGTTTCCTCGCAGAGGACCTGGCGCGGGCGCATATGAGCTCGCGCCTCGAGCAGGCGCGAAGGGCACGGCGTGGGCACGAGCTCGCGGCGGCACGGCGCCTCTCCCGCAAGGCCGAGCGCGCCGCTGCCCAGGCGCGTCTGGCCCTCGCCCGCATGATGTGAACGGGTCACACCTGACTTCTCGTCGATCGCGGGAATCGAGGCCGGGTCGGTGGCGACAGTTCGCCACCGACCCGGCCTTCGCTATGTCCACCGCCCGTTGAGTCGGGAGTTCCGGACCGTTGAGTGGGGAGTTCTGCACCGCCGAGTCGGGAGTTCGTGACCGCGCGGGTCTGCAGAAGTACGGTGGCGGCATGGGAGCCGGTGCGGTCACGTGCGCGTTCTGCGGCAAGGTCAGTGAGGGCGACGTGCCGCCGCTGACCTGGACCTCCGCGGTGGAGCGGGGGCGGGCCACGTGGTTCTGTGACACCTGCTCCCGTGAGCACCTGCGCGCGATGGAGTCCAAGCTGGACTCCGAGTGGTGGTGAGGGTCAGCCGGCGAAGCCGGGCAGCGACTCCTCGAGGATCTGCCGGAAGCGGATCGTCGCGCCGAGCTGGCTGAGCACGCCGATGCCGCCGACCCAGGTGCGGTGGATCAGCAGGTACGACGGCGGCAGGTTGAGCCGCATCATCACGGGGTAGGCGTCGCCGCGGGGATCGTTGACCCGCTTGAACTGCTCCTGCATCCAGGCCCGCGAGAACGTGAACGCATCGACCCGGGCCGGCTCGATGAACGGGCTCAGGTAGGAGCGCAGCCGCTCGGCGTCGATGGTCACCGTCTCCTTGATGAAGCCTTCCGCCCGCAGCTGGGTGACCAGCTCGTCGTAGTCGTCGAGGCAGGCGATCCGGATCAGGGCGCCGAGGCTGCGGGGGAGGCCGGCCTGCGGAAGGCGTGCGACCGCCCCGTAGTCGAGCACGCCGAGCCGACCGGGCGCCCCGTCGGGGCCGGGCAGCACCCGGAAGTTGCCGGGGTGCGGGTCGGCGTGCAGCATCCCCGTGCGCGCGGGTCCGCCGAACAGGAAGCGGACGAACAGCTCGCCGTAGTGGTCGCGCTCGGCCTGGCTGCCGTCCCGGATCACCTGGGCCAGCGACGCCGGGCTGTCCAGCCAGTCGGTGACCAGTACCTGCTCGGTGCCGGCCACGACCGCCGGGACGACGATGTCCGGGTCGCCGGCGTACTCGGCGGCGAACACGCGCTGGGCCTCGGCCTCGAGGTGGTAGTCGAGCTCCTCCTCGACCCGGGCCCGCAGCTCGTCGACGAGCGGCTTGACGTCGATCGCCGGGAACGCCGGCCCGAGGCTGCGCGCCACCCGGGAGAGCTGGCGCAGGTCGTTGCGCAGGGCGTCGCCGGCGCCGGGGTACTGGACCTTCACCGCGACGTCGTGGCCGTCCCAGCGGGCCCGGTGCACCTGGCCGATCGACGCGGCCGCGGCCGGCAGCGGGTCGAGGTCGGTGAGGTGCTCGGCGTACCCGGGCCCGAGCTCGCGGGCCAGGATCTCGCGCACCGTGATCGTCGGCATCGGCGGCGCGGAGTCCTGGAGCCGGGTCAGCTGGTCGCGGTACGGCGCCGCCATGGCGTCGGGCAGCGCCGCCTCGAAGATCGACATCGCCTGGCCGACCTTCATGGCGCCGCCCTTGAGCTCGCCGAGGGTGCGGAACAGCTGCTCCGCGGTGCGCTGCTGAAGCTCGGTCATCACCGCGTCGGCGGGGGCGCCGCCGATCCTCTTGCCGAGTCCGAGCGCGGTCCGGCCGGCGTAGCCGAGGGGCAGGGCGGCCAGCCTGGCGGTGCGCGCGACCGCGCTTCGGGGGGTGCTCACGCCTCCATTGTGCGGGACGGGGCCTCATCGGGCAGCCAGCCGCACCCGCAGGCCGGGTGTCGCAGCCATTCGGTCTGCGTCAGCGAGGCCAGGCCCGCCGAGAGCCGGACCGTCGTCGACCAGGTCGACGGGCGCCCGTCCTCGGCGTGCGTCACCAGGTCGCGGACGGCCCAGGCGACGGCGAGCGTGGCCAGCGCCGTGTCGACGGGCTCGGCCACGCCGTCGCGACGGTCGTCGCGCGCGGCCGCGTGCCGGGCCGCCATCGTGGCGGCGTCGGGGTCGCCGAGCGACGCGTGGGCGTCGAGGCAGCGCAGGCAGGCGGTGCGGCCCGGGTCGACGAACGGGCCGACCAGCGCGCTGCCCTCCAGCAGCCGGACGACCAGGTGCGGCGTCCGGTCCCGCACCAGCGGGTCGAGGACCGCGCGGTCGACCTCACCGACGCGCAGGACCAGGGCCGCGGTGACGCCCACAGGCGGGCAGGTGTCGGCCTCGGGGTCGCGGTCGACCACGTGGATGCCGGCGGCGGCGAGGAGCGGCCCGGGGTCGGCCGGCCCCAGGGTGCCCGAGAGCGCGATCCGGGCGCGGCGGCGGGCGGCGAGTCGGTCCTGAAAGCCGGCCGGGTCGCTCAGCGCGGCTGCGGCGGCGTCCCCGGCAGCGACTTCGGGGGAGAGGAGGCCGGCGGCGTCGACGAGCACCGGGGCCAGCGCGTCGAGCACCTCGCGGCCCGTGTCGTCGTCGGGCACGGCCTCACCGCGGACGAGGTGGCCCAGCGTGCGGCGTACCGGCTCGGTGTCGGCGAGCCGGAGCCGTCGGTCGGGGCCGAGCCCGATCTGCAGCTCCCCGCGGGAGCGACGCAGCACCCGCAGGCCCGGGGCCAGCACCGGTCGGAACATGTCGACCGAGCGTAGGCAGTGCTGCCGGCACGCGCGAACCGCCGTCCACAGCCCCGGGACCTGACCAGAGGCCGGAAACGCGCAACGGCGGAACCCACCAGGTGGGTACCGCCGTTGCGCTGGTGCTTCAGGGTCGGACGGGCTCAGGCCCGGCCGAGGATGCGGTTCAGCTTCGTGCCGCACACGGGGCAGGTGGCCTTGGCCATCTTGGTGCCCTTGTCGTTGACCTCGATGTTGCCCTCGGCCTCACGCTTTTCCTTGCACTTCACGCAGTAGAACTCGCCGCTCCAGGTCTCCGCCATGACGGCCTCCTTGATCCATGTTGCTCTGGTCGTCGCGGCGGGAGTCTTGGGGAAGACCCGCCGGGGTCCAGTTTCCGGACCGGTTCGACCCTAGACCACGCTCGCGCTCAAATCGCGCAGGGGAGCCCGTTCCGGGGTGTGTCCTTTGCGGCGGGTCCCGGCGCTACCCTCCGCTCATGGCTGCCGAAACCACCTCCCTGACCCACCTCCGGCTGGAACGACCCACCCCCGGCGTCGCCCGGCTGGTGCTCGACAACCCCGACCAGCGCAATGCGATGTCCGAGGACATGACCCGGTCCTGGGGGCGTGCGATCGACGCGCTGGCGGCCGACCCCGACGTCCGGGTGGTCGTCGTCACCGGTGCCGGCACCGCGTTCTGCTCCGGCGGGGACCCCCGCTGGATCGCCGGTGAGCCGGACGCGTCGGTCGACCGGCTGCGCACCCGGATGATCGGGTTCTACCGCGCCTGGCTGGCGATCCGCCGTCTCGAGGTGCCCACGATCGCCGCCGTCAACGGTCCGGCCGTCGGCGCCGGCCTGTGCGTGGCGCTGGCCTGCGACCTGCGGTACGCCGCGGCCGGGGCGAGCCTGAGCGTGCCGTTCGTGCGCCTGGGCATGCACCCCGGGATGGCGGCGACGTACCTGCTGCCCGAGATCGTCGGTGCCGCGAACGCCCGGGAGCTGCTGCTCACCGGCCGCAGCGTGGACGCCGAGGAGGCCCGGCAGCTGGGCCTGGTCAGCCGGGTCTTCGCCGACGACGTCTTCGCCGGCGAGGTGGACGCGATCGCAGCCGGGATCGCGGCGACGGCGCCGGTCGCCAGCCGGTACACGACGGCGGCGCTGCGCCACGGCGGCCACCGGGACCTGGAGTCGGCGGTGCAGTGGGAGGCGCTCGCGCAGCCGATCACGCTGGCGACCGAGGACCTCCAGGAAGGCGTGCGGGCCGCGCGGGAGAAGCGCCGGCCGCAGTTCCGCGGCGTCTGAGCCGACCGCGAGGCCGAGACCACGGAGAAGGCCCCCGACCGCCGCCGTTGGTGCTTGCCTTCCCCTTGCGAACACTGCCCGGCGATGGTCGAGGGCCTCTTCTAGGCGCCACGCTAGGCGAGCGTGCGGGCCCGGTCAATCCGCCGCTCCACACCGGACCCGGATGATTCTCCACGGCCTGTGGAAAACCCTGTGGACAACGTGTGGACGGGGCCTGGTTCGCTGTGGATCCCGGCGCGTCCGGCAGGGGATCCGGCAGGGGATCCGGCGGGTGACCGGGCGCGGCGGAGCCGCCGTTGGAGACAATCGGGCCATGGCAGCCCCCTCGGCACCCCGGTACGACGACGGCCCGGTCGCGGCGTTGCGGCGGATCGCGTTCCTGCTCGAGCGCAGCCGTGCGGAGACCTACAAGGTGAAGGCCTTCCGGGCCGCGGCGGCCACGATCCTGCCGCTGGGCCCCGACGAGATCGCCGACCGGGTGCACGCGGGCACGCTGCGCGAGCTGCCCGGCATCGGCGCCTCGACGGCCGAGGTGATCGAGGCGGCCGTGCAGGGCCGGACGCCCGCCCGGCTGGCCCGGCTCGAGGAGGAGACCGGAGGCGCGCTGGTCGACGGCGGTGACGGCATCCGGACGGCGCTGCGCGGCGACCTGCACGCGCACAGCGACTGGTCCGACGGCGGCTCCCCGATCGAGGAGATGGCGTTCACGGCGATCGAGCTCGGCCATGAGTACCTGGTCCTCACCGACCACTCACCCCGGCTGAGGGTCGCGAACGGGCTGTCGGTCGCACGGCTGCGCCAGCAGCTCGAGGTCGTCGACGCGGTCAACGAGCACCTGGCTCCCTCGGGTGACGGCGGGTTCCGGCTGCTCAAGGGGATCGAGGTCGACATCCTCGACGACGGGTCCCTCGACCAGACCGACGAGATGCTCGCGGCCCTGGACCTGAGGGTCGCCTCCGTGCACTCCAAGCTGGCGATGGACCGGGACGCGATGACCCGGCGGATGACGACCGCGGTCGCGAACCCGTTCACGAACGTCCTGGGGCACTGCACCGGCCGGCTGGTCACCGGGAGCCGCGGCATCCGGCCGCAGTCGCAGTTCGACGCCCGCGCCGTCTTCGAGGCCTGCGTCGAGCACGACGTGGCCGTCGAGATCAACGCCCGCCCGGAGCGCCGCGACCCCCCGACGAAGCTGCTCCAGCTCGCGATCGACCTCGGTTGCGTCTTCTCCATCGACTCCGACGCCCACGCTCCGGGACAGCTCGACTTCCAGGTCTACGGCTGCGCCCGCGCCGAGGAGCTCGGCCTCGATCCGGACCGGATCGTCAACACGTGGCCGGCCGATCGACTGTTGTCGTGGGCGAATGGGGGAGGGCGGGGGTAATTTCTCGGCATGACCCCCGAGGTGGAGGTGCGACGCTCGCACCGGCGGACGCGCACCGTGTCGGCGTACCGCAAGGACGGCAAGGTCATCGTGATGATCCCCGCCCGGTTCACCCGGGCCGAGGAGACCGAGTGGGTCGACACGATGCTCGGCAAGCTGAACCGCAGCGAGCAGCGCGGGCGGCGCAGCGACGAGCAGCTGATGCGACGGGCGCGCGAGCTCGCCCGCGAGTACCTCCACGGCAAGGTGCGGCCGGCGTCGGTGCGCTGGGTGGACAACATGACCACCCGCTGGGGCTCGTGCACCACCGGTGAGGGCACCATCCGGCTCTCCGACCGGCTGCGGACGATGCCGGCCTGGGTCGTCGACTACGTGCTGCTCCACGAGCTCGCCCACCTCATCGAGCCGAGCCACAACGCGCGGTTCTGGCACTGGGTGGACAAGTACCCCAAGGCCGAGCGGGCGAAGGGCTATCTCGAGGGCGTGGCCGCGGCCGCCAACCTCGACCTCGACGCCTGCGACTGACGGCCCGGCTCCCGGGCGCTCAGGCGCCGACCAGCCGCGCGCGGGCCAGCCGGATCAGGTCGAGCATGTCCGGCTCGTCGGTCGGCACGTCGTCGACCGGGAACCACCGCAGGTCCAGGGACTCGTCGCTGACCACCGGCTCGGTGGTGGCGCCGAGGCGGGCGAGGAAGCGTACGTCGAAGTGCCGCACCGTCCCCCGGGGGTCGCAGAACCCCACCTCGTGCAGCGACAGGTGCACCGGCACCGGGTCGACGTCGAGGTCGGGGAGGCCGGACTCCTCCGTGCCCTCGCGCAGGGCAGCGCCCGCCAGGGTGGTGTCCTCGGGCTCGAGGTGACCGCCGAACGCGAACCAGCGCCGGGCCTTGCGATGCAGGTTCAGCAGCACCTGGTCGCCGTCGTGGGACAGCACCAGGGCGCCGGCGGTCAGGTGGTCGGGGAAGCAGGCCTTCCGCAACCCGTCGGGGCGCGACCGGAGGTGGGCGACGTACTGCTCACGCAGGGACTCCTGAGCCGGGTCGGGGGCCGACCAGCCCTCGAGCACGGTCAGCGCGTCGGCGTGCAGGCTCACCGGGTCTCGTCGGGCTCGGGCCCGTCACCGGACTCGCTGTCGAGCAGCTCGGCGATGGCCTGGTCGAAGGCCTCGTCGCTGAGCTCGTCGACGCCGGGCATGTCCTCGCGGAACCCGAGCGGGTCGTCGAGGTCGCTGGCCGTCGGCAGCAGGTCAGGGTGCGCCCAGACCGCGTCGCGGGCCTCGTGGCCCTGCCGCGACCGGAGCGAGCCCCACAGGGCGGACGCGTCGCGCAGGCGGCGCGGGCGCAGCTCGAGGCCGACCAGGGCGGCGAACGTCTCCTCGGCCGGGCCGCCGGCGGCCCGACGCCGGCGGATCGCCTCCTGCAGCTTCGCGGCGGCCGGCATCCGCTGCGCCGTGGCCTGGCCGACGACCTCGTCGACCCAACCCTCCACGAGGGCGAGGGTGGTCTCGAGCCGGACCAGCGCGGCCTCCTGGGCCGGGGTCTTCTTCGGCTCGAACAGTCCGCCGTTGATGGCGTCCTGGATCGCCTCGGGGTTGGTGGGGTCGAGCTGGCCGAGCGACTCCTCGATGCCGGAGACGTCGATGGTGACGCCCCGGCCGAAGTCCTCGACGGCGGAGATCAGGTGCTCGCGCAGCCACGGCACGTGGGCGAACAGCCGCTGGTGCGCGGCCTCGCGCAGGGCCAGGTAGAGCAGGACGTCGTCCTCGGTCACGTCCAGGCCGGCCGCGAACTCGGCGATGTTGTGGGGCAGGAGCGCCGCCTTGCCGACCGGTCCGAGCGGGAGTCCGATGTCGGAGGCGGTGAGCACCTCACCGGCGAGGCCGCCCAGGGCCTGACCGACCTGCTGCCCGAACATCGCGCCCCCGGCCTTGCCGATCATGCCGATCAGCGGGCCGGCCATCGCGCGCGCCTCCTCCGGGATGGCGTTGCCCATCGCGCCGACGACGTGCTCGGCGACCGGCTCGACGAGCACCCGCCAGACGTCGGTGGTCTGCTCGATCCAGTCCGCCCGGCTCCAGGCGGCCGTGGTCGTGACGCCCGAGGGCAGCGCCGTCGTGTCGTCCAGCCAGTGGTCGGCGAGCCGGAAGGCGTCGGCGACGCGGGTCTGGGCCGCACGGTCGGGGCTCGGGTCCGGCTCCTGCGCGGCCGTGCGGCGGGCGATGTCGGTGGCGAGCTGCCAGTTCACCGGGCCGTCGTACGGCTGCATCAGCGACTGCATCTGGCCCATCAGCGCGCCGAGGTCGAGGCCGGCCAGGTCGGGCAGGCCGCCACTGCCGAAGGAGCTGAAGATCTGCTCGAACGGGGTGCCCTTGAAGGGGTTCTCGGGGGTCTCGTCTGGGTCGCCGGGATTGCGGCCGGCGTCGTTGCTCATGATCCAAAGTTACCGGCCCCGGCCACACCGCCCTAGGCTTCGGTGTGTGACCTCGCCTTCCGCTCGCGCCGCCGCCGTCCGGCTGGTCGCCGTGCGCGAGGAGCCGCTCGACGTGGCCGAGGTGACCGCTGCCGTCTCCGATCCTGCCGCCGGCGGGCTGACCGTGTTCGTGGGTGCCGTCCGTGACCGCGACGGTGGCCAGGACGTCGTCCGCCTCGACTACTCCGCGCACCCGACCGCCGAGGCCCGGCTCGCGGACGTCGCCGCCGAGGTCGCCGAGGAGTTCGACGTCGTCGCCGTCGCCGCCGTGCACCGCGTCGGGGTGCTCGGCATCGGCGACCTCGCCGTCGTCTCCGCGGTCTCCGCGGCGCATCGTGACACCGCGTTCGAGGCGTCCCGCGCGCTCATCGACCGGCTCAAGGAGCGGGTGCCGATCTGGAAGCACCAGGTGTTCGCCGACGGCAGCGACGAGTGGGTCGACTCCCCCTGACCACAGCGTCGGCGGGCCCGGGGATCTCCGCAGCCGCTCCCCGCGTGTTCCGCCGCCCGCCGGACGACCCGGTCGGCATCATGGGTGGGTGGAGATCCTGCTCTGGCTGCTGCCGTCGGTGCTCGTGACGTGCGCCGCCATGGCCTGGGTGAGCTGGGTCGGCCGGGAGCGTCCCGAGCGGGAGCGCTCGCAGGCCGAGCAGGAGCGGTTCGCGCAGGCGATCATGCGCCCGCTTCCCGAGGACCGGCGCCGGACACGACAGCGCGAGCGCAGCACCGGGGTCGCCGTACGCCGCGACAGCACCCGTCGCTCGGCGTAAGCCCGGCGGCCCACCAGTTGTGCTCGTTTGAGAGGCTGACGCCATGAGTCGCCGCACGCTTGCAGGCCTGCTCGCCCTCGGCCTGCTCGTCGTGCTGGGCGTGGTCGCCGCGCGCACGCCGGTCGACTACGTGACGTTCCGTCCCGGGCCGACCATGAACGTCCTGGGCACCTACGACGGCAAGGAGATCATCAAGGTCTCCGGGCACGAGACCTACGACGACACCGGCGCGCTGCGGATGGTGACGGTCTACCCGAGCTCGCCCGACGAGAAGCTCAACCTGTTCAACATGATCTACGGCTGGGTCGACCCCGACACCGCGGTGCTGCCGCGCGACGCCGTCTACGCGCCCGACGAGACCACCGACAGCGCCCAGGAGGAGTCGGCGGTCGAGATGAGCTCGTCGCAGGAGAACGCCACCGCCGCCGCGCTCGGCGTGCTCGGGGTGCCCTACCAGACCGAGGTCACGGTGAACGACGTCGTGAAGGACGGGGCGTCGGCCGGCAAGCTCGAGAAGGGCGACGTGCTGCTGGCGGTCAACGGCACCGCGACCCCGGACCCGACGAAGCTGGTCAGCGTGATCCGCTCGATCAAGCCGGGCACGCCGACCGAGCTGAAGGTCAGGCGGGACGGCGCCGAGATCACCGTCACGGTGACGACCAAGGCCGATCCGGAGGACAAGAACGCCTCCCGGATCGGAGTGGGCATCCGGACCGCGTTCACGTTCCCGTTCACGGTGAAGATCCAGCTCCCGGGCACGGTCGGGGGGCCCTCGGCCGGGATGATGTTCGCGCTCGCCATCTACGACGTGCTGACCCCCGGCTCGCTGACCGGCGGCAAGGCGATCGCCGGCAGCGGCGAGATCACTCCCGACGGCACCGTCGGCTCGATCGGGGGCATCGGCCAGAAGCTGCCCGCCGCCCAGCGGGACGGCGCCCGGCTGTTCCTGGTCGCCGCCGAGAACTGCGCCGAGGCGGTGCGCTCCCACTACGACCCCGACAAGATGAGGCTGGTGAAGGTGCACAAGCTCGCCGATGCGATCAAGGACGTCGAGGCCTGGCGCGCGAACCCGAAGGCCGCGCTGCCGAGGTGCACGCGATGACCCTCCCGGAGAGCGTCGGCGACAACGCCGACCTGCAGACCGTCGTCCGCGAGCTCGAGGCCCATGCCGCCGACTCCGGCTGGGACCGGCCCGAGCGGCTCTTCGCTCTCGTCGACACCGCCGAGCTCATCGGCCGTGAGCCGCAGCTCGCCGAGGCGCTCGGCGTGGAGGGCGAGCCGCACGGCCTGACCCCGGTCGAGCAGGAGCCGCTGCCACCCGGCACCAGCCTGGAGCAGGTGCTGGCCGAGATCGTCTGGCCGGCCGAGGTCGCCGGCTGCGCGGCGATCGCCGAGCGGCTCGTGCTGCCGCCCGAGGCCGACGAGCACATCCCTGACGACCCGGCCGAGGCGCACGCGTTCGCGGCGAACCATCCCGGGCGCCAGGAGGTCCGGATCGTCGCGGCCGCGCTGCGAGGGGGCGACTCCGCGTGCGCGGTACGGCTACGGTCACATGACGACGCCGAGTCGGTGCTGACCAGCCCCGACCTGGTGCCGGGGCTGCTGATGCTGCTGCACGCCACGCTCGACCTCGAGGAGACCGGAAGCTGATGAGCGACTTCTTCAACGACGACCCCGAGGAGCCGCGCGGGCCGCGACCGGTCCGGCAGGAGTCGCGCCGTCCTCGTCCGCTGGTGCTCACGCTGGTCGTGATGGCCGTGCTGCTGATCGGCTTCTCGCTGTTCGCGGGGATCTGGACCGACCGGCTGTGGTTCAGCAGCGTCGGGTACGGCGGCGTGTTCAGCACCCTGCTGTGGACCAAGATCGGGATGTTCCTCGTCTTCGGCGCCCTCATGGCACTCGCCGTGGGCGGCAACCTCGCGGTCGCCTACCGGCTGCGGCCGACGTTCCGGGCCAACTCTCCCGAGCAGGCCAGCCTGGACCGGTACCGCGAGGTGATCACCCCGATCCGCCGGCCGCTGCTGGTCTCGGTGAGCCTGATCTTCGCCCTGTTCGCCGGTGGGTCGGCCTCGGGCAAGTGGCGCATCTTCCTGCTCTGGGAGCACCGGCAGAGCTTCGGCAAGACCGACACGTACTTCCACAAGGACATCGGCTTCTACGTCTTCACGCTCCCGTGGCTGCACTACCTGGTCGACTTCGCGATCACCGCGCTGGTGCTCGGCCTGCTGTCCGCGGTGCTGGTGCACTACGTCTACGGCGGGATCCGGCTGCAGGCGCGGACCGGCAAGGTCTCCGGCCCCGCCCAGGCCCAGATCTCCGTGCTGCTGGGCGTCCTGGTGCTGCTCAAGGGCGCTGACTACTACCTCGACCGCTTCGACCTCACCTCGCAGTCAGGGCCGCTGATCACCGGCATGACCTACAGTCGTGACCACGCGATGCTGCCGTCGAAGAACATCCTGATGGCGATCGCGGTGATCTGTGCGCTGCTGTTCTTCGCCAACGTGGTCCGGCGCACCTGGATGCTCCCGGCGGTCGGGCTGGCGCTGTTCGCGATGTCGGCGGTGCTGCTCGGAATGCTGTGGCCCGCCCTGGTGCAGCGCTTCCAGGTCAAGCCGGACGAGCCGGACAAGGAAGCCAGCTACATCAAGCACAACATCGCGGCGACCAGAGCGGCGTACGACCTCGACGACACCGACGTCACGCCGTACACCGCGAAGACGACGCTGAACGCGCAGGAGCTGGCCGCCGACGCGGCCTCGCTGCCCGGCATCCGGCTGCTCGACCCGAGCCTGGTCTCGAGCACCTTCGACCAGCTCCAGCAGGTGCGTGGCTACTACAGCGTGCCCGCGGTGCTCGACGTCGACCGCTACGCGGTCGGCGGCCAGGAGCGCGACATGGTGGTGGCGGCACGCGAGCTGCACGTCGACGGGCTCCCGGACGCCCAGAAGAAGTGGGCGAACCTGCACACCGTCTACACCCACGGCTACGGGATGATCGCGGCCTACGGCAACCAGCGCGACTCCGCCGACAAGGCCGTCACCAACAACCTCGGTGTCCCGGTCTGGGCGGAGAAGGACATCCCGCCGACCGGGGTCCTGACCGACGCGAACGCTCCGGACGGCTACCGCCCGCAGATCTACTTCGGTGAGAACAGCCCGCAGTACTCCATCGTCGGCAAGCCCGACGGCGGCAAGGACGTCGAGCTGGACGTGCCGCAGGGCGCCGGCACCCCTGGCTCGTCGAAGACCTCGACCTACCAGGGCAAGGACGGCGTCGGCGTCGGCTCGCTGTTCCGCAAGCTGCTGTACTCCGTGAAGTTCGGCGAGCCGAACTTCGTGCTGTCCTCGCGGGTGCACTCCGACTCCAAGGTGCTCTACAACCGATCGCCGCGCGAGCGGGTGCAGAAGGTGGCGCCCTGGCTCACTGTCGACAACGACGCGCTGCCGGCCATCGTCAACGGCAAGATCGTCTGGATCCTCGACGGGTACACCACGACTGACCGGTACCCGCTGTCGGAGAAGAAGTCGTTCCAGGAGATGACGTCCGACGCGATCAACCCGCGCACGGCGTACGCGACCCTGCCGACCGACCAGATCAACTACATGCGCAACGCGGTCAAGGCGACCGTCGACGCGTAC
>Ga0255338_1004455_pt1 | contig 14479 bp, 13 predicted proteins | sample MeOH1_35cm_T4_19_FD_203715 | JGI IMG/M metagenome (GOLD analysis project Ga0255338, IMG submission 203715) | Sandy soil microbial communities from University of British Columbia, Vancouver, Canada - MeOH1_35cm_T4_195 | ecosystem: Engineered > Artificial ecosystem > Sand microcosm > Unclassified ...
CTTCGATGTACTTGCCGCCCATCAGGGCGATACCCAGGCAGGCACCGATGGCGCCCAGACCGATGATGATGCCGATACCGATAGCGGTCAGACCCTGGATGTTGGCGAGATATGCTTGCATGATGACTCCTTTAATTGAGAGAGACTTAGAACCAAAAAACCAAAAACCAAAAATCAGTGGTGATCGTGAGCCTGGCCGATGTACACCAGCGTCAGCATCATGAAAATGAATGCCTGGAGCAGGACGATCAGGATGTGGAAGATGGCCCAGACAGTGCCCGCAATCACGTGACCGACGAAGCCCAGCGCGGAGAGGTCCGCACTGAACGTCCAGATGGAACCCAGCAGCGCGATCAGCAGGAACACGAGTTCGCCGGCGTACATGTTGCCGAACAACCGCATGCCGAGCGAGACGGCCTTGGCCAGGTATTCAATGATGTTCAGGATCAGGTTGAACGGGGCCAGGTACCACTTGGCGCCGAACGGGGCCGAGAACAGCTCGTGCATGAAGCCGCCCGCGCCCTTGATCTTGACGCTGTAGTAGAGCATCAGCAGCAGCACGGCGCACGACATGCCCAGGGTGCCGTTCAGGTCGGCGGTGGCCACGGCGCGGTGGTGCGGCAGATGGATGTGGAAGATGCCCAGCAGGCCGTTCAGGCCGGTGACCCAATCCACGGGAATCAGGTCGATCGCGTTCATCACGGTGATCCAGCAGAACACCATCAGCGCCAGCGGCGCGATCCACGAGCGGTCGCCGTGGATGATGCCCTTGGCCTGGTCGTCCACCATCTCGACGATCATTTCCACGAACGCCTGGAAGCGGCCGGGCACGCCCGGGCTCACGCGGCGGGCGGCGGCGTAGAGGAACAGCAGTGCGAGAACGCCGCACAGGACGGACCAGAACACCGTGTCATAGTTCATGACACTGAAATCGACCACGGAATGCTGCTTGCCGCCGACCGAGTTCAAGTTCTGCAAATGTTCGGCGATATAGCCTGAGGGTGTGAGCGTGTGCTCGGCGCCTTGCGTAGCTTCTGCTGACATGTCGATGCGAACCGTATATTGCGAAATAGGTATGTGCCGATTCCCGCTTTGGCGAGAATCCGGTACGCGTCTTGCTTGGCCTTCGGTCACATGACCGGTCACCGCCAGGCAAGGCCGCCTTGTTGTTCTGGGCAAACCTTATTCACGCGGCGCTTCACTGTTGTGACGCGCCGCGCGCAAACATCTTGATATTCGGGAGGAGGCGCCTCATCTGAACTGCTGCCGGACATCCGGCAACCGCTCCACGCAACCACTCAGCGAATCGCGAGTGCCACCCAATATGTCTTCAGCGCCAACAGGAACGTGACCAGCATCGGCACCCAGCGCAGCTCGCGGTACAGCACCACCACCAGCACGAACAGTGCGACGGTGCCGAAGACCTTGATCGCCTCGCCGGCCACCAGGCCGCCCACCGTCGGCTGCCCGCGCGACATCCACAGACGCAGCGCGAAGAAACCGCTTGGCACGAAACACACCGCGCCACCGAAGAATGCCGACCAGCCCGACGCCGCCTGCGCGTTCGCGAACACCGCCCAGGCCGTGGCCGACAGCAGCGTCACAATGACCTGCGCCACCACCACCCTGGCCGGCGTCATGCGCGACGGACGCAGCGCGCGTTCGCCCAGCAGCCTTGCCGCCTCGGCACGCGACAGCGGATCGACAGCTTCTTCTTCGTCCCTGGTGTTATCGTCCCAGTCATCCTTCCAATCGTCGCCTCGACGATCGGTACCGGAATGCTTCGGGGGCGCGTCACGACCCAGTGAACGGTCCTGCTGACGGTCTCGTACCACCACCTGCCTAGCCTCGTTCCAGGCCGGAACTTTTCGGGTTCGGCCAGAATTCAAACCGCACGATTTTACGGGTTATCGACAAGGCGAGTCAATCTGCTTTCAGTTAGCTTGCAGTAAGTTCCGCACAACGGTTGCTATCACGCCTCCATGATGGCTGGCGGGATATTGCGCGGCAATGACGCGGCACGTAATTGGATTGCGCCGCGGCGGGGGCGGATGATGGGGAATTGGCCGCCATCGGCATGCGATGCGCGGCGGTCCACCTGCCCTCTATAGGTGGCCGCTGTTCGGTTATCGCGCAGATTCTTTCAGGCGACCCGCTGGCCGTCGACCGGTTCGCGCAGGCGCGTGAGCACGTCGTCGAGGGCGTCGTTGCTGGTGAAGTGAATCGTCAACTGGCCCTTGCCGCGCGCACCGAGCCGGATCTGCACCGGCAAGCCCAGCGTATCGGACAATTCCTCTTCGAGCCGGGCCACGTCGCGCGCGCCGCTGCCGGTCTTCTGCTTGAGCGACTTGAGGTCGAACGGCTTGAGCGTGGAGGTCACGAGCTTCTCGGTCTCGCGCACCGACAGCCGCTTGTTGACGATCTGGTTGGCCAGCGTGATCTGGTTGGCGCCATCCACGGCCAGCAGCGCGCGCGCGTGCCCCATGTCCAGGTCGCCCGCCATCAGCATCGTCTGCACCGGGTTGGCCAGGTTCAGCAGGCGCAGCAGGTTCGACACCGCGCTGCGCGAGCGGCCCACGGACTCGGCCGCCTGCTCGTGCGTGAAGCGGAATTCGCGGATCAGCCGCATGATGCCCTGCGCCTCTTCCAGCGGGTTCAGGTCTTCGCGCTGGATGTTCTCGATCAGCGCCATCGCGGCGGCGGCCTCGTCGGCCACGTCCTTGACCAGCACCGGCACCTTGTCGAGTCCGGCAATCTTCGATGCGCGGAAGCGGCGCTCGCCGGCGATGATCTCGTAGCGGTCCGGCTCGGCCACGCGGCGCACCAGGATCGGCTGCATCAGGCCCTGCGCGCGGATGCTCGCGGCCAGTTCCTGCAGCGCGCCTTCGTCCATGCGCGTGCGCGGCTGGTACTTGCCCGGCTGCAACTGGTCCAGGCGCAGCACGGTCGGCGCGCCCTCCTGCTTCGCGGTCTCGACGATCTCGGCCGGGCCGCCCAGCAGCGCCTCCAGCCCACGGCCGAGGCCCTTCTTCTTTGCGGTACTCATGGTCGCCATCCTTGCCTCCAAATCCGCGGCGCTCAGCCGAGCTGCCGCACGCGCGCAATCATCTCCGCGCCGAAATCGAGATACGCGCGTGCGCCCTTCGAGGCCGCATCGAACGCCACGCCCGGCATGCCGTACGACGGTGCCTCGGCCAGGCGCACGTTGCGCGGAATCACGGTCTTGAACACCTTGTCGCCGAAGTGCGCCTCCAGCTGGGCCGACACCTGCTGCTGCAACGTCACGCGCGGGTCGAACATCACGCGCAGCAGGCCAATCACCTTGAGCTCGCGGTTCAGGTTCGCATGCACCTGCTTGATCGTGTTGACGAGGTCCGAGAGCCCTTCCAGCGCGAAATACTCGCACTGCATCGGCACGATCACGCCGTGCGCCGCGCACAGGCCGTTCAGCGTCAGCAGCGACAGCGACGGCGGGCAGTCGATCAGCATGAAGTCGTACTCGCCGTCCACCTCGGCCAGCGCCTGCTTGAGCCGGCGCTCGCGCTGCTCCAGTTCCACGAGCTCCACCTCGGCGCCCGCGAGTTCGCGGTTGGCCGGCAGCACGTCGTAACGGCCCGATTCCGATCGCTGCCGCGCCTGCACCACGGAGGACAGGCCCACCAGCACCTGGTACACGCTGTGTTCCAGGTGCTGCTTGTCGATGCCCGACCCCATCGAGGCGTTGCCCTGCGGGTCCAGGTCGACCAGCAGCACGCGCTGGCCCTGCGCGGCCAGCCCGGCGGCCAGGTTCACCGTGGTGGTGGTCTTGCCCACGCCGCCCTTCTGGTTGGCGATCACGAATACCTTGGCCATAGGCGCTTGCAGCTCCTCAAGACTTGTCGCCGGCAGTTCGCCGGCTTGTGCTGAATTGTTCACATTATCCGCCATCAGTGCCGCGACAGCACCACGAGGTGCCGTTCCGCATCGAGTTCGGGCACCGTCAGCTTCGGCACCGCGTCCACCTGCCACGCCGCCATCAGGCCGGCCGCTTCCATGCGATCGAGTTCGGCCTGTGGATAAACGCCCTTCATCGCGATCAGCTTGCCGCCCGGCGCGAGCAGATGGCCGGCCAGGGTCACGAAGTCTGTCAGTTCCGCGAAGGCGCGCGACGTGATCACCGCGTAGCCGTTGGCGTCCTCGAGCTTTTCCACCGGCCCCCAGTGCGCGGCGGCATTGGTCAGGCCCAGTTGCGCCCGGCACTGCGTCAGGAAGGCGGTCTTCTTCTGGACGATATCCACCATCAGCACCGACACATCCGGGCAGGCAATCGCCAGTGGCAGGCCGGGCATGCCCCCACCGGAGCCGACGTCGAGCACCCTGCCCCGCGCCGCGTCCGCCACGCCCGTGGCACGCGCGGCCTCGGCCAGCGCCGGCACTGCGGCCAGCGAATCAAGCAGATGGTGCGTGAGCATCTCGTCGGGATGACGGATGGCGGTCAGGTTGTAGACACTGTTCCACTTGCGCAGCAGCGTCAGGTACGCGAACAGCGTGTCGATCTGGGCCGGCGCCAGCGCCAAGCCGATGGCGGCCAGCCCCGCCTCCAGGCGGCGGCGCTGCGCGGCGTCATCGATCGCGGGATGTCGGGGGCCGCCCACTCAGGCAGCCTCCTGCCCGTTGCCGGGCTGCGCCGCGCCGGACGCGCCGCGCCCCATGCCCTTCTTCTTCAGGTGTACCAGCAGCAGCGAAATCGCAGCCGGCGTGACGCCGGAGATACGCGACGCCTGCCCCAGCGTTTCCGGACGATGCTGGTTCAGCTTCTGGCTGACCTCGAAACCCAGGCCGCGCACCTCGGTGTAGTCGAAGTTTGCCGGCAGCCGGGTCGCCTCGTTGGCCTCGAGCTTGTCCACCTCGGCAGCCTGCCGCGCGATGTAGCCGTGGTACTTCACGCCAATCTCGATCTGCTCGCGGATCTGCTCGGCCAGCATCGGATCGGTGTCCAGCGGCGCCTCGGGTGCAAGGCGGCCGCCTTGCAGCGCCATCAGTGCCTCATAGCTGACTTCCGGGCGGCGCAGCAGGTCGGCCAGCGAATACTCGCGCTCGATCGCCTTACCGAGCAGCGGGACGGCATCGGCCTCCGGCAGCAACGACGGATTGACCCACGTGCTCTTGAGCCGCTCTGTTTCACGTGAAACAGCGTCGCGCTTGCGGCTGAAGGCATCCCAGCGCACATCATCTACCACGCCCAGTTCGCGCCCCATCTCGGTCAGCCGCATGTCGGCGTTGTCCTCGCGCAGGCTCAGGCGGAATTCCGCGCGGCTTGTGAACATGCGGTATGGCTCGGTCACGCCACGGGTGATCAGGTCGTCCACGAGCACACCCAGGTACGCCTGATCGCGGCGCGGGGTCCAGGCGTCGCGCTCGCGCACGAAGCAGCCCGCGTTGATACCCGCCAGCAGCCCCTGGGCCGCGGCTTCCTCGTACCCGGTGGTGCCGTTGATCTGGCCTGCGAAGAACAGACCCTGGATCGCCTTGCTCTCCAGCGACGCCTTCAACGCGCGCGGATCGAAATAGTCATATTCGATGGCGTAGCCGGGGCGCAGGATATGCGCGTTCTCCATGCCACGAATCGAGTGCACGAGGTCGAGCTGCACATCGAACGGCAGGCTCGTGGAGATGCCATTCGGATAGAACTCGTTGGTCGTGAGCCCTTCCGGCTCCAGGAAGATCTGATGGCTTTCCTTGCTGGCAAAGCGATGGATCTTGTCCTCGATGCTCGGACAGTAGCGCGGCCCTACCCCTTCGATCACGCCGGTGTACATCGGCGAGCGGTCCAGGCCGCCACGGATGATGTCGTGGGTACGGCTGTTGGTGTGGGTGATCCAGCACGGCAACTGTTGCGGGTGCTGTTCCGGTCGGCCCAGGAATGAGAACACGGGTACCGGGTCGAGGTCGCCCGGCTGTTCCTCCATCACCGAGAAGTCGATGGTCCGGCCATCGATACGCGGCGGCGTGCCGGTCTTCAGGCGGCCCTGCGGCAGCTTCAGTTCCTTGAGGCGCGCCGACAGCGACACGGCGGCCGGGTCGCCGGCACGGCCACCAGTGTAGTTATCGAGGCCCACGTGGATCTTGCCGTCCAGGAACGTACCCGCCGTCAGCACGACGGCGCGGGCCCGGAATGCGATCCCGACCTGGGTCATGGCGCCCACCACGCGGTCGCCCTCCACCATCAGATCGTCCACCGCCTGCTGGAACAGCATCAGGTTCGCCTGGTTCTCCAGCCGCGTGCGGATCGCTTTGCGATACAGCACACGGTCCGCCTGGGCGCGCGTAGCACGCACGGCCGGCCCCTTGCTCGAGTTCAGGATGCGGAACTGGATGCCCGCCTCATCGGTGGCAGCGGCCATTGCGCCGCCCATGGCATCCACTTCCTTGACCAGATGCCCCTTGCCGATGCCGCCAATCGACGGATTGCAACTCATCTGGCCCAGCGTCTCGATGTTATGGCTCAGCAGCAGCGTCTGGCAGCCCATGCGGGCCGCCGCAAGGGCTGCTTCGGTGCCGGCGTGACCACCGCCGACGACAATGACATCGAACTCTTTCGGGTAAAGCATGGGACACCTCCTCCGGGAGGCTGGGCGGGAAAATTCAGGATGCCGAATTATAGCGGCAATCGGAGGGGTGACTTTGGTCGGACACGATGTTTCACGTGAAACATGACGTGACGGACACAATGCCGCACCGAACGTCTCACTTCAGAACACGACGCACGCGCACGGCCGGCATCATTTGTGATGTTTTTGGTACATTTTTTGCACTACCTCGATCCTGAGCGCAGGATCTCCGTTCGACGATACTGGAGAAACGACATGCCCATGAAGGATTCACGTGGCCTTTACATGTTGCCTCAGGCACCGGAAGAGGCGTCCTACTACACATATGGGACACCCGTAGCCGGCAGAGGCCAGTACGCGCACCCGAACATGTTGTCTTTCCTGTTCAACCTGGAGTTTCGATGGGGGCAGCAGGATGATCGGAAACTTGGGATCGGGAACATCAGTCTCGCCGACCGAACCTACTTCAGAGGGCACAAGTCGCATAAGGACGGGCTGGATGTCGACATTCGGCCCCTCCGGAAGGATGGGAGGCACGTACCAGTCGAGTATCAAAGTTCTGCCTATGATCGCGTTGCCACGGGTCGGCTTGTCGAACTGATTTGGAAATGCGGTATGGTGGATTACGTTTACTTCAATGACCTCTCAATTGCGCGAGTCATTCGGAAGGCCTTCCACGACAATCACTTGCACGTCCGTATCAGAGGCTGACGACTATGAGACTCCAGGTTGCCATCGCCTTCATCGGCGCATTGATCACCGCCACGGAAGTCAGCGCCGGAGCGCCGGCTTGGGAATTTGTATATCGCCCCACGAAAGCCGAGTACGTTTTATACGGTGGATTCCTTGGCGACACTGTTCCGCCCACCAAAGGCGACAGTAAGATCTCACTCCTGATTTCAGGCAGCGCCGCACGAGACATGTTTAACGCACTCGGACCGGACCAGCCTGACGCATGCGGCGCGGACGCCTCTACGCGGGTGAGGGAAAAAGAGGACATCTCTTGCCTACGTTACTCCTCCAAGAACTATGTGTGCTACGTCGGCCTGGATTTAAAGACCGGTAAAAGTATCGGTGGCGTCATCTGCTGACCGCCACTTCAATAAAAAGCCCCGCTTCCGCGGGGCCCCTTCCCTTCCCTACCCGATGTTTCACGTGAAACATCAGCCTTGATCCATCAGACCTGGCTGCGGATATACGTGGCAATACTCGCCGACAGCAGCCCCAGATCCCGCTGCAATGCAGCGAACCCCGCGTTGGGCACCTTGGTCGCCTCATCCATATAAAGCGGGCGCCGGATCTCGATCTGCAGGCTGCTGCGCCGCTCCGCCGGGCGGCCGATCTGGGCGATCAGTTGCACGCCCTTGTACGGATCGTTGCGCGCCACCGTGTAGCCCATCCCGCTCAGTTCACGCTCCACCAGATCGACCAGCCCCGGCTCGCACGTCGTGCCGTCCCGGTCGCCCAGGACGAAATCCGCCAGCGGATACGGGCTCTGGATCTTCAGCCGCTCATAGGCGTTGTTCGGCATCGAGTGCAGGTTCAGGTGCCACACCGCGCCAAATCGCGCGTACGCCGCTTCCACCGCAGATGCCAGCGCCGCATGGTAAGGCCGGTAGTAGCGGTCGATGCGCGCCTGGACTTCGACCACGGTGAGCTTGCGGGCATAGATCGGCGTGGCGGCGTCGAGATTGCGCCAGACCAGGCCGTAGCCGAGCCGGGTCTTCTCCCCCGGCGCCAGCGGCGTTGGCCACGGGCCGTCAAGTAGGTCCGGGTCCAGGTCTTCCAGCATCCGGTTCGGGTCGATATAGACGCGCGGGAACGTGGCCGCCACCAGCGTGCCACCCACCTTGGGAACAGCCTCCCAGAGCGTATCGATATGGGTGTCCTCGCCACCGCGCAGGCGCGCCAGCGGAGCCACCGCACCGAAATCGGCCGGATAGCACACGCCGCTGTGCGGCGAATCGCATACCAGCGGCAGCGGGTCGCCCTGGGGGCCGGCCAGCGTGAACGGTCCCACCGGGGCATCGCCCCGTACGGCTTCGAATGTCGTCATCGCTCAGTCCAGCTTGATGTTGGCGGCCTTGGCCACGCGCGCATAACGGGCCATGGCCTGCTGGATCTGCCCCTTGAACTGCTCAGGCGTGGTTGGCACCAACGTGCCGCCGGACTCCTCCACCTTGCGCTTGAACTCGGGATTCTGCATGGCCTTGTGGATGGCTGCGTTCAGCCGCTCCACGACAGCGGGCGGTGTGCCGGCCGGTGCCACGATGCCGAACCAGCCGCCATCGCCCATGTCCTTGAAGCCCAGTTCGGCGTAGGTCGGCACGTTGGGCAGTTGCGCGGAGCGCGTGGCGCCGAGCACCGCCAGTGCGCGCAGGCGGCCCGATTTCACGTGGGGCAGCGTGGACGACAGGTTGTCCGTGATCGCGTTGACCTGCCCTGCCACGGCGTCGTTGAGCGCCAGGCCGGCGCCCTTGTAGGGCACGTGCAGCAGGTCGATCTTCGCCAGCATCATGAAGTTCTCGATGTTGACGTGGCCCAGCGAGCCGGCGCCCGGCGACGCGAACGTGTACTTGCCGGGATTGGCCTTGGCCAGCGCGATGAATTCCTGCATGGTCTTGGCGGGCACGCTCGGATGCACGGCAAAGACGCTCGGAATCGCCACGACATTGGTGACCGGCGCGAAGTCCTTGATCGGGTCATAGCCAAGCTTCGGATACACGGCCGGGTTGGAGCCATGCGTGCTCACCGTGGCCATGCCGATGGTGTAGCCATCCGGCGCCGAGCGCGCCACCTGCTCCATGCCGATGGAACCACCCGCCCCGCCCTTGTTGTCCACCACGATGGTCTGGCCCAGCTCGCGCCCGGCGAACTCGGCCACCAGACGCGCCGACAGGTCGGTCGAGCCGCCCGCGGCAAACGGCACGACCAGGCGGATCGGCTTGTTCGGATAGTTGCCTTGCGCGGCGGCAGGACCGGCAAATGCGGTGCTCAGCGTGGCGGCGACGGCAAGTCCACTCAGCAGGAAATGGCGGCGCGGGGTACGTGGGGTATGGGCTCGGGTCATCTGGTCAGGCTCCTCTTATTGGCTCTCGATGGGGAATACCGAGCGTCGAGTGTCGGGAGTTTACGGGCCTTGTACAAACGACTATATTGCACGGTTGCATTACCAAAGATCATTTTAACCACTCCACTTCCCATGCGGCTTCGTTCCCCTTCGATGTCAGAGCTGCATGCGTTTGCCACGGCCGCGCGGCTCGGCAGCTTCACGCGCGCGGCGGAGACACTGTGCGTGACCCAGGGCGCCATCAGCCGCGCCATCGCCCGGCTGGAATCGCACTTCGGCCAGCCACTGATCCATCGCAACGCGCACCGGCTCACCCTGACCGCTGCGGGACGCACGTACCTCGAGGCGGTGGCCGGGCCACTGGCGGCCATCGAGGCTGCCAGCGCCGCAATGCTGCATAAGGATCGCCAACATCACCTGACGCTCTCCGCGGTGCCTACGCTGGCCAGCGTCTGGCTGGTGCCGCGATTGCCGGACTTTCATCGCCGCCATCCCGAGATCCGGCTCGACTTCGTGCCCTACCGGCGCGACGAGGATTTCTCGGGGCCAACCCCGGATGCGGCGGTGCTGGCCGGCGTAGCCGGCCAATGGCCAGGCTGGCAGGTGGACTATGTGATCGGCCGCGAACTGGTGCCGGTCTGCCATCCGGCACGCGCCCACGCGCGGCGCGCCAGCGGGCGGTGGCGTTCCCCTGCCGATCTGCTCGACGAACCCTTGCTGTTCCACACCACCGCGCCAGCCAACTGGCAGCACTGGCTCCAGGCCGCCGGCGTACCCAGTGCTGCGCCCCGGCTCGCCACGGGATTCGATCAGGTGTCGATCCTCGTGCAGGCGGTCAAGGCGGACATGGGCGTGGCGGTGCTCCAGCGCTGCCTGGTACGCGACGACATTGCGGCCGGCACAGTGGTGGCCCCGTTCGACCTGCCGATCCGGTTGCAGCGCGGCTATTTCCTGTGCGCACCGAAGGAACGGCGCGACCATGTGGCCCTGAGCCGCTTCCGGGAATGGCTGCTGGAGGTGGCGAAGGAGGATGAGCAGGATAGATGAAATACCATATCAACTATCCACATGGATTGATCATACTGATGACGGCGGAATCATTATTCGCCACACAAATAAAACAGCCAGCATAAAGCTGGCTATCATCCACGGATCTATACAATCGTACTCACTTCGTACACTATGCCGCCTTCTTGGCCAGTCCCAGGTACGTTTCGATGACCTTCGGGTTGCTGGCGAGCTCGGCGGCCGGGCCTTCCATCGCCATGTCGCCGGTCTCGATCACATAAGCGTAGTCGGCCACCTGCAACGCCGCGCGCGCGTTCTGCTCGATCAGCAGCGTGGCCACGCCGGTCTGCCGCAGGTCGTGGATGATGTGGAAGATCTCTCGCACGATCAGCGGCGCCAGGCCCAGGCTCGGCTCGTCCAGCATCAGCAGCTGCGGCTTGGCCATCAGCGCGCGGCCCACGGCCAGCATCTGGCGCTCGCCGCCTGACAGCGTGCCGGCATCCTGCTTCGCGCGCTCCTTCAGGCGCGGAAACAGGCCGTAGACCACTTCCATCTGGTCCAGGTAGTTGCGCTCGCCGGCCTTCTTGCGCCGGAACGCGCCCAGCAGCAGGTTGTCCTCCACCGTCATCGACGCAAACAGCTCACGCTTCTCGGGCACCAGGCACATGCCGCGCGCCACGCGGCCCTCCACCGGAATGCCGGCCATGTCGTGGCCCAGGTAGCGCACCGCCCCGCTCGATGAGCCGCTGACCGGCAGCGCGCCCATGATCGCGTTTAGCATCGTGGACTTGCCCGCGCCGTTGGGACCGATCACCGTCACGATCCTGCCCGCCTCCACCTTCAGGCTCGCGCCGTGCACGGCCTCCACCTTGCCGTAGCGGACATGCAGGTCATCCACCTCAAGAATCAGACTCATCTCATATCCTCACTCGACGCCGCCCAGATAGGCTTCCAACACCGCCGGATCCTTCTGCACCGCTTCCGGCACGCCCTCGGCGATGCGCGTACCAAACTCCATCACCACGAGGCGATCGGTCAGGTTCATCACGAAGTCCATGTCATGCTCCACCAACAGCACGCTCATGCCCTCGCCCTTGAGTTTCTTCAGCAGCTCGGCCAGCGCCTGCTTCTCCTTGTAGCGCAGGCCCGCCGCGGGCTCGTCCAGCAGCAGCAGCGCCGGATCGCAGCACAGCGCGCGCGCGATCTCCAGAATCCGCTGCTGGCCCAGCGCGAGGCTGCCGGCCTCCTGGTACATGCAGTCGGCCAGGCCCACGCGCTCAAGCTGCCGGCGGGCCTCGAACAGCAGCTTCTGCTCCTCGGCCTGGTTCATGCGCAGGATGGCCGCCGAGACACCGCCCTGCGCGCGGAAGTCGCCGCGCAGGTGCGCGCCGATGGCCACGTTCTCGAGCACCGTCATCGTCGGCAACAGGTGCACGTGCTGGAAGGTCCGGCCCACGCCGCGCTTGACGATCTCGCGCGAGGGCAGCCCAGAGATCACCTCGCCCCGATAGCGCACCTCGCCGCGCGTGAGCCGCAGCACGCCCGTCACCAGGTTGAATGTGGTGGACTTGCCGGCGCCGTTGGGGCCGATCAGGCCGATGATCTCGCCCGCGCGCACCTGGAAGCTCACATCGTTCACCGCCACGAGCCCGCCAAACTGCTTGCGCGCCGCGCGTACGTCGAGGACCAGCTCGCCGGCCTCGGGCTTCTGGCGCATGGGCAGCGGCGGCGCGTCGTCGGGCGCGGCGACCGGCGGCCCCGACGGCACCAGCCGGCGCAGGAACGGCCAGATCCCGTCGCTCGCGTATTGCAGCAGCAGCACCATCAGCACGCCGAACACAATGATCTCGAAGTTGCCGGTGGAGCCGAGCAGCCTGGGCAGCAGGCCCTGCAGCACGTCCTTCAGGATGGTCAGGATGCCGGCGCCGAGCACCGCGCCCCAAACGTGGCCCACGCCGCCCACCACGGCCATGAACAGGTACTCGATGCCGTAGTTGAGACCGAACGGCGTCGGGTTCACGGCGCGCTGCAGGTGCGCGTACAGGAAGCCGGACACGCAGGCCAGCATGGCGGCCACCACGAAGATCACCACCTTCATCCACGCGGTGTTCACGCCCATCGCCTCGGCCATCGTGCCGCCGCCCTTGAGCGCGCGGATGGCGCGGCCCGGACGCGAATTCAGCAGGTTCTGCATGGCCACCACGGCCAGCAGCACCACGGCCCAGATCAGGTAGAACATCGCGCGCCCGGACTGCAGCGGCACGCCGAGAAACGACAGCACCGGAATGCCGTTCAAGCCGTCGTACTTGCCCAGGAACTCGAGGTTGCCGAACAGGAAGAACAGCGAGAGACCCCATGCGATCGTCGCCAGCGGCAGGTAGTGGCCCGACATCCGCATCGTAATCAGGCCGATGACGTAGGCCGATGCCATCGTGATCGCCAGCCCCACCACGAGCCCAAGCCACGGCGACAGGCCGAACTGCGTGGTCAGGTAGGCCGTGCTGTACGCCCCCAGGCCGACGAACGCGGCCTGGCCGAACGATGTCATGCCTCCCACGCCGGTCAGCAGCACCAGCCCGATCGCCACGATGCTGTACAGGCCGATGTAGTTGCCCAGCGTGATCCAGAACTCCGGCGTGGGCAGCACGGGCAGCAGCGCCAGCACGATCACGAACGCCAGCATCAGGATGCGATGGCGCGCGGTGCCCGCGGAGCGCGCCTTCGCTGCGCTCCGCGTGACATCGGCCGCCTTGTGGTGCATCGGCTTGCCACGCATGGGCTTGTCGGCCACTGGCTTGTCGGTCAGCAGTGTCATGGCTTATTCCTCCTCCTCGACATGCTTGCTGGTCAGCGAGCGCCACAACAGCACCGGGATGATCAAGGTAAATACGATGACCTCCTTGAACGCACTGGCCCAGAAGGACGAATAGGATTCGAGCAGCCCCACGAGGACCGCGCCGAGCGCGGCCACCGGATAGCTGACCAGGCCGCCGACGATGGCGCCCACGAAGCCCTTCAGGCCCACCAGGAAGCCGGACTCGTAGTACACCGTGGTCAGCGGCGCGATCAGGATGCCGCACAGCGCGCCCATGGCGGCCGCCAGCGTGAACGAGAGCCGGCCCGCCTGCGTGGTGCCGATGCCCACCAGCCGCGCGCCGAGCCGGTTCACGGCCGTGGCGCGCAGCGCCTTGCCCTGCAGCGTGCGGTCGAAGTAGAAATACAGCGCGCCGATCAGCAGCGCCGACACCCCCACCACCCACAGGCTCTGGCCCGAGATGCTGAGGCTGCCGATATCGAAGCGCGCATCGGAAAACGCCGTGGTACGCGAGCCCTCGGCGCCGAACATCACCAGGCCCAGGCCCACGAGCGCGAAGTGCACGCCCACCGAGACGATCAGCAGCACGAGCGTGCTTGCCTCGGCCAATGGCTGATACGCGAGCCGATAGAGCATCGGTCCGAGCGGGACCACGATGAGCAGCGTCAGCGCCACCTGCGCGAGCATCGGCAGCGGCTGGCCGCCAAACTGCTGCGCGACCCCGTGCACCGCGGCGGGAAAGACCAGGTACTTGCCGGCCAGCACCGCCAGCCGGCGCGGCGCGGTACGGCGCAACTCGGCGCTGCGCAGCACGGTGGCGCATTCGTAGACGAACGTCAGCCCCCCCATGGCGAGCAGCAGCCACGTGATGCGCGGCGCGTGGCCCGCCTGCATCGCGGCGAGCGTCAGCGCGCCGTACGCCACGAACTCGCCTTGCGGAATGAAGATGACGCGCGTCACCGAGAACACCAGCACCAGTGCCAGTGCCAGCAGCGC
>Ga0255338_1004456_pt1 | contig 14477 bp, 13 predicted proteins | sample MeOH1_35cm_T4_19_FD_203715 | JGI IMG/M metagenome (GOLD analysis project Ga0255338, IMG submission 203715) | Sandy soil microbial communities from University of British Columbia, Vancouver, Canada - MeOH1_35cm_T4_195 | ecosystem: Engineered > Artificial ecosystem > Sand microcosm > Unclassified ...
TCGGCGGCGGTCGTGACGGCGGCCAACGGCGCGCCCGACGGCTACCGGCTCGTGCCGGGGACCTACTACGAGCTCTCGACCACGGCGGCATTCACCGGCGCCGTTCGAATCACGCTGCCATATGACACTTCCGGCGTACAAGGCGACCAGCGGCAGCTCAAGTTGTTCCACTGGAAGGACGGCGCGTGGCAGCTGTTGGCGACGACGGTGGATGACGCCGGCCACACGGTTTCCGCGGACACCACCTCCTTCTCGCCGTTCGGCGTGTTCGAGCCGCTCGCCTCGGGGCCGCCGGCGACGAGCGTGCCGGCCTCGTCGAACTGGCTGCTCGCACTGGGTGTGCTCGCGGGGCTCGCATTCGTGTCCGCGTACGGCCGCCCACGCGTCGAGACGCAAGAAGACTAGGAAGGCGCCACTCCCCTGCGGTCGTCTGCAACGCGACCGGTTCACGAGCAGCGGCGGAAACAAAGAGGCCGAAGAGGGAACGCCCTCTTCGGCCTCGTAGTTTCGTGGTAGCGGGGACCGGATTTGAACCGATGACCTTCGGGTTATGAGCGCGGCAGTGACCGTCTGACCTGAGACTTTGTCTTCCGTTTCTTCTACTGACGCTTCCAATCCGTGCTGCGTCTTCTATCCCGCGTCCATACTTCTGTGGAACACGGGTGTGGAACGCCAGCGACGAACGAAACCTCTGGCTTGACAGGCAGCTCTTGCAGCGGGCGTAGGACGATTCGAGCAGGCTAGAGCGACAGGGACTTGGGCTGGAGTCGGCAGCATTCGGCTCGAAATAGCTAGAGTTCTTAGGAATACCGTAGGATTCTGGAGGTACGGTCGAGTCGTGGGACGAAGGCGACGTGGAGAGCTTTCGAGCGACCATATACGAGGGTCGGCGCGTCTTGCTGAAGCGTGCTGTGGTTCACGTGTGGCGAACACCTGCCACCGATGGGTGGGCGGGACACGTGTTGCTGTCGCCCGGACACAAGCTTGACCCCGGCGGGCCGTACGGCATGATCTGCGAGGACGGGCGACGAGTGCAGGTCAGCGTGAACCGCGTCCAAGCGCTCACAGGGCGCGATGAGATGGTGTCCTTCACAGGCAGCGGTGAGCTTCCACCTGGTCCAGATGCAAGCGAGCTGAAGAGGCCGACGTTCTAAGCTGACAGTCCCTGGCCGGTCGAGTCGGCTACGCTGTTGATGGGACCTTCTCGTTGAAGGTCGAGTGCATCTTCGAGGCCGGCACAGGTTGAACGCTGATTCTGCGAGGCGGCAACAGCGAGGAACGGTACTGGTCGAGGGCACAGGAATCGTTAGCCGCGGGACGTGTATTGTGCTCTGAGCGACAGTGTTGGCGGAAGAGGCAGTGTGGCGCGCAAGAAATACGATGTATTCGTGTCGCATGCGACGGAAGACAAGAAGGCATTCGTCAAGCCGTTGGTCGCAAATCTAATCACGCTCGGCCTGAAGGTCTGGTACGACGAACTCACCCTGCGGCCTGGGGACAGTCTTAGTGAGAAGATCGACGCCGGTCTGTCCGATTCTCGCTATGGCGTCGTCATTCTGAGCCCCTCCTTCTTCTCAAAACAGTGGGCAAGACGTGAGCTCCGCGGATTGGTCCAGAAGGCGACGTCGGAAGGCAAGGATCTGATTCTGCCGGTCTGGCACGGCGTCACCCATACGGACGTAGCGAAGCACTCCCTTCCTCTTGCAGACCTCCTGGCGCTCAATTCTAAGGATGGTGTTGCTGACGTAGCCAAGGGAATCGCCGAAGTCGTGCTCGGGCGAGATCTTTCGGACGCTAAGGGACCGCCGGTGGCCGAAGGTAAGCCCGTGACAGCAACTTCGGCGGCGAGAGCTGAAGACGAACCAAGGGCAAGGCCGCTCCAACGAAGGTTTGAGGATCTGTCGTTGGCGAGACGTCCTCTCGCCTACGCATCCGGAATAGCTGGATTTCTTCTGTTCGTGGCGCTGATCCTGCCAACCTCGGTCGAGTGGAACACGTCACGCGACGCCCGTGTGCCATCGTTGGTCGGACTCTCAGAGCTGGATGCGCGAGCGCTGGCGATGAATCAAGGTTGGACCGTTATCGGACACGACTCCAACGAGTGGGGAGCGAAGCACGTTGTCAATCAGGAGCCTTCAGCGAACACTGTCTTACGGCGCGGATCCGAGGTTGCCGTTTGGTATTCACCAAGATCTCCGCTCACTGAGAAGCGGTCAGCCGACAAGAAGGTCGTGTTTCGACTGACTTCGATAAATGAGGACGGACTGCGGCGACGCTCCACGGCACACCGTGACTGGATCAAGACGTGGGCCCTCCGGATCGAGTTCGAGAACTCCACTTCAACTACACTTACGATCCCGCCTCTTGTGGACACCAAGTGGCGTTCAGGAACCTTTCGCGTGGAGTACGGTCCGTTTAGGCGAGTGGTCGCGCCGGTTCAGACGCAGGGTGAATTCTGGAACGCGATTGGAGCAACTGCCCAGCTGCCACCGAAAACGGTTCGGCGTGCAATGGTCCGCGTGCCGGCTGGAGGCGAGGACGACCCAGCACTGGGACTCACAGTGGATCTTGGGACTCCATCGTTCTCATTCGGGCATTGGATCGTGTCTTCCAAGTAAGCAGATCTCGACGTAGAAGTACTCGCACGCAACCCGCTTCTTCGAAGCCGCCAGCCCGAACACGACCGAACCGCGCTAAGCTGAAGCCCAATCCTCACGTGTGCGCCGCACGCGTGTGTGACGGTGTCTGAGTGTTGGGAGCCAGCGATGGGCGAGGCGTCTGTGCGTCTACGAGTTGCGATCGTCGATTCTCGCGAGTGGGAATCGCAAGCCATCTGTTCGCTGTTCGAGTTGCTACCCGTGGTCGAACACGCGTCAGTGCACCCCCTGCGGCCGGGGCTCCCGAGCGTACTACGGCACGAAGGCGTAAATGCTCTCGCAATCAACATCTTCTCCGTGGGCGTCGCGGAGGGAATCTCGGCCGTACGGGAGGTGCGCGACGAACTTCCACACGTACCGATCTGCCTGCTGGGGACGGTTGAGCAGCTCACTGCCTGGCCTGGCGTTCCGATCGAGTGGCGCGAACGGTTCGGACACTACTATCGAGTAAACATCGAGCTACCGCCCGGCCCGCTGTTGCGCGATATCGAGCTGGCTACGGACCGCTTTCGCGGCTATCTGCTGTCCCAAGATGCGCAAGCGCGGTTACGGGATACGCGCGAACTACTTTCTGTCTGGGAGGGCCACTCGCTTCAACTCGATGACGAAGCGACGAATCGGATTAGGGCGGCGATTGATGTAGCAGAACAGGCGATTGAGGAGCGAGCTCGAGTGGAGCCTCCCTCGATCGTGCCCGGATTTGCTGACACTGATGTTCAAGAGTTGATCAAGACGACGATCGACCGTGCTTCGCGGGCGCTCGATCAAAGTGCCAAGATCAATGGGCTCATCATCGCGGGCGGAATGGCCCTTGTAATCGCATCTTTCGTGGTAGCCGCCATCACAAAGAGCTGGGCGGCAGTGGCCTTCGGCGGCTTCGGTATTTCCGGAGTCGTAGCCTCTCTCGTCAGTAATCCGCTCTCATCCATCGGTCTGGGTGCCCGACGCCTCGTCCAGGTTCAGGTGGCATACCTGGGATTCCTGAACCAGGTGAGATTGCTCGGGGTCGGCGATTCTGCGACCGATGGTGAAGATGCCGCCACGAGGAGCAGGCAATTGAGCGCGGCCACGGTAGAAGTGTTGCAGGCTCTAGAGACTTACTTCGGGGGATAGCCGTCGTCCTGCGCGGCAGTGCGCTGGGATGTCGACTCCAGCCGGTCAGAGCGGTGGCGACTTGGGCTGGAGTCGGCATGCGGCGTCAGGTGGAATAACGTAGGATTTTGGGCGGCGACCTTGCGCGAGTCAGGATGGCTCGCAAACTGGCTGAAGGCGCCCGTTGACTGGGATTCGGGGGAGATGCGGATGAATTCCACCGATGACGACGACAGGAAGTTCGAATCGGCTGCAGACGGAGTGACTCCAGAGGATGAAGCCAACGTCCGGCAGAGATTCGCCGCGGCCTGGAACGCCGCCGTGAAGAGAGGAGCGGATGCGAAGCTGCTGGATGGGGTCAAGTCCCTTTGGGGGATGCTGACCGATCCTGACTACGTCGTCGCTTGGAAGACCAAAGCCAAGATCTTGCTCGCGCTCGGTTACTTCATCAGTCCGATCGATGCGATTCCCGACGTCACTCCCGGTGTCGGCTATCTCGACGACGCCGCCGTCGTTCTGTGGGTTCTTCACACCCTGCACGAGGAGGTCGCGGCGTACCGGAAGGCCAAGGGCGTTGACGCTGCCTGATCTAACTCGACTAGCCGCCGGGAGGACTCGATGCGTGTCTGGAGGTCGGTAGGGGCACCTGTTGCGCTTGCCTGCGTGGTCGCCGTCGTCCTGTTCGTCGGCTTTACCGCTCTCCAAAAGCCGCATCAGGCTGCCAAGCGGCAGGTGGTCTCCAGGAATGTGGTGCCTAGCCAGAGTGCATCGGCTACGGTCGATTCGCGGTACGTCGGGTACTGGTGCGACTCGAAGAACGCTGACCGTACTGTCATGAGCATCAAGGGGATGGACTCGATGGAGATCAAGTCCATCGATCGCGGGTTAGTCGTATTCGATGTTCTCCACACGGGGGCGTCTCCGAGCTACCGATGACTGGATCAGATAAGCCGGTCACAGCGAAGCTCCGTGGAGACATCGCAGAGTTCGAGTTCGAGGATGGCAGGGGCGGCACGTGCCGTGGCTCGGTCGAGTTCTTGGACGGGCGACTCGTCGTTGAGATCAAGACGATAGAAGTCGACGTTAACGCAGCTGGCGTCGGAGGCTCGCTTGACATGTACACGGTGATGCTGAGAGACCGGTATCACGGCACCCGCACGGTTGACGAATCCGAACTGCCGGGCTCAGGAACGAAGGCGGAGTACCTGTTCCCGGGGAGCGACGAGGGCTATCTGCACGATGAGGACGTTCGCTGCCGAACTCCTCATGACCTACGACTTGGTCGCAACGAAATCTTCGCTCGGCACGGGCTCATCTTCGAGAGCCGCGACCTCGACGAGTACTTCGGTTCCAAGTCGTGGTACTCACCTGCGATTCCTGCACGAGATATGGACGACATCCGACTGAACCGATTCGAAGAGCAGAATGCACGCCTCTTTCAATCAGTGGAACGGGAGTGGAAGTCGCTGTCGAACGGGGGGGCCGTTCATCGGGGTGCGAGGCATGTACAACCGGGCCAGCGATCCTAGTGACCTTGCGGCCATCAACATCACGAACATCGACTCGCGCTTCATAACTCTCGACATTGTTGGGACGTTCACCGAGAAGGTCTACTTCAAGGGACTGAAGGCATCGATAGTCGATGATGATGAAGCCACCCTCACACTAGGCCCGATTGGCGCAACCGTCTTACTCCGATGGAAGAATCCCGGGACGATCGACGTGAGCAAGCGCAGCGGCGTGTTGCCGGCCAATCTCCGCGGCTTAGTGGATCCGCCACAGTACTGGAACTCTAAATACCTCCACACGAGTTAGGTCGAGCAACTCCCCTTCTACTTCAGTAGACTCTAGTTGCGGACTCGCCCAGCGGTTGCGCTTCTTCGTACCAGCCTGTCGGCACTATCAACGTGCCGGGCTGCTGCAGCGCGCACCATCCGCACGAAACTGGACCCAGTCGCCGGATCGACCCGATTCGGACCGGAAGCGCGACGCTTGAGAGGACGGGGCGGCCTTGGATGCGTCTAGCCGACTAGGGAGCTTCCTCGAGCCGCTACCGCCCGCGCTGGCAGAGCAACTCGCGGACTACGCCGACTACGTGCTCGACTCCCTGGACGCAATCTGCGAGCGAGCACACGTGTCCCCGTCACTAGTCGACCTGAATGACCTGGCTGTACTCGCGGCACTGAGGAGACTCTGGTCCTACCTTGAGAGCCAGCGCTGGCTGCTGACCAACAGCCTCGCGGGGCTCAAGACGCTTGACTCTGAGGTCTCGGGATTCACTGTCGGAGACACCGTCTTCACTCCGTCCTCTCGCCCAGCGATGGAGATCGCTGACCTAGAGTCGCAGTTGCGCGACCTACTGGCCCGTCACAACATCGAGTTCTTGGTCACGAAAGCTTCTCTCACTGAGTTGATCAGTACTCTGGCGGCAGATCGATGAGCAAGTACGTCGATCCTGGGCTGAAGAGCGCAGTCCGCGACTACTTCAAGAAGAACTACGTGCAGCTGGCCGCCGTACCCCGGCGACAGACACAGTTACTAGAAGTTGCGGCACTTAGCCTGGTAGTCGAGCACTACCGGTGCTGCGGCTTCACCATCGTGTCGCGGAATGTTCGTGCAGGCAGAATCCGCGTGAAGACGGGCGCGCGTGGATACCCCTGGAACTTCAGCCACTTCCTGTGTGAGCGAGACAACGATCGACGAGAGATTCACTCGAACCTTTCGGTCTACAGCTGCAGGGATGACGGCGGGATCTACTGCCTCGACGTTGGTGTTGTTCAGACTGGGATCGTCCCCGTCGACAAGATAGATGAATGGTCCGCCGCCGCGAACGATGCCCTGTTTACGTTTGCTGAGGTCAAGAAGCTGGTCGTCTATCCAATGTTGCTCGCGCACTTCGTGGGGATTGTCCACGAGGTGAAGAGTGAATTCCTGAAGGGCGAGACGCCCGAAGGGTTCGCGGAGGATGCCGACTTCGACCCCGCCTTACTGACTGTGAGTGGCATTCACGGTGGGTCGAACGTCATTCTTGACGGATTCGACAGACGCGGGATTCGGGCGCAGGTCGTGAGCTACATTGATGTTCGGATCAGGGAGTACCTGCGCGGAGAATTCGAGGTGTCGCCGCTGCTGGTGCACGGCGGCGCACAGCGGCTGCCGGAACCGGCGGTCCCCAATTACGCAGGGCCATCGGCAGACGGTGACGAGCCCGCGGTCGAAGTAGTCGAGTTCTAGTGACTCGCGCAGGCGGAGACGTGCGGCATCATGTCTGGGGGCGCTCTACGCGAGTTTCCTCCGTGCACTTGGCTCGCCTGCCTAGCGCCCGCTGCGATACGCTAGTCGTACGCCCCACGCAAAGCGGGGGGCAAATCTTGATGTCCGAGAGCGGCCAAAGCCGAAGGAAGCGCTGTGGGCATTCAGATCGACTCAATACGAATCGCGGGGTTTCGAGGAATAGCCGACCTGGAGACTAACCTCTCCGGCGTCACCGTGCTTCTTGGGCCGAACAACTCCGGGAAGACTTCTGTGCTCAAGGCGCTCCATCTCGCCCTGGGCGACTACGCACGCCTCCTCTCGCAGGAGGATTTCCGCATTGAGCCGGGCGACAAGCCCGCTGACGAGATACTCGTCGACTTCCGCATTGTCTCGGTCGACGACGAGGGACAGCGGCAGAGCAGGTTCGATGACGACTGGACGGTTGAGTTTGGCGATACGATTCAGTCAGAAGCGGGCGGACTGCAGTTCGTGGCTCTGCGGACAAGGAGCGCCACGAGCAAGGTGCGCGAAGGATTCCAGACAGACCACTACAGCCTCGACCGTTGGCCGGATTACGGCGAGTGGCGCACAGCGAAGCTCAAAGAGCGGAGGCAGAGGAGAAGGCTCGAGAGTATCCCGTACATATCGATTGAGGCGCAGCGTGACATCCACCAAGATCTTAGGGAGCGCTCATCGTTTGTCGGGCGCGTTCTCTCAGGCATCGAGTATGACGAGGCGGACGTCAAGGAAATCGAAGAGCGAATCAAGCTCGTCAACGAGAAGGCCGTCACGGGGAGCGAGGAGCTCCAGCGACTGAAGGACGAACTTGAGAACCTAAACGAGTCTTCCCTCGGTTCTGACTACGTCGAGATAACGCCCTTCCCGAAGAAGATTCGTGACCTGGCCAAGCACTTCTCCCTTCACGCTGGAAGCGAGTCCGATGGCAGCTTCTCGATGGAGTATCACGGGATGGGAACGCGTAGCTGGGCTTCGATGCTCACTTTGAAGGCGTTCACCGGACTCGTCGGAGAGAAGCGACAACAGGATTCAAAGCCCTTCTTTCCAGTAATAGCGGTCGAGGAACCCGAAGCACACCTACACCCGAACGCCCAGAGGGCCCTGTATCGTCAACTGGCCGACACAGACGGACAGGTGCTGATGAGCACGCATTCCCCGTATCTGGCCGCGACGGCGGAAACCAAGCAGTTGCGGCACATGCAGCGCAGCCAGGAGCAGGGCGTTATCGTGTCGACCGTCGGAATCGCTTCCGGGACAGAGGACTACAGACGATTGAATCGCGAGGTCATCCACTCGCGCGGTGAGATTCTCTTCTGCAAGGCGCTCGTGCTGGCTGAAGGCGAAACCGAAGAGCAAGCCCTTCCAGATCTCTTTGCGAAGTACTTCGGCTACCAACCGTTCGCGGTCGGAGTAAACGTCGTAGGAGTTGGAGGATGCGGAGCGCGCTACCGTCCGTTCTTGACCTTTGCGCGGGATGTGGGCCTGCCCGTCTTCGTATTCAGCGACGGCGAAGCCGCGACGGTGCGCAATCTCACGCGCGTGTGGGAGCAGGTCTTCGAGGATTCGCGTGATCTCGCTCAGTACGCGACGATCTTGGACGGCGCGAGCTTCGAGTCATACCTAGTGAGCGCGGGGTACACCGAAGTTGTTGAAGAAGCGATCTGCCGCGCGGAGGACGACGACTCGTTTGTCGAGGACTGGATTGAGCGCACACACGGTCAAACGGGACCGCGCAAGAAGACCGACGAACTCTGCCCGCAGTGCAACCAGCACATCTACGAGTCGCAGCCGTACGACTACAAGAAGACCGGCGGCTATGAAGAGGCACTCGTAGACATCCTCAAGAAAGGCAAGACGAGGTACGCGCCGGCTCTCGCAGAGCGCCTCACCGAGCTGGAGCGCGATGCCCTTCCACCGAAGATCATCGAGTTCTTCGAGATCCTGAAGGCAGGAACCGTCGAATGATCCGCCTCAGCGAGAGCCAGCAGGCCGTTGTCGCCGCTCCCATTGGCCAACCCCTGCGCGTGCTGGCATCTGCGGGTTCCGGGAAGACGCGAGTCCTAACCGAAAGAATTCGCTTCATCCTCGAACATTCGACCAGGCAGGGGGTTATCGCCCTCACGTTCACCAACAAAGCAGCCGGCGAAATGGCGGAACGGTTGGAGGACATTGAGGACCTCGAAGACCGCTGTTGGATCGGGACGATCCACTCGATTGCCCAACGAATCCTGGATCAGTACGGGCAGACTGTTGGGCTTCCAGCCGAGCTACACATATACGAACGGGAACAGGACCGGCAGACGCTCTTCCTCGAATCGCTTCGAAGAAACGGCATCGAAGTTGACCAGTTTCTCGGTATCGAACCGTTCGCCAGACAGAAGGAGCGCGACTCTGCCATCTACCGTTACATGGAGCGCTTCGCGAAGGTGAAGCGCAATCTCGTCAGCGAAACTGATGGAGAGCCCCAAACGGACGACGAGGAGACGTTCTGGACGGCCTTCCATGCGTACCAGGACCTGCTGCTCGAAAGCGGCGGTATCGATTTCGACGACATACTCGTCTATGCGCACAAGATTCTGCTCGAACAACCGTGGTGCGGAGACATCTACCGAGCCAAGTACAAGCATGTCTGTGTTGATGAAGCGCAGGACCTCAACAAAGCGCAGTACGAGTTCATTAAGGTGCTATGTGGCGAGACCATACGCAGCGTGATGTTCGTCGGCGATCCGAATCAGATGATCTACGGGTTCAATGGCTCGTCGTCGGACTATCTCTGCTCACGGTTCGTCGACGACTTTGCTCCTCGAACCTACAGCTTGACCGAGAACTATCGGAGTTCTCGAGCTGTGGTTCGCCTAGCGAACAAGCTCGCCGACGGATCGCAGGAGGAGTGCTCCTACGCGATGGCCGGGCGCGTGGAATTCGCGTGTCTGCCAGATGAGCGGGCCGAAGCAAGCTGGGTAGCGGACAAGATCGAATCGCTGCTTGAGATGGGCGAGCACGAAGAGATCGAAGGACAAATTGGTCTCGCCCGCATGGTCGTGATTGCGCGAACGCGCTACGTGTTCTCGGCCCTTCGGGAGTGCCTGGACGGCAGAAGCATCCCGTTTGCCCTGAACCGGGGCGAGCATCAGGCGGAGCCGACGTCCACAGTTGGCCGGGTGCTCGATCTCGCACTGCGGCTGCATGTCAATCCGAAGGACTGGATTCACGGCAAACGTCTGTGTTCGCTCCTCGGTCTCGACGAGTGTCAGGACTGGGAGGTGCCCAACGCACTCGCGGAGGCTGCGCAGCAGATTGCTGACTCATCGATCCCTTATCGAGAGATTCAGGTTGAGCTTCTGACGGCTGTCAACGAGCTGGACCTAGAGACGCCGAACTTCCTCGGCCTGTGCAACGCCTTTGAGGGACGGCTCACACAGCTGGCTGAGGAGTTGGAGGCCGATGCTGACGCGGAACTTGAGCGTTCGCTTGAGGAACTCCGGGACGTGCGGGACTGCTGGGTCAGGTTCCGCAAGAAAGGGCTGGGCGATTCGCTCCAGGCATTTAGGAATGCAATGGCTCTTGGTCAACTGGCCGCAGACGACTCACCCGGCGGTCTCACTCTCAGCACAGTGCACACGATGAAGGGCCTGGAGAAGGACATCGTGTTTCTAATAGCGATGTGTGAGGGCGTGTTTCCCGACTATCGCGCTCAGACAACGCGACAGGTTGAGGAGGAGCGGAACAACGCCTTCGTCGCCATCACGAGGGCCAGGCGTTGGCTCTACATCAGCTACCCAGAGAGCCGAACGATGCCATGGGGAGACAGTCGCAAGCAGTATCCTTCTCGCTTCCTTGACGAGCTCGATAGCTAGAGGTCGGCGCGCGAGCAGCAAGTCAGGTGCACTAGCGACCGACGAGCGAGTCACGTCGGTAGTCGTAGAAATCAGAGTTGCCGTCCGCAACGATTCCACCATCTGCGCGATAGCTTGAGACGCGGTGATCGAGGGGCCGTCTAGCTGCCCCGTCTCGTGGAATTCGACCGATTCCTGCCTCGTTCAACGAATATCGGAGAACGGGCGGACACCGCCGTGCCCGAGGAAGTCGCACGGGATGTGGCGAAAGCGGCCGAACTCCCGAACCAGGCCAAAGTGCCACTTGATCTCCTGCAGGCGCTAGTCTCGGAGCTTCCTCCTTCGCTTGTTCTCGCGCTCGATGGCATTGATCGCTGCGCGTGGTCCCTCGGCGGGCCATTCCTCCGCGTGCCGCAGGACGTAGTACGACATCGTCCGCTTGCCGGTCTTGCATCGTCGGCACTCGATGACCCATCCGAGCTGCCGTAGCTCGCGCATGCGTCTAGTCGGATCGCCCCGATTCTCCTCGCGTGCGACCGCGATGATGAGATCCACCGAGACCTCTTGGTCCGGCATCGCCTTGAGCAGCTCACCGATTCGCCGCTGCGGTTCGTCGAGCATGATCGCCTTGCGGATCACCTCCACGTGCGGGACGAGCGACGAGACCCACGCCTGCTTGCGGTGGTTGTGGTACTCGCAGAGGGGCTGCAGGTTCTCCAGCACAGTGAGGCCGCCCCAATCGCGTGGGACGATGTGATCGGGTACGAGCTTCACGCCATCATCCCGCGGTGACGTGCCGCACCGCGCGCATCGCGCGCCCCAGACGGTGAACATCTCCGCTTCGAGCTTCGCCGGGATGTAGTCGGGGTCGCCGGCCACGACGTCGGCGTTCTTCCGCCACCCTCGCAGCTTGTACACGTGGTCGTTGCCCTCGCGGACGGCCATCACGTCGAAGTACTTGCGCAGCTGACGGAGGCGCCGTCCCAGGTGCTCGTTCGACGTGCCGCCCATCAGAGCCGCGACATGCGTCCGCACAGCAGACATACGTGAACGTCGGACCCGATGAGACCGAGGCCGAGCGCCGCAGGCTGGAGAAGCAGGCTGAACTAGCGTCTGTGGAGTATGTCGAGCCGTCGCGCGACCGATTCGAGCTGCTCTGCGAGGAGTGGTGGTCCAACGTTGCCGAGGGGACGTACGCGGAGACGACCCGCAAAGACTGCCGAAGCATGCTGGACCGCCACATCATCCCAGCGTTCGGGATGAAGCGGATCGCGCAGGTGCGATACCGTGAGATTCAGCAGTTCATCCGCATGAAGCAGCAGGAGAAGCTGAGCAACAAGCGGATCAACAACATCCTGGTCGTGATTAGCCGGATATTCGACTACGGCGTGCGAGCCGAAGTGTGCCGCGACAACCCGGTTTCGAAGGTTGACCGGCTGTCGATCGAACGGCATGAGGTCGACTGCTTGTCGCCGCAGGAGTTGTGGAGCCTTCTGCAGGCGGTTCGCGAGGTGCAACCCTACTGGGCGGCACTCGTCGTAACCGCCCTCATGACCGGCATGCGTCTTGGGGAACTTCGGTCGTTGACGTGGAAGCACGTCGACCTCGATAACCGCGTGCTCCGGGTTCGTAAGAGCAAGTCGAAGTCCGAGGTGAAGGGTCCGAAGACGGCGGCTGGCTGGCGGACGATACCGCTCAGCCCGCTGGTCGTCGACGCGCTCATCAAGCAGCGCGAGCGGGAGCATCTCGGATGCGACCTCGTGTTCCCGTCACACCGACTGACGCCGTTCGACCCAGCGAACGTACGGAACCATGTGCTGTACAAAGCCCTCGACCACGCGAAGCTTCGGCGCGTGACGTGGCACTCGCTGCGCCACTCCGCCGCGTCGTTGATGGCCGCCTCCGGAGCCAACGAGAAGCAGGTTCAAGAGATCCTCGGGCACAGCAGCATCATGGTGACGAAGGATCTTTACACGCACTTGTTCCCAGAGGCGAAGCGCGACGCCATCGACCGGATGACGGACTTGATGAACTCGGTCAAGCCGAAAGGGGCCGAGGAGAGTCAGGCCGTGTATCTCGCGGCCTGACGAACCTGTCCCGTCTTCGCTATGGCCAGTCAAGCGAGCCGGTGTAAGCGGACGAGGGAGTGCCCAGGTCGAGCGACAGACTGGCGGGGCTCGGGTCTTCTGGCGGGGCAGCAACAGAAATCACAGCCGTTGCCTTCTCATTTGGTGCGAGGGTCAGGGGCTGCCCGTTCCTCCAGCCATCAGCTTGGACCGACAGTGGGGCTCGGTTTCCGGGTGTGTTCGCGTAGGAGAATGCCCAGCGACCGGGACGGCCGTTGGCTCCCGGCAGCGCTCCGTTCGCTACGAGCGCGGGGATTGAAATGCGCTGATTTGTCAGGTTTGTGAACGACAGGAAGATGGCCCACTTGCCATCATCCGAAGTGACCGACTCCCAAGTCACTCGCGTCTTCCGATCCAAGGAGAGGGCCGTCGGTCGAACCCGGGGAGCAACGCGAACGTTGATGGTCGTTCCCTCCGACCATTGTTCGTCATCCCCACTCGGGTCCGGCCGCTGTCCAACGACGACCACGGATTGTGAATCCTCGCCGCTCGACTGACCAGGCGCTAGTTCAAGACCGAAGCCCAGACGCTTCGCCTGTGCGGTTGCCTCCTTCAGGGAGCGACCCACGAGGTTCGGGATGGGCGCCGCCTTCATCTCGACTCGCGACCCCTGATACGTACGATAGAACGTAGACAACGTCGTCGAGAACATGGTGAAGATCGCCAGCGCTGCAATAACCGTCACGAGGATGCGAACGAAGTCGCGCAGTCTCACAAAGGAGAGCACTGACTCGGCGACTGAGGGCTTGAGCGACGACGTGTATGTGTCTTCTGACTGCGAATCGTCCTGTTCATCCGGCGCCGTCGGTCGCTCAATCGTGGAGAGCGCGCGAAGATAGTCGCCTCTCTGGGCGCTGCCAATGTAGTTCGTTCTCTCGAAACGGAGGGCAACGTCCTCCAGCACCCTGTCCAAGTCGTACTTGTCGTGCAACCGAACCCGCGATTCGCGTTCTACCGCACGAAGCAGTGCCGACATGTGCGACCAGTCGACCGGCTCGTTGTCGACTATCTTCCGTTCGACCACATCGATCAGCATGGAGCGGGCAGATGCGAGACGCTCCCGTTCTGCCTGGCGGCCTCTGATGAAGCCGTCCGCTATGGTTGCGCCGATTGTCAGGAGAAAGAATACGCCCGACACGATGATCGTGCCTGCGTTCGACTGAAGAAATGACGTGACCACAGGTTCGCCTCCCTCGCTAAATACTAGCATTCGGTGATGAAGGAGAGGCGGCAGTGCAGACGGACCCGACGGACCGGAAGGAGAGGCGGGCGAGTCGTCTGGATCGAGCGTGTGGAACAGAAGTGTGGAACACCTACGTACAAACAAACAGGCCAAGCACCGTTTCGGGTACCTGGCCTGTTAGTTTCTTTGGTAGCGGGGACCGGATTTGAACCGATGACCTTCGGGTTATGAGCCCGACGAGCTACCAGACTGCTCCACCCCGCAATACCTGCGTCTTCGGCATGCCCCCGAGACGCGAACACGGACTATA
>Ga0255338_1004457_pt1 | contig 14466 bp, 13 predicted proteins | sample MeOH1_35cm_T4_19_FD_203715 | JGI IMG/M metagenome (GOLD analysis project Ga0255338, IMG submission 203715) | Sandy soil microbial communities from University of British Columbia, Vancouver, Canada - MeOH1_35cm_T4_195 | ecosystem: Engineered > Artificial ecosystem > Sand microcosm > Unclassified ...
GCCGCGGGCGCTGCTGCAGTGATCTCCCCGCGCAGCAATCGCACCGAACAAAGAGCCTATGATCATCATCTGTATAAAGACCGCAATCTGGTGGAACGCTTCTTCAACCGCCTCAAGCAGTTTCGCCGTATTGCCACGCGCTATGACAAACTCGCACGCAACTTCATCTCCATGCTCAACCTCGTCTGCACCTACATCTGGTTGGCATGATTGTTAACAGACCCTAGTGAGCTTGTTTGGTGTACCGGTGTAATGAAACAGCTTGCCCTTCGCCCTGAGCACCCTGCCGAGCTGCTCGTAAAAAGCTTGCGAGTAGAGCTCTCCCGCGATGCCGAAACGAGGCGGGTCGTGCAAGACGGCGTCGAACGACTTATTGGGCAGCGATCCGATCGCTTCGGCAATGTCGAGCTGCGCTAACGTCAATCCGCTGCCAACCTCGGGCGACCATGGGTTGAGGCTGCGCAACCAGATCACGTCCGGATTTATCTCGTACGAAAGCACCCGCTTCGCGTGTTTTTGCAAGCACCATCCGGCGAAATATCCAAGGCCGCCACACGTATCGAGGATCACCTTGCCGCGCGGTTGAATCAAGTCGACTTTGCGCTGGGCATCCACATAGGGCGAGACTCGCGCCGTGGGCAGCATTTTTATGCCGTCTATCTCGAAGGTCGGCGGACCGAAGGCCGTCGGCACCAATTTGACCAGCGACGTCGTGAAACGCGCCACCGGCTGAAAAGCCCCATCGACCCAGTGGTAGACGGTCCGGTCCTTACAGGCTTCAAGGAACGGGAAGCGTTCACCTCGCCAGCTCCATGCTGCAACGCTCACATCGACCATCGTCGTCGAACGACCAAGGTCCAGCGTGCACGCCACCGTCGGCCTGCCAGCCCGCGCCGCGGCGCGCAATGCCTCGTTGACTTGTAGAGTCAGCAGCGGTCCCATCGATCCCTCGTACGCCATGCGGCTGTCTGGTGAATGCCAGTTCCGCATTGTCCGTCATCGGGCGAACGCTGGCGACGGACAATGCCCTATCGAAGGCGCCACCGATAAGCTTGTCTAACACGCTCGGCTATGTAGCAATGAGGTCGCGTCTCGCGACTGTTGGTGCAGTCGCCGACATGAGCTTATAGTGCCGCAAAACGCGAATATCGGGAGCGGTGATGGTCGAGGGAGCGGTAGCATTCATTGATTGCTTGGGGTTCAAGGGCGTATGGAATCGCCCCGGCTCAGAGAAGATCATCGGCCAGCTCCAAGAAATACAGGGCCAAGCGGCCACGATCCTAAAGCAGCCGCTCTTCGCGCCGTACGAGACGATTTACGATACGAAGCTTTCGTTCTTGTCCAAGAGTGACGCCGCGTTCGCGTGGCTGATTCGCTATGCGATCCCACTAAAAGGTGGACGATCACGGGATGCGTTCGGTAATCAACCCGCAATTCCGATCACGCTTGTCACACGAGCGGCTGATGTCGCTCCATGACGCCGCGATGCGGAGTGCCGATCTAGACGTGATCGTGAAGCGGCAGAACACTTTACATTTCCTGTCTCACTGCCATACCTCCTCGCATAGTCTGCGAGCAAGGTTTTATAGCGACATTACTAAAGCGTTGAGCGGGGCGACCTAATCGCCTCCGCCCGCGGTTGGGATGTCCGCACGCAACCGTGCTGTTCTGCGGGTCTACGGAAGAGATAGCGTCGTAAAAATGTCGAGTTGGGGCGGGGGTGGGCCCGCGCTCTGCGCGGCTGAAGCGTCGCCAACAACCAGTCGCGTTTGAGCGGAGGCGTACGGCCCGTTTTTTGCATGCGCCGCCTACACGCCGCCACGGAGGGGAGGCCCGCCGACGGAAAGATGAGCTCGAGGAAGCCGCGTGCCGCACATCGAAAATCCCGCATACCTACGACCTGCAATGCTGATTGGCGCCGCCCTCGCTGCGATCGGGCTTGCCGTGGTCGTGCCGTACGCCGCCGGCGCCAGTGCGACGCTGATGCTCCTCGTGATCGTCGTCACTGCCGCTGCATGGTACGGCGGTCCGCGTCTGGGCTTTCTCACCACGGCGGTCGGCAGCGCGCTCACCTTGATTCTGCAGCATGCCGACTGGCGCTTGCCCGCGCCCAATTTCTATCTTGCGCTGCTGCTGTACGCCGTCGCCGGCGTGCTCATCAGCCGCTTGTACGGGAGCCTCCGCGCCGCGGGCGCGGACCGGAACGAACAGCAGTCGCGGCATACCGCGGATCTCGAGCAGGCGCGGCGCGCGGAGGCGATCGCACGTCAGCGATACGAGGCGGTGGACCGGGCGCTCAAGTTCGCCCGCATGGCGTACTGGGAATGCGACCCCGCATCGGGGCAGATCCGGCGAGGTGAAGACACCTCGGAAGCGTTCGACACGCAGTGGGTCCTGCCCCGGCTCTCCACGGTAGACGCGGCGCGCAGCATGGTGCATCCCGAAGACCGCGCGCGGACGGAGGCCACGGTGAGAGAAGCCTGGCGCAGCGGCGAAGACCTCGCGCTTCAATGCCGCGTGCGGTTTCCCAACGGGGCGGTGCGATGGGTCGAAGTGCGCGGCGCCGTCTCGCGCGACGAGCATGGGCGCCCGGCGATGCTGTTCGGCCTCATTGCGGACATCCACGAGCGCAAGCGCGGCGAGGAGCGGCTGCGCGCATCCGAGGAGCGCTTCCGCAGCCTGATCGATCATGCGCCCGTGCTGATCTGGGGCAACGATGCCAACGGCAGCCTGTTCGTGAATCGGGCGTGCGTGCGCTTCACGGGTTGCGAAGCGGAAGAGCTGCAGCGCACGGGCTGGCGCGCGGTGCTCCATTCGGACGACGCCGAAGATTACATCGCGCAGTACGATCACGCTTTCCAGCAAAAGGCGATATTCGAAGCGCAGGTGCGCATCCGCCGCGCCGACGGGGAATACCGCTGGTTCAAGTCCGTCGGCGTCCCGCGCTACAACGGGCCCGTGTTCCTCGGCTACGCGGGCTGCTCGCTGGACATCACCGAGATCCGGCAATACATGTCCGAGCTCGCGCGCGCGGAGCATACCCTGCGCGAAGCCGACCGCCGCAAGGACCAGTTCCTGGCAGTGCTGTCTCACGAGCTGCGCAGTCGGCTCAATCCGATAGGCAACGCGGTCGCCATACTCGGCGCCGGCGCGGCGGGTGAGCACGATCTCGAGTGGGCGCGCAGCGTCATCGAGCGGCAGGTGGGACAGCTCGTGCGTCTCCTCGACGATCTCATGGACGTCTCGCGCATCACGCAGAACAAGCTCGAGCTGCGCATGCAGCGCATCGACATCAACGAAGTGATCGGCGTCGCGCTCGAGACGAGCAAGCCGCTCATCGATGCGCGCGATCAGCGGCTGGAGGTGGTGCTCGCGGCGAAGCCTCTCTACGTGAACGCGGATCCCGCGCGGCTCGCCCAGGTACTGTCCAATCTGCTGAACAACGCCGCCAAGTTCACCGACAAGGGCGGACGCATACGCGTGTGGGTGTCCGAGCGCGCCGGCCAGGTCGTCGTTTCGGTGAAGGATAACGGCATGGGAATCGGCGCCGACTACCTGCCGCGCGTGTTCGACATGTTTACCCGGACCGATTCGGTACCCGCGCGCGCGAGAGACGGTCTCGGCATAGGCCTGGGCCTCGCGCGCGGACTCGTGCTGATGCACGGCGGACGTCTCGAGGCGCACAGCGAAGGCATAGGCTCCGGCAGCGAGTTCATCGTCACGCTGCCCACCACCGCGCAGATGCCTATTGCACCGCCGATGCCACAGATGGCGCGCCCGCTGGCGCGGCACAGCGAGACGTCGGGCCTGCGCATCCTCGTCGCCGACGACGTGCGTGACTCGGCGGAGGGTCTCGCCGTTCTGCTGCGGATAGGCGGCAACGACGTGCGCATTGCCACCGACGGCGCCGAGGCGCTCAATCTCGCCTCGGAGTTCCAGCCGGAGGTCGCGGTGCTCGACATCGGCATGCCGAAGCTCTCCGGCTACGAGGTGGCGCGCCAGATCCGCGAGCAGCCGTGGGGGGAAAACACGGTGCTGATCGCGTTGACGGGCTGGGGACAGCAGGACGACATCCGGCGGGCGCTCGACGTCGGATTCAACTATCACATGGTGAAGCCGGTGAATATTCCGCAATTGCAGGAGCTGCTCGAGCAGATGGCTGCCCGCAAGGCGCGCGGCGTGCACGCAGCCTGAGCGCCGCGTCGCCGTGCGTCGTCGCCCCGACGGCGCGATGATCAACCGGCGACGAAGAGCAGCACCAGCGCAAGCAGTCCGAACGCGAGACCCAGACGCACGGCATAGAAGTAATCCGACACGGCCCTCTCCGCGACGCGTTGCTCGACGCCTCCGGTGGAGCAACGCATGTACCCGCACTGCATGCCGGGCGGTGTGTTTCTTGCTCGCGTAAACGCGTCCCCGCCTGCGCGCGCCCCATGAACACCGTCGCCTCTCCGCTCTCAACGCAACGCCGGTTTCCGATCGGTGTCGAAGTGCTCGGCGCCGGCGCGGCTTCGTTCCGCGTATGGGCGCCGCGCTGCGAGCGTGTCGCCGTCGTCATCGGGCAGCAGCCGTGCCGGGAGGTGATCCTCGCGCAGGAGTCGAACGGCTATTTCGCCGGAACGGTATCGGACGTGGTTCCCGGCACTTTGTACCGCTACCGGCTCGATGGCGGCGAGACGCTGCAGCCGGACCCGGCGTCGCGCTCGCAACCGCAGGGACACGACGGCCCCTCCGCGCTGGTCGATCCTTCCTGCTATGCGTGGACCGACGACGCATGGAAGGGGGTCGCGCTGAAGGGGCAGGTGATCTACGAGATGCACATCGGCACTTACACGAAGGAGGGCACGTGGCGTGCCGCGGCGCGCGAGCTGCCGTGGCTTGCGAACCTCGGCGTGACGCTGCTCGAAGTCATGCCGGTGGGCGAGTTTCCGGGCCGGTACGGCTGGGGCTACGACGTGGTCCATTTTTTTGCGCCCACGCACCTCTACGGCACGCCGGACGACATGCGCGCCTTCGTCGATCGCGCGCATGCACTTGGCATGGGCGTGATCCTCGACGTCGTGTACAACCATTGCGCGTCGGTCGGAAATTTCCTCGACCGCTATGCGTGCGAGTACTTCACCGACCGCCACGAGAACGAGTGGGGCAACGCGTTCAACTTCGACGGCCCGCGCGCGCTGCCGGTGCGGGAATTCATCCTGACGAACGTCGAGTACTGGATACGCGAGTTCCGCCTCGACGGTTTCCGGCTCGACGCGACGCAAACCATATTCGACGCTTCCCCCACGCACATCATCGCGGAGATCGGCGAGCGCGCACGCCTCGCGGCGGGCGACAGGCGCGTGGTCGTCATCGCCGAGAACGAGCCGCAGCACGTCGAGCTCACCGCTCCCGTCGCGAAGGGCGGCTACGGGCTCGACGCCCTGTGGAACGACGATTTGCATCATAGTGCGCGCGTGGCGATGACCGGCCGGCGCGAGGCGTATTACGTCGACTATCGCGGGACACCGCAGGAGCTCGTGTCCGCGGTGAAGCGCGGCTTTCTCTACCAGGGTCAGTACTACACGTGGCAGAAAAAAGCCCGCGGCACTCCGGCGCTCGGCACCGATCCGGCGCGCTTCGTCGTGTTTCTCCAGAATCACGACCAGGTGGCGAACTCCACCCGCGGCCTGCGCATCCATGAGCTCGCCGATCCCGGCTGCGTGCGCGCCTGCACGGCCCTGATGCTGCTCGCGCCGGGCACGCCGATGCTGTTCCAGGGCCAGGAGTTCGCGGCGTCCACGCCTTTTCTGTACTTCGCCGACAACGAGCCGGACACGGCAGCCGTCGTGAAGCAGGGCAGGCAGGACTTCCTGAGCCAGTTCCGCAGCGTTGCCGCCGGCGGCCATGTCTGCATGCGCGATCCGTCGGCGCTCTCGACGTTCGAGCGTTGCAAGTTGGACCTCGACGAGCGCGGGACTCATGCCGCTGCCGTCGCGTTGCACCGCGACCTGCTGCGGCTGCGGCGCGACGACCCGGTCTTCAGTGCCCAGCGCGAGGGCCGCGTCGATGGCGCGCTGCTCGGCGGCGAAGCGTTCGTGCTGCGGTTTTTCGGCGGCGGGGAAGAGGAAGGCGACCGGCTCCTCATCGTCAATCTCGGCGCGCAGCTCGACTACACACCCATGCCGGAGCCGCTCCTCGCACCGCCGCGGCTCCGGCACTGGCGCCTCACGTGGTCGAGCGAAGACGTGCGTTACGGCGGCGACGGCACGCCGCACCCGTGCATCGACGGCAGTTGGCAGATACCGGCGCACGCTGCGTTGGTGCTTGCGCCTGCGCGGGAGGAGTGAGCGGGGATGGCGTATGCGCCGCCTCTCGACCGCCGGCTGGATACGCGCGTTCTGTCCACGCCGATGGATGTCGAATGGCTGGTCGCAAACGGTCTCGGCGGTTACGCCTCCGGCACGGTGATCGGGCCGCCGACGCGTCGCTATCACGGCCTGCTCGTTGCCGCATTGCCGGCGCCGCTCGGCCGCCTTGTGCTGCTGAATCACGTGCGCGAAAGCATAGCGGCGGCCGACGGCGAGGAAGTCGAGCTGCAGGCCGTCATGAGGGATTGCAACGCAGCCCCTCCCGCCGCGCTGTGCGAATTCCGCCTCGAAAACGGATTGCCGATCTGGCGCCATCAGACGCCGTTCGCCGTGCTCGAGAAAACGATCGTCATGCCGCACATGCAGAACACGGTGCACGTGCTCTATCGCGTGCTCTCCGGCGAGCGCATCGTGCTGCGGCTGCGGCCGTACGTGAGCTTCCGGCAGCTCGAGCATCCGGTCGACGAGCCGCTGTCGGAGCCGTACGTCGTCACCGTCGTCGACGACCGCTACGCGCTAGAGGACGGGAGCCGCAAGACGCCGCTGTATTTGCACATGACGCAGCCGCACGCGAGCTTCACGCTCGAGCGGATGACGTCGCAGGACGTGTGGTTCCCCGTGGAGGCGGCGCGCGGCTATCCGGCGAAAGGCGCGTTGTGGAGCCCCGGCCTGTTCTCGGTGGAGCTCGCGAACGGGGACGGCGTGGCGCTCACCGCATCCACCGAGCCGTGGGATGTCGTTATGGCGAACACGCCGCATCAGGCTCTGGGCGCGGAACACGAGCGGCGTCACCGGCTGCTGTCGCGCGCGGCGCGCGAGGCGCAGCAAGGCCTCGCCTCCGAGCTCGTGCTCGCTGCGGATCAGTTTGTCATACGTCCGGCGGGGCGTGGCGAGGAGACGGCGCGCGCGCAGGCGTCCGGGGACGAGGTGCGCACCGTGATCGCGGGCTACCATTGGTTCACGGACTGGGGGCGCGACACCATGGTGAGCCTGGAGGGATTGACGCTCGCCACCGGACGCTATGAAGAAGCGGGTTACATTCTGCGCACCTTCGCGCGTTACGTCCGCGACGGGCTCATCCCGAACGTGTTTCCGGAAGGCCGGCGCGTCGGGCTCTATCACACTGCGGATGCGACGCTGTGGTTCTTTCATGCGCTTTCGCGCTACCTGGACATCACCGGCGACCGCTTCACGTTGCGCATCGTCCTGCCCAAGCTCGTGGACATCATCGAGCATCACCTGCACGGCACGCGCTTCGGCATCGGCGTCGATGCGAACGACGGGCTGCTGCGGCAGGGCGAGCCGGGCTATCAGCTCACGTGGATGGACGCGAAAGTCGGCGATTGGGTCGTCACACCGAGGCGCGGCAAGGCGGTCGAGATCAATGCGCTCTGGTACAACGCGCTGCGCCTGATGGAGCGCTGGCTGCACGAAGAGCAGGACAGCGCGCGCGCCGAGCGCGTGGGCGCCCAGGCGCGGCTGACGCACGCCTCCTTCAACCGGCGCTTTCGCTTCGAGAGCGGCGGCTATCTGTACGACGTCGTCGACGGCGAGCAGGGCGAGGATGCCGCCTGCCGGCCCAATCAGATCTTCGCGATCTCGCTCGATCATCCCGTGCTCGAGCCGCGCTACTGGCGCAGCGTGTTCGATGTCGTGCGCAACCGCCTGCTGACGCCGGTGGGCTTGCGCTCGCTCGCGCCGGGTCATCCGGACTACAAGAGCCGCTACGACGGCGATCTGCGCGCGCGCGACGCTGCCTATCACCAGGGCACGGTGTGGGCATGGCTCATCGGACCGTACGTCGATGCCTGGCTCAAGGTGCATCCGGAAGATCGCGCGGCCGCGCACCGACTGCTCCAGGGCTTTGCAGCGCAAATGAGCATGGCCTGCATCGGCTCGATCAGCGAGATCTTCGATGCCGAAGCGCCTTACACGCCGCGTGGCTGCATCGCCCAGGCGTGGAGTGTCGCGGAGGTGCTGCGCGGGCTCGTGAAGACGGCGTGAGGTCCGGTCAATGCGCGGTGCGGCCGTCGGGCGATGCCGAGGGCGCGACACCGGGCGTCACCGGCTGATACTTGATTGCCATCGCTTTGGCGGTGTAGTAATAGCCGCCCCCGACGAGGCGATAATCGCCATACGGGGGGCCATAGGGCCGGAACCCGCCGTAGTAGCGGTGCGGATAGAAGAACGGGTCGTACCACGGGTCGTAGACGGCGACGGGCGGCGCGTACCAGCGCTCGCTCGCCGTGCGGACGATGGCGTCGGCACCCAGCTCCCGGGCGCGGTTGCGCATGTCTTCCAGCAGCTCGATCTCGCCCGTGCCGAACTCGCCCTCTGCTTCGAGCATCGCGATCTGCACATAAGGCCGCGAGGGCAGCTCGAACAGCACTTCCACGTTGGACGTCGGCGGATACTGCACGGCAGGATTCAAGCGGACGACACGCGTGGTCACGGCTGCGCACCCCGTCATGAGCGCCGCGAACAAGAAGAGCAGGGCGAGTCGTGTCATGCCCGTTGGACCGCGCGGCCTCCCGGTTGGTGCCCGATGGCGGGTGCCGCCGCGAACAGCGATAATACGACCCACTCATAAGCCGACCTCCCATGTCGTCCACCGTTTCCTACGATGCAGTGATCATCGGCGCCGGTCACAACGGTCTCACGTGTGCCTGTTATCTCGCGCGAGCCGGCTTGCGGGTGCGCGTGCTCGAGCGGCGCCATGTCGTCGGCGGCGCTGCGGTGACCGAGGAGTTCTTTCCGGGATTTCGCAATTCCACCGCGAGCTACACCGTAAGCCTGCTGCATCCGTCGGTGATACAGGACCTGCACCTCGCCGCGCACGGCCTGCGCATCGTCGAGCGTCCCGTGTCGAACTTCCTGCCGCTGTCCGATGCCGATTACCTGAAGATCGGGCCGACGCTCGAGGACACGCAGGCGGAAGTTGCCCGGTTCTCGGTGCGCGACGCCGAAGCGCTGCCGGCGTACTACACGATGCTCGAAGGCGTGGCGGGGCTGCTGCGCGAGCTCGCCGTCCAGACGCCGCCCAACGTGGGCGGCGGCCTGAGGGACATCGCGAGCGGCATCAAGGCCGGCGGCATGCTGAAGCGCCTCGACATGAGCGCGCGCCGCGATGTGCTCGACCTGTTCGCGAAAAGCGCTGGCGATCTGCTCGATGCATGGTTCGAGTCCGAGCCCATCAAGGCGGCGTTCGGCTTCGATGCCATCGTCGGCAATTTCGCGAGTCCTTACACACCCGGCTCCGCCTACGTCCTCCTGCATCACGTGTTCGGTGAAGTGAACGGCCGGCGCGGCGCGTGGGGGCATGCAATCGGCGGCATGGGGGCCATCACGCAGGCGATGGCGGCGGAGGCGCGCGCGCTCGGCGTGGAGATCGATACCGGCTGCGAGGTGATGCGCGTGTGCACGGATCAGCGCGGCGCGCGCGGCGTCGAGCTCGCCGACGGACGCGTGATCGAGGGGCGGTCCGTCGTCGCGAACGTGAATCCCAAGCTGCTCTACACGCGCCTCGTCGACGAGAGCTCGCTCGACGCGGAATTCCTGCAGCGCATCCGCCGCTGGAAGTGCGCATCCGCGACGTTCCGCATGAACGTGGCATTGTCCGAGCTGCCCGATTTCCCCTGCCTGCCCGGCGCCACGCCGCAGGGCCATCATCAATCCGGCATCATCATCGCGCCCTCGCTGCGCTACATGGAGCAGGCGTATTTCGATGCGCGTACATACGGCTGCTCGCGCGCGCCGGTGGTCGAGCTCCTCATTCCGTCCACCGTCGACGAGACGCTGGCGCCGCCGGGCAAACACGTGGCGAGCCTCTTCTGCCAGCACTTCAATCCGGCGCTGCCCAACGCGCTCGACTGGGACGAGATCAAGGAGCCGGCCGCCGATCTCGTGATCGACACCGTCACGCGTTATGCACCGAACTTCAAGAGCGCGGTGCTCGGGCGCAGCGTGCTCACCCCGCTCGACCTCGAGCGCGAGTTCGGCCTGGTGGGCGGCGACATCTTCCATGGTGCGCTCACCCTCGACCAGTTGTGGAGCGCGCGGCCCATGCTCGGCCATGCGGATTATCGCGCGCCGATCGCCGGCCTCTACATGTGCGGAGCGGGCACGCATCCGGGCGGGGGCGTCTCGGGATTGCCGGGCCGCAATGCGGCGGCGGAGATCGTGCGCGACCTCGGACGGCGGAGACGCGCGGGATGAGCGGCGGGCAGCGGCCCTCGGCGGTGCGCATGACCTTCATCATGTGCCTCGCGGAAACGCTCAGCATGACGGGATTCGCCGCCTACACGACGCTGCTGCCGCAACTGCAGCGCGAGTGGTCGCTTTCCAACTCGCACGCAGGCTTGATCGGCGGCATCTTCTACGCGGGCTACATGATCGGGGTGCCGGTGTTGACCAGCCTCACCGACCGCGTCGATTCGCGCCGCATCTACGTCTGGTCCTGCGCGATATCGACCCTCGGCGCGGCGGGATTCGCGTTGTTCGCGCAAGGCCTGTGGACTGCGTTGTTGTTCCAGCTTCTCATCGGCGCGGGATTGGCAGGCACCTACATGCCGGGCTTGAAGACGCTCACCGATCATCTGGAAGGCAGCGTGCAATCGCGCGGCACCGCCTTCTACACCGCGAGCTTCGGCATCGGCTCGAGCCTCTCCATCGTCGTTTGCGGGCGGCTCGGCGCGACACTGGGCTGGGAATCGGCGTTCTGGTACGCGACGGTCGGGCCCGTGCTGGGCGCGCTGCTCATGTGGTTCGCGATGCCGGCGGGACGCACGAATGCGGCGGCGGCCCACAACGCGTTGCTCGACTTCCGCCCGGTGCTCCGCAACCGCTCTACGCTCGCGTACGTCATCGGGTATGCGGCGCACAACTACGAGCTCTTCGGCCAGCGTGCATGGATGGTGGCGTTTCTGGTGTACTGCGCGTCGCTGCAGCCCGCGAGCGCGCCGATGATCGCGAGCGCCGCCACGCTCGCAGCGTGCATCAATCTGCTGGGACCGGTGATGAGCATCTCCGGCAACGAGCTCGCGATCCGCCTCGGGCGTCAGCGCGTCATCTCCACCTTCATGGCGGCATCCGGTCTGCTCGCGTGCGTGCTCGGCTATGCAGCCGGCCTGCCGTGGTATCTCGTATTCGCGCTGATGTGCGTGCACTACGGGCTGATGCTGGGCGACTCGGCGGCGCTCACGTCGGGCGCGATCGCGTCGGCCCCGCCGCAGGTGCGCGGCGCGACGATGGCGATCTATTCCTTCGTGGGCTTTACCGCAGCGTTTCTCGCGCCGCTCGTGTTCGGCGTGGCCCTCGATCTCGCGGGCGGCAATACGAGCACGATCGCGTGGGGAATCGCTTTCGCGAGCATCGGTGTGTTCGGCGCGGTGTCGCCGCTCGCGCGCTGGCTTTATCGCGTGCGCACCCGCGAAGCGGCGGTTGCGCCGGCGAGCGAGGGCTAGTGGACCAGCGGCGCTACTCGGAAGCCGTGCGCTTGAGCGGGCCGGTGTAATACTGGGGCCAGCGCTCGAGCACTTCGGCGCTGTCGTCCTTGTAGACGTGGCAGGAGTTGATCTGGTAGGGCTTCTTCTGCAGCGGCTGTCCTGCCTTCCGCGCTTCGCGCGCGCGGCCCGTCGCCTGGAACGCCGTGGTGCCCAGCGGGGCCAGAAGCTCGACGAGATGCGTGCAGCCCTTCACCCCGCCTACGCGCGCGGCGATCTCTTTGCGCCAGCCCGGCCCGATCTTCACTCCCGCGAGCGATTTGAAAGCCGGAGCGATGTCGCCGCAGTGGACGTACGGGCCGTTGTCGGTCACCGCTTCGGCCTCGTGTATGACGAGGTCGAGATCGATCGTGAGGCGTATCCACATGTTGTGCACGGGCTCGCCCGGCGCGCGCGCGCGGCCGCCGTCGCGGCGCGTGTGGGTGTAGGTCTTCGTGTCGACGAGGTGCGCTTCGATGTCCCACAGTCCGTCCTCACGCTGGTAACCCGTGCATTCGATGGCGCGGGTGTGCATGAGCTTGCGGGGTGCGGGCGGGGATAACGGCATGAGAACTCCGGAAGACGTGTTAAGTTGCATTTCCGCGCGCCGCGTCGGACGCCGCGCGCTGTTTCACCGTGTCGAGCACGGCCAGGCGCTCGTCGTCGTCGTAGTCGGGCCACGCGGCGATCTCGCCCAGCGTGCGATAGCAGCCGCGGCAATACCCGCTGTCGATGTCCATCACGCACACGCCGACGCACGGCGTGTGCACAGTCCGACTGACGATCATGCGGCCTGTTTGCGCAGCGAGAGTGCGCGTGCGCTGCGCGACTGCGTGGGACGTCCGAGCGCGCGGCAGATGAACTCGCCCGCGGCCATGAGCCGGTCGAGATCGACGCCGGTCTCGATGCCGAGGCCGTTCAACATGTACAGCACGTCTTCGGTCGCGACGTTGCCCGTGGCGCCTTTCGCGTACGGGCAGCCGCCGAGACCGGCCACCGAGCTGTCGAACGTGGGCACGCCGAGCTCGAGCGCGGCGTAAATGTTCACCAGTGCCTGGCCATACGTGTCGTGGAAGTGGCCCGCGAGGCGCTCCACGGCGATGTGCTTCGCGACCGCTTCGAACACCGCGCGCGCCTTGCCCGGCGTGCCGGTGCCTATCGTGTCCGCGATCGTGATTTCGTAGCAGCCCATGGCATCGAGCTCGCGCGCCACGGCGACCACAGCCTCGGGTGCGACGTCGCCTTCGTACGGACAGCCGAGGCACACGGAGACGTCGCCGCGCACCTTGAGCCCGGCCGCAAGCGCCGCCTCGCACACCTCCGAGAAACGCGCCAGCCCTTCCGCAATGCTGCAGTTCGTGTTGCGCCTGGAAAAGCTCTCCGTCGCCGCGCCGAAGACGACCACTTCCTCGGCGCCGGCGGCGATCGCTGCATCGAGCCCTTTGCGGTTCGGCACGAGCACCGGATACGACACGCCCGGCTTGCGCCGGATGCCGGCCATCACTTCCGCGTTGTCCGCCATCTGCGGCACCCACTTGGGCGATACGAAAGCGGTGGCTTCGACAACGGGCAGGCCCGCATCGGACAAGCGGTCGATCAACTCGATCTTCACGGCGGCAGGCACCGGCGTCGCCTCGTTCTGCAATCCATCGCGTGGTCCGACTTCCACCAGCTTCACTTTTTGCGGCAGCTTCATGAGGTGCTCCTTAACGCCGTGCGCGCGCCTTCTTCTTCGCCGCCTTGCGCGGCGCCGCCACGCCGGTGACCCACGACGGCTTGCGTTTCTCGAGGAACGCTGACAAGCCTTCCTGGGCCTCGGGCGTTGCGCGGATGTCCGCGATGCGGCGGGCCGTTTCCGCGGTGAGCTTCTCGCCGATGGCGGCGTGCGCGCTCAACGGTATGAGCGCTTTGACGGCCGCCATGGCGCGCGGTCCGCTCGAGTACAGGTGCGACAGTATCGCGCTCACGCGCGGCATGAGATCGTCCTCTTCGACGATGTCGTGGACGAGGCCGATGCGGTAGGCTTCGGCGGAATCGAACTCCTCGCCGGTCAGCATGTAGCGCCGCGCCATGCGCTCGCCGATGGCGCCGAGGACGTACGGGCTGATCATGGCAGGAATGATGCCGAGCTTCACTTCCGAGAGGCGGAACGTGGCGAGACGCGAGGCGATGGCGATGTCGCATGCCGCGACCACGCCGCAGCCGCCGCCGCGCACCGCACCGCGCACACAGGCCACGGTCGGCTTGTCCAGCGTGTACAAGGCATGGAACATGCGCGCCGAGGCGAGCGCCGCCGCATGATTCTGCCGGCGCGTGTAAGCCGCGCTTTCCTTCATGTGTGCGATGTCGGCCCCGGCGCAAAAGCTCGCGCCTGCGCCCATCAGGATCACTGCGCGGACGTCGTCGCTTTCGCCCAGCGCCTCGAAGGTCGCCGTCAGCGCTTCCACCATCTCGGGATCGAAGGCGTTGTGCACCTCGGGACGGTTGAGGAGCACGGTCGCGTTGCCATGCTCGTCGACATGGGTCTGTACTTTTTCGCTCATAAGTTTTTCACGGCGCCGCCGGGGAAAGTGCAGCGATTATAGCCCGCCGCGGCAGTCATTCCGGAGCGGTCCAGCATGCGGAAGGCCGTGCTT
>Ga0255338_1004458_pt1 | contig 14466 bp, 18 predicted proteins | sample MeOH1_35cm_T4_19_FD_203715 | JGI IMG/M metagenome (GOLD analysis project Ga0255338, IMG submission 203715) | Sandy soil microbial communities from University of British Columbia, Vancouver, Canada - MeOH1_35cm_T4_195 | ecosystem: Engineered > Artificial ecosystem > Sand microcosm > Unclassified ...
GCGCGCGCTTTCTCCGGATTGAGAAGGGCGAATACAAGCACGCCGACCCGCGCGAACTGATCCTCAAGACCGTGCAGGAGTCGCGGCAGACGGTCGGCGCGATGACCGAACTGGCGAAGCTCCTGGCGGATATGCGCGCGATGCAAGAATTCCGGGAGATCGTGCTCGCCGCGATTGGTAAGGCCGCTCCAGATGTTCGTGATGCCATCATCGGGGAGATTCGATCTTCCCTCGTTCTCCGGGGACTTCTCGACGGATCTGGAGGCGTTAGCGGGTAGAGCGGCTGAAGAGAAGCCCCTCCCTGGCGCAGAACTCCCCTGGCAGGCGTGGCTGCAGCGCTCCTTCCCCGCCGTGTGCTCCCGCCCTTTCGGCGCGCGCCACGTTCGCCTGTGGGAATGGTTCGACGCACTGGAGACCGGGAAGCGCATCCCGCCGCAAGTGGAGATCTGGCCTCGCGGCGGCGCCAAGTCGTCTACCGCGGAACTCGGCTGTGTGCGGGCCTGCGTGAAGCTCTCGCGGCGGTTCGTGCTCTACGTGTCCGAGACGCAAGATCAGGCGGACGAGCACGTCAAGAGCATCGGTTCGCTGCTGGAGAACTGCGGCGTAGAGCGCGCGGTGACCAAATACGGCAACTCGAAAGGGTGGCGCCGGAACCAGCTCCGGACGGGAAACGGCTTCAACGTCGCGGCCTACGGGTTGGACGTAGCGGCTCGCGGCGTCAAGCTCGACCACTACCGGCCCGATCTGATCATCTTTGACGACATCGACTCCCAGGACGACAGCGAGCGCACCACACAGAAGAAGATCCGGGCGATCACTACGAAGATCATCCCGACGGGCAGCGCCGATTGCTGCTACCTCTTCGTGCAGAACCTGATCCACGAGGAAGGCATCTTCGCCCAACTCCTTGACGGGCGCGCCGACTTCCTCCACAACCGCGCGCCGGCTTTTCTCGAGCCGGCCGTGCGCGGTCTGGAGACGGAAGCGATAGACCGCGGCGATGGGCTGAAGCGCTACCGCATCATCGCGGGCGAGCCGACGTGGGAAGGCCAGGACCTCGCCACCTGCGAGGAGCAGATCAACGAGTGGGGGCGGGACGCCTTCCTGAAGGAAGCGCAGCACCAGGTAGCCGGCGGCAAGGGCTACGTGTTCGACGTGGCGCAACTCCAGCGCATCAAGCCGGCCGACGTGCCGCCCCTCGTGGCGGTCTGCCTCGCGGGGGACCTCGCGGCCACGGAAGGCGCGGGCGACTGGACTTCGAAAGTGTTGCTCGGGAAGGCCAAGAACGGGACGTATTACGTGCTCGCGGTCCTGCGCGGGCAGTGGGCTTCCCACCGGGTGCGCGCGGCCATCAAGCTTGCCGCCGCTCACTACAAAGCCATCTTCCCCGCGCTGAAGCTACACCTGCCGCAAGACCCGGGGCAGGCCGGCAAAGACCAGGCGCAGCAGTTCAAGGCGGCGTTCCCCGGTGCCTCCGTGGAGCCGGTGACCGGCAAGAAGGCGACCCGCGCGACCGGCTTTGCAGAGCAGGTAAACCTCGGGAATGTCTACCTGGTCGATCAAGACCTGCCGGAGTGGTTCACCGCCGCGCGGCCGAAGCTCGGCGAAGAGCTGGTAGACATCGGCAACAAGCCCCTCGGCGAGAGCGTGGCGTTTGCGGACTGGCAGCGGCCGTTCCGGGAGTGCTTGCGGAAGTTTCGCGAGGATGTGCTTGACCAGCAGGACGATGATGTGGACGCAGCGGCGGATGCGTTTAATGAGCTTTCCGGGGGCAGTCGCTACCGCCCCGCCGTGGGCGCTGGCAAGTCCCGCCCCGCGTAGTGAGACGTTTTGACCCCATGAACCTTATCCAGCGTCTCTTTCGCCGCCCGGCCCCGCCCGCGCCTGCTCCGGTGCGCGCCGTCTCGCGTGCGGCGGCCGCGGTCGGCGCCGGCATCTCCGGGCGCCCGACCTACGCCGGCCTGTGGGGAGCGAATGCGCTCATCCCGCGCGAGGTTACCTTCGAGCTGCTCACGCAGTTCCGCGGGCGCGTGCCGGTTATCAAGCGCACCACGGAGATTCTCTCCGGGTTTGTCGGCGTGCCGTGCCTGAAGTGCGAGAACGACGCGGACACCGAATACCTGGAGCAGTGGGCCTGCACCATCGAATACGGCGACGGCGTCGGGCGCGGCCTCGCGGTGTGGCTCGATGACCTGATCGACCAGTCGCTCACCTTTGGGTATGCGGTCGGCGAAGGGGAGATTGCGGCGCCGCGGAATGGCATCGTGCGCCTGTGGACGTATCTCTCCCCCTCCATCGCCTTCCGGGCCAGCGAGACGGGCGCCATTCAAACGGTGCAGTGGCAAGGGCGCGGCATGGAGACGCCGCTGAACGCGGACACCATCGCCCGGCTGACCCATGATCCGAAGGGCTGCAACCCGAATGGGGAGAGCCTCCTGCTCTCGTTGCCGGCGTTCTGCCAGGCGCTCATTGACATTCACCACGCGCACCAGAGCACCTGGAGGCGCAACGGCATCCCGGTCTACCACGTCCACACGGAACTCCCCGCCGACTTCAACGACCCGGATGGGGCCGTGGCGAACGAGATCCGGGACGCCAACATCGCCGGCTGGAACGAGGTGATGCGTTCGCAGGCGGTAGACGGCCTGGCGAAAGACTTTTTCACCGTCAGCGTCGGCAAGACCGTCGTCTCGGTCATTGGCGCGGACGGTGCGGTCATGGACATCGAAGTGTCCAATCGCGTGCTGACGGAGCAGATCATCAGCGCGACCGGCATCCCGCCATTCATGTTTGGCCTTCAGTGGAGCACCACCGAGCGCCTGTCACAGCAGCAGGCAGATGCACTCCTCGCCACGGTGGACAACCTCCGCCGCGAGGCCGAGAGCGCCATTCGGAAGGTCGTAGACCTCCACCTGCGGCTTACGGGTAAGCGGGCCGGCCTGGAGTATGAGCTGTGTTGGCCGGAGGTCACACTTCAAGACAGGCTTGCATCCAGTCAGGCCGCGAACGCGGACGCGCAGGCGTCTCTCGCGCGGCTGAAGTTCGCGACCGAGTGTTGGCGGATGGGCATCTTCGACCAAGAGGATGTCGCGGAATACACCACCGGCGATCCCGAGGTAGCCGTTGAAATGCAGGAACCGCCCTCTGCGCTGCCAGAGGCGCCGGCACCGCCCGCTGATAACGCAGGCGATACCCCGCCGCCCGCGCGAGCCTGGGACGTGCCGGCGGAGAAGGTATGGGCCGAGGCGTTCGGCGAGTATCCCGAGTTCTGGAAAGCAGCCGCCTGCTGCGGGAATGGGCACTGATGCCCACCAAGCTTTCCGCAGATGACAGCGTGCAGCTCTTCCCGAGCGAGCAGCCGCGCTATCCGGAGTTAGCGAGTGCGCTCACCCTGACGTGGGGGCACACCCGCTCCGCCTTCGCCCGGCTGCGGTCGCGCTGGTTCGAAGCGGTGGCGCTTGCCGAGGCCCGCAAGGATGACGACGAAGCGCGGCCCCTGCTGGCGAACCAGCGGAAGGCGATGGACGAGGCGATAGAAGCCTTCCTGCGTGAGATGGCGGGCAGCCAGCGGAACGCCGAGGGCTTTGCGGCGGTCGAGGACGACGGGCTTATTCAGCAGGCGGAATGGCTCGCGCATTCGGTCGGCGTTCACCGGGCGCGGCAACTGCTGCCCGGGGCGCCGAACCCCGCCCTGACGGCGGGACAGCGGCGGCGGCTGATGGAAGATGCCTTCTCCCGGCTGAGCGCGGACGGCACGCTGCGGTTCGAGACCCGGCTTGGCGAGATCCGCGATGCGATGGTCGGCGGCTTCAACCGCGGCGATAACCCGCTTGCGATTGCCCGGCGGCTGTCCCAGGACCTCGACGGCTACGAGGCAGGGCGGCTCCGAACCATCATCCGGACCGAGATGGGAATCAGTGCCATCGGCGCTTCCCGCGGCCTCTACGAGAGCGCTGGCGTGCGGCAGGTGGAGGTCATTGGCGACTCGACTACCGATGCCCTCTGCACGGCACATATCGGGAACGTTTACCCCGTCACGCAGACCGAGAGCCTGCCTGTTTATCATCCCTCGTGCTTCTGTGACATCGTGCCGGTGACGGACTAACCCCATGCCTGACGAACTCCGCTTGATCCCTACTTCCCGCCCCGATGGTGCTTTCGTGCTGGAGTGCCCCTGCGGCTATCGCGCGTTCACTGACGCGCACGGCAAGGCCGTCTGCCCGAAGTGCAACCGGAGCGCGGTAGTGGCCGCGGACGGCCCGCAGGTTGCCACGAAAGAGCAGCGAGGGCGGAAGTGATCCTGAACGCGATTAGCCGCCTCTTTCAACGCGAAGAGAGCGCGGAGCCTGGCTCCCAGGTATGGGCACGGCGCATCGTTGCCAGCATCCCGGAGCGGGACCTGCCGAGCAGCGCCGTGACGTTCGCGGAGAGCGCCCTGCGGACGCGAGACGCGAAGAAACGGGCGATGCACTTCGCCAAGTTCCGCGCGGCAATGGACCGCCTGCGGATGATTGTAGAGGACGCTACCCCATGAACGTGAGAGTCAAAGCCCTGCCCGGCGTGCGCGCAATGCCGATGGAGCCTTCGGCGGAAGAACTCGCGCTCATTTCGGCGGAGTTCAGCCCGACTACGGTGACTGCGGATCAGATCCACGTTCGCCGCGCGAAGGTTTCGCATAACCAGTATGACCGGACGCTGGAGCGGTTCCAGAAGGCGCACCTGGACCGCTTCGCAGAGACCCTGCGCGGCAAGAGTATGCTGCCGGGGCACAACACAGCCGAACTCCCCCTCGGGCGCTGGTTCGACGCGGATTGCCGCACCCGCACCGAAGATTTCCCGATGCTCGTTCGCCCGATGGGCAAGGGCGTGGAGATCGTGCCGGGAATGGAGACGATGCGGCAGCGGGTGACCTGGCTAGAGGCCAAGTTCTACTTCGCCAACGACGCCTCCACTGAGGGCCTGCGCAAGAACATCGACCTGGGCGTTTACCAGGATGTCTCGATTGGCTTCAGCTTCGATGATGTGGACTGCGACGTTTGCAAGAAGTCGTATCTCCGCAGCGATTGCCCCCACTACCGCGGGCAGAAGCTAGACGACGGCTCCCTGGTCACACTCACCTACAGCGGCGACCCACGGCTCTATGAGGCGCGCGAGGCGTCCATCGTCTACCTGGGCGCGCAGCAGCACGCGGAGCTGATGAAGAGCCTGCGGCACGGCGCGGTGGACCCGGAGACGCTCTCTCGCTGCACCGTAGAAGGCCAGCCGCACACCGACCTGATGGCCCTGAAGGAATACGAGGCGCTCGCGCGGGCTTTCGGGCACACGCAAAAGTCCTGGTCCTTCCCGCAACTTTCCCCGCCCGTTGGCGAGGCTCCCCCGCCGTCCGTTGACGGCGCTAAAGACGATGACCCGGCAGCCGTTGCTGCTACTGGAGAGATGGATATGAAGCTCCTGGAAGCGGCCCGCAAAGCATACGGGCTGCCCGATACGGCGACTGAAGAGGACGCCGAGCAAGCGATTAAGGCGGCTGCCGACGCGCTGGAAACTGCCCAGGCGGCAGCCAAGACCGCCGCCGACGAGAAGGCCGCCCTGCAGCCGATGGCCGACCTCGGCGCGAAGGCGCTGGAGGACCTCAAGGCGGAATACGTCGAGCACTGCCAGCGGTTGAAGCAGAACGAGACGGAAGCCGGCGCCATTGCGGACCTGTTCATCGGTCGCAAGGAATACGACAAGCTCAAAGACCTGGTGGCGGCGAAGTTCGCCGAGGTCTGCGAGAAATACCCGGCCGGCATCAGCGGGCAGCGGCACACGCCGAACGCTCCCGAGAAGCCGTCCGCACGCCCGGAAGAAGTGCGGCACCTCGCGCTCGCCGGCTAACCCCTGACTACTAGCGGCCGAAGCCGTTACTGGAGATTCGATAGATGCCTACTCGTGGAATCGGCACGGATGACGTCCTGCCTTACGGCGGGTTGATTTCCCGCCTCTGCGCCTACACGCTCGCCACCTACTCGGCGGCCGGCACCGCGCCCCCGGCGGACGGGGATATCGTCACGTTCAGCAGCGGCGCGAACAATCGCGTGGTGCTGGCCCCGGATAACACCGTGGGGCTGCTCGGTCGCGTGAAGGGCGCCCCGAACACCACGGACCTGACCGTGAACGTCGAATGGCTCGATGTCTACGCCTTCGTGGAACTGGCGACGGATGACCTGTCCACCGTGACCCTCGGCAACGCGGCGATCAAGGATGGGAACACCACGGTCGTCAACAACTTCGACGGCGGCGCCACCACTGGGAACCTGAAGATCGTGGCGCTCAGCGGTAGCTCGGGCGCCGGCACGGTCTGCTGCGCGGTCGTAATGCTCTAACGCCTACCAGGCACAACCTGACGACGAACCGGCCTGCCTTCGGGCGGGCCTTTGTCGTTTCTGGAGATATTGATATGGGAATGGGTGTAATCAAGGGCCTGGATGACGGCTGGATCAGCCAGGCGAAGCAGGCCAAACAGGCGCCGATGCTGTGGCTCACCGATCAGGTGATTGCCAAGTTCGAGAGCGACGGCAAGGACGCGGCGGGCCGCGACATCAACGTCGGGCAGGACCTCGACCGCCACATCAGCCGCACCCTGAAGCAGGCCGGCTGTGCGGACGATGGCAGCGCTCGCAGCATGCACGCGAAGGCGGCGGCCATCGAGACCTACGGCGTCACGAAGGAGCTGGAGGCCCGCGGCATCCGCCCGCAGTTCGACACCGGCGAGAAGTTCTTCGGCCCCGGCGCCGAGAATAGCCCGCTGTTCCCCGCGCTGCTCGCATCCACGTTCATCGTGGCTCGGCTCTCGGCCGGCCTGGTGGACCTGCTCACCTTCGCGGACGTGCCCGTCAATCGCCTGTCGATTGACAAGGTGCGGCTCAACGAGACGGAGAGCAGCCGGCGCATGCGGAACGTGGGCATCGGCGACCCGCTGCCCCGGACGGAACTGAGCCACGTAGACACGAACATCAAAATGCGGAAATACGGCCGCGACTTCGTGTATGCGCGGGAAGTGGTGTCCATGCAGCCCCTCGCCATCGTGCAGGGCTTCATCGGGCAGCTCGCCCGGCAGGTGGCGGTGGACGAGACGGACGAGGTAATCGAGATCCTGCACGCGGGGGACGGCGAGGTCGGCTCCGCGGTGACGGACACCACGCCGGCCACCGATGCCACGTTGGTGTATGCGGACCTGGTGACGTTGGAGCTCGCCTTTAACAACAGCTACGCCGGCCGCACTTACGTGTCTACTGCGGCGGCGTTCGCCACGATCCTCGGGTTCACGGAGTACAAAGACCCGCTCGCCAATCGGGCGCTGACGATGGATCGCAACATCCCGAGTGTCCCCACGCCTTCCGGGATGGGGCGCATCTACCGCTGGCAGTCCACGAACTCCACCTACATGGCGGAGAGCGGCGGGCGCATCCTGGCGACGGACCCGAGCCTCTCCGCCTACATCGCGCGCACGCCGATGCTGGAGGAACAGGACAGCATCATCGGCCGCGGGCAGCAGGAAGTGGCGCTCAGCTACATGGCCGCAGTGATTAAGGGTGATCCGGCGGCGACGAAATCGTTAGACATCACGGCCTGATCGCCTGAATAGCGAGCAACCGATAGGGGCAGGTGTCGCCTGCCCCTATCTTTCTCTTTTCAGGACGCGGAGGTTTGCTCGCGTCCGGCCCTTTCGGGCTTCCCAGGCATTCCACTCTAGGGAAAACACATGGCTTACTCACTTAAGAGCGTGCCGCGCAGTTGGGCGGGGTCTGTCGAAATCCAGGCCGGCGACGTGTCGGCCACCCTCCTCTCTCGCACGAACTTCGTGCAAGAGGCGGCGGTGGCGCACATCATCCCCCTCACTCACCTGCGGGTGTGGGACGCGCTGCAGACCATTCTGCCGGCTGCCGGGGCGAATGACGACCTCGGCTTGCTGACGAATACCTACCTGACCACGGCGCCGACCGTGGAGAGCGGGGACAGTAAAGCGGCCACCACGAGCCGCTATGCGCGCTTCCAGTTCGCGGTGCCGGAGCACTACGTAGCTGGGCAGGCGATCACCCTGCGCCTGAACGCGGGGATGAAGACGACCATCAGCGACACCTCGGCGGCGATTGATGCCTTCGTGGTGCGTACGGCGGCCCCTACAGTAGACATCTGCGCCACGGCTGCGCAGAGCATCAACAGCCTGACGGCCGCGAATAAGGACTTCACGATCACCCCCACCGATGTGGTGGTCGGCGACATCCTCGATGTGCGCGTGCTCATCTCCATTGTAGACGGCGCGACGGCCACGGCGGTCATCGGGCAGCTCAACAGCATCTCGCTGCTCATGGCGACCAAGGGCTAAACCCCACGGCAGGCCGGGGCCGGCGTTGCCGCTCTGGCCTGCTCCCTTTTCGAGGTATTCGATGGCTACCCCCACCGCGCCCCTCCCGTCGGAAGTGGTGCAGAAAACCAAGCTCTCGCAACTCATCGACGGCGTGAGCAGCCTGGAGTTCCTGCGCGCGCTCAAGGACAAGATCAGCGACGCGGAAGCGGAAACGGCGGTGGCGGTCGGCGAGTCCCGCTTCGACGGCGACGGGTGGACCGCCCGGCAGGTGCTCCTGCTGCGGTCAGCCATTTGCTACCGCACGGCAGCCAGTTGCCTCGACGGCGCGTGGCTGCAGTTCGCCACCGGCACGCAAGAGCCGCTCCTGATGGACCCGGACGCGATTGAGTCGGCGCGGCTCCAATTCCACAGCGAGGCGGAGCGCCTGGAGGGGCTGGCGACCAGTGGCATTGAGAGCACGCCGAAGCGCCCGTTCAGCAAGCCCAGCGCGGGGGCAAGCACGTTCACGGTGGGCAGTAGCGACCGGCGGCCGAGTGCGCGGAACGTGCTTACTGACGAGCGTGATGATGTGTCGGCGAGCGACACGGAGAACGGGTAATGAGCCTCTCCCATAACGCCGGACAGATCATCGCACGGATGAATGCCCGCAAGAGCGCCGTCGTTCGCGAGCTTTCGCAGGCGGCGCGGGAGATCGGCGCGGAGGTCAGCGGCGAGAGCAAGAAGATTTTGCAGGCCGACGTTTACAATGTGCCGATTCCCTTCCGGGCCGGCGCGACGGCTGCCCAGCGCAAGCGGCTCGCCGGCAAGACCACGAAGGGCAGCGCGGGCGCCTGGTCCCGCACCGGCAACCTCAAGCGGCAGGAGAACTTCACGATTGAAGGGCCGACGGTCATCCTGCGCAACAACGCCAAGTATGCGGTCGCGCGGTTCAACCTCGGCACCGCACAGGGGCGCAAGATCCGGTCGCCCGGCGTACAAAGCGTGCAGTGGCAAACGGAGGCCATTGCGAAGAAACGCACGCGCATCCTGGAGATCCGGCGGAAAGCACTGCTGCGCGCGTTGAGTGGCGGGCTGGTGTAGGCGCTTCACATAGATCGAATTCACGGGCTGCCCCGAAGGGCAGCCTTTTTGCTGCCTGGGAGGGCGGATAGATGGCTAAACGAACGGGCAAGGATCTGGCGTTCACCATTGGCGGCACGGCGGTCGCGCTGATGCGGGAGTGGTCGCTCGATGATGACGATGTGAATGTCGAGAGCACGGCCGCGGGAGACGATACGGTAGATCGCGACAGCCTGCGTGGTGACTACACTGTGCAGTTCAAGGGCCTGCTGGAGATCGCCGCTCCCTACGTCATCCCTAGCGGGGTGCGGGGAACCAAGGTCGCCTGGGTGGGCAAGATCATCGACAGTGATACAAATGGGATCGCTTCGTCCACCGGGCTTGTGACCAAGTTCAGCATTAAGGCTCCCTACGATAATGTGGTGGAGATTTCCGGAGAGATCAAGGCCGCGGGCACAGCCGTCAGCTACGACCTCTCGCCAGCGAGTTAACCTATGACCGCCACCCCTCTCTACGTAGACGAACGACTGGCGAGCCTCTCCCCGGAGGCTCGCCAGGAATTCCTCAAAGGGATCGTGCTCAACGGGCTGCCCCCGCAGGGGCTCGCCTCGGCTGCGCCCCCTGCCGTGCTTACCTCTCCTGTCGCCAGCGTGCCAGACGGCGTGTTCGATCCGGATGTGGACCTCTCCCCGGAGACCGCGGAAGGCGAAGGGCGCTACGAATGGTATACGATGCCGGGCGGGAAGCGCGTCTGCGTGCATCCCGTCTCGCCGGAGGATGCCGGCTGGCTGAACCGGCAGGCGGTGCGCGAAGTGCGCGCGCTCGGGTTGCTACGGGACGACCTGTCGCCGGAAGAGATGCGCGCGCAGGCTTACGACGCCAAGATCGAAGTCGAGTTACGCGGGCGCATCTACCAGGCGATTGCCTGCTGTCGCGTAGGTCCGCTCAGCACCGATGCCAAAGTCTTCCGCCCGGAGCACGCGCGGAAGCTGCGCGCCACGCCAGGCTATCTGGATGCCGTGCAGGACATCGCCCGGCTCTCGGATAGCCTGAGTTCCGGCAAGAGCGAGGCCGCGCTACTCCGTGAGGTGATGGCCGATTTTTTCGGACGCATGGCGAGTTGGCTCGGGACGTGGTCTTCAGCGTTGAGCGCGGGTTCGTGCCCGACGTTACCGGAGATCCTGTCGGACTTCGCCGCCTCCGTCAACTCTACGACGCAGCAAAAGACGCTCTCGATTGAGGGTATCGCTGCGCTCGGCTACATGCTGGCGTTGCCGCCGCAAGACGAGGAGTAACGCGTTATGGGTGCCGTAGTCGAGGATGTTCTAGCCACCCGCCTGGATCTGCTCAATCTGTCCGGATACGTGGGCGGAATCGACACGGCGACCCGTGCGGTATTCGGGCTGGGAGATGCACTAGACGGCGCTGCTAAAAAGCAACTCTCGTTCGGGATAGCATCTGGGGCGGTCGCTCTCGGGATAGCGTCTGTGCTGGGGAAGGCGGTCTCGAAGGCTGGCGACCTTCAGCAAATCGAAGTCGGCTTCAAATCTGTGCTGGGGTCGGCCGAGGCCGCGCGCGCCAAGATGGCGGAGCTGGAGCAGTTCTCGCGCTTCTCCCCGTTCGACTTTCAACAGTCGGCAGCCGGCGCGCAGCAGCTCCTCGCGATGGGCGTAGCCGGCAAGGATCTCATTCCCATCATGACGGCCGCGGGGAACGCCACGGCGGCGGCGGGGAAGGGGAACGAGACCTTTAGCCGGGCGCTGCTCGCTATCGGGCAGATCAAGAGTAAGGGCACCCTCCAGGGGGATGAACTGCTCCAACTGTCCGAGGCCGGAATCCCGGCCATGCAAATTCTACGCGACGAACTGAAGCTCACCGACGCGCAGATGAAGAATATCGGGGCCGCCGCCATCCCTGCGGACAAGGCTATCGCGGCCCTGGTCCGGGGCTTCAATAAGAAGTTTGGTGGGGCGATGGCTGAACAGGCCAACACTCTCACCGGCTCTCTTTCTAATCTGCGTGACGCCGGGAATAAGGCATGGAGCGATCTAGGCAAGCCGCTAGTGCCGTGGACGACGGGAGTGGTGAAGGACGTTACCGCGGCGATTGATTGGTACAACAAACTGCCAGAGCCAATCCACGCCATAGGCACTGCGGCAGGAGTTGCCGGAGCTGTAGGGCTAGGCGCGCTTAGCCTGGGGTTGATTGGCGCCACGGCTTACGGGAAGCTTCTCTCTTTCCAGGTGCTCAAACTCCAGAAGGAGCAGCTCGGCGGGAAGGGCGCCGCGGAGAAACATGGAGCGGCAGAGCAGTTCCTTGCGCAGGAGTTGGGCGTGGCGGAAGCGGCGACCCTAACCTTTCTCCCCTACCTGAAGGACCTGGAGAAAGCACATTGGGCGGCAGCTAGAGCCGCGGAAGCGCAGGCGGCAGCAGAGGGGCGCACGGGTGGCGGCGGCAGCATGAACCTGCCGGGCAGCACGAAGGGTAAGCGCGGGAGCGTCAACCTCCCCGATCTGGGCGGCAAGAAGAATCCCGGCAAGACTGCTGTTACCACAGCAGAGGAGATCCTCGCGGCCGAAGAAGAAGCCGCGGCAAAAGCGGCGGGCGCTGCGGCCAAGAAAGGCGGCCTCAAGCTACCGAAGTTCGGCGCCAACACTGCCGCAGAGGCAGGCGAGGTGGCGGCTGACGCGGCCAAGCTAGGGCGAGGCGCCAAGATGGCTGCGTCGGCCGCGGAGATCGGCAGCCATCTGAAGGGTGGCCTACCCGCCATTGTGGCGGATGTTGCGGTCAATGCAGCGCTGAACGCGGTGCCCGACACTGGCTCTGCCGGCGTGACGAAACACCTAGCCCAAGGCACACTCAACGGAGCGGTAACCGGCGCCATGCTGGGTAGCTTTATTCCCGGAATCGGCAACGTAGCTGGCGGGGTAATCGGCGGTACGATTGGTGGCGGAATGGCCGGCTTCGAGGAGTGGCAGAAGACCCAGCCGAAGAAGGCGGAGGCCAAGGCTGACACCAATCAGGCGATGCTAGACGAGATGAAGAAGCAGACGGAGTTGCTCGCGGCCATTAAGGCCGGCGGTGACAATAGCCCGATTGGCTACAAGCAGGTGTCGCAGTTCGAGCAGCGGCGGGCGCTGGCGAAGTCGATCCGGGTCTAGCGCTTCTTTGCATTGATCGACGCCAAGTAGCCAAGGTAAGAATTCGAGGCAGGGGCGATAGCGGGGGCGTCACCTGCCCGTAGAGCCTTGAACACTCTGCGGAATTCAGAATTGGCTATTTTGGAATATCGGTCAGCTTCTTCAATTCGCCATTTTGGCTCTTGGGCGCCCGGTGCTCCGTTGAAGTAATCCAGGAAACGACGCTCCCCGTCAACCTCGGCATAAAGAGCTAACCGATAGTTGTTGTGTGCGCCGATTAGGCATTTAGGGGGCGCCGAACGCTTTTCATTGATGCGCTTAAGGAACCCACCGATTAACTGGGATGCCTCGCTTGGGGTGTGAACTGAAGCGGCCGAAGTGCGCAGTCTAGCTCTTTCTGCTTCGATGCCCCTGACCCACGATGCATATTCGACGGCTTGCGGTGATTGCTCTGCGACCTCTTGTGGGGTCAGCTTGGGCGGCATGTCGCGTGAACTGGATATTACAGATGCACTAGCCACTCGCCTAGGAGGCTGAGCAGCAATAGGCGAGGCGAAGAGCCAAAGCAGCCACCCCAATACGGCACTACTGCGGAAAGACATGGAAACACTCCCGGTTTACCTGAACGGCTAACCGGGAGGTTGGTTGCGATCTGGCAGACTCCCTCCATGAGCGAGGTAATCTTATGGCTTACGAAGATACCGAACTCCGCCGCGCGCTCAACGGCCGCGGGGAACGCTCCGCGAACCGCGTGCAGCGAGACCTGCCGGAGACGGAGCGAGAGAAGGCGCAGCGGATGAACCCGCAGGTGATCGACGCCAGCGACAGTCCGCCCATCGGTATGCTCATCATCAGCAGCATGACCGCCTAACGCCGCCACCGCTGCCAGTAAGGGGACTGCGCGGCCCGCCACACCTCGCGGGCGACAGTTACAGCGCACAGTTCCACGGCGAGCACGGCTGCCCAGATAGCGCGCTTCTCCGCTGCCGTCAGGATGCCGTCCTCGTAGGCAAGCCACCACTGCGCGAGGCCGTTATACCAGCCGGCCGCGCAGCGCAGGGTGACCGCCACGGGGGCCAGCTGGCGCAGGAAGGGCAGCGAACGAGCGAGGTGCGGCCCTGCCACCCGCAAGAGCGGTAGGGCCAGCTTCAACGCGGGGAGCAGGGGCGCGGGCATTAGGTAGCCTGCCTACGCGCGGCGTCCCCGTCTGCGGTGATGCAAGTCTCTCCTTCATCATCCCCATACTGCACTTCGGCCCATTTGATGGACGAACTGCCGTCGGCGTAGCGGAGGCTTTCCAGGTAATCGCGGAACTCTGCACGCAAGGCATTGCCTGTGTCTGAATCAGGCCAACCCTCTTTTGACCCATCCGGAGCGATGAAGAAGGAGAATTCATCGTTCACAACCCCGCACATTACAGGGCTCACCATCCGCTCCGTGTTGCAGTGTATGGACCAGCGGAATGGATCGCAGAATATCTCACGCGCCTTCGCGTGCACCTTTTGAATTAGCACTTCGTCACTGGTCACTAGAATAGCGTGATGTCGCATGTATCCCATTGGTAGGTTCTCCTTCTTTCGTGTTCAGTAGTCGTTCAAAACGCGGGCCATCTCTTGCGTCTGCAGCGAGCACAAAAGACCGCACCGCAAGCCCGGGCACTCACCCGGGCCTCGGCAGCACGAACCGGCTGCGTGCAGTCCGCTCACGCATCGGGCCAAAGCTGGTCCCGCTCGCGGCGGATGCGGTCCATCTCCGCGTCCGTCTCGCGCAGCAGTTCGGCGGTCAACGCTGCGGCTTCCGCCTCGCTCATCTCCTGCTCTTCCACGGGCAGCGGCTCGTTGATGCCGAGGAACTCCTCGCAAAGGATGACGTGCTTGCACTTCAGCGACGGGTGGCGCTTCTGGTCCATGCAGTCAC
>Ga0255338_1004459_pt1 | contig 14453 bp, 10 predicted proteins | sample MeOH1_35cm_T4_19_FD_203715 | JGI IMG/M metagenome (GOLD analysis project Ga0255338, IMG submission 203715) | Sandy soil microbial communities from University of British Columbia, Vancouver, Canada - MeOH1_35cm_T4_195 | ecosystem: Engineered > Artificial ecosystem > Sand microcosm > Unclassified ...
CGGCCTTCGCCTTCGCTCGGGTCGCCGTGAACGCGACGAGGATGGCGTCGCGGACGATCTCGAGCCGGTCGCCCTCGCGGAACATGTGCTCGGTCCGGCAGAGGCCGATCCCCTGCGCCCCGTAGCTCCGTGCCTGGGCCGCCTCCTCCGGCTTGTCGGCGTTCGTCCAGACCTGGAGACGCCGCACCTCGTCGGCCCAGCCGAGCACCTTCTGGAGCTCGGGCTGCTCCTCGAACCGCGCGGAGACGGTCGGGATGGCGCCGAGGTAGACCTCACCGGTCGAGCCGTCGACGCTGATCCAGTCGCCCTCCGCGAACGTCACGCCGTTCGCGGTCGCGCGCCGGGTCGAGTAGTCGATCTGCAGCTCGTGGCAGCCGGCGACGCACGGCTTGCCGATCTGGCGGGCCACGACGGCCGCATGGGACGTTGCGCCGCCGCGGGCCGTCAGGATTCCCTGGGCGACGGCCATCCCGTGGAAGTCGTCGGGCGAGGTCTCGATCCGGACGAGCACGACCCTCTCCCCGGCCGCGGCCTGCTCGGCGGCGCGATCGGCGTTGAAGACAGCCTTCCCGACGGCGGCGCCGGGTGACGCGTTGAGACCCTTGGCGATCCGCTGGGCTTGCGCGAGGGCAGCCCGATCGAACTGGTCGCGCAGGAGCTGGTCGACGTGGGCGGGCTCGATCCGCCCGAGCGCCTCCTCCTTCGTGATCACCCCCTCGTCGACCATGTCGACGGCAATCTTCACGGCCGCAGCGGCGGTCCGCTTCGCCGAGCGGGTCTGGAGCATGAACAGGCGGCCGCGTTCGACCGTGAACTCGAGGTCCTGGACGTCGCGATAATGCCGTTCGAGGCGCTCGCCGATCCGCTGGAACTCGCCGTAGACGTCTGGCCAGCGGTCGCGCATCTCGCTGATCTTCAGCGGCGTCCGGATGCCCGCGACGACGTCCTCCCCCTGGGCGTTCGGCAGGAACTCGCCGAACAGGACCTCCTCGCCGGTGTTCGGGTCGCGCGTGAACGCGACGCCGGTGCCCGAGTCGTCGCCCATGTTCCCGAAGACCATCGTGACGACGTTGACCGCCGTGCCGAGGTCGTCGGCGATCCTGTTGAACCGGCGGTAGTCGCGGGCACGCTGCCCGAACCACGACGCGAAGACCGCCTTGATCGCGAGATCGAGCTGGTCGGACGGGTCGGTCGGAAAGTCGCGTCCGGTTGCGTCGCGGACGATCCGCTTGAACTCGGTGACGAGATTGCGCAGGTCGTCGGCGGTCAGATCGGTGTCCTGTTCGACGCCGCGCGCGCGCTTGGCCGACTCGAGCGCATGGTCGAACTGCTCGCCGTCGACGCCCATCACGATCCGGCCGAACATCTGGATGAAGCGGCGGTAGGCGTCCCAGCCGAACCGCTCGTTGCCGGTCAGGGCGATCAGGCCCTGGAGCGTCTCCTCGTTCAGCCCGAGATTGAGGACGGTGTCCATCATCCCGGGCATCGAGAACTTCGCGCCCGACCGGACGCTCACGAGGAGCGGGTTGGCCGCTTCGCCGAAGCCCTTGCCTGTCTCGCGCTCGACCGCGGTGACGGCGTCGAGCACGTCGTCCCACAGCCCGTCGGGGAGGCGCTCGCCCGCAGCAAAGTAGTCGTTGCAGGCCTCGGTCGTGATCGTGAAGCCGGGCGGGACCGGGAGCCCCGCGCTCGTCATCTCCGCCAGGCCGGCGCCCTTGCCTCCGAGCAGGTCGCGCATCTGGGCGTTGCCCTCGGCTCGTCCGCCGCCCCAGGCGTAGATGTAGCGCTTGGCGGCGCGGTGGGGCCGGTCGGCGGTGGGAGCGAGGGTGTCGGCCATGAGCGGGGCTCCTTCGGCTGGGGCGCGCCGCGGGGCGGACGCGGATTCACGGCGAGCTGGGCGCGAGGATTTTACTCGGGATCGGCGATCGGACACCGCGAATCGTCCATTTGTCGCATGCCGTCCCCCTGGGTGGCCAGTACTGTTGTCAGGCGGCAACTCGCGGGCCATTCGCCCCACGATGTCCTGACCCAGTCCCGTCACGCCGCTCCGAGAGGGATTCATGCGCCCGTCACCCGCCCGCGCGCCGCTCCGGTCGCGCGTGCCCGTCGCTCTGTCGGCCGTCATGGCGCTGACCGTGGTCGCGTGGTCGCCGCCGGCCGTGAACGGCGGCGATTCGCCCGCCACGTCAGAGCAGCCGGCGTCCTCGCCTGAACCCTCACCGTCGGGCGTTCTACCGTCCGACGGGAGAGATCCCTTGTCGACAGCCCCGGACGATCTCGCGACGGACGCGCCCAGCGACCCGCCGAGCGACCCGCCGAGCGACCCGCCGAGCGACCCGCCGAGTGACCCGCCCAGCGACCCGCCCTCCGAGCTGCCGTCCAGCGCGCCGTCCAGCGCGCCGTCCAGCGCGCCGTCCGAGCCACCATCGGATCCCTCGCCGCCACCGCCGCCGTTGCCGCCGCCGTTGCCGCCGGCGCTGCCGCCGCACTGCGCTGCAACGTCCGACTCGCTCGCCCGAGCCGACCTCGCGCTCCAGGGCATCTATCGGCTCGGCAACCACCCGGCGGTGACCGTCGGACTCGACCCGACGTGGCGCGAGGATCCCCTGAAGGACCTGAACTGGCAGTTCCAGTTCCATTCCCTCGTCTTCGTGCTCGACCTGCTCGACGCTTGGGCGAAGACCGGGACCAGCGCGTACCTCAACCGCGCGGAATTCATCCTGCGCGACTGGATCGAGGAGAACCCGCGCGTGGGCGCCCCGTCGGTTTGGGCCTGGAACGACCATTCGACCGCGCTTCGCGCCGTCGTGCTGACATGCGCGCTGCCGTACTTCCCGGGTGCGCCGTGGCTGGTCGCCTCGCTGAAACTCAACGGGCAGACGCTCGCCGATCCCGCGTTCTACGTGAAGGAGGGCAACCACGCCCTGAACCAGTCAATCGGGCTGCTCGAGATCGGCCACGTCCTCGGGCGGGCGGACTGGAAGAAGCTCGCGAGCGACCGGATCGCCACGCTCGTCCTCGAGAGCATCGACACGCAGGGCGTCACGAACGAGCAATCGACCGGCTACCAGTCCTACAACTACGTTCGCTACTCGCTGGCCCGTGATCGGCTCGTCGCGATGGGACTGCCCGTGCCGTCCGGGTTGTCGCGAATCGCGGTCATGCCGAACTTCATGGGCCATTCGACCCGGCCGGACGGGATCGTCGAGTCGATCGGCGATACGGACCGCAGCGGGCCGAGGCTCGTCCCGGGGACATGGGCCGAGTTCGCCGGGACGAAAGGGGCTCGAGGCCCGAAGCCGCCGACGACGGTCGCGGTCTACCGCGCGGGGTTCCTGTTCGCTCGCTCCGGCTGGGGTGAGAAACGGCCGTTCACCGATGAGGTGTTCCTGTCCCAGCGCTTCGGCCCCGCGCCCTTCATCCATGGCCATGCTGACGGCACGAGCATCACCTTCTATGGCTTCGGCTCGAAGCTCCTCGTCGATCCCGGCAAGTACTCGTACAACCGTGACGCCTACCGGACGTTCTTCAAGGGGCGAACCGCCCACAACGTCGTCACGGTGGACGGCCTCACGTGGAACAACAAGGCCGCGACGACGCTCGTCAAGCATCAGTCGTCGACGACGATGGTGGACGCGATCACCAAGGTCTCGGGCTACGCCGGCGTGACACAGCAGCGCCGCGTGACGTTCTCGCGGAGGCTGAACTACGTCCTCGTGGAGGACCGCGCGACGGCGACCGTCAGCCGCCGGTTCCGACAGCTGTGGCATCTCGACGAGTCAGCCAATCCGCTCGTCTCCACGACGAGCTTCCGGACCCGGCACGCTCGGGGGAACGTCCTCGTCCGGCAGCTCGTGGCGGTCGGCTCGTCGGTCGTGGTCAAGGGCCGGACGTCGCCGGTCCAGGGGTGGGTCTCGTACACGCACGGATCCCGCGTCGCGGCGCCGGTCGTCGAGGTCGTCAAGACGGGCCAGTCGGTCCGGTACCTGACCCTCATCGTTCCCGCCGCCGGCACACCCGGGGCGTCGGTCAGTGGGCTGCGCCTCACGTCGACCGGCTACTCGGTCGTGATCACGATCGGCGGCAAGTCCGAGCGGGTCACGGTCAGTGGCACGACCGCCTCGATCGTCGCGCTCAACTGACCCCCGAGTGGGGGTTCCCTCCGGGCTGGCGAGGCGCCATCCGCGACTCGACCCGCCGCTACACTCTCGGCCATGACCGACGTTGCCATCGACCCGCGCGCGATCGCCCCCGACGCGCCCCAGTACAACGCGACGCTCGTCGAGCGCGAGGACCAGCACGAATCGCTGGCCATCTTCCGCGTCCGGTTCGACGGCGATCCGACCCCGTTCGAGCCCGGCCAGTACATGACGATCGGCGTGTTCGCCGACGGTCGCCTCGTCCAGCGCCCGTACTCGGTCGCCTCCGACCCTGCCGACGCCGGCATCGATGGGTACGAGATGTACGTCCGGCTGGTCAACGGCGGTGCCTTCACCCCGCTCCTGTGGCGGCTGCCCGTCGGGCACCGGATGCGGATGATCGGACCGAAGGGGAAGTTCACGCTCGACCCGGACGACGACCGGATCCACCTCTTCATCAGCTCGGGGACGGGCAACGCGCCGTTCGTGTCGATGATGCGATCGCTCCTGCGCCAGGGGCGCCCGCGCCGGGCGGTCTTCCTGAACGGCGTCTCGTACGAGGCCGACCTCGGCTACCGGACGCTTCTCGAGGACTGGGAGGCGTCGGGGACGTACCCCGTCAGCTATATCCCGACGGTCTCGCGGCCCGCGGATCCGCGCAACGAGGGCTGGACCGGGCGGATCGGGAGGGTCGAGTCGATCGTCGCAGACGTCTGCGACGAGCTCGGGCTGACGCCGGCCGACACGATCGCCTACCTCTGCGGCAACCCGGACATGATCATCAGCGCCGAGGCGACGCTCCTCGGGCGCGGCTTCCCCGAGGCCCAGGTGAAGAAGGAGCTCTACTGGCCGAAGGGCAAGGAGCCGAAGGGCGGGCCGGCGGTCTCCGACGAGTAGCCGCTACGCTCGCTCGCGCGCTCGTCGGCGCCGTGCCCTGAGCTCGGCTGCGCAAGCGCTTCACCCTCGCGCCTATCGCACGAGCGGCAGGACGACGGCGGAGGCGAGGATCGCCAGGAAGATCACCAGGAGCACGAGCCCGACGACGATCCACGGCGGTGAGCTCGTCACCGCGCTCGGCGATTCGGGCCGCAGCGGGTCGCCGGACGGCGCCACCTCGTGGGTCGCGACGTCGGTTCGGTATTCCTCCTCGTCGGGAGCAAGCGGTCGGTCGTCGGTCATCGACCGAACCTAGGGAGCACCGCCTCGCGTTCGCGTCGGCGGCGCCGCCCCCGCGTTGCAGCCGGCAGACAGGGCCGCGCCCCGCGAGACGCCCTCGAGCCTACGGGCGCGCCGCCGCGAGCCGCTCGAGGATCAGCCCCTTGACCCGATCGACCGGCACCCGATCCTGGGTCATCGCGTCCCGGTCACGGACCGTCACGGCACCGTCCGCGAGCGATTCGACGTCGACCGTCACGCACCACGGCGTCCCGATCTCGTCCTGGCGCCGGTAGAGCTTGCCGATCGCGGCGGTGTCGTCGTAGACCGCCATGACGTCCTTCGCGAGGTCGTCCCGCAGGCGATGCGCGAGCTCGACGATCTCCGGCCGCTTCTTGAGCAACGGCAGGACCGCGACCTTGTACGGGGCGAGCTCCGGATGGAGCCCGAGGACGACCCGCTTCTCGCCGCGGACCTCCTCCTCGCGGTAGGCGTCGATGAGGAAGGTGAACGCGGCGCGATCGGCGCCCGCGGCCGTCTCGACGACCCACGGGATGAAGTGCTCCTCGGTCGCCGGGTCGAAGTACTCGAGGTTCTCGCCGCTCGCCCGCGCATGCGACCCAAGGTCGAAGTCACCCCGGTTGTGGACGCCCTCGAGCTCCTTCCAGCCAAACGGGAAGCGATACTCGACGTCGATCGCCTTCTTCGCGTAGTGGGCGAGCTCGTCGGGCGCATGCTCGCGGAAGCGGAGACGGGACGGCGTCACGCCGTACGCCTCGTACCACGCGCGACGGCGCGGCAGCCACTCCTCGAACGCCGCGGCGGCCGCCTCCCCCGGCCGCACGAAGTACTGCATCTCCATCTGCTCGAACTCGCGCATCCGGAACACGAAGTTGCCTGGCGAGATCTCGTTCCGGAACGACTTGCCGACCTGGGCGATGCCGAACGGGATCTTCTTGCGCGAGGCCTGCTGGACGTTCTTGAAGTTGACGTACGAGCCCTGCGCCGTCTCGGGGCGGAAATAGACGATCGCGGCGTCGTCCTCGACCGGGCCCATGTGCGAGGTGAACATGAGGTTGAACCGGCGCGGCGGGGTGAGGACGCCGTTGTCGGCCTGGTGGCGCAGGTTGAGCCGCTCGACGATCGTCGGGTCGGCGAGGTCGGTCGCGGTCAGGCCCTCGGTCCCCGGCAGCTCATCGAGCCGGAAGCGCTGGTGGCACGTCAGGCACTCCACGAGCGGGTCGCTGAACGACCCGACGTGGCCGGACGTGACCCACACCTGCGGGTGCATGAGGATCCCGGCGTCGAGCCCGACGATGTCGTCGCGCTCCTGGACCATCGCCCGCCACCACGCGCGCTTGACGTTGTTCTTCAGCTCGACCCCGAGCGGCCCGTAGTCCCAGACGGCGTTGATCCCGCCGTAGATCTCGCTCGACGGGAAGATGAAGCCGCGCCGCTTCGACAGCGAGACGATCGTGTCGAGGCTGGCGACGGCGGGCGCGACCGCGTTCGGATCGGCGGGTGGGGACTGCGTCAAGGGGGAGAGCTCCGTGATGGACCGGCCGTGGAAGGGACGGTCGGGGGGCGTTGTCGCAGGATGCTAGCAGACCCCCGGAATCGCGAGCCATCGTCGGGGGTGATCGCGCAGCGCCTGCCCCGGTCGTCCGGAGCGCGTCATCCGACCGGCGTCCGGACCTCGTCGAGGAACGCAAGCGAGCGGGCGTCGCGCTCGAGCGCGTGGCGGATGAAGTCGCGCATAGCGGTCTCGACCTCACGCTCCGTGGCTGGCGTGAGCCGCAACGCGGCGAGCGCCTCGACGTCGAGCCGCTGGTAGGCCTTCAGGAGCTTGAGCGCCTCGAGCGACAGGCCCGTCCGCGCCGCGGGCGGTCCGGGACAGCGCTGGCACAGGACGCCGCCGAGCGGCGGAACCCAGCGGAACGACTCATCCGCCTCGAGGACGCGATCGCACTCAACGCACCGGTCGACCTCGGGTCGGACGCCGAGCTCGTCGGCGAGGTGCATCTCGTACCAGCGTGCCACGCGGCCCGGCGCCATCCCGGCGTCGAGGAGCTCGTACGCACGCCGGAGGAGAGCGTAGAGCGGCTCGGCGGCATGGCGCTCCTCGAGCGAGCGGTCGGCGAGCTCGGCGAGGTACCAGGCGGTGGCCGCCGACTCGAGCGAGTCGCGCAGGCGGAGCCACGCGTGGCCGACGCTCACCTGCGTGACGACGTCGAACGTCCGGCCCCGCGCGAGCGCGACGTTCAGCTCCGCGAACGGCTCGAGGCTGCCGCCGAGGCGCGAGGTCGGCCGCCGGATCCCCTTCGCGATCGCCTTCAGCTTGCCGCCCGTCGGGGTGATCAGCGTCAGGACGCGGTCGGCCTCGCCGAGGTCGAAGCGAGACAGGACGATCGCGTCGGTCGAGTAGCGACGGGGTGCCGGCACGCTTGGGACGGTAGCACCCACGCGTCCCCGGCGCTGACGCCCGGGCGACGCATCCGCGAAGCGGAATCCGACGAATCACCGGTCGACGCCGGCACGGACGCGTCCCTCGTGCCGGCGTCGCCCTGATTCCCGGACGAACAGGCTACCGGCACAGCGCACGTTTGAGCCGGCGGCGCTACACTGCCCCCACGATGCCGTCGGTCTCGAACGATCTCGACCTCCCCGCCCTCCGCGCCGATACCGAGGCGGAGATCCTTCGGCTCGTCGGCGACCGTGGCCCCGCGACTGCCGGCGTCTACGAGATGGTCCGCTACCACCTCGGCCTCGACGGGACTGGTGCCTCGAGCGGCAAGCGGATGCGACCGCTGCTCGGCCTCCTCGCCTACGCCTCGATCGCCGGCGATTACGCCCCCGCCCTGCCAGGCGCGGCGGCGGTCGAGCTCGGACATAACTTCAGCCTCGTCCACGACGACATCGAGGACGGCGATCGCGAGCGGCGCCACCGCCCGACCGTCTGGGCGCTCCACGGCATCCCCCAGGCGATCAACACCGGGGACATGCTCTTCAGCCTCAGCCGGATGGCCCTCCACCGGCTGACCGAGCTCGGCTTCAGCGACACCCGTGTCCTCCGCCTCATGCGGCTCTACGACGAGACGTGCGTCGCCCTGTGCGAGGGGCAGTACATCGACATCCGGACGAGCGAGCACGACGAGCCGATGTCGGTCGACCTCTACTTCGACATGATCGGGCGCAAGACGGCCGCCCTGATCGCGGCCTCGATCGAGGCGGGCGCGCTCCTGGCGACCGAGGACGACGAGGTCATCCGCCGGTACCGGGCGTTCGGGTGGGCGCTCGGCCTCGCGTTCCAGCTCAACGACGACCTGCTCGGGATCTGGGGCGTCGAGAAGGCGACCGGCAAGGAGCCGACCGACGTCGCGCGGAAGAAGAAGACCCTCCCGGTCATCTACGCGTTCGAGCACGCCGGCCCCGAGGACCGCGAGCGGCTGACGGAGCTGTACGGCCTCCACGACCCATCCGCCGACGAGGTCGCCGAGATCGTCCGGATCGTCGAGCGGACCGGCGCCCGCGACTACACCCGGGATCAGGCGCGCCGCTACCGCGACGAGGCGCTCGCGGAGCTCGACGCAGCGGGGGTCGTCCGCGACGCCGCGCGCGAGCGGCTCGAGGAGATCATCCGCAGCGTCATCTCCGCCTGACCGAACACATCCCGGGGCCGCAACGGGCCCTTCCGGGACCGGGCGTCAGCGATCGGCCTCGTCGGCCGTCAGCGCCTCACCCTGGTTACGCCGCCGCGCGACGAGCACCTTGCCGACCCGTCGTCCGTCGGTCGTTTCGACCGTCAGGACGAGCCCGTCGACCTCGACCTGGTCGCCCGGCGCGGGGACGCCGCCGATCCGGTGATAGATCAGCCCACCGACCGTGTCGTACTCGTCCTCGTCCTCGAGCGCGAGGTCGGTGTCGAACAGCTCCCCGAGGTCGTCGACGGCGGCCCGACCGTCGACCCGGGCCTCGTCCTCGGTGAGCCGGACGACAAGCGGCTCCTCGACGTCGTACTCGTCCTGGATCTCCCCGACGATCTCCTCGAGAAGGTCCTCGATCGTCACGAGCCCGGCGGTCCCGCCGTACTCGTCGAGGACGATCGCGATGTGAACCTTCCGCCGCTGGAGCTCGTGGAGAAGGTCGTCGATCGACATCGACTCCGGGACGAAGACCGGCGTCCGGAGGAGCGAGCGGAGGTTCGGCCGTGCGTCGGCGCCGTTCTTGAGGAACGGCAGGAGGTCCTTGGCGTAGAGAATGCCGACGATTTCGTCGATCGTCTCCTCGTAGACGGGGATCCGACTGTGGCCTTCCTCGACGACGCGGTCGATCGCCTCCGCCAGGGTCGCGGTCGACGACAGGGCGACGATCGCAATCCGCGGGACCATGACCTCGTGGACGCGGCGGTCGCCGAGCTCGATGACCGCGTGGATCATCTGCTCCTCCTCGGCCTCGAGGATCCCTTGCTCGCCACCCCGCTCGACGAGGAGCTTGAGCTCCTCGGTGCTGATCTGGTTCTGGTCGACGTCGCTGACCCCGAGGAGTCGGTTGACGCCGTTCGTCACCTTCTCGAGCGCCCAGACGATCGGCCGCAGGACCCGGCCGAGGACGTCGACCGGCCCGGCGAGGAGGAGCGCGAACCGCTCGGGGTTGGCAAGCGCGAGGGTCTTCGGCACGAGCTCGCCGAAGACGATCGTGAAGAAGCTCAGGAGCGCGGTGACCCCGATGAGGGCGATCGCGCCGGCATACGGCGCGAGGACCGGGATCTGGCTGATGACGGTACGCATCCCCTCGGTCAGGCTCGCCCCCGCGAACGCCGCGGCGAGGAAGCCGATGAACGTGATCCCGAGCTGGATGACGGCGAGGAAGCGGCCGGGCTGTGCGGTCAGCTCGCGCACGCGCCGGGCTCCGCGCCGGCCCTCCTCGACGAGCTGCTCGATCCGGGTCCGGCGGACCGTGACGAGCGCGATCTCCGCGGCCACGAACACGGCGTTCAGCAGGATGAGGACGACGATGATGATCAGTTCGAGCGGCGTCTCGGACATCAGGCCTCGCGGCTGCTGTCGCCGTCGACGGGCGCAGGGTTCGGTGGCGCGCCCGGGGTGTCGGACGTTGGTGTGTCGGCGGCCGGCGTGGCGCTCGACGGGGCTCCGCGGTCGCGCGGCTCGCGGACGCGGGCGGGGACGCCGACGACGAGGGTGCCGGGCGGGACGTCGCGGGTAACGACGGCACCGGCGCCGGTCTTCGCCCCGTCACCGAGGGTCACCGGGGCCCGGAGGACGGTGTCGACGCCGAGGAAGACGCGCTCCCCGATGGTCGTCCGGTGCTTGACCGTCCCGTCCCAGTTCGCGGTGATCGTCCCCGCGCCGACGTTCGTCCGCGACCCGACGTCGGCGTCGCCGAGGTAGCTCACGTGGTGCTGCTTGACGCCCTCGGCGATCCGGCTGTTCTTCACCTCGGCGAAGTTGCCGATCACGACGTTCGGCCCGATGACCGCGCCGCCGCGGACGTGCGAGAACGGCCCGATCTGCGCGCCGTCGTGGATCTCCGAGTGCTCGATCACGCTCGACCAGACGACGCAATCGCGCCCGACGACCGTGTCGATCAGCTGGCTGTCCGGGCCGACGACGCTCCCCTCCCCGATCCGGGTGCGCCCGCGGAGGACGACGTTTGGCTCGAGCGTGACGTCGGCGGCGAGCTCGACCGTCGCGTCGACGTAGACGGTCGATGGATCGCGCATCGTCACGCCGTTCCGCATGTGGCGCTCGTTGAGCTCGGTCCGGAGGTCCCACTCCGCTTGCGCGAGCTCGGCCCGGTCGTTCACCCCGAGCAGGCGCCCGTCGTCCTCGACGTCGAGCGCGGCGACGAGGCGGCCATCGGCGCGGGCGATCGTCACGAGCTCGGTCAGGTACAGCTCGCCGGTCGCGGGCGACGGCGTCAGCCGGCCGATCGCTCCGCGGAGCCAGTCGGCGTCGAAGGCGTAGAGTCCGGCGTTGATCTCGCCGATCTCGAGCTCGTCGTCGGTTGCGTCCTTGACTTCGACGATCCGCTCGACCAGGCCCGCTTCGCTCCGGATGACCCGCCCGAGCTGGCGCGGATCGAGGGCGGCGACGGCCGTGACCGCGAGCGCGGCATGGTCGAGGCGCCGTTGCTCGACGAGGTCGGCGAGGAGCGCGGGCTCGACCCGCGGGACGTCGCCGGACACGACGAGGATCTCGGCGACATCGTCGGGAAGCGCCTCGAGCGCGGCGCGGAGGGCGTCGCCGGTCCCACGCGGCTCGTCCTGGAGCGCGAAGTCGGCCGCGTCGGCGAAGACATCGCAGAGCGCAGCCGTCGGCGGCGAGTAGACGACCAGCGGGCGCTCGCCGGTCGCGGTCCGGGCCGCGTCGAGCACCCATGCGAGCATCGGGCGTCCACAGAGCGGATGGAGGATCTTCGGGAGGCCCGATCTCATCCGCGTTCCCAGACCGGCGGCGAGGACGACCGCCACGGTCCGCCGGGGCAACCGGGGACTTGGGGGGTTCACAGGGTGCAGGGCCGGGAGACGGGCGTGGCGCGGGAGCGGTCTCGTCTCGCGCGGTGAGGTGCCGGCGGGGGTTGGTCGGATGTCATGTTCGGTGTCGCGGCATCGTAGGGGTCGGCCGTTGCGAGTGTCAACCGCGGGCCCGGGCGGCCTCGTGGAAGCGCGTGTTGCGCTCCGCCTCGCCTCGCGGCTGGCCTCGTCGCCGCGCCGGGGCTACCGGCCGGGTCCGGCCATTCTGCGCGCGACCGCCTCGATCTCGACCCGCGCTCCGCGCGGCAGGGCGGCGACCCCGACCGTCGACCGGGCCGGCGGCGGATCGGGGACGTGGCGGGCGTAGATCGCATTGACCGCCGCGAAGTCGGCGATGTCTGCCAGGAAGATCGTCGTCTTGATCAGGTCGCCGGTCGACGCGCCGGCGGCGTCGAGGACAGCGGCCAGGTTCCGCATCGCCCGCTCGGCCTCGGCCTCGATGCCACCCGGGACGAGCTCGCCGGTCGACGGATCGATCCCGACCTGGCCGGAGCAGAAGACGAAGCCGTCGATCGAGATCGCCTGGCTGTAGGGACCGATGGCGGCCGGTGCTCCGCCGGTCGAGACTGCCTGTCGCGTCATTGCGTCCTCCTTTCCGGATCGTCGTCCGCTCGCCGCGCCGTCACGGGCGCGGGGCGCGGTTCGGCGGAGTCCGCGTCCGCCGCCACCGGCTCGACGAGGATCGTCGCCGCGGTGACGAACGGCGGACCGTCGCCCGGCGCGTCGAGCGTCCCACCGGCGTGCGCCTCCCTGACGATGCGAGCCGCCGCCTCGGCGTCGCCGCGTGAAGGATAGAGCGCCCAGAGCGTCGGCCCGGAGCCGGACAGCCCGATCGGCCGGCCGAGGAGGCGCATCAGCGCCCGGCGCAACGGCACGAGCCCCGGGACGACCTGGGCCGCGGCCGGCAGGAGGTCGTTCGCGGCGGCGAGCACACCCGCGCGCTCGATCAGCTGTCGGACGCGGAGGCCCGAGCCGAGCTCGCTCGCGAAATGCTCCGACGTCCGGCGGGCGACGCCCGGCTCGGCCATCGCGCCGGCCGACCACGCCGCAAAGACGGCCTTCGTGGACGCCGGGAGGGCGGGCGTCACGAGGAGGAGTCCCGGCTCCTCGCCGGGCGCGCAGCGGACGCCGTGCAGCCGGGTCAGCCGCTCGCCTCGACCTTCGATGAGGACCGCGCCACGCGCGAGGAAGAGCGGAACGTCCGCACCGAGCGATGCCCCGACCGCGAGACGGCCCCCGGCGTCGAGCCCGGCGCCCCACGCCTCGAGCGCGCCGTCGATCGCCGCGGCGGCGTCGCTGCTTCCCCCGCCGAGCCCGGCCGCGACGGGGATCCGCTTCTCGAGGCGGGCCGCGAGAGCCGGCGGTCGAGCCGGGGCGCCTGACCAGTGGGTCGCGACGGCGTCCCGGGTCGCGGCGATCGCCCGCGCGACCAGGTTGTCGCCGGGCGGCCCGACATCGAACCCGGTGACGTGCAGCGAGTCGTCGTCCGAAGTCGCCACGGCGAGACTGAGCCGGTCGGCGAGATCGAGCGGGACGACGACCGAGTGGAGGGCGTGGTACCCGTCCGGGAGCCGGCCGACCACGGCGAGCGTGAGGTTGAGCTTCGCCGGGGCGAGGCGGACGACGGGTGGGAGACGGCGGGCGGGGTCGGTCATGGGCGCGTCTCGTCGGCGTCGGCGGAACCGTCGGCCAGGGCGGCATCCTGGTCGACATCGGCACCGGCACCCGCATCGGCATCAGCGCTCGAATCCGCCCCGCCGCCATGCGACGGAGCGCGCCGGCGTCCGCGCTCGTCCGGTCCGATCGGCCCGAGCGCCTCGCGCAGCGCGAGCCACTCCCCGACCGCGAGCGTCTGCGGTCGGCGCTCCGGCGCGATCCCCGTCGCGGCCAGGGCGTCGTTGACCCGCTCCGCGGACACGGGAAGCTGGCGGACGAGAACGTTGTGGAGCATCTTCCGGCGCTCCCGGAACGCCGCCTGCACGAGCCGCCACAGCTCGTCCTCGGACGCCGCGTCGGGCAGCCGGTCGTCCTCGGGATAGGGCTCGAGGACGATGACCGCGGATTCGACGGCGGGCTCCGGCTCGAACGCGCCGGCGGGAACGTTGAACGCGATCCGTGCCCGGGCGTGGTACTGGACGAACGCCGAGAGGTAGCTCATCTGGCCGGGGGGCGCGGCAATCCGCTCGGCGACCTCGCGCTGGACCATGAGGACAAGCCGCTCGGGCCGCGGCGTCGGGCCGAGCAGGGCGTGGAGGATCGGGCTCGTGATGTGGTACGGCAGGTTGGCGACGACGTCGTAGGGCGGCGCGACGAGCCGGGTCAGGTCCTCGTCGAGAGCGTTACCCTCGACGAGTCGGAGGGCGCCCGGTGCCTCGTGGCCGTCGGCCTTCGCCAGCTCGAGCGCGGGAGCAAGCCGCTCCCGGAGGAACGCCGCGAGCCCTCGATCCAGCTCGACGGCGGTCACCGCCGCACCCGCGTCGAGGAGCGCATCGGTCAGGATCCCGAGCCCGGGCCCGATCTCGAGGACCCGGCGGCCGGGCTCCGGATCGGCCTCGGCGAGGATCCCCTCGAGGACGTCGACGTCGGCGAGGAAGTTCTGTGACCGG
>Ga0255338_1004460_pt1 | contig 14452 bp, 14 predicted proteins | sample MeOH1_35cm_T4_19_FD_203715 | JGI IMG/M metagenome (GOLD analysis project Ga0255338, IMG submission 203715) | Sandy soil microbial communities from University of British Columbia, Vancouver, Canada - MeOH1_35cm_T4_195 | ecosystem: Engineered > Artificial ecosystem > Sand microcosm > Unclassified ...
AAGAAGGCATTGTCGAGCATCTGCTCGCGATCATCCCCGACAGCTATGTCGGGGCCCTGGCGCGCGGCGACCTGTTGCAGGTGCTGCTGGTTTCCATCCTCTCGGGCTTCTCGATCGCTTTGATGGGCAAGGCGGGCGAGCCGATCGCCAGGGCGATCGACCAGGCCGCACGGGTCTTCTTCGGCATCATCCGCATCGTCGTGCGCGTCGCGCCGATCGGCGCCTTCGGCGCCATGGCTTTCACCATCGGCGCTTTCGGCATCGGTTCGCTGGCGCGGCTCGCGGCCCTGGTCGGGACGTTCTACCTGACCAGCATTCTGTTCGTGCTGCTCGTGCTCGGCTCGATCGCGCGGATCTCGGGCTTTTCGATCATCCGCTTCATCGGCTACATCAAGGACGAGCTGCTGATCGTGCTCGGCACGTCGTCGTCGGAGACCGTGCTGCCGCAGATGATTCAGAAGATGGAGCATCTCGGCGCCTCGCGCCCAGTGGTTGGTCTCGTCATTCCGACCGGCTACAGCTTCAATCTCGACGGCACCAACATCTACATGACTTTGGCCACGCTGTTCCTGGCGCAGGCGACCAACACGGATCTCACCATCTGGCAGATGCTCGGTATTCTCGGCGTCGCGATGATCACGTCGAAGGGCGCTTCCGGCGTGACCGGCGCGGGCTTCGTCACCTTGGCCGCGACGCTCGCCATCGTGCCGGACATTCCGATTCAAGCGCTGGCGATCCTGCTCGGCATCGACAAGTTCATGAGCGAATGCCGCGCGCTCACGAACCTCGTCGGCAATGGCGTCGCTTGCATCGTCATCAGCCGCTCGGAGGGCGAGCTCGACAAGAAGGCGCTGCACGAGGCCATGGCGCACCCGATCTCGGAAGGTGAGGCGCTGGAGCCGGGCGGGGCTAAGGCTTAAGAGCTGTCCTCACGCCGCGAATTCGAGCACGACGCGGGTGCCGGCATGCTCCTGGTCGTAGCGGATCGTCGCCTTCAGGTTGGACGCCATCGCCTTGATCACGCGGGTACCGACGCCAGTGCCTTTCGGCGCGTCCTCACTGCCGCTGAAGCCGACTCCGTCGTCCTCGACCAACAGCACCAGACGATCGCCGGAGCGACGCAGCAGGATACGGATGCTGCCGGTGACGTCGTCCGGATAAGCGTATTTGTAGGCGTTGGTGACGAGTTCGGTGATCACGACGCCGATCGAGACCGCCTTGTCCGTCGGCACCTTCATCTGCGTCTCGACGTCGAGCGCGATCTTGTGGTGCTTCTCTTCGGCGTTCATCGCCTCGCTCAGCTCCTGGACGAGGCTCTCGATATAGGCGTCCATCTCGACGTAGCGCACGTCGGAGGAGGTGTAGAGCCGGCGGTGGATGCCGGCGATCGCGGCGATGCGAGCCTGCATCTCTTGGAGCGCGTATTTGGCGCCTTCGTCCGACACCGCATTGCCTTGCAGCCTCGCCAGCGACTGCACCAGCGCGAGCGAATTGGCGACGCGGTGATTGACCTCGCGCAACAGCACCTCGGCGCGCTCCTTGGCCTCGCGCACTTCGCGTTCGGCGCGCTCCTTCTCGCGCTTCAGCCGCTCCTGCGTGATGGCGGCGCGCACGGATTCGACGAGGAGGTCGCGATAATGGCCTTCGACGTCTTTCCACACATAGTCGACCGCGCCGGCCTTCAGCGCGGCGACGGCGACGCGCGCGTCGTCCGAGCCGGTGACGTAGATGACTGGCGGTGCGTCTTCGCGCTCCTTGATCGCGCGCAGCACGTCCAGGCCGGTCTCGCGGCCGAGGTCGTGATCGAGCGCGACGATATCGATGCCGCCGGCATCGAGGCGCTTGAGGCCGTCGCCGCCGTTTTCGGCATGCTCGATCGACAAGCCTTTTTGCGCCAAGGTCCGCTGCATCAGGCGGCCGAGGCCCGGATCGTCGTCGATGTAGAGGACGCGAAAGCTGTCTGGCACGTTCAATCCGCTACGGGCACCTGCATGACCGACAGGAACAGGCCAAGCTGCTTGATGGCATTGGAGAAGCCTTCGTAATTCACCGGCTTCGTGATGTAGACATTGGCGCCGAGGTCGTAACAGCGCTGGATCTCACGCGCATCGTCGGTGGTCGTCAAGATGATCACCGGGGTGCGCTTGAGATGGGTATTGGCTTTTACTTTGGCCAGGATGTCGATGCCCGTCATGTCGGGCAGATTGAGGTCGAGCAGGATGAGCAATGCGCGGTGGGCGCTCGCCGTGCCCGAGCCGTCCGGCCCGAACAGATAGTCGAGCGCGGCCGTGCCGTTGGCGAAGGGCACGATCTCGTTGTTGACGCCGGCGCGGCGGATGTTGCGCTCGATCAGACGGGCATGCCCCTCGTCGTCCTCGATCATTACGATCACGACCGGCTCTGCGGTATGGGTGTTGGCCATCATCTCCTCATATCGTGTAAACGTGCCTGCTGAAGCGCGGCAGCCGCACCTTAAACCGGCTACCCTTACCGAGTTCGGAATCGACGCTGATGTCGCCGCCGAGGCGCCGCACCAGCGCCCGCACATGCGCGAGGCCGATGCCTTCACCGGCGACGTCCTGGGGCCCGGCGCGACGGAACAGTTCGAAAATGCGCTCGTGATCGTTCGGGGCGATGCCGCGGCCGTTGTCGGCGACTTCGATCACGATGCCGGCGAGGGTCTCCTCGGCGGTAATCCGGATGATGCCCGGCCGATCGGGCGACAGGTACTTCACGGCGTTGTCGACGAGATTGCCGAAGACTTGCTCGAGCGCGAGGCGATCCGACTGGACGACCGGAAGCCGCGCGCCAAGTTCGATGCGAGCGCCGCGTTCGTCGAGCTGGTGCTGGACGCTGGCCGCGGCGGTCGCGAGCAGGGCGGCGAGATCGACACGTTCGGAGCGCAGCTCGCGGCGTCCCTCGCGCGACAGCTTCAGGATGGCGTTGATCAGCCGGTCCATTTTGGTTGTCGAGGCGCGGATGAAGCCGATGGCTTCCGGCAGGTCGGCCGTCGTGACCGTGCGGGCTTCCTCGAGCAGGGCCGGGTCGGGCGTGTGGTTGTCGGTAGCCGAGAAGGCGCGCTGTAAGGTGGCGAGGCCGGCTTCCATCTCGCTGGTGAAGCCGACGATGTTGACCAGCGGCGCCCGCAGGTCGTGGCTGACGATGTAGGCGAAGCGTTGGATCTCTTCGTTGGCGCGGGTGAGGTCGGCCGTGCGCTCCTGCACGCGCGCCTCTAAGCTCGCATTGGCGCCTTCCACCTCGCGCCGCGCCTGCACGAGTTCGCGTGTGTAGCGACTCGTGGTCCAGATCGCCGTGGCGGCGACCAGGACGATGAGGAGGGACGCGAAAATGGATGAGAGTGTGAGATAGCTGGTGCTCTGCCGCATGGCGGCGAGGCGGTCACGTACGCGGACATCGGCGCGCTGCCCGATGGCGTTGATCTGGCCACGGACATTCTCCATCAGGTCGCGGCCGCGGTCGGCGTTGACGACCGCCAGGGCGCCGGCGGTATCGCCGGAGTCGGCGAGGCCCACCGTCTGCGACAGCTCAGCGATTTTGTCGTTGATGGTGGTGGCGAGGCGGCCGGCCTCGGCCGCCCCATCCGGATCGTCGTCGATCATGTCCTTCAGTTGGCCGAGGGTTTCGTTTACCCGCGGCTTGGCGGTCTCGTAGGGCTCGAGGTACCGCCGGTCGTGCGTCAGCAGGTAGCCGCGCTGGCCGGTTTCCATGTCCTGCAGCAGGCTGAGCAGCGTCGCCGCCAGCATCCGCGTGTTCCGCGCGCGCACGACCTCGTCCGAGTGGTCGTTGACGCGTTCGGTCAGCCAAAGCGTCAGGCCGACGATCACGAGCAGTGAGATAACGCCCGCCAGCATGAGCAGAAAGATGCGGCGGATGAGGGGGATTTCAGTCAGGGCCATAGGGCGCTTCTACTACTTGAGCTGCCGGATGGAACAAGCCGATATATTGCCATTTGATAGCATTTTGCGGCGGAACCTTTCGCCATATTTGGCGTTGCCGTCACTATTCTCCGCCGGCAACGGGCGCTGCCGCCCTTGATCTTACGCGGGTTCCCTGCCACATGCGGCCCATGAATAAGCCGCTATCCGCCGCCGATTCCGTCGCCCAGACGCCGATTGCCGCCGAGGTCGAGCGGCGGCGTACTTTCGCGATCATTTCCCACCCCGACGCGGGCAAGACGACGCTGACCGAAAAGCTGCTGCTGTTCGGGGGCGCCATCAACCTTGCCGGCCAGGTGAAGGCCAAGCGCGACCGGCGGTCCACCCGCTCGGACTGGATGGCGATCGAGCGCGAGCGCGGCATTTCGGTCGTCACCTCGGTGATGACCTTCGACTACGACGGGCGGGTCTTCAACCTGCTCGACACGCCGGGCCACGAGGACTTCTCGGAAGACACCTACCGGACGCTGACCGCGGTCGACAGCGCGGTGATGGTGATCGACGCCGCCAAGGGCATCGAGGCGCGTACGCGCAAGCTGTTCGAGGTCTGCCGCCTGCGCGACATCCCGATCGTCACCTTCATCAACAAGATGGACCGCGAGGCGCGCGATCCCTTCGACATCCTCGATGAGATCGAGAAGACGCTGGCGCTCGATACGACGCCGATGACCTGGCCAATCGGGCAGGGCCGGGACTTTGCCGGCACCTACGACATTGCCACCGGCGAGATGCGGCTGCTCACCGACGACGGCCGCACGGTCGATCGTCAGCCGCTCGACCTTGCCTCGCTCGCCGCCAAGAATCCGATGCTCAACGCCGACGCCATCGCGGAGGAGTTGAAGCTGGTGAAGGAAGCGTGCCGGCCTTTCGACTTCCAAGCCTTCCGCGAGGGGCATCTCACGCCGGTGTTCTTCGGCTCGGCGTTGAAGAATTTCGGCGTGAAGGATCTGCTCGATGCGCTCGGTGCGCTCGCGCCGCCGCCGCGCGCGCAGGTCGCGAATACGCGCAAGATCGATGCGCATGAGAGCGCGATGACGGCCTTCGTGTTCAAGATCCAGGCCAACATGGATCCCAACCATCGCGACCGCATCGCCTTCGCGCGGCTGTGCTCGGGTAAGCTCCGGCGCGGCATGAAGGCCAAGCTGACGCGCACCGGCAAGCCGGTGACGTTGTCGGCACCGCAATTCTTCTTCGCGCAGGACCGCTCGGTGGCCGACGAAGCCTACGCCGGCGACGTGGTCGGCATTCCGAACCACGGCACGTTGCGCATCGGCGACACCTTCACCGAGGGCGAGGAGCTCTCGTTCCTCGGCGTGCCGAACTTCGCGCCGGAAATCTTGCGCCGCGTGAAGCTCGGGGATCCGATGAAGGCGAAGAAGCTGAAAGAGGCCCTGCAGCAGATGGCGGAGGAGGGTGTCGTGCAGGTGTTCCGTCCGCTTGACGGCGCGCCGGCGCTCGTCGGCGTCGTCGGCCCGCTGCAGCTCGACGTGCTCAAGGTGCGGCTTGCCGAAGAATACGGCCTCGACATCGGTTTTGAACAGCCCGAGTTCCAACTCGCGCGCTGGATCGCGTGCGACGACCGCAAGAAGCTCGACGAGTTCGTCTCAGCCAATTACTCGTCGGTCGCCGAGGATCTCGACGGCGACAAGGTGTTCATGGCGCGCAACCAGTTCATCCTCGACTACACGCGCGAACGCGCGCCGGGCCTCACGTTCAACGATATCAAGGACGTGAAGAAGGCGGCGGCGTAAGCGAGCGCCGCCGGCCGAGCGCTCGTCCTCTCATCCTTCGAGGCTCGTTGCGCGTTGCGCCGCGCGGCGATCGTCATGCTCTTCAAACAGTGCGATAGCGAAGCTCGTAAAGAGCGAGGCTGCAAACAACCAGGCGAACGTCTCGGCGATCGTCGTGGCAGTATTGCCTTGAGATTGGCCCGTCCAGACGATGGCGAACGTGCCGGCCGTCAACGCCGCGATTAGGCACAAAATCATCATCGCGACCAGGAAGAGATTGATCGTCTTGTATGAGACGTTCCGTACTGCCATGCGAGCCCTCCTCGAGCGCGTCAACGACAAGTCTCACGATCAATCTATCACGTGCGTGCTAGAGATAGGTCAGCAAAGCTTCCATAGTTGACTGCAATGTCCGACATAGGCAGCGAAGACCCACGTCCCCGTGTGCCGTGCTTATGCTTCGCGCGTCAGCCGTTCGATCGTCTCATCGCTCGTCAAAACGTCGCCGAACTGCTGAATGATGGTTTCCAGCGCGGCGCGGTGCTCGTCGTCCGACAAGGCGGCCGTGCAGTCCGACAGCATGACGACCTTGAAATCCAGCATCATCGCGTCGCGCGCGGTGGACTCGCAGCACACATTCGTCTTGGTGCCGGCGATCAGAAGCGTATCGACGCCAAGGTTCCGCAGCACGCGCTCCAAAGAGGAGGCGCCGGGCACCAGCGCGCTGTAGCGGTTCTTGACGATCGTGATGTCGTCATTGCCCTGTTCGAGGCCGCTCCACACCTTCTGTCGGCCGGGCGCGAGGCTTTCCATCGTCCGCAGCCGCACATCGTCAGCGACGACGTGGTTGAAGAAGACCTCCCAGTCACTCTTGCCGTTGGAATGGGTGTTGGCGTGCAACACCCAGATCACCGGCACGCCCATTGGCCGTAGCCGCCGCGTCAGTTTGTTGATCGGATCGACGATGGCGCGCGAGACGGCGACCTCGGCCGGGCCGCCGGGCGCGCAGAAGGTTTCCTGCATGTCGATGACGACGAGGGCGGTGCGCTGCGGATCGAGCGTGTCGAACCAATGCAGCCGGCCGCGGCGCGCGACGACGCGGTCGATGATCTCAGGGCGGATAGAAACGGAATGCATGTTACTCGTCTGATGCGGTGGTGGGAGTCGGTCTGGTGTCTACACCACATCCTCGCGAATGACATCGCCTCAGGCGAATTGCGCGAGGCCGTGGCCGACGGACCAGTTCTCTTTCGGCGCGTCGAGAATGGTCACGAAAACATCTTCCGGGCGGATGCCGGGGTTTTCGCCGAGCCGCGCGGCGATCTCTCGGAACAGAGCCTTCTTCTGTTCCGCCGTGCGGGTGCTGAACACGGTCATCTGGATGTACACGACGTCCGCGCTCCGGATGACACCGTAGGCATTGCCGGTGCGGAAGTTCGCGGGGTCGTGCTCGGTGAGGGCCATGAATTGGTCGTCTTCGGGCACGTTCAGCGCCTCCCGCATGGCGCCATAGAGGCTGTCCAAAATCGCCTGGCGGTAGGCGGCCGGCTTTCCGGCGCGCAGGGAGACATGAACGACGGGCATGGTTTGAGGCCTTTCATTATGATCCTCACGCCAGGCTAGGTGCCTTCTGATCATTTTGATATACTATTACGAATGATTTCAGAGATAACAATTTGAAATGACAGAGCGCCCCCTCGATCTGGACGCCGTCGACGCCTTCGTGCGCATCGCCGAGCTCGACAGCTTTACCCGCGCGGCCGAAGCGATGCGCACGACGCAAGCGGCGGTCAGCCTGAAGCTGAAGCGGCTGGAAGAGCGGCTCGGCTGCCGGCTGGTCGAGCGGACGCCCCGCTATGTCCAGCTCACGGCGCGGGGCGCCAGCTTCCTCGAACATGCGCGCGAACTCCTGAGGCTGCACGATCGCGCGCTCGCTGAGTTTGCCAGCGAGCGGCAGCGTGTCACGATTGGCATTAGCGACCACGTTGCAGGGCCGGAATTGCCGTCGCTGATCGCGCGCATGAACGCGCAGGATCCGCAGTTGCTGATCGATATCCGCATCGCAACGTCGGGCGATCTGCTGCAGAGCTTCGACCGGCGCGAGCTCGATACGGTGATTGTCCGCTTACATGTCGGACGGAACGACGGAGAAGTGCTCGCGGAAGAACAATTCGGCTGGTTCGCGGCGCCGAACTGGCAACACCGCGCGGGCGAGCCGTTGCCGATCGCCACGATGGCCGAGCCTTGCGGCGTGCGTGCGTTGGCCGCGCAGCTTCTCGATGGCGCCGGCATGCCCTGGACGGAAGTGTTCGTCGGCGGCGGCGTGCCGGTGGTCGCCGCAGCCGTGATGGCTGGATTGGGCGTCGCGGCTTTGGCGCCGCGCATGTTGCCCTTCGGCGCTGTCGATGTCGGGGCTAAGCTCCGACTCCCGAACTTGCCGCGCTTACCGGTATTGCTTCACACCCGGATTAAAGATGGCCGGCCGCGCGATGCGCTGCTCGCGCTGTCGGCGGCCTTCAAGAGCGCTGTGCGGGCCAGCCAGCGCTTCTAGCGAGCGCGATGCGCCTCAATTCACCTTCACGTCCGCCGCCTTGATCACCGGCGCCCAGCGGTCGATCTCTGCGTTCATCAGCGCGCGGAATTCGGCCGGCGACGAGCCGACCGGCTCCATCAATTGCGTCGCGAGCTTCTCGACCACGGCCGGCTGCCTGATGATTTCCACCACATCCTTGTTGATGGCCTCGACAAGTGCGGGTGGCGTGCCGCCCGGCGCGATCAGGCCCATCCAGGCATCGGCTTCGACGTCGATGCCGCTTTCCTTCAAGGTCGGGATGTCTTTCAGGAACGGCGACCGCTTGGCCGTCGAGACCGCCAGGATCTTCACGGCGCCATTCGCCGCCTGCGGTGTCACCGAGATCGCCGGCAGGCAACCCATCTGCGCGTCGCCGCGCATGATCGCGGTCATTGCCGCGGGCGAAGCTTGATAAGGGAGATGCACAAGCGTCACGCCCGCTTTGATCGCCAGCGCCTCCATGGCGAGATGCGACAGCGAGCCGTTGCCGATGGACGCGAAATTGTATTTGCCCGGATTGGCTTTCAACAGCGCGATGAGTTCGGCGACGGTGTTGACCTTCAACTCCGGATTGACGGCGAGCGCGCTCGGCTGGGTGACGAGCTGCGTCACCGGCGCGATGTCCTTCTGCGGGTCGTAGGGCAGCTTTGAGAAGAGCAGCGTGTTGATGGCGAGCGGCCCGCCGATCGACACGCCGATGGTGGTGCCGTCGGGCGTGGCCTTCGCCACCGTTTCGGTGCCGAGATTGCCGCTGGCGCCCGGCTTGTTCTCGACGACGAAGACGCTGCCCGGATGCTTCTTGCCGAGTCCCTCGGCGACGAGCCGCGCGACGATATCCGGCGTCGAGCCGGGACCGAACGGCACCAGGACGCGCACGGTCTTCGGCGGCCAGCTTTGCGCGGACGCCGGCAATGCTGCGGCGATGAGCAGGAGGGCGGAGAAGGCAAGACGTCCCAGCATTAGGTCGTTCCCTGTTACACGTCGCGGCCGAGATAGACGCCGCCACGTTCTAGCGTTTCTTGCAGGCGATCGACGGCAATATCCGCACAGCTGGTATTGCCGGCAAGCGAAAGGTGCGCGGCCGTGCCCGCGGCTTCGCCCATGACGAAGCAGCCGCCGGAGACGCGCGCCGCCGATTGGCCCTCATGCGTCATCGACGCGCAGCGGCCGGCGACGAGCAGGTTGTCGATCGCCGGCGGCGTCAGCATGCGATAGGGCAGGTGGTTGAAGCCGCGCGAGCCGGGGATATCCGGCCACCGCCAGGCGACGTCGCCGGCGACATGCGCTTCGATCGGCCAGCCATTGACGCCGATGGTGTCGTCGAAGCTGGCGCAGGTGAGCACGTCGTCGGCGGTCATCTGATAGCGGCCGGCGATGCGGCGCGTCTCGCGCACGCCGAGCTGCGGCGGAATGTCGACGACATAGGCGTCGGCAAAGCCCGGCGCTTCGCGTTTGAGGAAGCCGAAGAAGTCGAGCGCCTGCTTGCGGCCATCGATCTCGCCGCGGCTGAATTGACGCGCGTCGGTCGCATCGACGGCGCGGCCGTTGTCGTTTTTCACCTGCGTGACGTTCACGCGCCATTCGATCGAATGCTTCTGCGGCCGCACGATGGCGCCTTTGCGCGGAAAGGTGACGCCGCGCTTGGCGGCTTCGTCCATCAAGGCTGGGATGGTGCGCCAGGCTTCGCCCGCTTTGCCGGGATCGACGCCGTTCAGGCGGAACATCATACTCGGATAGAGCAGGTCGCCATGCGCATCGCCTTTCTCGAAGGCCGCGCCGGCAAAGGCGGCAAGATCGCCGTCGCCCGAGCAATCGATGAACACGCGGCCGAGGATCGCTTGGCGGCCGGACTTGGTCTCGATCAGCAGCGCCTTGATGCGGCGTTCGTCATCCATCGCGACGCCGGCCGCCAGCGCATGGAAAAGGAGTTCGGCACCGCGCGACAGCAGGAGATCGTCGGCCGCGCATTTGAACGCCGCGGTGTCGTAGGCCTGCGCGTCGATCTTGCCGAACACGCGGTGCGGCGGATTGAGCCCGCCGAGCCGGTCGATCCGACCGAGCAGATCATCGGCGACGCCGTGCACCACCTGCTTGATCTCGCCGAAAACATTGGCGTGCAGGCCGCAGAAATTGGTGACGCCGGCCGCGGTGCCCATGCCGCCGAGGAAGCCGTAGCGCTCGATCAGCAGCACGCTGCGCGAATGTGCCGCAGCGGCGGCCGCAGCGGCCAAGCCCGCGGGTCCGCCGCCGAGGACGACGATGTCGTACTCGCCGAAAATGGGCGTGTCGCGCGCGGGTTCGCGCAAATGTGTGGGGGAAGAGGTCATGTGGCCCCTGACGTTTCCTGGCTTTGGGATCGCCGCATTTAGAGACTGCGGCGGTTGTTGTCCCGACCCTAATTCGCGCTGTTTCGGATGAGAATGGACCAAATTGCGCTATATTCTAGCGCAAATCGCGTGAGATAATGGATATCTATCTGAATTTCAAAGCGTTTCAGGCCGTGGCCCAGACCGGGAGTTTCTCCCGGGCAGCGCGCGATCTTGGTCTGGCCGCGTCGGTCGTGACCAAGCGGGTGAACCAGCTCGAACACCTGCTCGGGGCGAGCCTGTTTCGCCGCTCTACCCGCAAGCTGGTCCTGACCGAAGCGGGCGCGCGGTATCTCGACCGCTCGCGTCTGCCGATCGCCGAGTTCGATGCTCTCATCAAAGGCTCGTCGCAGGCGCCTGGCGAGCTCGAAGACTCTCTGCGCATCAAGGCACCGACGTCACTGACCGAGTTGCGACTGCGCCCGGTGTTCGCCGCCTTCCAGGCCGAGTTTGAGAAGATACGGCTCGAGATCGTGCTGCTCGACCGCATGGTCGATCCGATCATCGAGGGCTTCGATGTTTCGATTGGCGCGCATTGGCCGCAGTCGTTCGTCGGCGTTGTCGAGTGGCCGCTGTGTCCGTTGCCGCGCGTGTTGTGTGCGTCGCCCGCGTATCTTAAGCGGCGTGGCGTCCCGCAGACACCGCAGGATCTCATCCAACACGACTGCCTGAGCTTCATTCCGACGGGCAACGACTGGACGTTCATGGGGCCGCATGGCCCGATCACGCTTCCCATACGGCCGCGCCTGACGTCCAATGACGGGCAGATGCTGGTTGCGGCTGCGCTCAGCGGCGCCGGCATCGCCATCGTGTCGCGCTACATGACCAAGGAGCTCATCGTCTCAGGCGAACTCACGCCGCTGCTCACCGACTTTCCCATTCCCGATCTTTGGGTCAAAGCCGTGAGCCCCGAGCGCCGCGCGACAACGCCGGCGGTGACGGCGCTCATCGAGCGCCTGGCGGCGTCTCTTTCGGCCAATCCACCGTGACGTGTGCGCGCACTGAGCACGCGTCATGCGGCGGGCGGACTTGCAATGCGACCCACGATCCTCTACTGCGGCGCACAACAATTGGGCAACTTGGCGTGAGCGTGCGATGGGCCTGGGCATCCTCGTTCTCGGATTGGCGATCTTTCACGCGAACCATCTGTTCGTGACGATGCGCGACGCCCGCGCGGGCGTGATCGCGCGTATCGGCCTGCCGCTCTATCGCGTGCTGTTTTCGCTCGCTTCGACCGTCGGTCTGGTGCTGATCGTCTGGGGTTTTGTCGAATATCGCGCGCATGGCTGGATCGACGTGTGGCAGCCGCCGCTGTTCATGCGCCATATCACGATCGGCCTGATGCTGATCGCGGTGATCCTGCTGACGGCGCAGTTCATTCCGAGCCACATCAAAGCTTGGACGAAATATCCCGCGCTCACCGCCATCAAGACCTGGGCCTTCGCGCATCTGTTGTCGAATGGCGATCTCGGTTCGATCTTGTTGTTCGGCTCTTTTCTCGCGTGGGCGGTTTACGCGCGCATCAATGCCAAGCGCCGCGCCGACGTTGCGTTGCCGGTCGCGCCCGCCGGTTGGATCAACGATGTCATCGTCGTCGTTGTCGGCATTCTCGTTTATCTCGCCCTCGGTTACGCCTTCCATCCAGCCGTGATTGGCGTGCCTGTGTTTGGGCAGGTTTGAAGCGAAGGTCAGCATCCATGTCAGTACAAAGCGACATCAAGCGGCTCACGGCCCCCGATATCCGCGCGCGCAAGGGCGGGGATCCGATCGTCGTGCTCACCTCGTATCACGCGCACACCGCGGCGCTCGCCGACAAATATTGCGACGTGATCCTGGTCGGTGACTCTCTCGGCATGGTGATGCACGGCATGGAGTCGACCGTGCCGGTCACGCTCGACATGATGATCCTGCAGGGGCGGGCGGTGATGCGCGGCTCGCAGCGCGCGCTGGTCGTCGTCGATATGCCGTTCGGCTCTTACGAAGCCTCGAAAGAGCAGGCGTTCACGAGCGCGGTGCGCATCTTGAAGGAGACCGGCTGCGGCGCGGTCAAGCTCGAGGGCGGCAAGCGTATGGCCGAGACCATCCGCTTCATGAGCGAGCGCGGCGTGCCGGTGATGGCGCATGTCGGACTGACGCCGCAGGCCATCAACGTGCTCGGATCGTTCAAGGCGCAGGGGCGCGACGAGGCCGACTGGGCGCCGATCGAGCAGGATGCGCTGGCGGTGGCGCAGGCCGGCGCGTTCTCGGTGGTGCTGGAGGCGATGGCCGAGCCGCTGGCCCGTAAGGTCACAGGCGCGATCTCGATCCCGACCATCGGCATCGGCGCGAGTCCGGCCTGCGACGGCCAGGTGCTTGTGATGGAAGACATGCTCGGCCTCTCGCCGCGCGTGCCAAAATTCGTCAAGCGCTACGGCGATCTTGCGGGCGGCATCGAGAAGGCGATCGCCGACTATGCCGCCGAGGTCCGGTCGCGGGCTTTCCCGGCCCCCGAGCACACCTACGCGATGAAGAAGAAATAGCCTGTCATTCCGGGGCGCGAGCGCAGCGAGCGAGCCCGGAATCCATAATCCGAAGTGCTGCGGCGTATAGATTCCGGCCCGGCCCTTCGGGCCATCCGGGAATGACAGGGTTTGGGGGCCCTAACCCCCTGAATCTTAACGATTGTCGCTGCAACTTTTGCCTTGAGCGCGCCACATCGTTAGGTTACGGCCCTTCCCACGCCCGGTCTCGAGGGGTAGGGGGGCGTTTTCCGACCATTTCTGGAGCCGTGCGTGGCCGATATCTTTCATGAAGTCGACGAGGAAGTCCGGCGCGAGCAGCTCAAAAAGCTGTGGGATCGCTACAGCATTGTCCTCATCGCCGCCGCGGTCCTGATCGTCGCCGGCATTGCCGGCTGGCGCGGCTACGAATACTACGTGGGTAAGAAGGCCGCCGAGGCCGGTGCCCAGTTCGAAACGGCGCTGGCGCTGGTCGAGGAAGGCAAGCAGGCCGAGGCCGAGGCTGCCTTCGGCAAGATCGGCGCCGACGCGCCGCAGGGCTACCGTGTGCTGGCGCGTTTCCGTGCCGCCGCCGGAATGGCGACCACCAAGCAAGCCGACGCGGTGAAGGCTTATGACGCCCTCGCGGCCGACGGCACGCTCGGACCCATCTGGCAGGATCTCGCCGCCGTGCGTGCTGGCATGTTGCTCGTCGACACCGCGCCGCTCGCCGATCTGCAAAAGCGGCTCGATCCGCTCACCGAGCCGGGCCGGCCTTATCGCCACAGCGCGCGCGAACTGCTGGCGCTTTCGGCTTGGAAGAACAACGATGCCGCGGCCGCCAAGCGCTACATCGATATGATCGCCGGCGACGGCGAGACGCCGCCCGGCACGCGCTCGCGCGTCGACGTTCTGTCGGCGCTGATCGCCGGCAACGGCAAGAGTTGAGGCCTCCTATGCGTATTCGCCGCGTTGTGCTTCTGGTTTCGCTGCTGGCGATCGCGCCCGTGGTCACCGGCTGCTCGAATTTTGATCCCGACAGCCTCGACGTTTTCGGTCTCAACGAAAAGAAGAAGCTGCCCGGCGAACGCAAAGAGCTGTTCCCGGGCGGCGTGCCGGGCGTGACCCAGGGCATCCCGCAGGAATATCTCAAGGGCAATACGGCGGAGCAGACGGGGGCCGCGATCAATTCCGCGTCCGCAGCGGACGATCAGAAGGCGGCGGCAGCCGCGGCCGAAGCGGCCAAGCCTAAGCCGCGCGCCCGCGTTGCCGCGCGGCCACGCGTCAATGTCAGCGCGCCGTCGCGAACGGCGCCTGCCCAGCAGCAGCAGGCGTGGCCGGAGCCTCAGCA
>Ga0255338_1004461_pt1 | contig 14447 bp, 11 predicted proteins | sample MeOH1_35cm_T4_19_FD_203715 | JGI IMG/M metagenome (GOLD analysis project Ga0255338, IMG submission 203715) | Sandy soil microbial communities from University of British Columbia, Vancouver, Canada - MeOH1_35cm_T4_195 | ecosystem: Engineered > Artificial ecosystem > Sand microcosm > Unclassified ...
TCAAGGGCCGCACCGAGCAGATCCGCGCTCAGATCGAGACCACCACGTCCGATTATGACCGCGAAAAGCTGCAGGAGCGTCTGGCGAAGCTGGCTGGCGGCGTGGCCGTCATCAAGGTCGGCGGCGCGACCGAAGTCGAGGTGAAGGAGCGCAAGGACCGCGTCGACGACGCGCTGCACGCGACCCGCGCAGCCGTTGAAGAAGGCATCGTCCCCGGTGGCGGCACGGCTCTGCTGTACGCGACCAAGGCTCTCGACGGCCTGAAGGGCGCGAACGACGACCAGACCCGCGGCATCGACATCATCCGGAAGGCCATCGAAGCGCCGCTGCGCCAGATTGCCCAGAATGCGGGCGTCGACGGCGCCGTTGTCGCCGGCAACCTGCTGCGCGAGAATGACGAGACCAAGGGCTTCAATGCCGCGACCGACACCTATGAGAACCTCGTCGCCGCTGGTGTCATCGACCCGACCAAGGTCGTTCGCGCCGCGCTGCAGGACGCCGCTTCGGTGGCCGGCCTGCTGATCACGACCGAGGCGACCATCGCCGAACTGCCCGCCGACGACAAGGCGCCGATGGGCATGCCCGGCGGCGGCATGGGCGGCATGGGCGGCATGGACTTCTAAAATGGATCGCTGCGGGTGGGCCTTGGCTCACCCGTGGCGGACAGAAGTTCGAAGCTCAGGAAATGAAAGGGCTGGTGGAGCGATCCGCCGGCCTTTTTGTTTTTGCGCCGTTTTGGGAGGGACGCGAACATCGCTTTTGGCCAAAGGTGGACCTGCGCAACGGCCGCATCCCACCCATTCCAGCCCCTCGAAACCCCGGCCCCAAATATCCGCGCAATAAAATGCAATCGGGGGTCTGGCCGTTTCGCTGGTTAATGGTTACATGGGCCGCCACGAATCCCCCAGCGATCTCCCGCTTGGTCGCGCAGAAGAAAGTGGCTTTCACATGGATATCCGCCTTGGCCTCACCTTCGACGACGTGCTGTTGCAGCCCGCCGAATCCGATGTGCTGCCCAGCCAGGCGGACACCAGCACCCATGTAACGAAGGCGATCAAGCTCAACATCCCGGTCCTGTCGTCCGCCATGGATACGGTGACGGAAGCTGACATGGCGATCGTCATGGCGCAGTTGGGCGGGATCGGCGTGTTGCACCGCAATCTGTCGATTGAGGAACAGGCGGACGCGGTGCGCGCGGTCAAGCGCTTCGAAAGCGGCATGGTGGTGAACCCCATCACCATCACCCCCAATGCCACGCTGGCCGATGCGCAGATGCTGATGGCCCGCCACAAGATCAGTGGCATTCCAGTGGTTGAAGCTTCGGGCAAGCTGGTCGGCATCCTCACCAACCGCGACGTGCGCTTCGCGGAAAATCCGGCTCAGCCGGTCAGCGAGCTGATGACGCACGACAATCTTGCGACGGTGAAGACGGGCGTGGGCCAGGATGAGGCGATGCGCCTGTTGCACCAGCGGCGCATCGAAAAGTTGTTGGTGGTGGACGATCATTATCATTGCGTGGGCCTCATCACCGTCAAGGATATTGAGAAGGCCGTCACCTATCCGCAGGCGACCAAGGATGCTTCGGGCCGCCTGCGCGTGGCGGCGGCGTCGACCGTGGGCGACAAGGGGCTGGAGCGCAGCAAGGCGCTGATCGACGCGGAGTGCGACCTGATCGTCATCGACACCGCCCATGGCCATAGCAGGCAGGTGGCCGTCGCGGTGGAGGCGGTCAAGAAGCTCTCCAACCATGTGCAAGTCGTAGCCGGCAATGTCGCCACCGCGGAGGCGACCAAGGCTTTGATCGATGCAGGCGCGGATTGCGTGAAGGTCGGTATCGGACCGGGTTCGATCTGCACCACCCGCGTGGTCGCGGGCGTAGGCGTGCCGCAGCTTACCGCCGTCATGGATTCGGCGGAGGAGGCGGCCAGGCAGGGCGTTCCGGTGATCGCGGACGGCGGCCTGCGCACTTCGGGCGATGTGGCGAAGGCGCTGGCGGCGGGCGCTGGCTGCGTCATGGTCGGCTCGCTGCTGGCGGGCACGGCGGAGGCGCCGGGCGAAACCTTCCTTTATCAAGGGCGCGCCTATAAGAGCTATCGCGGCATGGGCAGCGTCGGCGCGATGGCGCGGGGGTCCGCGGACCGCTATTTCCAGGCGGACATCAAGGATCAGATGAAGCTGGTGCCCGAAGGCATTGAGGGCCAGGTGCCGTTCAAGGGGCCGGCAAAGGATGTCATCCATCAGCTCGTTGGCGGCGTGAAGGCAGCCATGGGCTATACCGGCAGCCGCACGATCAAGGATCTTCAGGAGCGGGCGCGCTTCGTTCAGATCACCAATGCAGGGTTGTCGGAAAGCCATGTGCATGATGTGACAATCACGCGGGAAGCGCCCAATTATCCGACGCGCTGAAGCCTCGACAAAGCCCCTCCGCTTCGGAAGAACGGCTGGTGGTGCGCCTCAACTGATGGGTGCCGCCTCGATCCCTTGCTCCAACCTTTCAAACGAGGCTCGTGACTCGTTCGGACCAAAAGGGGAGAGGCTTTTGTCGTCATGACTCCATCCGCCCGTGTTCAGGCCGCGATCGAACTGCTCGACGCCATCATCGCCTCAGCGCGGGATGGCGGTCCGGCGGCGGACACGCTGATCGCCCGCTATTTCAAGGAACGGCGCTATGCTGGATCGCGCGACCGGCGAGCGGTGCGCGACCATGTCTATGACGCGGTCCGGCGCGTGGCCGATCGGCCCGAGAGCGGGCGCGCCGCGATGGTCGGGCTCGTGCGCGAGCGGGCGGAACTGGCGGCGCTGTTCGACGGATCGGCGCATGGCCCTGCGCCGATCGCCGATGCGGAAGCGGGAGCGTCGGCCGGGATCGTGCCCGGCTGGATCGAGCCGCTGCTGGCGGCGCCGGTGGAGCGCGAGGCGTTGCTTGGCCGGGCGCCGGTCGATCTGCGGGTCAATCGGCTGAAGGCCGATCCGGACAGGGTGGCGCCGCTTTATCCCGAAGCGACCCGCCTATCGGGACTGCCCGATGCGCTGCGCCTGCCCGAAGGCGCGCCCGTCGAGCAGAGCGATCCCTGGAAATGGGGCCAGGTCGAGGTGCAGGATGCGGGCAGCCAGTTGATCTCCGCCGCTTGCGGCGTCGCGCCGGGCATGACCGTGATCGATCTTTGCGCCGGGGCGGGCGGCAAGACGCTGGCGCTGGCTGCGGCGATGGCGGGCAAGGGGACGCTGATCGCCGCCGATACCATCCGTTCGCGCCTGGTCCGGCTCGATCCGCGGGCCGAGCGGGCGGGGGCCACCTTCATCGAGACGCTGCTGCTCGACCAGGGGCATGAAGCCGGCGCGCTGGAAAGCCTGAAGGGCCGGGCGGATGTCGTGCTGGTCGATGCGCCCTGTTCGGGCACCGGCACCTGGCGGCGCAATCCGGAAGCGCGCTGGCGGCTGACCCCGGCGCGGCTCGACCGGCTGGTGGCAGAGCAAGCGCGAATCCTCGATTTCGCAGCGCCCTTGCTGGCGCCGGGCGGTGCGTTGGTCTATGCCACCTGCGCGCTGACGGACTGGGAGGGTCGGGATCAGGTGCGGGCATTTCTGGAACGGCATGACGGTTGGGCTGCCGAAAGGATCGAAGCGGCGATGGGTCGCGCCCATGGCGATGGGCTGCTGCTGACGCCGGGCCATGACGGCACCGACGGTTTCTATTTCGCGCGCCTGCGGCGGACCGTCTGAAAGAGTCGATGGACAAGCGCGCGCAAAATAGCGACACTTGTCAGCCGGAATCCGGGTCGGAATCAATGCCTGAGACATGGCTGGAGTTGTGCATGCGTTTTACCCCTGCTTCGATTGCGTTGGCTGTCCTGCTGACCACCGTTTCCAGTGCAGGCCTGTCGCAGCGGCCGGATTCGCAGATTTCGCCCTTGTCGGTCGAATGGCAGAAGGCGGGCGAGGCAGCGCGCAAGGCGGGCAATTATCAGGGCGCGACCGACGCGCTGGAAAGCGCGCTGGCTGTCGATCCGCGCAACCGATCCGCCTATGTCGATCTGGCGCAGGTCGCTCGGGCGCAGGGTTTGCAGGGCAAGGCGATCCGGCTGTATCGCGAGGCGCTGTTGCTGGAGCCCAATGATGTCGCCGCTCTGGTGGGACAGGGCGAGGCGATGGTCGAAAAGGGCGCGATCGCCAAGGCCAAGGAAAATCTCGCCCAGGCGCAGGGTTTGTGCAAGGTGAACTGCGCCGCCGTGGGCCAGTTGGCGGCGGCGATCGAAAAGGGGCCGCCCGCGACGGTGCTGAGCGCTAAGGACAAGGTGCCCGCACCCAAGGCGGCGGAAACCGAGACGCCTTGACCCCCGGTTTTTCGGGCTGATTTCAGCCATTTTACGCCGAAGTTCACAGTGTATGCGCGCGCGTACCTGCGCGCGCGTGCGCAGGTGGTACGATTTATCGGACGTTTCAAAGAGGGGGGCGGGATAGACTGGCCGGCGCGAAATAGGACAGGCTGAAGCGAGGTCTATTGGAGAAATAGGATGGTTTTTGAGGAGCCTGTGGCGATCCAGCCACGCATGCTCCTGAAATGGACCTTCATTTAAAGGGGCGTAGTCGGTTGGTTTTGTCGATTCAAAGGCAGCGGGATCCCGGCTCAAGGCCGGGATGACGGCGAGGAGAGCGTCTGGTTTCGACCATTTTTGGACATAGCGATCAGAATCGCGGTATTCTGCAACCGGACATTCCAACTTGCATCCATTGGTGGAGCAAGACATCACTACGCCTATGAATGATATAAACGATGATTTATGGTGCGACGAGCAGCGAATAATCGTTAGCGAATATCTCGCGCGGCAGAAATTGAAGCATGGGGAGGTCGGTGAACGGCCTGCTTGGTATTTTGCACCATATGTTGCGATTTGGGCCATCGAGAGCGTAATCAAGCCCGGCTGGGTCGGCTGGTGGGCAATCTCAGGTGATCTCCCTACTGACTACACATCTTGTGGCGCAGAGCGGCATCCCCGCGCAGGGATGCGAGCCATCGCTGAACGATGGAAAGACGCTGCGCCCCTTTTGGCAGAGGGCCAAGCGATTACGGATTGGAGCTTGGGCTCGCCAGAAGAGTGGATCGAATTGGCGCCGTTGCTCGCTTCTCGCGCAGACATGCTGCTGTCATTCATCGCAGACGACGCCCTTTGGACGGACTGACGACGACCAAACTAAGACATTAATTCAATCGGCCTTCTTGCCGCAAAACCGCCGCACCCACTGCCTGTAAAACACGAATACGAGCGCCGTGAACGGGATCGCGCCGAATATCGATAGCGGTGCGAGAATTTGCATGAAGAGGCTTGGTGGAGGGCATCCCGCTGGCTCTAGCGAACAAGCCGGTTCTACCGGAGCCGGGAATATACCAAGGACTAGCAGAAAATAGAGCATCCAGAATACGAGCGCCATCCCGGCAAAGGCGAAATATAAGTAATAGCGAAACACAATCTGCATACCGCAACCATCTGAGCCAATCTGTCTGGCGTCAATGTCTGCTATGCTGGGTAGCTACCCCGAAACCCTACTGTCCGCTCCACACCCAAGCCGGTCCTTGAAAACTAAACTCGCCCCATAACCCGCGCCACCGCCACGAATTCCTCCACGCTAACGGTTTCGGCCCGGCGTTGCGGGTCGATGCCTATCACTTCCAGCGCGTCCAGTGCGCCGGGCAGGCCTTTCAGGCTCTGGCGCAGCATTTTGCGGCGCTGGCCGAAGGCGGCGGCGGTCAGGCGTTCGAGATGCTTCAACTGCACGCCTTCGGGGGCGGGCTTGGGCGTGATGTGGACGACCGCCGACATGACCTTGGGCGGCGGCGTGAAGGCGCTGCGGTGGACTTTCATTGCGATGCGGGCGTCGCTGCGCCATTGGGCCAGCACCGCGAGGCGGCCATAATGGTCGCAGCCGGGCTTGGCGACGATGCGCTCGGCCACCTCCATCTGGAACATCAGGGTCAGGCTCGACCACCAGGGGAGCGGCGCCCATTCTGCCGAAAGCCAGCCGACCAGCAGGGCGGTGCCGACATTATAGGGCAGGTTGGCGATGATATGCGCGCCTTCGCCCGCTTCGGCGCGGGCATCGACCTGCATGGCGTCGCCGGAAATGACGCGGAGTTGGCCGGGGAACGCTTCGGACAGTTCGGCCAGCGCCGGGAGGCAGCGACGGTCGCGCTCGACGGCGATCAGATTCGCGCCCGCCCGCAGGATCGCGCGGGTAAGGCCGCCGGGACCGGGGCCGACTTCAAAGGCCGGCTGGTCCTTGAGCGCACCGGGGATGGCGGCGATGCGGTCCAGCAACTGTTCGTCCAGCAGGAAATTCTGGCCGAGCGCCTTGCTCGCCTGAAGCCCGTGGGTGGCGATGACATCACGTAGTGGCGGGAGCTTGGGCGGCGTGAGCCGGGAGCGGGTATCGGCGGTCATGGGTCTCAGCAGCCGGGGGTCAGCCGGGCGCGGGCGGCTTCGGCGGCCATCTTGATCGCGGCCATCATCGCGCCGGGATTGGCGCTGTCCTTGCCTGCTATGCCAAACGCGGTGCCATGGTCGGGCGAGGTGCGCACGATGGGAAGGCCCAAAGTGATGTTGACGCCTTCATCGAAGTTCAGCGTCTTGATCGGGATCAAAGCCTGGTCGTGATACATGCAGAGCGCGGCGTCATAGGTTTCGCGGGCGCGCGTGTGAAACAGGGTGTCGGCGGCGAGCGGGCCGGTAATGTCGTAGCCCTCGGCCTGAAGCGATTCGACGGCGGGGCGGATGATGTCGATTTCCTCCCGGCCCAGCGCGCCGCCTTCGCCCGCATGGGGGTTGAGACCCGCGACGACCAGACGCGGGCGGCCGATGCCGAAATTGCGCTGAAGCCCCTTGGCCGTGGTGATGGCGCGGGCGCGGATCAGGTCGATCGTCAGCACGGACGCCACATCGGCCAAGGGGATATGGATGGTGATCGGCACGACCTTCAGCGATGGCCCGGCGAGCATCATCACCGCATTGTGCGGCGCCACGCCGCAGCGTTCAGCGATGAACTCGGTCTGCCCCGGATGGGTGAAGCCGACGCCGTAAAGCTGCTCCTTGCCCACCGGCGCGGTGACGATTCCGGCTGCCGAACCGCTGCGGGCGAGGCCGACCGCGACTTCCAGCGCCTGAAACGCCGTGCGCGCGCCGTCCATGCTGGGCGTGCCGGGGATGATTTCGCCTGCATCGGCCACCTGCAGGCAGGGGAGGGCGCCGTCGAACGCCGTGATTGCTTCCTCCGGCGAGCTGACCGTCTGGACCGGGCCGGACCAGACCGCCCGCAGCGACGCGGCGTCACCGACCGCGAAGAAAGGCGGCAGGCCGCGTGCCTCCCGCATGACCCAGCTTTTGGCCACGATTTCCGGCCCGATGCCCGCCGGATCGCCAAGCGAAACGGCGAAGGGCGGCATGACCGCCGGATCAGTTATAGTCGATAACGGCATCGCGGCGGAGATCGCGCAGATAGATGCGCGCGCGTTTGTTGACCCGTTCCTCCTCAAGCTGCGCCATGATCTGTTCTGCGTTGGGCGCAGCGGCGGAAGAGGCTTCGTCGCGCCCGCAGACGACCAGCACGCGCACGCCATCCGTGATCGAGCCGAAGGGCGGCGTCGCCTCGCCCACCTGAAGGTTGAGCAGAATGTCCTGCAACTGCGGCGGCAGGTCGCGCAGCTTCACATTGTCGTTGTCGACCACGTCGGCGCCGATCTTGCCGCCCAGTTCATTGGCCTGGCCGCAGCCCTTGATCGTCCTGACCTGAGCCGCGAAGCCCGCGGCCCTGGCGCTTGCCTGCTCCTTGGTCGTGCCGGCGGGGAAGCTGACGGAAAGCTGCTTGAGACTGAGCAGAGCATCGCGCGGGTCAGCGGTCAGCACCTTGCGCTTGTCCATGACATAGATGATTGACGCGCCGCCCGGCACGCTGATCGGCCCTGCGATCTGGCCGACCTGCATTCCGGCCGCGGCCTGCGCCAGTTCGTCGGGCAACTGGGCGGGGCGGACCCAGCCCAGATCGCCGCCGACGGCCGCCGTCGAAGCCTCGGAGAATTGGCGGGCATAGGCTGCGAAGCTGCCGCCCTGCTTGATCTGTTCTATGATGTTGCGGGCGTTGGCCAGGATCTGCTGCTGATTTTCGGGCGTGGCCGACAGGTAGATCTCTCCGATGCGATATTCGTCGCTGCCCTTGGCCGCGTTCATGCGGTCGACCACCGACTTCACCTCATCCTCCGACACGTTGACGAAGGGCTGGATGTTGCGGCGGAGCAGGCGGCTCCAGGCCAGTTCGCCCTCGATCTGGCGCTTGATGCTGGCGGACGCGCTGCCCTGCTGGCGCAGATATTGGTCGAACTGGGCGGGCGACTGGCGGAAATTGGCCGCGACCCGCTCATAGCTTTGTTCGATCTCGGCCTTGTCCACCTTGATGTCGTTGGCGGCGGCTTCCTGGATCTGGAGCGTCTCGTCGATCAGGTTGCGCAGCACCTGAACCCGAAGGCGCTCCTTCTCCTCGTCCGACACCTTGCCGCCATTGGCGGTGATGATCAGGGCCAGACGCTGGTCGACATCCGTGCCGGTGATGATGCGGCCGTTGACGATGGCGGTGGCCTTGCGGACATTGGGGTCGCTCTTGCCGAAGACCGTCACGTCCTTGGGCAGGTTGAGCTGCTGGGTCGTGACATTATCATCGTCATTGACCGTCTGGGCTGCGACGCTGTGCACGCCCGTCGCCAGGAGGGCCGAGGACAGGAGCATGGTGCGAAGACCCGACCGGACATGGCGGCCAATGCGGGAAAACGGGAAAACGACAGGCTGCATCGTCGACAAAACTCTCCAATCGGTTCGGCACGAGATGCGCCGATCCGCCTTAACCGGTGCTGAGCGGAAAGCGGGAAGGCTGATCCTTATATGCCAATATTGCGAAAAGCCAGCCGAAGCTGGAAGCTGTTGCCCTTTCGTGCATCGCCCAGCACCTGATAGTCGCGCCGCCAGGTAAGGCCAAGCGTCAGGCAATCGTCCTCATAGGCGATGCCGAGGCGGTGGCGGACCGGCTCATAGCCGTCCGCAACGCTGAGCGGATCTTCCTTCGCATCGGTCAGGTCGATGACGGTCGAGCCGAAGACGGACCAGAAGCGCGCAAACTGGACGCGGCCGCCCAGACGCAGTTCCTCGCGGTCCTGCAAATCCTCCAGATTGAGGTTGGCATCGCGGTTGAGCCGCAAATAGCCAACCGTCGCATAGGTCTTGCGGCTGCCGATGGTGGCGTCGATCTCGTTGCGGCGGACGGAGAGGTTGTCCTTGTCCAGGCGGAAGCGGTGGGTGAAGCTGAGGAAATCCTTGTAGCGGACGGTGGTGCGGCCGACGATGTCGGACAGGCGATCCGACAGGCCGGTGCCGTCGGGCAGGATGCTTTCCCGGCTGTTGAGGCGATAGCTTTGCCCCACTATGCTCTCCAGCGAGAAGTTCGGGAGCGACAGGCTATATTCCAGGCCATAGGTGACGCGCGATGAATCCTCGAACCGGTCGTAGCCGGAGAAGCGGTTGAGCGCGAAGAGATTGCTGTCCTCCAGATCGATGGCGCGAGCGTCTTCATTGGGTACGGAGAGATTGGCGATCTTGGGCGCGGCGACCATCTGCACGCGGGGAGCGATGCGCTGCACGCCGCCGAACGCTTCGCCCATGAAGGGCCAGCGCACGTCGATCGCCGCTGCCGCGATGCCCCGCGTTTTCCAGCCCGGATCGCCGGCATAGCTCACCACGCTGGTCGCCAGATTGTTGCTGCTGTGATAGACGTCGCCGCGCAAATAGGTGGTGAAGGTCACTTCCTGGCCCATCGGGGTCAGCTTGCGCAGATTCCATTCGACGGCGGCGAAAGCGCGCTGCGTATCCTGGCCATGGGTGCGGGTGATGGCCAGGCTGTTGGCCTGCAACTGCACCACGCCGCCCAGCAGCGGGTCCTTCATGCGCAGGCGATAGTCGATGACGGGCAGCGCGATCGGCATCTGTCCCTGCGAATCGCCGGTGCGCAGCGTCTGCACCGCCCAGCCGGCGATGGAGAAATAGCTGTTTTGTCCGATCCGCTGGGCATTGAGCGTGGAGCGCAGCCGGTCGTCCCGGCTGATGTCGTAACGGCGCAGGAAGGTACGATCCGTCGCGGCCCGAATCGATCCGCCAACGCCCCATTCCGGCGTCAGTTGCAGCGCGCCGCTGGCGTCCAGATAACCGCGGAAATCCTTTTGCGAATCCGCCGGGGTCGTGGAGGCGGCGCCGCTGGTGGCGACGCGGCTGCCATAGGTGGCATAGCCGGTGATCTGATAGGCGCCCCGGTCCCACAAATGCCGGTAATTGGTCTCCAGCATCGGCAGCGTGTCGGTATAGACATGCGGCGTGATGGTGAGGTCGCGATTGGGCGCCAGCTTCAGATAATAGGGCAGCGCGACTTCAAAGCCGTTGGTGCGGTCGTAGCGCAGATTCGGCACCAGCAGGCCGCTGCCGCCATTGTCGCCCACCGGATGGGAAAAGCCGGGCATCGGAATCAGCGGCAGGCCGAACAGCTCTATGCTGGCGTTGGTATATTTGACCCGGGCCTTCACCGGATCGTAGACGACCTTGACCGCCTTGATCTGCCAGGTCGGCTCCTTGGGGCAGCCCTCATGATCCTCGACCACGCAGCCGGTATAGGCGGCCTTGCGCAGCGTATAGACGCCGTTCACCCGCTGGCCGGTGGCGGCGGCCAGGCGCCCGCCCGATTGCAGCACCAGCAGCATGTTCTGGACCATGCCGTCCTGCAGGCTGTCGGTGACGTCGAACCGATCGCCATAGGCGATATTGCCTTCGGGATCGGTGACCGAGACATTGCCGGTCGCTTCGACCTTCCCGGAGTTGCGGTTCCAGATGACCTTGTCCGCGCGCAGCCGGTTGCCCTCGCGCAGCAACTGCACATTGCCGCTGGCGGTCACGACCTCGCTGTTGCTGTCATATTCCAGGGCATCGGCGGCAAAGCCGATCTGATCGTCATTTTCCGGCACCGGGGCGTCGGGGGTGCTGATCGTGGTCTGCGGTTCCTGGAGCTGTTGGGCGGCGGCGTGGGGCGCCAGCGCGAAGCATGGAACGGCCACGCCCGCCGCCAGGATCTGTTTGAAATTGAAGAGGGATGGGGAATGATGCAAAGGGATGGGGCCTCTTTGAGGGGGCGCTTTGTTTCCCGCCTGTCGCATGCCCTATTGCACCGCTTTGTCCGCGCTGCAATCGTCTGGACCAAGAGTTTTACCGGAAAATCGGTCGAACGGCTTTGCCAGACCAGCCAAGCCGCACTATCTGACAGGCATAGAATGTTTGCAGGAAATAAAGGACCCTAGATGGAAATCGCGTTCAGCCCGATCCGTCCCGAAGCCGATACATTGGTCTTCGCCGTGCCGAAGGGCGGCTTCGACGCGCTGCCGCTGGGCGCGGCGCCGGTGCTGGCGGCTGGCGCTGCCGCGGCGCGCTTCGCCGGGGAAACGGGGTCGAGCTTCGAGAGCTTCGTGGAGGAAGGCGGCAAGGTGCTGCGCGTGGTGCTGGTCGGCACCGGCGCGGGCAGCGACGCGGATTATGAGCGCGCGGGCGGCGCGCTGACGGCGCGGCTGGCGACCAGCGGCGCGGCCCATGCGGCGGTCGAATTCTTCGGCGGCGCGAGCGGGGACAAGGCGGCGCAACTGGCTTTCGGCGCGCTGTTGCGCGGCTGGCGAATCGAAACCTATCGCACGCGGCAGCCGGAAAAGGCCAAGCCGACCTTGCAGAAAATCACGCTGGTATCGGCCGATGCCGGGGCGGCATGGGAGAAGCAGGCCGCGGTTGCCGCAGGCGTGGCCTTCACCCGCGAGCTGGTGTCGGAACCGGCGAACATCCTTTATCCCGAAAGCTTCGTCGAACGCTGCAAGCCTCTGGAAGAGCTGGGCGTCAAGATCACCGTGCTGGACAAGGCGGCGATGGCGGACCTTGGCATGGGCGCGTTGCTGGGCGTGGCGCAGGGTTCTGTGCGCGAGCCGCGCCTGCTGGCGATGGAGTGGGACGGCACCAATGGCGCAACCGAAAAGCCGCTGGTCTTCGTCGGCAAGGGCGTGACGTTCGACACGGGCGGCATTTCCCTAAAGCCCGGCGCGGGCATGGAAGACATGAAGTGGGACATGGGCGGCGCGGGCGCGGTCGCTGGCGCGATCAAGGCGTTGGCCGGGCGCAAGGCGAAGGTCCGCGTCATCGGCATTTGCGGCCTGGTCGAGAATATGCCCGACGGCAATGCGCAGCGGCCGGGCGACATCGTCACCTCCATGTCCGGGCAGACGATCGAGGTGCTGAACACCGATGCCGAGGGGCGTCTGGTGCTGTGCGACGTCATCACCTGGGCGCAGAAGACTTATGCGCCGGAGGTCATCATCGACCTCGCCACGCTGACCGGGGCGATGATCATTTCGCTCGGCAATGAATATGCGGGCATCTTCTCCAATGACGATGGGCTGGCGGACGATCTGATCGCGGCAGGGAAGGCGGCGGGCGACCAGTTGTGGCGCTTCCCGCTGGGCGACGCCTATAACAAGCTGATCGACAGCCCGATTGCCGACATGAAGAATATCGGGCCGCGCTATGGCGGGTCGATCACGGCGGCGCAGTTCATCAAGCGCTTCGTGGACGAGGGCGTCAAATGGGCGCATCTCGACATTGCCGGCATGGTCTGGGCCGACAAGCCCGGCGCGACCTGGGACAAGGGCGCGACCGGCTATGGCGTGCGGCTGCTCGACCGCTATGTCGCGGACAAGTTCGAAGGCTGATGCAGGTCGACTTCTACCAGCTCAGCCGCGATCCGGTGGAACAGGTGTTGCCCGCCATTGCGGGCCGCATCCTGGACATGGGCGCGCGGCTGCTGGTGGTGGCGCAGGATATGGAGCGGCTGGAGCGGATTTCCGCGGGCCTGTGGGCGGGGCCGCCGGAGAGCTTCCTGGCGCATGGCCGGGCGGGCGAGGGCGGCGAGTCGGCGCAGCCGGTGCTGTTGGCGCAGGATTGCCCGACCGCCGGTTTGGCCGCCAATGGGGCACGGCATGTCGCATTGGCGGACGGCCTCTGGCGTGAGGAAGCGCTGGATTTCGAGCGCGCCTTTTATTTCTTCGACGCGGAAACCATTGAAGGCGCGCGGTCGAGCTGGCGCGATCTCGCCAAGCGCGAGGGCGTGACTCCCCGCTTCTGGCGGCAGGAAGGCCGCAAATGGGTTCAGGGGCCGTAAATCAGCCCCTCTTGCGATAGGCATCGGCCCGGTCTAAAGGGCGCGCCATCTTATCCCAAATAATTCGGAGCTTTTGAGCCTCATGGCCGTTACCCGCACCTTTTCGATCATCAAGCCCGACGCGACCCGTCGCAACCTGACGGGCGCCGTGACCAGGAAGCTGGAAGAAGCGGGCCTGCGGGTCGTCGCTTCCAAGCGCATCCGCATGAGCCGCGAGCAGGCGGAAGGCTTCTACGCCGTGCACAAGGAGCGTCCCTTCTTTGCCGATCTGGTCGCGTTCATGATCTCCGGCCCGGTGGTCGTGCAGGTTCTGGAAGGCGAGGATGCCGTGAAGCGCAACCGCGACATCATGGGCGCCACCAACCCGGCCAATGCCGATGAAGGCACCATCCGCAAGGATTATGCCGAATCGATCGAAGCCAATTCGGTCCACGGTTCGGATAGCGAGGAAAATGCCGCGATCGAGATCGCCTATTTCTTCAAGCCGGAAGAAATCGTCGGCTGATCCGGCGCGATAGCTTGAAAAAAGGGCCGGGGGCGATAAGCCCGCCGGCCCTTTTTCGTGGCGGGAATGAGTGGAGAGCGGCCGACCAACGACAATTTATCCCAACTGCGGCGGCGCCTCGAAACGGTCGATCACCCATTCCTCCGCCTGCGCGCCGCCGATCCATTCCTGCATCCAGGGATGGTTGACGACTGCGCGCATATAAGCCTCCGCAAAACGGGCCACGGGGAGTTGATAGGTGATGAAGCGGGTCACGACCGGCGCGAACATCACGTCTACCGCGCCGAACTCCCCGAACAGGAAGTCGCCCTCGCCGCCATAGCGGGCGCGGGCTTGCGCCCAGAGCTGCATGATGCGGCCGATATCGTGCGCCACCGCTTCGGACGGCGGGGCGGGCGCGTAGATCTGGCGGATGTTCATGCTGTGCTCGCGGCGCAGCGCGGCGAAGCTTGAATGCATTTCCGCCGCCATCGACCTCGCCATGGCGCGAGCGGCGGTGTCGGCGGGCCAGAATTTGTCACCGCCCGATTTTTCATTGAGATATTCGACGATGGCCAGGCTGTCCCAGACGACCGTATCGTCGCCGTCCCAGAGAATCGGCACCTTGCCGGACGATGGCGCGAATTCGTCGCCCTCGCGCCGCTTCTCCCACGCTTCGTCATAGAGCGGCACGACC
>Ga0255338_1004462_pt1 | contig 14438 bp, 11 predicted proteins | sample MeOH1_35cm_T4_19_FD_203715 | JGI IMG/M metagenome (GOLD analysis project Ga0255338, IMG submission 203715) | Sandy soil microbial communities from University of British Columbia, Vancouver, Canada - MeOH1_35cm_T4_195 | ecosystem: Engineered > Artificial ecosystem > Sand microcosm > Unclassified ...
ATGTCGCGGCTGCCCTTTTCCTGCTGGACGGTCGCGAGGCCCTTCTTGAGCGACATCTTGGCGATCTTTTCCTGGAGCTTGACGACGGCGTACTGCAGCGCCTCGGGGCGCGGCGGGCAGCCGGCGATGTAGACGTCGACGGGGACGATGCGGTCCACGCCCTTGAGCACGGAGTAGGAGTCGTAGTACGGGCCGCCGCAGTTGGCGCAGGAGCCCATCGAGATCACGAAGCGGGGCTCGGGCATCTGGTGGTAGATCTCGAGGATCGGCTCGGCCATCTTCTTGCAGACGGTGCCGGCGACGATCATCACGTCGGCCTGGCGCGGGCTGGCGCGCGGGATGACGCCCATGCGGTCGAAGTCGAGGCGCGACGCGTAGGAGGCCATCATCTCGATGGCGCAGCAGGCGAGGCCGAAGGTCATCGGCCACATCGACTGGCGGCGGCCCAGGTCGATGAAGTAATCCGAGGTCGTCAGGAGGAGCTCCCCTCCCGGCAGGCCCTTGGTCAGTCCCGGCAGCTTCTCGAGGATCATGGCCATAGTTTTTATTCCCAGCTCAGCGCGCCCTTGCGCCACGCGAACGCGAGCCCGAGCAGCAGGATCGCGATGAAGATCCCCATCTCCACGAGGGCGAGGGTGCCGAGCTCGCGCGCGGTCACCGCCCACGGGTAGACGTAGAGGACCTCGACGTCGAACAGCACGAAGAGCAGGGCGAAGACGTGGAAGCGGATGTTGAGCTTGACCTCGGTCGAGCCGACGGCGGGGATGCCGCACTCATAGGTGCTCTCCTTGCGCGCGTACGGGACGCTCGGGCGCAGGATCTTGGCCAGGCCGAGCGTGACCGCGGCGAAGCCGACCGCGACGATCACGAAGGCGTAGACGACGGCATAGGCGCTCATCATTTCGCTTTCCTCTGTATAAGGACCTTGAAGACCTCTCCCATCCCTTCCGGATGGATGAGGGTCTTGAGCTTGGCGCGCTCGCGGTAGGCCGCGGAGTCGTCGCCGGCGGCGGCTTCGAGGAAGCCGAGCATCCCGCCTTCGATCAGGAACTTGGACAGGCTCTCGAAGGACTCGAGGCCGAGCTTCGCGGAATATCCCGCGCCGATCAGCGCCTCGAAATCGACGGAGGCGGTGAGGTCCTGCGCTCCGGGCTCGCGCGTCAGCTCCGTCTCCACCGCGTGGCGATGGAACGCGCGGGGCGGGTTCGCGGTGCCCGGGGCGAAGCGCTTGCCGTAGTCGATGGTGACGATGAAGCCTTCCTCGATCCGGGCGGCGGCGGCCGAGATCCAAGCCTTGGCCTCGAGGCTCACGGCATGCCGCTCCCCTTCCTGGAGGCGTCCGGCGAGCGCGGCGGCGTGGGGCTCGAGCTCGGGACGGGACAGCGGGCCGCACAACTCCCGGTCCTTCTCGTCGACGAAGACCTCCCGGATCTTCCCGTCTCGCGCCTCGAGGAGGTGCACCGGCAGGGCGTCGAGCAGCTCGTTGGAGTAGAGCACGCCGGAGAGTCTCGGGAGCTTCGAGATCTCGGTGCAGGCGGTCACCGGCACGCCGAACGCGGTGAGGCGGCGGACCGCGGTGGTCAGGTCCTTGCGCCCGCGCTCGACGAGGACGAAGGAGACGCGCGCCGCGAGGGCCGGATGCTTCTCGCGAAGACGGCGCGCGACCTGGCACGCCAAGGTCCCGTCGCCGCAGCCGGCCTCGGCTATATGAAGGAGGCCCTGCGGGGAGGTCTTCGCTACCCGCTCCAGAAGGAGCGCCAGCCTGTCGGCCAGCACGGCTCCAAAGGCGGAATGCAGTTCGGGAGCGGTGTAGAAATCCGCGGCCTTCTTGCGGATGGAGTAATAGCCCCGTTCAGGGTCGTATAGCGCGGACTCCATGAAGTCCCTGAACGAGCGCATCGCCAGATATCCTTAGGCGAGGTCTTCGACGCCGAGCGTCTTCTTCTTTCCTTCGGCCTGGACCTTCTGGATCGACGCCTTGACGGCGGCTTCGACCTTCGCGGACAGGGCGTCGATGTAATCCCCGCCGGTGCGGAGTCCGGCTTCCTTGACCAGCTTCTTCACCTTGCTGGCGACAACGAGGGCTTCGGCCATGTGTAGTTCTCCTTGGTCCGGCTGAGTTCACACGAAAGTCAACGCATTTAAACAGAAATGACATGCCCGAACATTGACCTAGGTCAATGTCCGGGCGTCTTGCGAGTCTTCCAAATCTTGGCGCCGGGAAGGATCGAACTTCCGACATGGCGCTTATGAAACGCCCGCTCTACCACTGAGCTACGGCGCCGGAAGGTCGACATTGTATCACAAGTCGCGGCGAATTGTGTAGCCGTGACTCCGGCCGGTGTCAGGCCTACCGGTATTTGCATTGTTCGATGGGAAGATTCCACGCGAACAATGCAAATACCGGTAGGCCTGACACCTAGTCATCAAATTGTGTAGTATGGCTCATGGCCAAGAAGATCACCGTCGCGAAAAAAATCACCATCGTCATCGCAGACGACCAGACTTTGTTCCGCGAGGGCATCAAGGACCTCCTCGAGAACGAGAAGAACATCTCCGTCATCGGCGAGGCCGCCGACGGCCGCGAGGCTCTGAGGCTCGTCAAGAAGCTGAAGCCGAACGTGATCCTCCTCGACATCAAGCTCCCCCACATGGACGGCATCGAGGCCACCCGCCAGATCCACAAGGACTGTCCGACCACCAACGTCCTGATCCTTTCTTCTTATGAGGACGAGGCTCACGTGATGGAGGCCATCCAGGCCGGCGCGAACGGCTATCTCTCGAAGATGCTCCCCGCCGCCGAGCTCGTCAACGCGCTGAAGACCTTCGCCAACCAGGGCGTGATGATCCCCCAGCCGGTGATGAGCAAGCTCATCGACGGCCTGCGCCAGATGGGCTCGGCCAACTCCGAGGCCAGCCTCGTCGCGCTGACCAAGACCGAGATCAAGGTCCTCTCCAACCTCGGCCAGGGCCAGTCCAACAAGGAGATCGCCGCCTCCCTCGCGTGCAGCGTCAAGACGATCAAGAACCACCTCAACAGCATGTTCCAGAAGCTGAGCGTGTCGAACCGGACCGAGGCCGTGGTCAAGGGCATCGACATGGGGCTGATCTCCGCAGAAAAAGCCGACTGACGCGTTCTTCCCCTCTGAAAGGAAGGCCCCGGGATCGCCCGATCCCGGGGCCTTCCTCTTAATATGTACGGCATTGACAGGGATGTGACCCGGGGCTATCCTGAGCGGAGATGGTTCTCCCGCGCAGGACGGTGATGCTCGGGGCGGTGCTGGCCGCGTCCCTCCTCGGGGCGGCGGCGGCGTCCGCTCAGACCGCGAAGATCGACGCGCGCATCCGCGCGCGCCGCGCCGCGTCCTCGGGCGGATACGCTCCGGCGGGCGCCGGCGGCGCCGCCGCGGGCACCCGCCGCTCGGTCCTCATCCGGGTCGCCCCCGGCACGCCGCTCGCGGCCCTGCGCGCGGCCTTCCCCGACGCCGAGTTCGGCTCGCAGGCCGGCGACGTCGTCACCGCGAGGGCCGACGACGCGTCGCTCGACGCGCTCGCCGCCGACGGGCGGGTCCGGAAGATCGACGCCGGCGTGCGCACCCGGCCGTTCATGGACGCCGTCCGGTCGAGCTCCACGGCGTCGGGGATCGCCCTGGGCACGATCTACGGCTCGGCGGCGACCGACCTCGCCGGCGCGACGGGGTCGGGCGTCATCGTCGGCATCGTCGACACGGGCATCGATTACGCTCACCGCGACTTCATGGTGGACAACTCCTACCCGGGGACGAGCACGTCGCGCATCCTGTACATCTGGGACCAGACGATCAGCTCCCACGCCGGCGGGCCCTTCCCCACCGGCTACAGCTACGGCGCGCAATACACCCAGGCGCAGCTCACGACCAAGATCCAGACCGGCGCGGGGACGATCAACACGGAGGACGCCGACGGGCACGGCACCCACGTCGCCTCGATCGCCGCGGGCGACGGCACCTCGACCAACGGCGCGATCCCGTCGGGGACGTTCAAGGGCGTCGCGCCGAGCGCGGACCTCATCGTCGTGCGCACCACGTTCGACACCGCCGACGTCGTGGACGGCGTGGCCTACATCATCGCTCAGGCCGCGGCCGCGGGCAAGCGCGCGGTCGTCAACCTGAGCCTCGGCACCCAGTCCGGGCCGCACGACGGGACCTCCGGCTTCGAATCCGCGCTCGGGACCCTCGCCGCGAACACCCCGGTCGTGGTGGCGATGGGCAACGACGGGGCGGCGAAGCCCCACGCGGGCGCGGACGTCGGCGCGGGCGGCGTGGCGGGCTTCGTGGTCGACGTCGACGTGAACAACTCCGGGCAGAACGCGGAGGTCGAGTTCTGGGTCCCGGGCGCCGATCACTACACGGCTGAGGTGTCGCTGGGCGGCGTGGGCGGCAGCCTCAGCGCGGGCTACAACTCGATCCAGTCGACCACCTTGGGCGGGCATCTCGTCCAGATCTACAACAGCACCGACGTGGGCCACCCCAACGGCGACGAGCTCATCTACGTCCGCGTCAACCGCTCCCCCTGGGTCAACGTCCCCTCGATCCAGGTGACGCTGACGCGCACGGTCAACGGCGGGAGCGGGCGGGTCGACGGCTGGGTGGACCCGGCGAGCCAGGCGGTCGGCTTCGCCTCCTACGTGGACAACACGCGGACCCTCGGCGAGCCGGCGTGCGCGCAGAACGTCATCGGCGTCGGCTCGTACGCGTCGAAGAAGTACTGGGACTCGATCGACGGGTTCACCTACAACTTCACGAGCCAGGCGAACCTCGGCTATCTGTCCCAATTCAGCTCCCAGGGCCCCACGCGCGACCTGCGCCAGCAGCCCGAGGTCGTCGCGCCCGGCGACGTGATCGCGGGCGCCCTTTCGGCGGCGACGACGGCCTATCCCGGGGACAACCTCGTCCTGACGGACGGCCGCCACCGCATACTTCGCGGGACGAGCATGGCCGCGCCCGTCGTGACGGGCATACTCGCAGCGCGCCTGCAGTACGGCCCGACGCGCACCGTCGCGGACCTGCGGAGCATACTCCGCGCCCAGGCTCGCTCGGACGGCGCGACCGGGATAACGCCGTCGTACTCGTGGGGGTACGGCAAGGCCGCTTCGAGCCCTCAGCCCGTCTCCCCCCCGACGGGCCTGACGGCGACGACGCTCGGACCGAGCTCGGTCACCTGGACTTGGAGCTCGGTCGTCGGCGCGGACTCCTACTCCCTGTATTACGCGACGAACCCGACGGTCCGCTTCGCTTCCGGAGCCCAATCCCCCTACGTCCACACCGGCCTGGCGGCGAACACGACGACGGGCGTGCTCATCAAGGGCAACGGCGGCGGCGTGGACGGCCCGGGCGCCTTCATCAGCACCTCGACCTTGGCCGCCGCCCCGGCGGCCCTGCCGACGGCGACGCCTCACGTCGACAGCGTGACGGTCTCCTGGACCCCGTGCCCGGCGGCCCCGGCGACGCTCTCCTGCTGGGGCTACTCGGTCACGGCGTCGACCGCCGCCAACGGGAGCGGGACCCAGTTCGCGGCCCTGACCTTGAACCGCGCGGACGCCTCGCTCGCGGTCACGGGCCTCGCGCCTCTGACCACCTACTACTTCCGCCAGGCGACGCTGAACTACTACGGCGCGGCGACCTCGACCGGGCAGGTCCAGGCGACGACGCTGACCGACCTCGTCGCCCCCATCAGCCCCCAGTTCAGCGGCGCCACCGTCTCCTCCATCCGCTTCGACTGGAACGGCGCCGGCAACGCCCCGGGGCTCACCTACGTCGCGCACGCCTCCACCTCCCCCTCGTTCGCGGGGGTCGTGCTGAGCAGCGCGACGAAGAACTTCTACGCGGTCTTCACGGGCATGTCGACGAACGCGAGCTACTACTTCCGCGTCGCCGCCACCGGAGGCCCCTACCTCGTCCCCGGCACCCCGACCGTGACTTTGGCGGCCGCCCCCGCGCTCTCGACGGCCCCCTATCTCGGCGTCTCCCAGACGGGCTTCACCGTGCAGTGGTCGTCGGCCGGCAACACGGCCGGCACCCAGTACCGCGCCGAGGCGTCCGCGGCCGCGGACTTCGGGGCGATCGCGGCCTCCTCGACCACGCGCAACGGCTACGCGGCGTTCACCGGGCTGACGCCGAACACCCTCTATTACGCGCGCGCGATCGCGATCTCCCACGCCGGGATCACCAGCGACTACACGACGTTCGGGTCGACCCCGACCTTCGTGCTCGACCCGACCTTGCCCGGCCAGCCCTTCTCGGGACAATCCTCGGACGGCTTCACCTTCAGCTTCAACTCGGGCGGCAACCCCGCGGGGACGGTGTACACCGTGCGGGTCGCGACCAGCGCGTCGTTCTCGCCGCTGACGGCCAGCGTCAACACCACGGGCGCCTCGGCCTCGTTCTCCGGCCTGAACTCCAACCGCCTCTATTACGCCGACGTCGCCGCGCTGAATCTCTCGGGCACCCCGACCGCCTACACCGGCGCCGTGTCGACGGCGACGACCGTCGTCGCCCCCGGCGCTCCCGCCTCCGCCGTATTCTCGCGCTCGACCGGGACGCTCTACACGAGCTGGACGACGGCGACGCTCGGGCCGGGGACGAACTTCACCGTGCAGGCCTCCGCCCTGGCGAACTTCTCCGTGGTCGCGGGCTCCTCGACGACGGCCAACGCGTTCGCCGCCGTCTCCGGCCTGAACCCGAACACCCTCTACTATCTGCGGGTGCGCGCGCTGAGCCTCAACGCGCCGACGCCGGACGGGCCGTGGACGACGATCGGCTCGGCCTCGACCTTGGCCAACGCGCCGGCCGCCGCGGCGACCCCCTTCCCGCTCGTCGGCGTCGCGAGCGTGACCGTGGCCTGGACCGCTCTGCCGCTGGCGCCCCAGGCCTCGGCCTGCCAGGGCTACCTGGCGGAGCTGTCCCCCGACCCTGCCTTCGGGACCATCCTGCGCTCGAGCTCGGTGGCGCCCGGCGCGGCGACGGCCAACTTCGCGGGGCTGACCTACGGCACGGTCTATTACACTCGCGTCGCCTCGCTCGATCAGGAAGGAAACCCCAACTACCTGGTCATCGGCTCGACCCGGACCACCGCGCCGGCGCTGTCCTCGGGCACCGTCGTGGGCGGGACCTTGGTCCTGGCCCTGCCCTCGGCTTTCCCCGTCGTCCCTTCGGTGACGGCGCAGATCGAGGCCGGGACCTTCCCGCCGGGCACCGTCGTCACGATGCTGTCGGGCGTGACTTTGGACCTGACGAGCCCGCGCAGCTCGGTGGCGAGCCTGACCGCGCTCGGAACCGCCGTCGGCGTCGACATCTCGGCCGGCGGCCTGCAGCCGCTGAAGCCCGTGCGGCTGTTCCTGACCTACGATCCCCTCCTGCTCCCTCCCGGCTCCGACCCGCGGCGCCTGCTGATCGCGCGCTACGACGACGCCTCCTCGCTCTGGGTGACGGTGCCGTCCGTCGTGGACACCTCCGGCCATCAGATCATGGCCACCCTAGACCATTTCTCCTCCTACTCCCCCTTCTTCGCCGCCGCCGGGACCTCGGTCGCCGACGGCGTGGTGTTCCCCCAGCCCTGGGAGATCGGCGCGTCGGGCGGCGCCTACGGCGCGCAGGTCCTGACCTTCGCCAACTACCCCGCCGGGACGACGGTCCGCCTGCTGTCCCTGACCGGCGAGCAGCTCTGGGAGGGCACCGCGGGCGCCAACGGGATATTGACCTGGGACGGCCGCAACAAGTCCGGCCGCAGCGTCGCCAGCGGCACCTATTACGCCGTCATCGAGGGCGGCGGCGCGCGCAAGGTCCGGCGCGTGGCGGTGATCCGGTGAGGCGCCTGCGGACCGCCGTCCTGCTCCTGGGCGCCCTCGCGGGGCCAGCCTCCGCCGCGTTCCAGACCGACGCCGGCGTCAACGGCGCGCAGTTCCTGAAGATCGGGGCCGGCGCCCGGGCGCTCGGCATGGGCGAGGCGATGACCGCGAGCGCCGAGGGGCCGGAGGCCATGTACTGGAACCCCGGCGGCCTGGCCGCCGCGCGCGGGCTGGAGCTGAGCTATTCGCGCGCCGAGCTCCCCGCTTCGGTCCACCACGACTACGCCGCGCTCGCCTTGCCGGCGAACTGGTCGGGCGGCGTGTTCGGGTTCGCCTTCACCCGCCTGAGCCAAGGCTCGATCGAGCAGATCGACAACGTGGGCCAGAGCCGCGGCTCGTTCGCCCCTCACTCCGAAGCGTTCTCGTTCGGCTACGCGCGCGCCTTCACCGAGGAGGACGCTCTCACGAAGGACCGGGGCTACTTCCGCGACTCGTGGAACCTTCCCGGCGCCGCGCGCCGCTTCGAGGACGAGGAGGAGCGCGAGCCGTGGACCGGGTCGTTCCGGGCCGGCGCCGCGATCAAGGTCGTCAGCGAGACGCTCGGCAGCCGGACGGCGGCGACGGCCACCGGCGACGGAGGCGTGGTCTACCGGCCCTCGACGCGTCCCGCCCTGGCCCTCGCCTGGGCCTTCCGCAACGCCGGGGGCAAGCTGCGCTTCATCGGCCAGTCGGAGCCGCTCCCGTTCGAGCTCTCCCTGGCCGCGGCCCACGACTGGGAGCCGGAGCGCGGGCACGTCGTGACGGCGATCGAGGCCGTGGCGCCGCTGCACGCGCGGCCGTACGCGAAGCTCGGCGCGGAATGGGACCGCGCGGTGTCCAAGGGCATGCGCGCCGTCGGGCGCGTCGGCTTCCACGGACGCTCCGTCCCCGACCTCGGCGTCCTGTCCGGGCTGACCGTCGGCGCGGGCGTCCGGGTCAACGGCTTCTCGTTCGACCTCGCGTTCCAGCCTCTGGGCCAGCTCGGCGAGGCGTTCCGCCTCAGCCTCGGCTGGAAGTTCGGGCGCAGGAGCTAGCGGAGCTTGGACTTGGTCTTGGAGCCGGCCTTGATGCGCGCGACGGACTCCGTCGCGTAGACGCGGATGCGGGGGTTGCCCGCGGATTTGGCGGCCTTCTCGAGGGCGGGCAGGGCGCGCTCGTCGTTCGTGCGGCCCAGGGCGGCGCAGGCGATGAGGCTGACGCGCTCGTCGGGCTCCGTGAGCAGGCCGACCAGCGCGGGCACGGCGTCGGGCGTCGCCGGCGCGTACTCGGCCAGCGCGCGGATGGCGGCGACGCGCGCGCCGAAGAGGTGCGCGGGCTTCAGGATAGCGAGGAGCTTCTTCGCGGCGCCCGGGTCGCGGGAGGCGGCGATGGCCCCGACGGCCGCGGCGGCGACGCCGTCGCGGTAGGTCCGCGTCTTGAGGTTGGCCTCGATGAGGACCCGGTAGCGCGGGTAGTCGAGGCGGCCGAGCGCGCGCGTGGCCTCGGCGCGCACGAGGAGGCTGCGGGCGGAGCGCGCCAGCGGCGCGAACAGGGCGGCGTCGGCGGGGCCTCCGCGGCGGCCGAGCTGGTCGACGATCGCGCGGCGGACCTTGGGGTTCGCGGGCCCCGAGGCCAGCAGGCGGCGCAGCGCCGGCGCCGTGCGCGGCCCGGCGACGGAGCCCAGGGCCTCGACGATCTCGGCGGCGGCGCCCCAGAACTTCTCCCGGCGCGCCGCGGCCTCGAGCTCGGCCAAGGCCTTCTCCCCGCCCCAGGCGGCGACGGCGTGGGCCGCCTGCGCTCGCGAGGTCGAGGTCTTGCCGGCGCGCAGCTGGCGCAGCCACATGGCATGGGGCTTGCTGAACTTTATAGAAGATAACAGTTCGAGTTCTGGATCAAACTCGACGTCGAGCGGCTCTCCGGGCAAGGTCCAGAGGAAGCGGTGCTCCTTCGCGTCGACCGTCTCGTTGAACTCCCTCGTCCATCCTCGTCCGGTCACGCGGACGCGCGCCTTGAACCTGTACGCGGGCGCGGCGTCGGAGACGTCCTGCGTCTGCGTGAGGTGGAGCTCTCCGCGCTTGCGCTTCCCGTCCCAGGACCAGCGCAGGCGCAGGGCGGGATGGCCGGCGCGGTACACCCATTGGTCGAAGAAGCCCTGGAGGTTGCGGCCGGTGGCCTCCTCGAAGGCGGCGACGAGGTCCTGCGTCTCGGCGATGCCGTCCTTGTGCTTGCGAAGCCAATGCCCGACGCCTTTCCAGAACAGCTTGTCGCCTAGCTCGAGGTGGAGCATGCGCAGGACCCAGCAGCCCTTCTCATAGAGGTGGCGGTCGAAGATCGTCCACGGGTCGGTGTAGGTGCGGCACACGATCGGGCGCCGGTAGCGGCCCGAGTCCTCGTCGAGGTAGACCCGGCGGTTGTTGAGGAGCTCGAAGAGGGCCTCGTCGTGTCCTTTCTCGGCTTCCAGGAACACGACCTCGGAGTAGGTCGCGAAGCCTTCGTTGAGCCAGGCATGGGGCCACTCGGCGCAGGTCACGAGGTCTCCGAACCACTGATGGGCGAGCTCGTGGGCGACCAAGGTATCGAGATCATGATCGACGAACGCCTGCGCGTCGATGAGGCAGGCGTCGGTCTGCGTGGTGGCGGTCGTGTGCTCCATGCCGCCCGGATACTCGGCCACGGCGACCTGGGCGTAGCGGGAGTACGGGTAGCGCACCCCGGTCTTCTCGGAGAAGATCCTCATCGCGGCGGCGGTCTTGCCGAAGCCGCGGCGGGCGTCCCCCTCGCGTCCCTTCTCGCAGTAGTAGACGACCGGGATCCCGTCCCAGTCCTCGACGACCTCGGCGAAGCGGGCGACGGCGAGCGTGATCAGGTAGATGGAGTGCGGCCGGTCCATCTTCCAGTGGTACGCATGCTTCGACCCGCTCTTGGCCTCGTCGATCAGGACGCCGTTGGAGACCGCGCGGAACCCGGCCGGGACGGTGGCCCGGACCTCCGAGGTCGCCTTCTCGCCGGGGGTGTCATGGCACGGGAACCAGCGCCGCGCGTCCTCGGGCTGGCTCTGACTCCACATCTGCTCGGGCGACTTGACGAAATGGAGGCCGGCTTCGGGGTTCGTGACCGAGTAATGCACTTCGACGTCATGAGCTTCTTCCTCGGCGAGGACCTTGGGGGCCGTGACGACGAGCCTCTTGTCGGCGTTCTTGAAGCGGACGGGCTTGCCGTCGAAGAGGACCTTGGTGATCTTCAGGTCGACAGCGTCAAAAGAAAGGGATCTCAATCCGGCGCGGCGCGCCTTGATGGTCGTACGGCAGAATCCCGTCAGACGCCGTTTCTTAAGGTCGACATCGAGGTCCAAATAGACGTGGACCGAATCAAAAGGCCGATCAGGCGTGTACACCGGCGGCACGCCCAGGAGGGCGGCCTGCACCCCCGGGCCGGAGCCCTCGGCCGCGATCCGTCTTCCGCAGCCGAGGAACTCCCGGTCCAGGTTCGGCATTTAGGCGGCCACGGCTTCCGGCTTCGACGCCGAGGCGGCTTCCTTGATCATCATCGCGGCGATCTCGTTGCGCTGGATCTGGTTGGTGCCTTCGTAGATCTGCGTGATCTTCGCGTCGCGCATGTACTTCTCCACCGGGAAGTCCCTCATATACCCGATGCCGCCGCACATCTGCACGCACTCGTTGGTCACGAACATCGCGGTGTCGGAGCACGAGAGCTTGCACATCGCCGACTCCTTCGTCCAGCGCTTGCCGTCGCCGGCCTGCAGGACGTCGTAGACGATCGCGTTGTCGTCGATCGCCTTCTTGTACACGGGCAGCATGTACTTGTCCATCGCGTTGGCGGTGGTGTAGAGCAGCGCGCGGCTCATCTCGATCTGCGTGGCGCAGTTGGCCATCATGTGCTGGATCGCCTGGAAGCTCGAGATCGGCTGGCCGAACTGGCGGCGCTGGCGGATGTACGCCAGCGTCTCGTCGAGCGCGCCCGTCGCGATGCCGAGCGCCTGCGCCGCCACGCCGGGGCGGGAGCAGTCGAAGGTGGTCTGCGCCGTGAAGAGGCCGTAGCCCTCCTTGTAGAGGCGGTTCTTGACGGGAACGCGGCAGTTCATGAAGTCGAGCTGATAGGTCGGGTTGGCCCGGATGCCCATCTTGTGCTCTTTCTTGCCGAAGCCGAAGCCGGGCGTTCCCTTCTCGACGACGAAGGCGGTGACGCCGCGGGCGCCGCGGGCGCGGTTCGTGGTCGCGAACACGACGTAGGTCTCGGCGACCTCTCCGTTGGAGACGAAGGTCTTCGAGCCGTTCAGGATGTAGTGGTCGCCGTCGAGCTTGGCCGTGCACTCGGTGGCCGTCGCGTCGGAGCCGGCGTTCGCCTCGGTGATCGAGAACGCCGCGAGCTTCTTGCCGCTGGCCAGGTCCGGGATGAAGCGGGCTCGCTGCTCGGGGTTGCCGAGGAGCAGGATGGGGAGCACGCCGAGGCCGGAGGCCGCGAAGGCGAGGGCGATGCCGCCGCACGCGCGGGAGAGCTGTTCAATAACGAGCACTTGTTCCTTCAGACCGCCGCCCATGCCGCCGTACGCCTCGGGCAGGTAGACGGAGTAGAGGTCGGCCGCCGCCATCTTCTTGACGACGTCCCAGGGGAACTTCTCCTGCTCATCAAGCGACTCGCGAACGGGCTTGATATCCCGGAGGGCGATCTGCCACGCCAGATCCTGGATCTCCTTCTGCTGCTCGGTCAGCTCGTAGATGTCGCTCATATGGTTAGTCGCCTTTTTCCATCCGGCTCAGCGCGTCGCTTGCCGCGGCCTGCTCCGCTTCCTTCTTGCTCTTGCCGGCGCCCCGGCCGAGCTCTCGCTCTCCGAGCCGGACCGAGATCTGGAAGACCTTGTCGTGGTCCGGGCCCGTCGACGAGGTCGTTTCGTAAGACGGCGGCGATTTGTGCCGCTTCTGGAGTATTTCCTGCAGCCTGCTCTTGTGGTCGGTCTCCAGCAGGCTCCCGTGCCTTTCGGCGTACCACTTGAGGATGAACTTCGATGCCGCTTCGTAGCCGCCGTCGATGTAGATCGCCCCGATCAGGGCCTCGACGGCGTTGGCCAGCAGGCTCTGCCTCGTCCTGCCGCCGGTGTTCTCCTCCCCGACGCCGAGGTGGAGATAAGCTCCGATGCCCAGCTCCTCGCCCCACAGGGCGAGGCTTGGCCTCGAGACGAGCAAAGACTTCTTCTTGGAGAGGTTCCCCTCGGGCTCGTCCGGATAGCCCTCGTAGACCGCGTGCGCGACGACCGAAGCCAGCACGCTGTCGCCCAGGAACTCCAAGCGCTCGTTGTAGACCCCGGACCCGCTCTCGCTGGCGTACGACTTGTGCGTCAGCGCCTTCTTGAGCAGCCCGGCGTCCTTGAACCGGTACCCGACGACCTCTTCAAGAGGTCGAGGCATCGGAGCTATCGCCCTTACTTCTTGGCGTGAGCCGAGATGTAGTCGATCGCCTGGCCGACGGTCTGGATCTTCTCGGCCTGCTCGTCGGGGATCTCGGTGTCGAACTCTTCCTCGAGCGCCATGACGAGCTCGACGGTGTCGAGCGAGTCCGCGCCGAGGTCGTTGACGAAATGGGCCGTCGGGGTCACTTCAGCGGCGTCCACGCCGAGCTGCTCGACGATGATCTGCTTCACGCGGTCCGCGATGTTGGCATCAGCCATGATGTCTGTCTCCTTGTTACATGTATCCACCACCGTTCACGTTCAGCACGTGGCCGGTGATGTACGACGCTTCGTCCGACGACAAAAACAGGACCGCGCGAGCGACGTCCGCCGGCTCGCCCATGCGTCCGAGAAGGATCTTCTCGATGAGCTTCGCCTTCATCTCCTCGGGGATGACCTCGGTCATCCGCGTCTTGATGAAGCCCGGCGCGACCGCGTTCGCCGTGATGCTTCGGGAGGCGAACTCCCGTGCGACCGACTTCGTCATCGAGATCAGGCCGCCCTTCGAGGCCGAGTAGTTGGCCTGTCCGGCGTTGCCTTCCTGCCCGATCACGGACGCGATGTTGACGATGCGTCCGTAGTGGGCCTTCATCATCGGCCGTATGCAGGCCTTGATGAAGTTGAAGGCGCCCTTCAAGTTCACGTTCATCACGACGTCCCAATCCGCCTCGGACATCCGCATCAGCAGGTTGTCCTTCGTGATTCCCGCGTTGTTGACCAATATATCAATTTTCCCGAATTTTTCAACCGCGGCCTTCACGACGGCCTCGCACTGGTCGAGCTTGGTCACGTCGCAGGCCACGCCGAGGGTCTTGGAGGCGTCCCCTCCGGCGAGCGCGGCGGCGGACTTGGCGGTGAGCTCGGCGTTGACGTCGACGACGACGACCTTGGCGCCTTCCGCGAGGAACAGCTCGGCGGTGGTGTAGCCGATGCCCTGGGCGGAGCCGGTGATGATCGCGACCTTGTCCTTCAGGCGGATCCCCGTCGTCGGGACGGGGCGCGGCGCGGTTTCGGTGGTCATATTCATAGAAGCACTTTCTCCTCGGGCGTGCCCGTCCGGGCCACGACCTCCTTCAAAGCTTTCGGCACGCCGGCCTCGGCGATCTTGGCGGCGACGCGGATGGCGTTGGC
>Ga0255338_1004463_pt1 | contig 14436 bp, 15 predicted proteins | sample MeOH1_35cm_T4_19_FD_203715 | JGI IMG/M metagenome (GOLD analysis project Ga0255338, IMG submission 203715) | Sandy soil microbial communities from University of British Columbia, Vancouver, Canada - MeOH1_35cm_T4_195 | ecosystem: Engineered > Artificial ecosystem > Sand microcosm > Unclassified ...
CGTCCGGCTTCAGCACGCTGAAGATCACGACGACGAGGACCCAGGCGCCGACGAGGGCGAAGGGCTCCAGGCGGTGCCAGGGGATCCGGGCGGGCTTGGCCGCGGCCGTTCCCGTCAGGGCTGCGTCGGTCATCAGGACGCCTCTCTCATCGGACGGCCCGTCGGACGACGGGACAGGCTGGTCAGCACCAGGGCGGACAGGCGCTCGTAGGTGAGCTCCGCCCCGGAGAGCTCCGCGATGGCGCGCCCTCCAGCCAGGACGACGACCCGGTCGCACAGCTGGCAGAGCTGGTCGTAGTCGCTGCTCGCGACGAGCACGGACAGGCCCTGGTCGGCCGCCGCGACGATCGAGCGGAAGATCCTGTCCTTCGCCCCCACGTCGATGCCCTGGGTCGGCTCGTGGAGCAGCAGCAGGGAGGGCGAGTCCTGCAGCCATTTGCCGAGGACCGCCTTCTGGGCGTTGCCGCCGCTCAGGTTGGCCATGGGGACGTCCGCGCGGGCCGGCCGCACGTCGTACTCGGCGATGAGGCTGTCCGCGCGGGCGCGCACCGCCCGGGCGGAGACCCCCGGTCCGCGGCGCAGCTGCGTCAGCACCGGGAGGGTGACGTTCTCGGCCACCGAGAGCGTGAGCGCGGCGCCCTCCGTACGACGGTCCGCGGGGACGTAGGCCATCCCGCGGCGCAGCGAGGCGCGCGGGCCCGAGCGGGTCAGCTCCCACGAGTCGCCGGCCAGGCTCACCGACCCCGTCGCGGGCAGCGCGCCGTACAGCGCGGCCGGAAACTCCTCGTAGCCCGAGCCCGCCAGCCCGGTGACCCCCACGACCTCCCCCTCGGCGATCGTGAGGTCGACACCGCCCAGGAGCCGCGTGCGCAGCCCCTGCACCGCGAGGGCCGGCGCGCGGTCGTCCCGCGGCGCCCGCGCCCGTGACCCGGCCTCCACGCGGCGGCCGACGATGAGCTCGGCGAGCGCCGCCGGCGTCAGGCCGGCGGTCGGCCGCGTGCCCTCGCCGCGACCGGCCCGCAGCACCGTGACGGTGTCGGCGTGGTCGAGGACCTCAGCGAGGTCGTGGGAGACGAGGAGCACCCCCATCCGCGCGTCGGCGACGAGCTCGTGGACGACGCGGAAGAGGAGCTCGACGCCCTCACCGGGCAGGAAGACCGTCGGCTCGTCGAGCACGAGCAGGCTGCGTCGGTCGCCGAGCTCGCTGACCGCCCGGAGCACGGCCACCAGGGTGCGCTCGGTCTGGTCGAGCGAGCCGAGCCTGGCGCGCGGGTCGATGTCGAGCCCGAAGGACTGCAGCAGCTCTCCGGCCAGCCGGTGCTCGCGGGCCCAGCCGATGAGGCCCCGCGGGGCGGCGACGGTCTGGGAGACCCGCAGGTTCTCCGTGACCGTCAGCTCGGGCAGGAGGCCGAGGTCCTGGTGGACGAAGCTGAGCCCGAGGTCGCGGAATCGGCCCGGCTGGAGCGGCAGGTCCACCTCCCCGCCCTGGACCCACAGCCGGGCGCCGCGGTCCGGTACGTAGGCGCCGGAGAGGACCTTGATGAGCGTGGACTTGCCGGACCCGTTCTCACCGAGCAGCGCGTGGACCTCGCCCGGCATCACCGTCAGATCGACGTCACGCAGGGCCCTGACCTCGCCGAAGGTCTTGCTCAGACCCCGCAGCTCGAGGACGGCACCGGTGCGACCGGGGATGGCCTGGGTCATGACGGGTCGCCCCACAGGGCGTCGTAGCCGGCGACGTAGGCGTCGCCGTAGCCCTTGTCGGCCACCGGCGGGTGGCCCGTCTCGTCGACGGTGTCGCGCGTGATGACCTTGAGCGGCGTGTGCTCGTCGCCGTCGGCGACGACCTGCGCGCCGGTGAGCACCCGGCCGACCTGGTCCATCGTGGCGCTGGCCAGCCAGGAGAGCGACTCGCCGACGTCCATGGTCACGACCTGGCCGTCCTGCATGAGCTTGAGCACGGCGGGCGTGCCGTTGAAGCTGGCCGTGAAGACGGTCCCCGCCTTGCCGGCCGCCTTCACGCCCGACTCGACGTAGATCATCATCGAGTCGTAGACGGGCAGGACGTAGTCGAGCGACGGGTCGGCCTGGATCTCCGACTGCACGGTCGTGGCGATCTTGGTCGCCCAGTCCGCCACCGGGACGTTGACGACCTTGACCTTGCACGCCGGGCAGTGCTGGGCGAGCTCGTCCTTCTGCGCGGCGACGATCCCCTCCGACGGCGGGACCTCGGAGGAGTTGAGCAGGAGGATGTGGCCCTTGCCCTTCGTCTCCTTGATCGCCCAGTCGGCGCTGAGGCGGCCCGACTCGTTGAACGGCGCCGAGACCTGCGCGGCGATGAGGCCGGCGACCTTGTCGGGGATGCCCGCGCCGTTCTGGTAGGTGTGCGAGACGACGACCGGGATGCCCGCCGCCTTGGCGCGCTCGAGCGCCGGGATGATCAGCTCCGGGTTGTTGCCCTGCGAGAGGAGGATGACGTCGGCGCCCTGGCTGATCGCCTGGTCGATGCCCGTGGTCCACTCGTTGGGGGTGCCCTGGTTGGTGTACTCGGTCCAGGTGGCGCCGTACTTCTCGGCGATCTCCTGGCCCAGCTTGTCGACGGCGACGATGTAGGGGACCGCCGAGGTGTTCGGGATGTTGAAGATGTGCTTGCCCTTGATGTCGCGCATCGGGAACGACGGGCCGTCGAAGGTGAACTCCGGGTTCTTGCTCGCCGCCTGGATCTGGGCGGAGGCGTGCTCGACGCCGGCCGAGGCGGTGCCAGCGTCGGACGCGGAGGTGGAGTCGCCGCCGCCGCAGGCGGTGAGCGACAGGGTGACGGAGACGGCCGCCGTGGCGAGGGCCAGGTGACGCCGGGGGGTGCGGGACATCGGTCCTTCTCTCTGCAGGGGTTGATGGATCACGGGGCAGCGAGTGCGGAGCACACCGCCGACACCAGAGGCGCCGAGACCGCCGTCCAGTCGGCAAGCGCGTCGTCGAGCGAGTCCGTCTGGGAGTCGAGGAGGGCGAGCGCGGAGGTCGGCATCACGGCGCCCAGTTCGGCGAGCACCGGCTTGAGCTGCGTCTCGACCGCCAGCGCGTGCTGCGGAGCAGCCGCGACCATGAGCGGGATGACGACGGTTCCGGAGAGCTGACCAGCGCCGAACCAGTCGAGGAAGGACTTGAGCAGGCCGGTGAAGCTCGCCTTGTACGTCGGGCTGGCAATGACCGCCACGTCGCTGTCGAGCACCGCCGCGACCGCCGCCTTCACGCGCTCGTCCGACCAGTCGAACAGGCCCGGGCCGAGCGCGCTCAGCTCGATGAGCGTCACCCCGGCGTCGGGACCGCCGACCGCCCGAGCGACGTGCTGGGCCATCCGAGCCGTTCGCGAGCCTGCCTTGGGGTTGCCCACCACCACCGCGACTGTGAGTGCCACGAGTCCTCCGCCTGTTCCCGGCGCCCGCCGGTCGAGTTCCGTACCGCCGACCTCCGGCGGTGTGCGATAGCCTCCAAGGCGTGTGTTACGTCGGATCGCGCCGCGGCGTTACGCACGTCTTGCGCCAGCCCTGACCAGTGCCGTTCGTGGGTCGCGACGCGGGGATTCGGTTGGATGTGACCTGAACCCGCCACCCGGTCCGTCGAATCCGCCAGGGAGGGAAACAGGTGAAGAGCCGCCCCGACACCGCGTTCGCACGTCGGGCCGACGAGGCCCGACTGGTGGCGGACCTGATCCGCTCCGACATCCTCGACGGCCACCTGCAGGGCAAGCTGCCGCCCGAGTTCGAGCTGGTCCGCCGCTACGAGGGCAGCCGAAACGCCGTGCGGGACGCGCTCGTGCAGCTCAGCGAGCAGGGGCTGCTCGGGCGGATGCCCCGCACCGGCACGACCGTCGTGGCCGACGGGGTCGTCTTCGCGTTCGAGCGGTCGCGCGACCCGATCCGCATCCTGGAGCCCGGCGTCTCCCTCAACAGCGAGATCGAGGACTACCGGGTCATCAGCTATCTGCGACGGCCGGCGCCCGAGACCGTCGCACGCAAGCTGGACATCGACCGGGGCGACGAGGTCGTCTACCTCGAGGTCGCCATATCCGTGCGCGACGTGCCGCTACGGCTGCGGGAGAGCTGGGTGCCGGTCGCGCGCGTTCCCGCTCTCTTCGACGGTCGCCGGGTCTCCGGCGCGCTCACCGAGCTCATCGAGACCGAGCTGGGGGTGCAGCTGTCGGCGAGCCGCATGCTCATGGAGTCGCTCAACGCGGACGAGCGGACCGCGGAGCTGCTCGGCGTACGCTCCGGCGCCGCCATCTTCGTCCTCGAGCGGATCATGGTGCTCCCCGACGGCACCCCCATCGAGTACGGCTTCTCCCGCCACCGCGGGGATCGCACCATCTTCGACACCACGGTGATGTCCTAGGCGGCCAGCCGGCGGCGGGCCGGCGTACTCGTCGTGCATGTCGAGCAGCACCGCTCCGACCAGCCTGATGACGATGGCGTTGTTCGGGAAGATCCCGACGACGCGGCAGCGTCGCTTGATCTCCTTGGTGATTCGCTCGATCGGGTTGGTCGACCAGATCTTGCGCCAGTGGGCCGTTCAGGCCACGTTGCTTCAGCGAGGTCATGAAGTCCTTCCAGAACACCTCGTGTCGCCCCGTCGAGTCCGAGGGATCTCCCGGTCACCGGTCGTGGTGACACGGTCACACCAGCAGAGAAGGGCCGGAGGGCATCGCCGCGGCCACCGCCACCAGCAACCGGGACCCCGCTGACAATCCTGTGCACGGTAGGTGCACAGTGGAGGCCGCACAGGCCTCAGACCTGCGCAAACAGGCTCCCTCAGTAGTACCAGGGGAAGCGCGGCACGCTCAGCGACTGTTGGTGGTCATCGACGGCACTATGCGGCTGACCTGCGCAAACGTGATGGTCGACGTTGGTGGTCGACGGGCTCCGACGACTCTCCTGCCACGTTTTTGCCACGCACGGTCACCTCGTCAGCCCTCCTCTGATCCTTCCTCGGTGCCCGGTACGTTGTCGCACGTAGGCCCGGAGTCAGCTCTCGACCTCCGTCGCTCGCAGGAGCGGCAGTTGGCTCACCAGTTCGGAGAAGTTGGTGCTGGCCGTCGGATCCAGGGAGTACCTGTAGGCGCCATTCCCTCTCTTGTCCCTGGAGTTGGCGATGGTGGAGACTCGATCCGCACGGCGCTACCGCGAACATCTACCTACTCGGGAGGACCAGGGTGCGAGCCCGAATCCCTCAGACGGCATCACGGGTCGCGGCAATCGTCGCGATGGCGACAGCGCTGGGCAGCGCGACACTGGTGGCTCCGGTGACCGCGGCTCCGGTGACCGCGGAGCCTGATCTGCCTCAACTTGCTGCAGAGGACCTCCTCGTGACCCCGTCCGAGGACTCCTCCGACACGTTCACCGTGTCGGCGCCGTCCGGGCAGTACATCGACGGAGCGGGTGTGCAGCGAGCGTTCGCGGCCACAGCGACATGGACCTGCAAACTCCAGACCCACAACCCGCACTACTCGGTGGGCGCCGCGGGAGTCGTCGCGAAGGCCACGGTGTCGTGCACGGGCCCCTCGGCGACGATCCCCATTCGGGTCTACATGTTGCTCGGGCGAACGACCCAGAACTCCATCAGCAGCCTGAAGATCGTCAAGGAGTCCAACTACATCCAGATGGTCACGGTGAACGGAACAGCGCGCACCTGGTACGTCCCGCAGACAGGGACCGGCGCGAAGCGCGGCGCGTACTTCAGGGCCAGTTCGTCGGCTGAAGGGGCTCCTCCGCTGATTCCCTTCGACATTGGTGTCCACGCCTCCGCCTTCCTCTGGGTGTCGTGATCGACATGACCGACGACCACGACGTCTCGCACGAGTCCCTCGAGGTCGAACTCATCGACGAGCGCAATGCCGTGGCGGTGATCGAGCACCCCAGGTTCAGGGTCACGTTCGTCGACGGCACAACCCACGAGACCTTCTCGATGGACGGCCCCTTGGCGACGGTTCAAGCCTGGGTGGCCTCGAACGCGGCCGGACGACAGCATGCGATCCACGTCGAAGTTCCGCTGGACAGCGAGCCAGGCTCGGTGCTCCTCGCCCGGGTCGACGGCGACTACTGGGACGCCTGACCGCGCATCAGGACGAACGTGGGGGAGAGGCTCACCCTTGGGCACCTGACACCCGGGCACCTCGCCGCTGGGCAGCGTGCTGCGTGGCGCGAGAAGGTCACCAGCACGCCCGCCGAGCGCGGCGGGTTCCCGGACGACCCCACCGCGCATGAGGGTCCACCATGCCTCTGACCTGCGCAAAAGCGCAGGATCAGTAGTACCAGGGGAACGGCGACCAGTCCGGGTCGCGCTTCTCCAGGAACTGGTCGCGGCCCTCCTGGGCCTCGTCGGTCATGTAGGCGAGCCGGGTGGTCTCGCCGGCGAACAACTGCTGGCCGACCAGGCCGTCGTCGATCAGGTTGAAGGAGTACTTCAGCATCCGCTGGGCGGTCGGGCTCTTGCCGTTGATCAGCCGGCCCCACTCCAGGCCGGTCTTCTCCAGCTCGGCGTGCGGCACTGCCTTGTTGACCGCACCCATCCGGACGCCGTCCTCGGCGGAGTACTCCTGGCCGAGGAAGAAGATCTCGCGGGCGAACTTCTGGCCGACCTGGCGGGCGAGGTACGCCGAGCCGAAGCCGCCGTCGAACGAGCCGACGTCGGCGTCGGTCTGCTTGAAGTGGGCGTGCTCGCGGCTGGCCAGGGTCAGGTCGCAGACGACGTGCAGGGAGTGCCCGCCACCGGCGGCCCAGCCGTTGACCAGGCAGATGACCACCTTCGGCATGAACCGGATCAGCCGCTGGCACTCGAGGATGTGCAGCCGACCGAGCCGGGCCTGGTCGATCGGGTTGGGCGGCGCGCCGGCGTCGTCGTGCCCGGGCGTCTCGTACTGGTAGCCGGCCCTGCCACGGATCCGCTGGTCCCCGCCGGTGCAGAACGCCCACTTGCCGTTCTTCTCCGACGGCCCGTTGCCGGTCAGCAGGACGCAGCCCACGTCGGCCGAGGTGCGGGCGTGCTCGAGCACGCGCAGCAGCTCGTCGACCGTGTGCGGGCGGAAGGCGTTGAGGACGTCGGGCCGGTCGAAGGCGATCCGCACGGTCCCGTGCGCCTTGGCGCGGTGGTAGGTGAGGTCGGTGAGGTCCTCGAAGCCGGGGACGACGTCCCAGTCGGCCGGGTCGAAGATCTCGCTGACGCCCTCGATCGCACTCATGGCCCGGAATCTATCGGTGCCCCCGCATTGCTGTTGACCTTGACCCTGAGGGCAAGGTCTACCGTCGGGGACCGAGGAGGACGGATGCACATCAAGGACCTGGCCGAACGGGCCGGCGTCAGTGTCAAGGCGGTGCGCTACTACGAGTCGCGTGGGCTGATCAGCCCGCAGCGCGCGGCCAACGGGTACCGCACCTACGACGACGCCGACGTGCGCGTCGTCCGGGAGGTCCGGGCGCTGCTGTCGCTCGGACTGACCGCCGAGCAGACCCATCCGTTCGTCGAGTGCCTGCGGGCCGGCAACGACCGGGCCGACGTCTGCCCGGCCTCGCTGTCGGCGTACCGGGAGCGGATCGCCGACATCGACGCCAGGATGGCCGAGCTCGCCGGCCTGCGCGACCAGCTCGCCGCCCTTCTCGACCAGGCCGAGCACTACCGCGGCACTGTCCCCACCCTCCAGGAGCACCGATGACCCACGTCCGCGAGATCACCGACGACCAGTTCGAGGCCGAGGTGCTCGGCGCCGACCAGCCCGTGCTGGTCGAGTGGTGGGCGCCGTGGTGCGGCCCGTGCCACCAGGTCGCGCCCGTCGTCGAGCAGCTGGCGACCGAGCGCGCCGGGCAGCTGCGGGTGGTGAAGATCAACCAGGACGACCACCCGCTGGCCTCGGCGCGCTACCGCGTTCTCGGGCTGCCGACGCTGATCCTGTTCGACGGCGGTGAACCGATCGCGCAGATCACCGGCGCCCGGCCGAAGTCCGCGATCGCCCGCGAGCTGGACCGGGTGCTGCCGGCCCCCGCGTGAAGCCCGGCCCGACCGCGGGAATGAACTGACCCGTCGGCGGTATTGCACCGGTATGACACTTCAGGGTGAGTACGTCCCCAGCAAGGCCGACTGGGTCCGCGAGCAGGTCGAGAAGTTCGAGGCGACCGACGGCGCCGAGGCCAACACGCTGCGCGACACCGGCTACCCGATCGTGGTGATCACCTCGGTCGGCGCGAAGTCCGGCGCGCTGCGCAAGAACCCGGTGATGCGGGTCGAGCGGGACGGCAGGTACGTCGCGATCGCGTCCAAGGGCGGCGCCCCCGACCAGCCGGAGTGGTACTACAACTTCCTGGCGCACCCGGAGGTCGACCTCCAGGACGGTGCGGAGAAGAAGACCTACCGCGCCCGTCTGCTCGAGGGCGAGGAGCGGGCCGGGTGGTGGCAGTACGCCGTCGACACGTGGCCGACCTACGCGTCGTACCAGGAGAAGACCGACCGGCTGATCCCGGTGTTCCTCCTCGAGCCCCTCGGCTGACCCGGGCGCTCAGGCCCCGGGATCAGGCCCCGGAATCAGGCATTGCGGCGCAGCGACGCCGCCATCGCGATGAGGTGTGCGAGCCGGGCGATCTCGGAGTCGAGGAACTCCGGGCCGCCACGCCGGCCGACGACGACGAGCTCGTCGGCATTGAGCGGTGAGCCCGCGACCACCAGGTCCGACCACGCCTCGGGGACGTCGATGCGCTGACCCTTCTCGAGGTTGTCGGGCCAGAGGATCTTCTCCGGGATCTCGGTCGGGGCGGCCGGGGTGCCGTGCACGACCGAGGCCGTCTCGCCGTCGCGGCGCAGGTGGACGCCCCAGTCCACGCGGAAGACCATCGGGACCGCGTCGACGAGTCGCTCGATCGCCTTCGCGGGGTCCTCGGTCATCGACTCGACGGCCTCGAGGTCGAGGAAGAGGTTGCCGCCGGCGGCGTACCGGGAGATCCAGAGCACCTTCACGCCCTCGAGCGAGTTGCACGCCGAGACGATGCTGTCCGGCATCACCTCGGCGTCGGGCGCGATGAACACGTCGTCGATGGCCGTGCCGGCCGCCCCGTCGCGTCCGACGATCTCGATCGCGTCGATGTTGGCGCCCGACCGACCGATCGCGCTCGCCAGTCGGCCCAGCGAACCGGGGACGTCGGGCAGCTCGACGCGCAGCAGGTAGGACATGGGTTCGACCCTAACCGGACAGCGTTTCCACCGGATTTCGCCGTCCGGTGGGTGTCAGCCCGGAAGCGGTCAGTCGCGGACCAGGCGGATGTTGAACTCGGCCGTCCCGAGGACACCCATCAGCCGGACCCACAGGGGCAGCCACATCTCCAGCCCGCGCGCTGCCTCGAGCGCCGGGAACTCCACCACGTCGACCCAGCCGAGCCCGAGCAGCAGCTCGCGCACGGTCTCGCGGGCGAGCGGGTCGTCGCCGGCGACGAAGATCGTGCTCGTCTCCGGCAGCGAACGCGGATGCACCATGACCCCGGCGTTGACGGTGTTGAGCGTCTTGACGACCTTCGCCTCGGGGTGGGCCCGCTGGATCTGCTCGGCGAGGCTGTCGGTGTCGCTGACCGTCAGCGTCGGTGGGAACCCGGCCGAGAAGTCCAGCGGGTTCGACACGTCGATGAGGACCTTGCCGTCCAGGTCGACCTTCGCGAGCGCGTCGAGACTGGCCGAGCCGGTGGTCGCGTTGACGACCACGTCGGCGCCGACGGCAGCGTCGGCGAGCGGGCTCAGGGGGAGGTCGAGGCCGGCCCACTCGTCCCGGGCGGCGGTCGCCTCCGGGTCGCGGGTGCCGACGACGACGTCGTGGCCGAGGCGGCGGAACGCGGCGGCCAGGGTCCGGCCGACCACGCCGCTTCCGATCACAGCGATCTTCATGCTCCCGAGCCTAGGGCGGCGCCAGGTCGCGTGGAATGGACGAAAGACCCCCGTAGGTTCGACCGCATGACGACGAGCGTGCTGTGGTTCCGCCGGGACCTGCGACTCGCGGATCATCCTGCGCTCGCGGCGGCAGCGAGCGACGGCGAGGTCGTCGGGCTCTTCGTGGTCGACCCGAGGTTGTGGGACCGGGCCGGGTCGGCGCGGCGGGCGTGGGTCGCGGCCTCCGTGCGCGCGCTGCAGGACGCCACCGGCGGCGCCCTCGTGCTCAGGCTGGGCGATCCGGCCCGCGTCGTGGCCGAGGTGGCCGCGGAGGCCGGGGCCCGGGTCGTGCACGTGACCGCCGAGACGACACCGTACGGACGGGCCCGCGACGCGCGCGTCGCCGCCACGCCGACCGGGACGCCGTACGCCGTCGCTCCCGGGGCGGTGCTCACCGGGCAGGGCACGCCGTACCAGGTGTTCACGCCGTTCTCCCGCGCGTGGCGAGCGCACGGGTGGGAGGCGCCCGAACCGGCTCCGGCCGTGACGTGGCGTCTGCTGCCGAGCGGGCCTGACGCGGTCCACCGGCTCGACGCGGCACTCGCCGAGGGGCCGCCGGGCCTGCCCGCCGCGGGCGAGGCCGCCGCGGTGGACCGCTGGCAGGCATTCCTCGACGCCGACCTGGCCGACTACGCGGAGGCCCGCGACCGGCCTGATGAGGACCGCACGTCCCGGATGTCGGCGTACCTGAAGGTCGGCGCGATCCACCCGCGCCGGCTGCTGGCGGACCTGGCGGGGCGTGGCGGCGACGGGGTCGAGCGGTTCGTGACCGAGCTCGCCTGGCGGGAGTTCTACGCCGACGTGGCCTGGCACCGGCCCGATCGCACGTGGACCGACCTGCGCCCGCTGGCGATCCCGTACGACGATCCCGGCGACGGGCTGGAGGCGTGGCGGGCCGGGCGCACCGGGTTCCCGCTGGTGGACGCCGGGATGCGGCAGCTGCTCCACGAGGGGTGGATGCACAACCGCGTGCGGATGGTCACGGCCAGCTTCCTGACCAAGCACCTGCACACCTGGTGGCCGGTCGGCGCCCGGCACTTCCTCGACCACCTCGTCGACGGGGACCTCGCCTCGAACAACCACGGCTGGCAGTGGGTGGCCGGCACCGGCACCGACGCGGCGCCGTACTTCCGCGTCTTCAACCCGGTCTCGCAGGGCCGCAGGTTCGACCCCGACGGCGACTACGTGCGGCGGTGGGTGCCGGAGCTGGCCCACCTCCCGGGCGCTGCCGCACACGAGCCCTGGCGGCACCCGGACGGCTACGACCACGGCTACCCCGCCCGCATCGTCGACCTCGACGTCGAGCGCCGGGTGGCGCTGGAGCGGTACGAGGCGCGATGAGGAGCGGGGCGGGCGAGGCGTGCGGGTCAGGCCGCCGGCCGACTCCCCCACACGGCAGCCCACTCCGACTCCGTGAGCCCCTCGTCGAAGTCCGCCTCCCAGAGGAGCTCCGGCTTCCTGGTCCGGCTGAGCTCGGACCACTGCTGGAAGACCTCGAGGGTCTGGCGCAATTCAGTCGCCCCGAACTGAAACCCGTCGGGGTCCACCTCCGGCCACGAGAAGTCGTCGGACACCGGGTGGGTCGTCACCGGGATCGGGTGGCGGAAGCCCGCTGCCGTGCGCAGCGCGTAGCTGCCGTCCGGGGCCTGCTCGACGGAGAACCCGGGGGCGTGCTTGGTGCGGTGGTCGGTGCGGCAGCCCGGCCAGAGGTTCGTGGTGTCGGTCGGGCCGAGCGGCCACGCGACCCGATGGTCGAGGTCGCACTCGGTCGACGGCGCGTCGCAGGCAGGACGGAAGCACACCGAGTGCTCGGCGACGACGTGCTCCCAGATCGGGCCGGTCGGCTGGTAGCTCTTCGTGGACAGCTCGACCAGGCGGCCGGCCCCGTCCGTGAGCATCCGGTGCCAGGTGCCGCCGGGCTCGTCGGCGATCATCCGCGCCAGCGACGCCGGCACGACGGTGCCGCCGGACAGCTCTCCCGGGTCGTCGGACAGCCCCATCACGGTCTGGATCGGCACGGTGAGGTTGACGATCGGGCGCGCGTACGCCGGCACGGGAGCCGCGTCCTCCTTGCCGGTCAGCAGGTCGAGGGCAAGGTCCGACCGCAGCTGGTCGAGCGTGCGCTCGTCGCCCTCGGCCCGTTTGCGGCGGGCCGCCAGGGTCAGCCGGTGGTGGGCGAGCCTGACCTGGTCGACACGGCCGTTGACCGACAGCCAGGCCATGCCGGGGACGTCGTCGCGGGCGAACGCGCCGCGGGCGGCGTACGCCTTGCGGAACTCCTCCTCGGCTCGCACCGGTTGCACCTTGCTCAGCGCATAGGTGATCGCGTTGCGCAGCTGCTTCACGGTGCAGGTCACGATCGGCTCGGCGTCGGGGTCGCCGTCCACGCCGGTCAGGTGCTTGCGGAGGAGTTTCAGCACCTGCGTGCTGAATCGCGCGATCGCCTCGTCGCTGTCGAGCTTCTCGCGGGCGGCGTCGGCGATGAGCGTCGCCCGGTAGCCGTCGAGCTGGCCCGCCAGGCACAGCTGCCAGATCTCCGCGGCGTGCTGGCAGAGGAAGAGCGCGACGTTGAGCTCCTTGCGCACCCGGCTCGAGTCCATGCCCCACAACGCGCCGATCTCCACGACGGTCTCCTGCCGCGCGGTGAGGGCGAAGTGAGGCGACGCGGCTCGCCTCTGCTCCTCGGTCGAGAGCCGGCGCCGGTAGAACTCGACGAGGCAGAGCCAGCGCTCAGCGTTCGCCTGGTTCTCCCGGAGGCGCGCCCGCCTGCCGGCGAGCAGCAACCCGCGGTCGCTCGCTGCATGCAGGCCGCGAGCGGGTCGCGCGAGCCTGCTCAGCTCCGTCGCGAGCCCGGACTGGGTCCTGTCGTCTTCCAGGGTCGTCACCGACACCTCCCGAGTTGTGCTGGTCGACCCTCGAGATCCATGGGATCAGGGAGCACCGACAGTTTCGGCCCCGAGGAGTCAGCAGATATCTGCTGAACTCGCGAACGGTCGGGCCCCGGGCGGAGCGGATCGCGGCAGCCAGCGCGGAGTCGTTGCCTCCGACGATCCGAAGCAGTGCTTACCGAGTCTCAACCGTGGCAGGGTGCCGTCGTGACCGATCCGGACTCCTTCGCCCAGCAGCGTGCGATTGCGGCTTCTGAGTACTGGGCCAGGCTCGTTGAACCGCCGCCGACGAAGCACGAAGGGCTCTTGCGGTTCGTGCTCAACGTCTGGGGCGTGCTGGAGGCAATCTGGCCGGTGGAACGCGACCCGCGTTACTGGGTCGTCGTGGGTCGGCACGGCAGCGGGGAAGGCATCGGCGTCAGAACCGCCACGCGACGGCAAGCGGCGCAGCGGGCTCTCGCTGATGTCCAGAGAGCGCTGGACACGCTGAGCCCGGCTGACTTTCGAGAGCGGTTCATCGAACCCTAGCTGCACGAAACGCGGCATTATGCCGGTGATCGGTGGGCGGTTTGGTCATGATGCTTCGCCTTCCGTGAGGCCGGTGAGGAGCTGGTTGAAGAGGTCCGCGCGGTGGCTCTGGCCCTTGGCCCGGGCGTCGTCGTGCTGGGCTTGGAGGGTGGGGCGGAACTCGATGCTGGTCTGGAAGAAGCTGCAGTTCTCGCAGATGGACTCGAAGGCGCAGTCCAGCTCGGCTGGGCGGGTGCAGTGTCCGTTGCCGAGGAGTCGGTGGTGCTCGCGGCGTAGTCGGGCCATCTTGGGTCCGATGGCGTCGGCGGGCAGCGGCTGGGCTTGGGCGTAGAGGGCGTCGACCTGGTCGGTGACGGCGAAGTACTCATCAGCGACCGTGCGGTTGGCGATCTTGGCGTAGCGCAGGGTCATGTCCATGCTGCGGTGGCCGAGCATCGCGGCGATCGCTTCCAGGCTCATCCCGCGGTTGATCGCCTGGGTGGCCAGGGTGTGCCGCAACTGGTGGGGATGGATGTGTGGCAACCCGGCAGCGAGGCCGGCCTTGTTGATGAACCGGGTGACGGTGTGCCGATCCAGAGGCCGTCCGTTCTCGCGGGGCAGCAGCAGCGGGTGGTCGGCCGGGACGTGGGCGGCGCGGTAGTCGTCGACCAGGGCCACGACCTGTGGGTGCAACGGCAGGTAGCGGTCCTCGCGGAGCTTGCCGACCGGGACGTGCAGCCAGGGCGCGGCGCCGATCTGGACGACCGCGTCCGCCGGTAGTGCGGTGAACTCGCTGACCCGGAGCCCGGTGCGCAGCAGCACCTCGATGGTGACCCGGATCAACAGCCTGTTCTGGTTGTGTGCGGCGCGGAGCAGCTTGGCGGCTGCGGCGTCGTCGAGCGCCTTGGGCAGTGGGTGGTCTTGGCGGGGCAGGTCGCCGGGGAACATCGGCACCCGTGGCGGTGCTTCGGCCCAGCCCCATTCGTCGATCCGGACGAAGAACATCCGCAGGGTGCCGAGCCGGTGCGCCAACGTCGCGGTGGTCAACCGTGGCCTGTTCTGGCCGGGCCGTTTGGCCAGCCAGGGCTTG
>Ga0255338_1004464_pt1 | contig 14435 bp, 15 predicted proteins | sample MeOH1_35cm_T4_19_FD_203715 | JGI IMG/M metagenome (GOLD analysis project Ga0255338, IMG submission 203715) | Sandy soil microbial communities from University of British Columbia, Vancouver, Canada - MeOH1_35cm_T4_195 | ecosystem: Engineered > Artificial ecosystem > Sand microcosm > Unclassified ...
TCGGCTCGCGCCTCCGCGGCAACGAAACCCAGAATAACCGCATGCCGCTGCCGCCGATCGTGCAGATCGATGCCGATCCGACGCAGGCCGCGCGCAATTATCCGGTCGACATGTTCATCGCCGCCGACGCGGAACTCGCGCTCGAGGCGCTTCTCGCACGTCTGCCGGCCAAGCTCGACACCGACGCCACCTTCCTCTCCGACATCGCTTCGGCCCGCACGCGCGCCGAAGCGACGCTGCGCGCCGGCCTCGGCCCCTATAGCGCGCTCGCCGACACCATTCGCGACCGCGTGTTCAAGAACGGCCACCCGTGGGTGCGCGACGTCACCATCTCCAACAGCACCTTTGGCAATCGCTACGTGCGCATCGCCGCGCCCCACTTGGGCGTGCATGCGCTCGGCGGCGGCATCGGCCAAGGCATCGCCATGGGCATCGGCGCGGCTTTGGCCGGTGTGTCTGCCAAAACCGTGACGCTGCTCGGCGACGGCGGCGCGCAATTGATGATCGGCGAGTTCGCCACCGCGGTCGAGATGCAGGCCGACATGGTGTTCGTGCTGATGAACGACAAAGGCTACGGCGTCATCCGCAACATCCAGGACGCGCAATACGGCAGCCGCCACGTCTATTCCAACATCCTGACGCCGGACTTCGCGCTGATCGCGCAGGCGGTCGGCCTGCCGCACGAGCGCATCACCGACATCGCGCAGTTCGAAGCCGCCTTCGATCGCGCGCTCGCAACCAAGGGTCCGCGCCTGATCGAGATCGACATGGTCACGATTGGCCCGTTCAGCCAGAGCTTTGCCGGCCCGCCGGCCGGCGCCGCGGGGAATTCCTGATGGACCAGGCCGTCACCTTCCAGGACAAGCTATATATCGGCGGCGAATGGCGTCGCGGCCGTGGTGCCGAGATCGCGTCCAACTTCCCGGCCGATGGCTCGGTCAACACCAAACTGGCCGGCGCCTCGCTAGAAGATACCGATCTCGCCATCGAACGCGCGCAGGAAGCCGTCAACGATCCGAAGTGGCGCAAGCTGCTACCGCACGAGCGCGCGACGTTCCTCTACAAGATTTCGGAAGGCATCGCCCGCAACGCCGACCGCATCTCGCATGTGCAGTCGCGCGACACCGGCAAGACGCTCACCGAGACGCGCGCGCTGGCGCTGAGCGCCGCCGGTACCTTCCGCTACATGGCGGCGGCGTTGGAGACCACCGAAGACGCCCTCACCCCGGCGCGCGGCAACTATCTGACGATGTCGGTCTATGAGCCGCTCGGCGTCACCGCCGGCATCACGCCGTGGAATTCGCCGATCGCCTCCGACGCACAGAAGGTCGCGCCCGCGCTCGCCGCCGGCAACGCCATTTTGCTCAAGCCGTCGTCGTGGAGCCCGCTGGTCTGCCTCGAACTCGCGCGCATCATCGATGAAGTCGGCCTGCCGAAGGGCCTGTTCTCGACTTTGCCTGGCGCGGGCTCGATCGTCGGCGAGCGGCTGGTGACGCACCGGGCCGTCCGCAAGGTGTCGTTCACCGGCGGCACCGAGACCGGCCGCGACATTGCCCGCAAGGCGGCCGACAAACTGATGCCGGTGTCGCTCGAGCTCGGCGGCAAGTCGCCGACCATCGTCTTCGCCGATGCCGACCTCGATCTCGCCTGCGCCGGCGTAATGTTCGGCATCTTCTCGTCGACCGGCCAGTCCTGCATCGCCGGTTCGCGCCTGTTCGTCGAACGCTCGATCTACGACGCCTTCGTTGCCAAGCTGGTCGCAGCGACCGAGCGCCTGCGCGTCGGTCATCCGTTCGAAGCTGCGACGCAGGTCGCCCCGCTGATCCGGCCCAAGCACCGCGACGAGGTCGAGGATCACGTCAAGCGCGCCCGCGAGGACGGCGGCCAGGTGCTGACCGGCGGCGAGCGCCCGACTGGTTCGGACTATGCCGGCGGCACTTACTATCGCCCGACCATCATCGCCGGCCTCGGCAATGACAGCCGTCTCTGCCGCGAGGAAGTGTTCGGCCCCGTGCTCGCCGTGCTGCCCTTCGACAACGAGGACGATCTCGTCCGTCAGTCGAACGACAACAGCTATGGCCTTGCCTGCGGCATCTATACCCGCGACTTCCCGAAAGCCTGGCGGATCGCGCGCGCGATCGACACCGGCACCGTGTGGATCAACACCTACAAGCAGTTCTCGATTTCGACGCCGTTCGGCGGCACCAAGGATTCCGGCCTCGGCCGCGAGAAGGGCCGCGAAGGCATCCGCGCCTGGATGGCGCAGAAATCGTTGTATTGCGACCTGAGCGAAGCACCCCATCCCTGGGCCAAGAACACGTTAGAGAGCGCGTTGTGAGGATCTAGGATGGCGGACGTGGCGGAGTTGAGTGAGCCTGTGACCATTGCGGCACCACGTGCGGGCGAACAGACCTTCCAGGCGCGCGTGCGCGCGCTCGTCTGGGAGGCGCCGGGCGTGCTGTCGCTCGAGCTGACGGCGGCGGATGGTGGCGAACTGCCGCCGTTCGAGCCCGGCGCGCATATCGATCTCAAGCTGCCGGACGGCACGCTGCGGCAGTATTCGCTGTGCGGCGATCCCAACGACCTGTCGCATTACCGGCTCGGCATCCGCGCCGTGTCGGGCGGCATGTCGTCGGGCTACGTGCATCGCAAGCTGCGGCCCGGCGATCTCGTCACCGTCAGTTCGCCGCGCAACAATTTCCCGCTGGTCGAGGCCAAGCACTACATCTTCGTTGCTGGCGGCATCGGCGTCACGCCCTTCATCCCGATGATGCGCGAGGTGAGCGCGAAGAAGGGCTCCTTTACCCTGCTCTACTGCAACAAGCGCGACGAGGACGCGCCGTTCCTCACCGAGATCAAGAAGCTCGGCGGCGAACTATCGCTGCACGCCTCCGAAGCCGGCACGCGGCTCGACGTCGCACAGCGGCTGACCGCGGTCGAGAAGGACGCGGTCATTTATTGCTGCGGCCCCGAGAAACTGATGCTCGCGGTCGAGGAAGCGACCTCCGCCTGGCCGGAAGGCACCGTGCATTTCGAATGGTTCGCGCCGCGCTCGCGGCCGGCCGACGAAGTCAGCGGCGCCTTCGAAGTCGTGTGCGAGCGCTCGGGCCTGACCGTGACGGTGCCACCCGAGAAATCCATCTTGGATGTGCTCACCGAGGCCGGCATCGATATTCCGCGATCCTGCGAGCAAGGCATTTGCGGCACCTGCGAGTGCCGCGTGATCTCCGGCGATGTCGACCACCGCGACAGCATCCTGTCGTCGGCCGAGCGCGCCGCCAACCAGACCATGATGACCTGCGTGTCGCGCGCCAAGAGCGGACGGCTGGTGCTCGACATCTGACGTAAAGCGAAAAAGGACGATCCGATGGCCGACGAAGAAAAGATCATGCTGACGATCTTCCTCAAGCATGATCAGTCGCAGAACATCGATCAGATCCAGAGCAAGCTCGCCGAGCGGGCGTGGTGGGACCGCTTCCCGCCCGAAGGCTGCGAGGTCGTGAGCTGGACCGTGGCGATGGGCATCGGCCAGATCGTGACGCTCCGCTTCCCGCCGCACCTCCTGAACAAGATCAACATCGAGATCGAGCGCAGCGCCTGGGGCGTATTCACGACCGAGTTCTTTCCGACCTACGACTTCGTGCCGGTGCGCGAGCGCTTGAAGCGCGAATGGCAGGCCAAGCGAGGTGACAAGTCATGAGCCGCTATCAATATCCCTATCTGAGCGCGCGTCAGACGCGCGACGCCGAACCGACTGCGTGGCAGATGGAGCTCGCCGCGGCGATCGAGAGCATCTTCGCCAAGGGCGCGCATTCGCTCGATGAACTGATCGAGGGCCTCAACGGTTCACGCGTGCGGCCGCCCGGCGGCGGCGCATGGACCGCAGAGAACTACACCGCGCTGATGCGCGAGCTCGGGGCATGACGGGAGGAAGGCCATGAACGTCGTCGCCAAGCCCCCAGTCGCCGCCCCCGCCTTGACCGATCAACAGGTCCAGACCGCGCTGCGCACCGGCGTGCGGAACCGCTGGTGGCCGATCCTGCCGTCGCGTTTCGTCGCGACCGGCGACAAGCCGCTCGGCCTGACGCGTCTCGGCGAGCCGCTCGTCCTCTGGCGCGACGCCAAAGGCATCGTCCGCGTGCAGACCGACCGTTGCCCGCACCGCGCCGTGCCGCTGTCGCGCGGCATCAATGAAGGCGACCGCCTGCGCTGCAATTATCATGGCGTCGAGGTCGGTCCCGATGGCACCGTGCTGGCCGTGCCCGGTCAGCCGGGCTGTCCGCTCGAAGGCAAGAAGGCGGTCAAGACCTATCCGTCGCAGGAGATCGCCGGCGCGATCTTCGTCTGGTTCGGCGATGCGCTGAACGAGGAGCCGCCGCCGTTCGTGCCGCCGCCGCAACTCGTCGCGCCCGAATATTCGCACATGCTGTGCTACGCCGATTGGGAGACGCATTGGCGCTTCCTCTACGACAACAACATGGACCCGATGCACGGCACGTTCCTGCACGCCGTCTCGCACACCATGTACCAGGGCGACACCAAGGCGCATTTCGTCACCCGCGACACGCCGACCGGCTTCTTCTTCGAGAAGGAAGGCCAGCGCGACGTCAATTTCGATTGGAGCGAACTCGTCGACGACAACGCGCTGTTCGTGCGGCTCGAAATCCCCTACCCGCCGTCGGCCGGTCCCGGCGGCAACTTCGCCATCATCTCCTTCGGCACGCCGATCGACGACAGCCACACCGCCTGCTTCTTCTGGCGCGTGCGCAAGGTCTCGGGCTGGGAGCGCGACACCTGGCGCTTCCTCTATAAAACCAAGATCGAGGCGCGGCATTGGGCGGTGCTGGAGCAGGACCGCGAGATGCTCGAAGGCTGCAAGCCGGGCATCGAGAAGAACGAGATGCTGTACCAGCACGACGCCGGGCTGATCCGCCTGCGCCGCCATCTGGCGCAGGAAACGCGCCAGCAACTCTCCGCCCTCCAGGCGGCGGGCAAATTTTAGAGTAGGTCGCGATGGTCGGCTTCCGGCGTAAGCTAAAGGTGAGGTCGCTCGCGCTGCTGGCGGCGCTACTCGTCAGCGCCGCGCCGTCTATGGCGGCCGATGGCGTTTTCCGCGTGACGCTGCTCGGTACCGGCACGCCGGTCCCCTCGCCGGAGCGCTTCGGCTACAGCACCTTGATCGAAGCCGGCAGCCGGAAGCTGGTGTTCGATTTCGGCCGCGGCGTCACGATCCGCCTCGCGCAGCTGCATATTCCGTTCGGCAACGTCGACGCTCACTTCCTCACGCACTTTCATTCGGACCATCTCAACGGTCTGCCCGATCTCTGGCTCACCGGCTGGCTGCGCCCGCCTTACGGCCAGCGCAATCACGCGATGGCGATCTATGGGCCGCCGGGTCTGCTCAAGCTCACCAAAGGCCTGACCGAGGCTTTCACGCGCGACATCGAGATCCGCAAGGAAGACGAAAAGGATCCCGAGGCCGGCATTGCCTTCGATGTGCACGAAAAGCCGCCAGGGCTCATGTACGAGGCCGACGGCGTCAAGGTGACGTCCTTCCTCAACGATCACGGCCCGCTCGTCACGCCATCCTACGGTTACAAGATCGAGTACGGCGGCCATGCCGTCGTCCTGTCGGGCGACACCCGCTACAGCGCGGAGGTCGTCCGCCAGGCGAAGAGCGCCGACGTGCTCGTGCATTGCGTGACGGTGATCCCTGATGCGCTGTTGCAGAAGATCCCTGCCTATCAGGCGATCTACAAGCATCTCGCCTCGCCGGAGGCCGCCGGCCAGGTGTTCGCCGAGGCGCGGCCGAAACTCGCCGTCTACAGCCATATCGGCCTCAACGGCGATGCGCGTGTCGACGATCTGATCGCCCGCACCCGCGCGGTTTACGACGGTCCGTTGCAGGTCGGCCGCGATCTGATGACGATCACGGTCGGCGACACACCGACGGTCGGGGGGCAGCCTTGACCGCACCGACCATCCGTCACGTGACGACCCCGGCTGTGCCAGAGCCACCGCCGGCGCTATTCTCCAATTGCTTGTTGGTTGGCGATACAATTCATATTTCCGGTCAGCACGCCGGCTTGGCGCAAGGCGTCGTCGGTGGCGGCTCGGTGCTGGAACAGACGCGCGAAGCGCTCAGGCGCGTGCTCGCCTTGATCGAGGCCGCCGGCGGCGACGCCGCGAGCGTCGTGAAGCTGACGGTCTATCTGCGCGACATGAGCCGCAAGGCCGATGTCAGCGCAGCGCGGCGTGAGGTCTTTGCCGAGCCGATGCCGTGTTCGACTTTGATCGGCGTCAATGAACTGGTCGCGCCGGACCTTCTGGTAGAGGTCGACGCGATCGCAGTGATCGGCGCGCGGCGCACGCCTTCGGGCGGCGCCACAATAAGAGCACGTTAGGAGCCACGCATGCCTGACTATCAATATCCCTATCTCGACCCGCACCAGACGCGCGCACACGAGCCGACGCAATGGCAGAAGGAACTCGCCAATGCGATCGAGAGCGTCTTCGTCAAGGGCGCGCGCGAGCTCGACGAGGTCATCGCCGGGCTCAACGGCACGCGCGTGCGGCCGCCGAACGGCGCCGACTGGACACCCGAGAACTTCACCGCGCTGATGCGCGAACTGGGAGCCTGATCCATGGCCACGACCACGCTCGAACGCCCCGCCGCGGCGACGCCCGCCAAGCCCGCGCCGACCGACCAGCAGGTGCAGGCCTATCTCAGCACCGGTCTGCGCAATCGCTGGTACCCCATTTTGCCGTCGCGCTTCGTCGAGACCGGCGGCAAGCCGCTCGGCATCACGCGTCTCGGCGAGCAGATCGTGCTGTGGCGCGATGCCAAGGGCACCATCCGCGTGCAGGCCGACCGCTGTCCGCATCGCGCGGTGCCGCTGTCGCGCGGCATCAATGAAGGCGACCGCCTGCGCTGCAACTATCACGGCGTCGAGGTCGGCCCGGACGGCAAGGTGCTGGCGGTGCCGGGCCAGCCCGGCTGTCCGCTCGAAGGCAAGAAGGCGGTCAAGACCTATCCGAGCTTCGAGCTCGCCGACGCGATCTTCGTCTGGTTCGGCGACGCGCTGCACGAAGAGGCGCCGCCTTTCAATCCGCCCGAGCAGCTCTCCTCGCCGGAATACTCGAACTTCCTGTGCTACGCCGACTGGGGCACGCACTGGCGCTATGCCTTCGACAACCTCATGGACCCGATGCACGGCACGTATCTCCACGCCGTCTCGCACACCATGTATCAGGGCGACACCAAGGCGCAGTTCGCCACGCGCGACACGCCGAAGGGCTTCTTCTTCGAGAAGACCGGCCAGCGCGACGTCAACTTCGACTGGAGCGAACTGGTCGACGACAACGCGCTCTATGTGCGTCTGGAGATCCCCTACCCGCCGGCCGGCGGCCCCGGCGGCAACTTCGCCATCATCGGCTTCGGCACGCCGATCGACGCGGAGAAGATGTGCGTGTTCTTCTGGCGCGTGCGCAAGGTCTCGGGCTGGCAGCGTGATGTGTGGCGCTTCCTCTACAAGACCAATATCGAGGAGCGGCATTGGGACGTGCTTGAGCAGGATCGCGAGATCCTCGACGGCCTGAAGCCCGGCCTGGAGAAGCACGAGATGCTGTACCAGCACGACGCCGGCATCATCCGTACGCGGCGCTATCTGGCGCAGCAGGCGCGCCTGCAACTCACCGAACTGCAGCAGGCGGGGAAACTCTGAACGTGACTGGGAATACCTCGGCGGCGGCTCGTGTGAGCCGCCGCACGGCCCTTGGCCTGCTCGCCTCCACTGCTCTCCTGCCGGTGTTGCCGGCCGGCGCGCAAACAATGCCGTCCGCGTTTCCGCAACGGCCGATCACGCTGATCGTGCCGTTCAGCGCCGGCGGCCCGGTCGACGTGCTCGGGCGGCTCTTGGCGCACGAATATCAGGCGCGAAGCGGCGTCACCGTCATCGTCGAGAACAAGACCGGCGGCGCCGGCAATATCGGCATCGAGGCCGTGCGTAAGGCGGCGCCCGACGGCACGACCTTGCTGCTGATCCCGGCCGGCAATCTCACCATCAATCCGACCTTGATGAGCAATCTGCCCTTCGACGTCGAACGCGATTTCGCGCCGGTCACCATGCTCGCGAGCGCGCCGAACGTGATCGTGGTCGCGCCGCAGCTCGGGGTGAAGTCGATCCAGGAGCTCATTGCCAAGGCGAAGAGCGGCCGTGTCACCTACGGCTCGCCGGGTGTCGGCAGCCAGCTCCACCTCGCGATGGAGCTGCTCAAGGAGAAGACGGGCGTCGACATGATCCACGTGCCTTATCGTGGTTCGTCGCAGGCGCTCGGCGATCTGCTCGGCGGTCACATCGACGTGCTCGCCACCAATCTCCCGGCCACGCTGTCGGCCATCAAGGCGACCACCGTCGTCGCGCTGGCCATGACCACCGCCGAGCGCAGTCCGCTGGTGCCGGAAGTGCCAACCTTGGCCGAAGCCGGCATCACGGGGATCGACGTGACGTCGTGGTACGGCATGCTGGCGCCGAAGGCGATCCCGAACGACGTGCGCGACGCGCTCTTTGCCGTGACCAAGGACGTGCTGACGGCGCCCGCGATGCAGGACAAGCTGCTGACGCAAGGTTTGAGCGTGATGATCGAAGCGCCGGATGTGTTCGGCGCGCGCATCAAACGCGAGACCGCGCTGTGGGCCGGCGTGATCAAAGCCCGCAACATCACGGTGCAGTAGACGGGAGCCGGCCCTTCGGCGCCCCGGCTATTCCGGCGGCAACTCCCAGAAGTCGATCGCCGGATCGGCCGGCAATTCCTTCTTCGGATGCACGATCGCGTATTTGCCCGCGTAATAGAGAAGCGGCGTGCGCTCGTCGTCGCGCATGCCGACGATATGGCCGATGAAGATCGTGTGGTCGCCGCAGTCGTGAATGGCGGCGACCTTGGCCGCGATCGCCGCGCTCACATGCGCCAGCACGGGGATGCCGTGCATGTGCTCGAACAACAGATCGGGGTCGGCCGCGCCCTGCCCGGCGAAATGCTGGCTGACGGCTTCCTGCCCCTGCGCCAGGATGTTGACGCCGAAATGACCGGAGTTCTGCAGCGCGTTGTGCATGCGCGCCTTCTTGGCGACCGAGATGATGCACAAAGGCGGCGTCAGCGAGCCCGACATGAAGGCGTTGGCGGTCATGCCGCGCACCGCCCCCTCCACCTCGGTGGTGATGACGGTCACGCCGGAGGCGAAGCGTCCCATCACCCGGCGGAACAACTTGCTGTCGATGGAGGCCTCGCTTTCAACGCTCATGCTGTCCTGTCCTCACCGTCCGCCGCGGCGCCATCATGGGCCTCTGCCCACGTGATAGCTCAGTTCGCCCAGATCGGTAAGGTCCGACACCCACCAGCCGCCGAGGTCATCTTCGGCCATGCATTGCTCGGCGAAGCCCTTGAACCTAGAGTTGCCGGTCTCTGTGGGCCCAAGGGAGTGCCGGACGATGTCGAAGGAACTGCTGTGGCTGACGCTGACGGTCATCCTGACCGGGCTGTTGTGGCTTCCGTACATGATCGACCGCATCATTGTGCGTGGGCCCGCGGGCGCCATGGCCAATCCCACGCGCGACGACAAGCCCCAGTCGGCCTGGGCGCAGCGGCTTTATTTCGCCCACACCAATGCGGTCGACAATCTCGTGATCTTCGCGCCGCTGGTGCTGATCCTCGACAATATCGGTCATTCGACCCCGGCGACCGTGATCGCCTGTGCGGTCTATTTCTGGGCGCGGCTCGCCCACGCCATCGTCTACGGCCTCGGCCTTCCGGTCGTGCGCACGCTCGCTTTTCTGGTCGGGTTCGGCTGTCAGGTGGTGCTGGCGCTGGCGGTGTTTGGGCTCGTCTAATTTAGCGGCGTCGCCCGTTCCGCGATCGCGCGCGTATCCACGCTGCGCGGCAGCAGTCCGAAGGCGCCGCCCTCCTCGCCCGACAGCCGCGACGTGCAGAAAGCATCGGCCACCGCGGCCGGTGCGTGCCTGACGAGAAGCGCCGCCTGCATCGCCAGCACGAGCGCGCACACCAAGGCCCGCGCCTGCGCCTCGTCGTTGCGGTCCGCGCCGATGAGCCGCGCGAACAGCCGGGCGTTGAAGGCCTTCAGCCGCGCATCGCCACCGTCATCCAGCTCGCGCTTGAGCACGTCGCCGATGTTTGGCGTCCGGCCGAGCGCGCGTAGCACGTCGAGGCACATCACGTTGCCGGAACCTTCCCAGATCGAGTTCACCGGCGCCTCGCGGTAGAGCCGCGGCATGATGCTTTCCTCGATGTAGCCGGAGCCGCCCAGGACCTCCATGGCCTCGACGGTGAGAGAAGGCGTGCGCTTGCAGATCCAGAACTTCGCCGCCGGCGTGACCACGCGGCGCAGCGCCAGCGAAGCCTCGTCGTCCTCGTCATAGGCGCGGGCGAGCCGCATGGTCAGCACCGTCGCGGCCTCGCATTCGAGCGCCATGTCGGCGAGCACATTGGTCATCAGCGGCTGGTCGATGAGCTTTTTCTGGAACGCCGAGCGATGGCGCGCATGGTGCACGGCCTGCGCCACCGCCTGCCGCATCAGACCCGAGGAGCCGATGCAGCAGTCGAGCCGCGTGTAGTTGGCCATCTCGATGACGGTCGGGATGCCGCGCCCCTCCTCGCCGATGAGCTGCGCATAGGCGCCGTGGAATTCCACCTCGCTCGACGCGTTGGACTTGTTGCCGAGCTTGTCCTTGAGGCGGTTGATGTGCACCGCGTTGCGCTCGCCGTCCGGCGTCCAGCGCGGCATCAGGAAACAACTCAGGCCCTTGCGCGACTGCGCCAGCACCAGGAAGGCGTCGCACATCGGCGCCGACATGAACCACTTGTGCCCGTGCAGCCGGAACGTGCCGTCGCCGGCCGGCTCGGCGCGGGTCTCGTTGGTCCGCAGGTCCGAGCCGCCCTGGTTCTCGGTCATGCCCATGCCGAGCAGCACGGCGTTCTTCTCGCGCGCCGGCATGAAGCGCTTGTCGTAGCGGCGACCATAGATCAGCGGCAGCCAGGCCTCGGCGATCGCCGGCGCCTGCTTCAAGGTCGGCACCGAGCCGTAGGTCATGGCGATCGGGCAATAAACGCCGCTTTCGACCTGCGCCAGCAGGTAGGTGCCGGCAGCGCGCGCGACATGGGCACCGGGCTTCGGCTCGGCCCAGGGGCTCGAATGCAGCCCGGCCTCGACCGCGATGCTCAGCAATTCGTGCCAGGCGGGATGGAATTCAACCTCATCAAGACGATGACCGAAACGGTCGAAGCTTTTGAATTGCGGCGGAAATTTGTTTGCAGAAAAGCCGGCGGCAATGGTCTCCGGCTTGCCGAAAGTGGCGCCGAGCCTGCTCAGATCGGGCTCGGCCCAGCCCGCCCCTTCGCGTGCCACCGCTTCGCGCAGCACGGCGTCGCTCTCAAACAGATTGTAGCCTTCGAGCGGCGGCGGCTGGTTCTGGACCTCGAACATGACATGCTCCGTCATTCCGGGGCGCGAGCGTTAGCGAGCGAACCCGGAATCCATAATCCGCAACGCTGCGGCGTATGGATTCCGGGCCCGGCTCCTTCGGAGCCGTCCCGGAATGACAGAGCCTAGTGCACCCGCCGATTCACGGAAACAGCGCGACCTGATCGACGCCGGTCGTCTCCGGCCAGCCCATGACCAGGTTCATGTTCTGGATCGCCTGGCCGGACGCGCCCTTCACCAGATTGTCGAGCGCCGAGACGACGATGGCCCGGCCGGGGATGCGGTCCTTGGCGACGCCGATGAAGGTCATGTTGGAACCGCGCACATGCCGTGTATGCGGCGTTTCGCCAAACGGCAGAACGTGCACAAACGGCTCCTTCGCGTAGAACTTCAAAAGTATCTCATGAAGTTCTTCCGGCGTCTTGCCCCGCCGGCCGCGCACATAAATGGTCGAGAGGATGCCGCGGTTCATCGGCAAGAGATGCGGCGTGAAGGAGACGACCACCTCCTTGCCGGCCGCGAGCGAAAGCTCCTGGTCGAGCTCGGCCATGTGCCGGTGATGGCCGACGCCATAGGCGTTGAACCCCTCCGACACTTCGGAGAACAGCATGGCTTCCTTGGCGGCACGTCCCGCCCCGGTCATGCCAGACTTGGCGTCGATAACGATCTCGTCGAGCTCGATGGCCTTGGCCTTGATCAGCGGGATCAGCGGCAGTTCGGCGCAGCTCGTGTAGCAGCCGGGATTGGCGACGAGCTGGGCCTTCTTGATGTCGCGCCGGTGGATCTCGACAAGCCCGTACACCGCCTGCTGCTGCAGTTCGGGGGCGAGGTGCTCGTGGCCGTACCATTTCGCATAGGCCGCCGTGTCGGCCAGGCGGAAGTCGGCCGACAGATCGACGACCTTCGCCGACGGCGTCGCCGCGAAGATCGCCTTGATCACTTTCTGCGTGGTCGCGTGCGGCAGCGCGCAGAAAATCAGATCGAGATTGGCCGCGACCCAGTCGACGCTCTCGAGCGCGACCAAAGTCGGCAGCTCATAGGGCGAGAACTGCGGGAACACCTCGCGCATCTGCTTGCCGGCGCTGCGCTCGGCGGTCAGCAGCGCGATCTCGACGCGCGGATGGCGCAGCAACATGCGCACCAGCTCGGAGCCGGTGTAACCCGAGGCGCCCAAAACGCCCACTTTCGCCTTGCTGGCCATGGCCTTCTTCCCTTCATCACCGGCAACAGCCGGCACAACGGGCTCCCCGCAGGGAGCGGTTTCGACTTACCGGATGAAGGAAACGGCTGTCACGTTCAAGTGCCGCCCTCTCCGGCGGCACGGGTGACGACGACTAGCGACGCGCCCGTGCCGGGGTGGCACGGCGGCGGCGGAACGCCAAGGTGGGGTGCGCTGTCGTCATGGGCGGCGATATAGGCCGTGGGGATGCGCCGGTCAACGGCTGGATTTGTCTCGCCCCAGTCACATTGTTTAATCCTGAAGTACCCTACGTTGTCGGCACAATAAGGTGGTTTGGCGTCAGCCCCCCCCCCCCAGCGTCCCGCGGCCGCGAACAAAAAGGCCGCCGTTACCGGCGGCCGCCTACTTTCTTCGCTAGAGCGTGATCAGGTCAGCGCGTGCACCTGCACCAGTCGATAGCCGCTGCCATCCTTCTCGACGTAACCGGCCGAGGGGAACGGGAAGTGATAGCCAATGATCGGCATCTTATCGGCCAGCGCCATGTCGTAGAATTTCCGGCGCGTCGCCTCGGCCACGGCGGCATCGTTGTCGAACATCAGATGCCAACCGGGATTGCGCATGAACACGCCAGGATGATTGGTGACGTCGCCCTGCACTGCGAGCTGCTTTGAACCCGAGCCGAGAATGAAGGACACGTGTCCCGGCGTGTGCCCGGGCGTCGCGACCGAAGCGATGCCCGGCGCGACTTCCTTGCCGGCTTCGAATTGCGTCGGCTGGAGACCTTCGAAGACCTTCTTCACGGTGGCGAAGTTGCCCTTGTTGGGGCCGTTGGCTTTGCTCCGGTTGGAGTCGTCCGTCCAGAACGCCCACTCGGCTGCGGGCACCTTGATCTCGGCATTCGGAAAGGCCGGCGTGCCGTCGGCATTCTTCAGGCCGCCGATGTGATCGCCGTGGAAATGCGAGATGAGCACGATGTCGACCGACTTCGGATCGATGCCGGCGGCGGCCATGTTCGCCCGCATATTACCGACGGCGCCCTTGGTCGCGGCGAAGGCGCCGAGCCCGTTGCCGGTGTCGATCGCAATCGTCTTGCCGCCGGACTTCACCACCAGCGGGCTGAAGCTGATGGTCACCTGCCCCTTCGGCATATACAGCGCTTCATAGGCGGCGGCCGCTTGATCCTTCGCGACGTTGGCGACGAAGTTGTCCGGCATCGGAAACGTGCGCGCGCCGTCGAACACCTGCACGATCTCGCCGTCACCGAACTTGTAGCGATAAACGCCCGTTATGCCGTTATCAGCGTCTTGCGCTTGCGCTGCGGTCCCGGACCATTGCGGCAATCCCGCCGCCGCGACAGCAGCGGTGCCCACCAGAGCGGAGCGACGATTGAGCTGCATGAAATCCTCCAGATTTTCTATGGCTTGAAATTCCCAGCGACGATGACGTGTCGCGCATCGCCGCCAACAATCTTCCTTACTGTTTATTCCGTTTTCGCGCGTTGAAATCGACGTGAAGACGTCGACCTCAAAACCGACACCGGCCACAGCTTTTACAACCATTTTACGGTGCCCCACGAAGACGACGCGATAGCGTCATCTGCCCGAAACATCGCGACAAGCCGTTGGCGGGCACGAGCAAGCCGGCCACATCGACCGGCATAACAAAAAGCTTTGGGAGGGATAGATGCGTCGTTTCACCACACTGGCCGCAACGCTGAGCGTCGTGGCCGTCTTCGGCACCGCGGCCTTCGCGCAAGTGCCG
>Ga0255338_1004466_pt1 | contig 14426 bp, 14 predicted proteins | sample MeOH1_35cm_T4_19_FD_203715 | JGI IMG/M metagenome (GOLD analysis project Ga0255338, IMG submission 203715) | Sandy soil microbial communities from University of British Columbia, Vancouver, Canada - MeOH1_35cm_T4_195 | ecosystem: Engineered > Artificial ecosystem > Sand microcosm > Unclassified ...
CTCGCCCATCGCTCCCAGCATCGGCCAGAAGGCCAGGCGGAGCAGGTAGCGGTCGATGAGACTCAAAAGGTCCCCCGGAAAGCGGCGGTCATCATCGCCATCGGGCGGCGAAGTCGGCGGCGAGCGCCGCTGCCTCCTCCTCGCTCAGCGCGACGTGCGACGCAAGCGCCGGGGGCCCCGGCCAGCCCGCATCCTTGAAGGTGTGGCCGCCGTATTCCCGCTCACCGTCGTAGCGCGGCAGGACATGGAAATGGACGTCGGGATCGACCATCATCAGCATCAGGTAGTTGATGCGCTCGTAGGCCACAGCACGGCGAAGCAGCGCCTCGATGCCGTCGACGGCCGGCTTCATGTCGGCGAAGGCCGCGGGCGAAAGGTCGGAGAACGCCGTCGCCTCGTCCTTGCAGACCAGGACCAACGCGCCGAAGGTCGGCTGTTGCGGTCGCGCGAGGACCAGCCAATGCTCCGTCTCTGCGACCAGGGTGCGCGGATAGCCGAACTTGCGGGCTGTGGCGTTCGTCACGATCTGTCCGTGTCAGGTGAGCGGCCAAGCCGCATCACGATCATAGGGAGCCGGTCCTGACCATGAAAGGCCGAACGGCCGCATTCGCCATCGCCGCCGGGCTTCTGGCGGCAAGCCCGGCCCTGGCCGACCAGGGCTGCGCAGGCGTGCGCGCCGCCAATTCCTCCCGTCTGACCGTCCATGTCGCCGGAGTGCGACCTGCCACGGGCGAGGTGGCGATCACCATCTATCCCGACGACAAGCGCCGCTTCCTGGCCAAGGGCGGCAAGCTGGCGCGCCAGCGGGTGAAGGCGGCGGCGACAGCGCGGGCCTGCTTCTGGCTGCCGCAGGGCAGCTATGCGGTGGCGATCTACCACGACCGCGACGGTGACCGGGATTTCGACCGCACCCTGGTCGGTCTGCCGGCGGAAGGCTTCGGCTTCTCCAACGACCCGGAGACCAAGACGGGGCTGCCGCCGCTTTCGGCGGTCCGGTTCCGCGTGGGCGCCGGCGAACGGACCACGACGATCCAGATGAAATATCTGCGCTAGCACAGGTCGTAGCTTCCGAGCGGCTCGACGCTCATGGACGCGGTGATCCCGTGCGCGGTGATCCGGGTGCGGAAGCCCGCGCCGTCGCGCTGGATCGCGATCTCGTTCCATCGCGCGGGCTGGCCGTGGCCGCCGAACGGCGTGGAGGCGGCCGGGACCGCAAGGATGGGGATCGGACCCGCCGGACCTGTCGTGCGGGTCATCAGCGCCTCATGGGCGTGGCCATGCAGGATCAGCTCGGCGCCGGTCTCGGCGAGGGCCGCACGCAGCGCCTGGGCGTCGGTCAGTTCCTTGCGGCCTGCCACCACGCCGGGCGCCACCGGGTGGTGCAGCAGCACGACGCGATAGAGCCCCCGCTCGCCGGCTTCCCGAAGCATGGCCCGCGCCCGCTCGATCTGCGCCGCGCCCAGCGTGCCCTGAGCCAGGTGCAGCGCCGTGGGCACGGCGGACGACAGGTTGACCAGGGCGACCGGTCCTCGCACTCGCAGGTAGGGGAAGCCGCTGTCTTCTTCGTCCCCCAGCCAGGGCCGCCACGGCTCGAAGCTCTTCGGGGACCCGGCGGCGCTGAGCGCGTCGTGGTTCCCGGGGCTCACGGTGACATCCGAAGGGGCGCCCAGGTGTTCGAGCCACTCGCGGGCCGCGGCGAATTCCTCGGGTGTCGCGAAGTTGATCACGTCGCCGGTTATGGCCACATGGTCGGGCGCATGGGCGACGACGTCGGCGGCGATAGCGTCCAGGACGGCCTGGATGTGCCGGTGTCGCTTGCGCCGCCACGCAAACCGGCTCAGCAGCCGTTTGGACGCGGCGTCGCGCCAGCGGAAGGGCAGGGGCGGCGGCGGAAGCTGCAGGTCCGACAGATGGGCGAGGCGGAACGCGGTCACGAGCTTTCCTAACGGAACGGCGCTCGGTATCAGGTTCCACTGATTTGCGTGAGAGGCGCGCGAGGCTTTTGCAGACCATCGGTGAGACGGCCGCCCCGCCCGCGGGCATGATCCTGGGCGCAGGCGAGGTCCGCATCTGGGGCATGACCGCGCGGGAGCGGCTGCGCCGCACTTTCGCGCGCGCGAAGCTAACGGTGGTGGACGCCGCGCCGGCGTCCGGCGGCGTCGTGCTGGCGCTGGGCGGGTGGGTCTATGACGAATCCCTGCTGGCGACCCTGGCCAAGCGGCCGGGCGCCGTCCTGATCACCGACGACGGCGAGGCGGTGGCCGCCCACGTCCCGGCGGGACGGGCCGCCGAGGCGGCTGCGGCCTTGGAACGGGGCGCCGATCCGGGCGGCCTGGAGCGGCTGTCCCTGGCCGAGCTCTCGTACAACGAGGCGCTGCGCAAGCGCGAACCGCCGGTGCTGGTGCGCCTGACGCCCGACAACGTCCGCGCCGTCGAGGCTCGCACGTTCGCGGGCTCGTACAAGGGCGTGACCGACGTGGTCACCAAGTACTGGTGGCCGGTCCCCGCGCGCATCGTCACCCGCTGGTGCGCCGTCGCAGGTCTTCGGCCCAACCATGTGACTTTTATCGGATTTCTGCTGGTGCTGGCCGCCTTCTGGCTGTTCTGGCAGGGCCAGTTCGGCTGGGGTCTGGTCTGCGCCTGGATCATGACCTTCCTGGACACGGTCGACGGCAAGCTGGCGCGGGTGACCCTGACCTCGTCGGCGATCGGCAACGTGTTTGACCACGGCATCGACCTGATCCACCCGCCGTTCTGGTGGTGGGCCTGGTACGTGGGCTGTTTCGGCGCGGCTGTGACGCTGGACTGGCCGGGGATCGCGCTCATCGTCATCTCCGCCGGCTATGTGCTGCAGCGGGTGGAGGAGGGCGCGTTCATGCGCCTCTTCGGCTTCCACGTGCACGCGTGGCGGCCGTTCGACAGCTTCTTCCGCCTGATCACCGCGCGCCGGAACCCCAACCTCCTGATCCTGACGCCGGCCTGGCTGGTGGGCTATCCGGAGATCGGCTTCTACCTGGTCGCGATCTGGACCGCGCTCTGCCTCGTCGTCCACGGCGCGCAGGTGGTCCAGGCCATGATGATGCCGCGCGAACGCGTGGTGTCCTGGCTCTCGCGTTGATCCGCGCCGGGCTCATCTGGAACCAGCACAGCCACCGCAACCGCGGCGCCGGCCGCGCGCCCCTGCCGGCCGACGTTCTCGACATCGTGCCGGAAGAGCCCAGCCACCTGGCGGCCGGCCTGCGCCGCCTGGCCGGCGAGGGCGTGGAGTTGGTGGTTATCGACGGCGGCGACGGCACGGTGCGCGAGGTGCTGACGCGCCTGCCCGAGGCCTTCGGCGGCCGCTGGCCCCGGCTGGCGGTCCTGCCGAACGGCAAGACCAACGCGCTGGCCCTGGATATCGAGACGCCGCTCGGCACGACGGTCGAGGAGATCCTGGCCGCCTGTGAGGCTGGCAAGCCCACCAAGCGCCGCCAGTGCCTTGAGGTGATGCGCGCCGGTCAGGCCGAGCCAGAGCGGCGTGGATTCCTGTTCGGGGTCGGCGCCTTCGTGCGGGCGACAAAACTGGCCCAGAAGAACCACGGCCGCGGCTTCATCGACAACGCCGCGGTCGGCATGACCATGGCCGGCGGCCTGGCGCGGACGGTGCTGGGCGGGGCCGGCGACCGCTGGCGGCGCGGCGAGCTGGCCCGCCTCACCATCGGCGCCACCGCGGAGGAGCGCCGGTGGTTCATGGTGATGGCCTCGACGTTCAAGCGCTTCCCGCTCGGCTTCAAGCCCTATGGCGAGCCGCGCGAGGGGCTGAAGGTGCTGTCGGTCGAGGCGCCCCCCCGCCGATTGCTGCGAGCTCTGCCCAGGATCATCCGCGGCGACGATACGGCCTGGCTGGAGGCCAGCGGCTACCACCGCCACGATACGGACAGCTTCGGCATCTCCTTCGAGGGCGACTTCGTCCTGGACGGCGAGCCCTACAAGGGCGGCGACCTGACCGTGCGCCAGGGGCCTTCGCTGGAGTTCGTGATCCCGTGAGCGACACGCTGGCCCGGCGGATCGAGGCCGAGCTGGCGGCGCCGGCGCCTGACGCGGTGGTCGCCCTGGCCCACGCCCTGGCCGATCCGTCCCGCGACGCCGCGATTCTCTACTACGGCTCGACCCTCAGGACGGGTGACCTCTCGGGCATCCTGGACTTCTACCGCCTGACGCGGCGGCCGCACCGGGGCGGGCTGCACGGGCTGGTCGAGCGCTTGCTGTGGCCGGAGGTCAGCTACCATGAGGTCCCGGTGGACGGTCGCGTGCTCCGGGCCAAGGTCGCCACCGTGCCGCTGGCCACCTTCCGCCGCGCGGCGGAGGGGCGGACTCTGGACACCACCATCTGGGCCCGGTTCGTCCAGCCCACCCAGCGGGTCTGGAGCGCTGACGCCGAGGCCGCCGCCGCCGCGACCTGGGCCGTGGCCGCCGCCGTGGTCACGGCGGCCCGCTACGCCGCCGCCCTGGGCCCGGACGAGGGTCGCGCGGACGCCTACTGGCTGGCGCTGTTTCGAAAGACCTATGCGGCCGAGTTCCGGGTGGAGAGCACGGACCGCGCCGACACGGTGATGGCCTCAGGCTCAGGGCGCTACGCCGAGATCCTGCCCATGGCCTGGCGCGAGGGCGGTGTGGCGTTCGAAGGCGACGGGGCCAGGCTGCGACCCGTGAAGCGGAGCCTGCCGGGCTGGACCTGGCCGAACCTGATCGGCAAGCCGCTCAACATGGCGCGGATTCTCAAGGCGGCCTTCACCTTCGACGGGGCGGCGCGCTACGCGGCCTACAAGGTCGAGCGGCATACAGGGATCGAGATCGCGGTCACGCCGTTCCGCGAGCGTCACCCGTTCCTGGCGGCGCCAGGGGCGTGGCTGGAACTCAGGAAGCGCCAGCGCGCGCTGGTGCGCGCGCAGCCCTCGAAGGTGAAATAGAGCCTTCTCTCGAAGGTTCTACGCCGAGGCGCGGCGGGCCAGCTTGAGCAGCCCGAATTCCTGACCCAGTTGCTCGAACACGGCCAGGACCTGGTCGATCTGTTCGGGCGTGTGGGCCGCGCTGACGCTGGAGCGCAGCAGGGACTTGTTCTCGGGCGTGGCCGGCGGGATCGCCAGGTTCAGGTAGACGCCGTGCTGCAGCAGCGCGTTCCACATGGTCACGGCCGTGGCCTGGTCTGGCATCACCACGGCGGTGATCGGGCTGGCGTGCGGGCCGACGACATAGCCCATGTTCCGCAGGCCGTCGTAGAGGCGGTCGGCGTTGGCCGCGAGGCGGGTGCGCAGGCCCTTGTCCTCTTCCAGCCGCTTCAGCGCGGTCAGGGTCGAGGCGATCACCGCCGGCGGCAGCGAGGCGGTGAACATGTAGGGCCGGCTGACGATGCGCAGCAGGTCGAAGTTGTCCTCGTTCGAGACCAGGAAACCGCCCACGGCGCCCAGGCTCTTGGAGAAGGTGCCGACGATGAAGTCGACATCGTCCTCGACGCCGGCGGCCTCGGCGAGGCCGCGGCCCTTTTCGCCCAGAACGCCCATGGAGTGAGCCTCGTCCACCAGCAGGTAGGCGCCCATTTCCTTCTTGATCGCGACCATCTCCTTGAGCGGCGCGACGTCGCCGATCATGGAGTAGATGCCCTCGACCACGATCAGGCTGCCCTTGGCGTCGTCGCCCATGCGGCGTAGGCGCTTGGCCAGGTCTTCCGGGTCGTTGTGGCGGAAGCGGATGACTTCGGCGCCCGAGAGCTTGGCGGCGTCATAGATCGACGCGTGGCTGTCGGCGTCCAGGATCAGGTGATCGCCGCGGCCCACGAGGCCCGAGATGCCGCCCAGGTTCGCCTGATAGCCGGTCGTGAAGACCATGGCGTGCTTGCGACCGTAGAACTTGGCCAGCGCGGTCTCCAGCGCGGCATGGCCGGCGAAGGTGCCGTTGGCGAAGCGCGAGCCGGTGGTGCCGGTGCCCCACTTGCGGACGGCTTCCGCCGAGGCTTCGATGCAGGCCGGATCGAATGTCAGGCCCAGGTAATTGTTCGTGCCCAGCAAGATGACTTGCTTGCCGTCCAGCATGCCCTCGGTGGGCGAGAGGATCTCGTCGAAACGGACATTCGATGGGTCAGCGCCCGCCGCGCGGATGCCATCCAGGGGGGCGCGATAGCCCAGGTGCTTGTCGAGCAGCGACATCCTTAAGCCTTCACCCGCAGCTTGTTGATCAGATCGGAGAGGTCGCCGACCGTTTGCACCGTCGCCAGACGGTCTAGGGGAATCGAGAGGTCGAAACGATCCTCAAGCTCCATGACGATGTTCATGAGCGCAAGCGAATCCACAGCCAGGTCACGGGCGATGTCGGTATCCGGGGTGACCTGAACGCTCCGGCCCAGAACCGTCTCCGCCGCTCGCGCGACTTCACGGACGGTCAAATCCGTCGCCAGTTCCACCATGCGCGAGCCCCCCATCGGCTCTCAACCCTTAACGCCAAACGCGTACCTAAGCCTGTCCGCCTGATTTTTCCACCCGCGCGTGGGCGCCGGGTCACAAAACCGCATCTAATGTTTCAACCATGCCGCACTGCGGTACCAGGCAACGGTGGCCGAAAACCCGGTCTCCAGGTCGTAGATCGCGGCCGGCGCCTGCCCCATGCGCTCCCCCGGGGCGACGGCCCAGTCGGGATGAAGCAGTTCGCGCGCCTTCGCTGACGTCAGCATGGGGGTTCGCCCGAGCAGCAATGTGAAATCATTTGTGATTCCGATGGCATGCACCAAGGCCTTCGGAACGGCCGCGAACCGCGGCGTACGGCCGCAGGCGCGGGCCGCGGCGGCCATCAGTTCGCGCCAGGAATAGCCGTCCACGCGGGCGTCGCAGAGCGCCAGCGGACGCCCCGACGGCCGCGCTGCAGCAAGCGCCGCCGTCTGCCGGGCGGCGTCCTCCACATGGATCATCGCCACCCGCGCCACGCCGCTGACCAGCGGCAGGAGGGGACTGACGGCGGCGGCGTGGAACACCGGCAGCAACTCGCGGTCGCCGGGTCCGTAGATCGCGCAGGGCCGGGCGATGGTCAGGCGCTCGCCCAACACCTCAGCCATGGCGTCTTCGCCGGCCCGTTTGCTGGCGCTGTAGTGGGAGAGGTGGGGCTCGCGGGCGGTGAGGCTCGAGACGAAGACCACATGGGGCGCCTCGGCCGCGGCCAGGGCCACACGGCGGGCGCCCGCGACGTTCACCGCGTCGAAGGCGGCGCGGCTCCTGGCTTTCACCAGGCCGGCGTTGTGGATCACCACGTCCGCGCCGAGACAGAGACGGGCCAGGGCCGCCTCGTCGCCAAGGTCGCCGATCACCACCTCGGGCGTGACGCCGCTCCAGAGCGGGTCGATGGGGTCGCGGCGGGCCAGCACACGTACGCGCCAGCCGTCGGCGGCCAGCGCCCGGACGATCTGGCGGCCGAGGAAGCCCGTGGCTCCCGTGACGGCCGCGAGCCGGCCCAGGCCGACCTGGGCGGTCAGGCCGGCTCCCCCTGCCTGAAGGCCCCCGCCAGGAACAGCGTGCGGGCCTTGGAGCGGCTGAGCTTGCCGGACGAGGTCTGGGGCAGGGCGTTGTGCCCGATGAGCTCCACTCGCGCCTCCACGCCGTGGCGGGCGCGGAGCACGGCGGCGACGTCGTCGACCAGCGTCTGGCGCGCCTCGGCGTCGCCGGTCCGGGCCTGGACCAGCACCACCAGCTGTTCGCCGGCCTCCTCGTCGATGGAGAAGGCCGCAACGTCGCCGCTGCGCAGACGCTCGACCTCGGACTCGGCGGTCCACTCCAGGTCCTGCGGCCAGACGTTGCGGCCGTTGAGCAGAATCAGGTCCTTGGCGCGCCCGGTGGGCACGATCTGGCCGTCGGCGAGGTAGCCCAGGTCGCCGGTGTCGAGCCAGCCGTCGCGCGAGAGGGCCGCCGCGGTCGCCTGCGGGTCGCCGTAGTACTCGCGCATCAGGCTGGGGCCGCGGGCGAACAGGCGCCCGACCCGGCGTTCGGGGAGAACCTTGCCGTCCTCGTCGCGCACTTCCAGTTCGTGACCCTCGAAGATCGGGCCGCAGCGAACGAACGCGCGCGCCCGCGCGCCCGATCCGGGCGTCACCGCGCCGTCCTTCTCCATCCGGTCCACGTCGACGGTGTCGAAGATCAGGCCCTTGCCCAGGGGCGACATCGACAGGCCCAGGGTCGCCTCGGCCATGCCGTAGCTGGCCACGAAGGCGGTCGCCTTGAAGCCCGCCGCCGCATAGCGCTCGGCGAAAGAGGAAAGCGGACCAGGGCGCACCATGTCGCCGCCGCAGCCCGCGACCCGCCACGCCGACAGGTCCAGGCCCTCGCGGCTGCCGTCGCCGCGCCTGGCGCAGAGCTCGTAGCCGAAGCTGGGGCTGTACGAGATCGTGCCGCGGTTCTTCGACATCAGATCCAGCCACAGGAGCGGCCGGCGCACGAAGGCGCCCGTGGGCATCAGGTCGATGGACATCTGCGCCGACAACGGCATCAGCAGGAACCCGACCAGGCCCATGTCGTGATAGAGCGGCAGCCACGAGATCGCCCGATCCTCCGCCGTCACCTGCAGGCCGCCGCGGGTCGAGGCCAGGGCGTTGGCCATAAGGGCGCGGTGGGTGCAGAGCACGCCCGTGGGATTGCGGGTGCTGCCTGAGGAGAACTGGACGTAGGACGGATCTTCCGGCGTCGGCGCGGGGAGGTCCACGTCCACGGCGGACGGGAGTTCCGCGACCATCATGGCGATTTTCGTCCCGGCTGTGTTCGCCGCGTCCTGCAGCCAGGGCAGCAGGCTTTCGGGGCCGAACACGGCGGCGGCGCTGGCCGAGGCCAGCATGCGGCCGATCTGTTCCACATAGGCGTCGCGCCCGCCCAGCGGCGCGGGCAGGGGCAACGGCGCAGGCGTCACCCGGGCGTACTGGCAGGCGAAGAAGGAGACGACGAAGTCGACGTCGGTCTCGGCCACGATGCCGACCCGATCATGGGTTTTCAGGCCGGCGGCCAGGAAGCGGGTCGCCATGGCGCGGGCGCGGGCGCGAAGCTCGCCGTAGGGGATGGCTTCGATCAGCTCGCCGCGCAGGCCGTAGAGATTGATGCCGGTCGGGCCCTGGGCGGCAAAGTCGAGCGCCTCGGTCAGGGTCGCGAAGCCGTCCCGGTGGAAGGGGCGGTCCGGAGCGGTAGGAGTAGCAGTCAAACGTCGCCTTTCAGACTCTCGGAATCCGGCGTGGGCGTGACCGCCTCTCGCCGAATCCCGTTCTCTCGCAGGATGAACCACAGCATGCCCAGGGCAAGGCCGCCCGCCGCCGCAGCCAAGCCGGCGCCCGCGCCTATAAGGCCGAACTGCGTCACGAGGAAGGGCAGCATGGCCAGGAAGGCGGCGCTGACCGCCAATCTGACGCGCACTGCGGCGCCCGGCTTGCCCAGGGAAATCAGCATCGGCTCCAGCGGCAGGGCGAAGACGCCGATCACCGCGGCGCCCACCTGCCAGGTCATCACCTCGGCCGCCGGCTCGAACGCCTTGCCCATCACAACCGCCAGCAGGGTAGGGCCGGCCAGCCAGCTCGCCGCCAGCATCACCAGCGCCACGCCGCCCGCCAGCAGGCCCACATTGCGGGCGAGCCGCCACATGGCGTGGTGGCGGTCCTCAGCCCGCAGGCGCGCCAGCTCAGGATAGAGCGCCGGCGTCAGCAGCTTCGCCGGCTTTGCGAGCGCATCGGCCACCTGGCGACCCACGCGCCAGAAGGCGGCCTGCGACGGTCCGACGAGGGCGCCCACGATCAGGGTCGCCACATGGGTGAAGGCCACGTCCAGGGTGGTGGCGAGGTTGGTGTTCCAGGCGAAGCGCCAAGCCCCGGGCATGCCCTCGGTCAACGGCCCGCGCCACGAGAATTCGTGCAGCAGCCCGCGCTTCTTCAACTCGATGAGGGCCGAACCGGCCAGGTAAAGCCAGCTCCCGACGGTGGCCAGCGCCGTGGCCAGGAGGAAGCCTTCCATCCCGGCGCCCAGCACCAGCGCCACCAGCCCGCCGATCACCCGGATGAGCGAGATCAGCCCGGCCTGCCAGGCCAGCACGTCGAAGCGGTCGAACAGTCGCAACAGGCCCAGCGGCGTGGCCGAGACCATGAAGGCGATGGAGATCATGAACAGTGCGGCCGCGGGCGCTTCCTCTGCCCCCCAGCCCAGGGCGCCCGCGAAGACGAAGGCGCCGATCATGCCGATGGCGACACCCAGCACGGTGCTGGCCAGGTCCAGCAGCAGCGTGAAGCGCAGCACCCGCTGGAAGTCCTTCGCGCGCCCCTCGGCCAGCGGCCGGGCGCCATAGTGCAGGATCGTCTGCCAGGACTGGAACTTGACCACCTCGCCCAGGAACTGGCCGAACGCCTGGATCAGCACCAGCACCCCCAGGGCCGACGCGCCCAGCGCGCGCGCCGCGATCGCCATGAACGCCAGGCTGAGGAGCGCGTTGACCGTCCGGCCGCCCAGCAGGAGGCCCGCGTTGGCCACCACCCGCTTCAGGATCGGTCGAACGCCGGCGATCTGTTCCGCCTGGGAAGCGCTCATGCGCGGAATCGAACTCCTTCGCCGTCGCCTTCGACGGCGCGCCCTCAACTACCTCCTACCATGAGCCGGCGCAAAGCTCCGCGCGGCGCGGCCGCGCAGGCAAGCTTGACCATGTCCGCCGGAGTACGGCGTAGTGACGCCAGTTGCAGCGTCGAGTTGTGGGGGCATGGTGGTGGGGGGATGGGCGCGCGCCGCTGCGGCGGGCCTTGGACTCTGGTTGACGGTCACGCCGCATGCCGCCGAGGCGCGATGGCTGCGCGCCGAAACCGAGCGGTTCGTCGTGCATAGCGATGGCGACCGGGCCGAACTTGAAGGCTTCGCCAGGAAGCTGTCGAGCTTCGACCTGACCTTGCGATTGCGTCACAAGGTCCAGGATCGCGACGTGGGACGAAAGCTGGACGTGTACCTCGTGCGCGGTCCGGTCCAGCTGCAGCGGGTCCAGCCCCGAGTGGGCTATGGCGTGGGCGGGTTCTACCGCGCAACGCCGAACCAGATCATGGCGGTGGCCATCCGCGACGACGACGGACTTGGGGCGGACGACATCCTGTTCCACGAGTACACCCATCATTTCATGCTGGAGTACTTTCCGGTCGCCTATCCCGCGTGGCTGATCGAGGGCTATGCGGAGTACTTCAGCACCCTCCAGACCACGCCCGAAGGGATCGAGATCGGGCGCTACAACAATGCACGGGCCGGCATGTTGCGGCAGGTCAACTGGCTGTTTCTGGGCGACCTGATCACCGCCAGGCGCGCTGATCTGCGCGGCGAACAGGTCGCGGCGTTCTACGGCCAGTCCTGGCTGCTGACCCACTACATGCTCATGGACGACGGGAGGGCCAGGCAGCTCGACGCCGCCGTCCAGGCGATGGCCCAGGGCAAGCCTCCCATCGAGGCCATGGAAGCGGCGACCGGCCGGAAGATCGGGGCCTTGAACGACGAGTTGCGCCGGTACTTCAAGGGCAAGCTGCAGTACCGGCGAATCCGGAATCCCTTCCCGGCCGACGCCCCGATGACCGTCACGGAAATGCCGCCCTCCGCGGACGCCTTGTTGTTGGAATCGGTTTCGCTTCTCGGACCCATGACCAACAACGACGGCCGATCGTTGCTTCGGACGGTCAGGGGACGAGCCGACAAGTTTCCCGGCGACCGCCTCGCGGAGCTGGCCCTGGCGCGGGTCGAACTTCGATTCGGGGACTCCGACAGGGCCGAAGCGATCCTGAACCGGAGGCTGGCGGCGGATCCACGGGAGGTCGACAGCCTGCGGCTCATGGGTGAGATCCAGCTCGCCCGGGGCGACCGCGACAAGGTCCGCAGGGCGGAATTCTACAAGGCCGCGCGGCCCTACCTGGCGCGCGCCTTCGCGGTCGATGGAAGCGATTTCCGGACTCTCTATGCCTATGCTCGGGCCCGGGCCCTTGAGCCGGGCTATCCTGACGAGAACACACTGAACGTCCTGCTGCTTGCGCTGCAACTCGCCCCCAGCGTCGATGCGATCCGCATGCGCACCGGCGAAGGCCTCCTGGCGCGTGGTCAGAAGGCGGAGGCGATCGCCGTCCTCACGCCGCTTGCCAACAGCCCGCACGATGAATCGCGGCGAGATCGTGCGGCGGCGCTGATCGCCGCGGCGCAGGGACAGGGCGGTCCGCCGGGCTCGACAGTCGCCGAGGACGAAGACGACGAGGGCTAGCCGCGCCTCCGTGGGCGTGCATCGCTCGTAAGTTCGAGAGGCTGCTTGTGGTGCGCGGCGCGCGCGTCATTCTAGGCGCGGCGGTTCAGGGAATGGGGTGCGGTCGATGCGGAGATGGTTCGCAGGTCTGGCGGCGATGGCAGTGGCGGGGTTCGCCCAGCCAGCCAGCGCCGAGATCCGGGCCCTGATCGTGGCGGTCTCGCACTACACGGCGCCGATCCCCTCGCTGGACGGGCCGCCCAACGATGCTGCGGCGCTGAGGGCGCTGCTGGCGGAACAGGGCGCCAAGGACATCGTATCGATCAACGACGCCCAGGCCACCCGCGCGAGCATCCGCGCGGCGCTGGAGGCGCTGGGCAAGCGCTCCAGGCCCGGCGACTGGGTGGTCTTCTATTACGCCGGCCACGGCTCGCAGGCGAAGTCGCGCGACCCCGGCGAGGAAGACGGCATGGACGAATTCCTTCCACTGAGCGGCTTCAAGGTCTCGAAGCCCGAGGTGAACCAGTTCATCCTCGACGACGATCTGCACGGCTGGCTGGTGAACTTCTTCCCGACCACCGTGAACGTGCTGCAGATCGCCGACGCCTGCCACTCCGGCACGATGAACCGCAGCCTGGCGGCCGCCACGCCGTTCAAGCGCCGCTCGGCGCTGGACAACCCCATGGCCATCTCGCTGCCGCCCAGCCCGGTCGACCCGATGGCGGTGGCGCCGGCGGGCGCCAACCCGGCCAACCTGGTCTATGTGGGCGCCGCCCAGGACAACCAGTTCGCCCTGGAAGGCCCGCTGCCGCGGGGCGACTCCCCCTCACGGGGCCTGCTGACCTACGCGCTGGAGGGCGCGCTGAAGGATCGGCGGCCCAATGGGCGTCTGGCCGCCGACGCCGACGACGATGGCAAGCTCTCGCTGGCCGAGCTGGCGTCCAGCCTCGAGACGCGCACCCGCGAACTGTCCAGCACCCAGCAGTGGTCCAGCGCCGCCGTGCCGGCCCGCAACGAACGCAGCGTGATCTTCCAGCCGCTGAAGCCCGCCCCGGCGGACGAGCGTCCGATCGAGGTGAAGCCCGCCGACGACCAGGCCGCCGACCTCCTGGGCGGAAAGGGGCCTTGGGCCTCGATCCCGCGCGGGACGCCGGACCTGACCTGGAACGCCAAGGAGGGCTGGGTCACCGACAGCCGCGGCGACCGGGTGGCCGAGAACGTGACCAGCGACGCCCAGCTCACCGGCGTGATCATGAAGCGCCGCGCGGTCAGCCAACTCGCCGCCTCGGCCAACGAACGCCAGCTCAAGGTCGATATCGGACCGCGGCCGAAGGGCCAGCTCTACAAGAATGGCGAGAGCGTCGACCTGGCCGTCACCCACCGGGGCGGGGAGGCGTGGCTCACGGCCTTCAACCTCGCCGGCGACGGCACGGTGCAGATGCTCTACCCGCTGGACGGCGACGGTGATGGACGCATGGTGGCCGGCCAGACTCGCGTGGTCATGGCGCGCACCAAGGCCTCTCCCCCGTTCGGCGTCGACAATGTGGTGGCCATCGCCACCCCCACCGAACCGAAGGTGCTGCGCGCGGCGCTGAAGCGGATCGACGGCAAGCGCGACGCGATGGTCGCCTCCGGCCTGGTGCGCGACGAACTGGACGCCGCCAAGGGACAGGCGGCGATGGCGCTGGGCGAACTCTACACCGGCCGGTAGGCGCGCTACGGCTTGGAAGCCTGCTCGGCGATGTAGGTCTCGAGAGCGGCCCGGGCCTGAACGGCGCAGCCGCTGGATTGCACGGCGAGAATCTCGTCCAGGGTCTTCAAGGTTGAGGGATCGGGACAGACGCCCGAGCGGCGGGCCCCGAAGGTGCGGCCGGTGGGCGGCGGATCGACCAGTGTCTTCAAGGCCGCCATCCGCGCGTTGTCAGGCTGCGCGCCGGCCCGAGGTGTCACGGCCCCGCCCGCGGCGCCGCGCAGGGTGCTGATCGAGCCAGCGGCGGACATGAGGGTCAGGGTCTGGCCCGCGCCCAGCGCGATGCGCTGGCCCGCGCTCAGCTCGACACCGGGCCTCACGGCGGGGTCTGTCGATTTCACCACCACGTAGTCCGCGGCTTGGGCCGCCCCGGCGAGGCCGGTCGCCAGCATGAAGCCCAGGATCGTCTTGCGCATCAATCGCTCCTAGCACCCCCAACGCA
>Ga0255338_1004467_pt1 | contig 14424 bp, 17 predicted proteins | sample MeOH1_35cm_T4_19_FD_203715 | JGI IMG/M metagenome (GOLD analysis project Ga0255338, IMG submission 203715) | Sandy soil microbial communities from University of British Columbia, Vancouver, Canada - MeOH1_35cm_T4_195 | ecosystem: Engineered > Artificial ecosystem > Sand microcosm > Unclassified ...
AGATGGTGGGTCGTGTAGGATTCGAACCTACGACCAATTGGTTAAAAGCCAACTGCTCTACCGACTGAGCTAACGACCCAACGCGAGACCTATAATACTGATTTAATTCGAAATTTCAATACCTGCCAAAAACTTAGGCATAGCGGGTCGGATCAGGCACTCCTGCCGCCACGAATCCGGCTGCACGCAGCCGGCAGCTGTCGCACTTTCCGCAGGCCCGGCCCTGATCATCGGCCTGATAGCAGGAAACCGTCAGTGCGTAGTCAACCCCGTGACTGATTCCCGCCTGAATGATTTGTGCCTTGCTCAAGCTCTGCAGGGGAGCACGAATCCTGAAGCCCTGCCCCTCTACCCCAGCCTTGGTCGCCAGGTTGGCCATCCGCTCGAAGGCCGCGATGAACTCCGGTCGGCAATCCGGATAGCCCGAATAATCCACTGCGTTGACACCAATGAAGATATCCCGCGCCCCGAGCACTTCGGCCCATCCCAAGGCCAGGGAAAGGAATACTGTATTGCGTGCCGGCACATAGGTCACCGGAATACCCTCGCCCGGCGTCTCGGGTACGGCGATCGAGGTATCGGTCAGCGCCGAGCCACCGATTCCGTTGAGATTGAGGCCGATCACCTTGTGCTCCACCACCCCCAACTGGCGGGCCACCTGCTCTGCGGCCAGCAGTTCGGCGCGATGGCGCTGGCCATAGTCGAAGCTCATGGTATGGCAGGCATACCCCTCGGCACGCGCCAAGGCCACCACGGTGGCCGAGTCCAGACCGCCGGACAGCAGGATGACCGCTTTCTTCTCGCTCATTTTCAACTCCCCCAACCGGCCGAACGAAGTGGATACCGTCGATCTCTCATGCCAGACAAATCAGTGTCCGGGTTCGTCGCTCCAGAGAATCTTGTGCAACTGCAGCTGTAACCGTACCGGCAGATTGTCACCGATGATCCAGTCCGCCAGAGCACGGACATCGACCTGGTGATGGCTGGGCGAGAACAACACTTCTCCCGCACGCTGATCCAAACGGTACTCGATCAGCTTGGAAACCGCCCAGTCATAGTCATCCCGCGAACAGATCACGAATTTCACCTGGTCATTGCGGGTCAGATACTCGATGTTCTCATAGCGGTTACGCCCGACCTCCGCGGAACCGGGCGTTTTCAGGTCGATCACCTTGCTGGCGCGCGGGTCAACAGCGGATACGTCCAGAGCGCCGCTGGTCTCCAGCGACACCTGGTAACCGACATCGCAGAGACGGCGCAGAAGAGGAATGCAATTGGGTTGAGCCAGCGGCTCGCCACCAGTGACACAGACATACCGCGGCTTGTAGCCGGCCACTCGCTCGGCGATGGCATCCAGGGTAAGGATCTCGCCACCGCTGAAGGCATAGGCGGTATCGCAGTATTGACAGCGCAGGGGACAGCCGGTCAGGCGTACGAATACCGTCGGCAAGCCGGCGGTTCGCGTTTCCCCCTGCAGCGAGTAGAAAATCTCGGTGATTCGCAGGGTTTCTTGCATATCAGCCACGGGCGTGACGGCTAAACAGGCCATCCGCCTCCGTTGCGGGAAATCGGGGCGTGGATTCTAACGAAAAAACCCGCGGCTGGCGCGGGTTTATTGCTGGGCAGAGGTTTTCGCTCTGGCTGCTCAATGCAGGTTCTGCAGATCGCGCTGAGCCAGTTGGGCGGCCGAGGTGCCCGGGTACTGGGCGATGACCTGCTGCAGGGCAGAGCGGGCCTTGTCGACATGCCCGAGGCGTCGCTCGACATCCGCCAGCTTGTACAGCGAATCCGGCACCTTGGCATGTTTCGGATAGTTCTGGCTGACCCGGGCGAACGCCTGGCCTGCCCCCTGCAAGTCGCCCTTGATCAGATTGACCTCACCCAACCAATACTGTGCATTACCGGCATACTGGCTGTTGGGATATTTGCGCAGGAAGGCGGTGAATGCCTGGCTGGCCTTGTCGAAATCCTTGGCCTTGATCAAATCGAATGCTGTGTCGTAGTACAGCTTTTCCTTAGCCGGATCGCCGGGCTCGCTACTGGCTGGGGCCGAGGCGGCTGGCGGTACCGGGGTTCCACTGGCATTGATTGCGCCAGCAGGAGAATTCTGCGTCGCCGGAGCGCTTGCCGCGCCACTGGACAGACGACTGTCGAGATCCTGATAACGTTCCAGGCTCTCTTGCTTCAGGCGGCTGATCTCGTGCTGCTGCTCCTCGACCATGCCACGCAATCTGGAGACCTCTTCCTGCAGTTGCTGCAACTGCAGGAAGAGCTCGCCTTGTGCCGAGGTCGGGGTATTCATCCCTCCCCCGGCATAGGCAGCGCCAGTGCCATATCCACCAGCCACAGGATAGGACCCGCTGCCGTTTCCGGCAGCATCGTCATCCACGGGAATCTCAGCCAAGGCCGCAAGCGGCAAGCTGAATGCCAGGAGGGAGATGGCAAGACGGCGCATTTTCATGGCTAATTACTTGCGCAGTTCGACGCGACGGTTCTGGGCCCAGGCCTGCTCGTCATGGCCCATGGCAGCCGGGCGCTCTTCGCCGTAGGACACCAGCTCCAGCTGCGCCGGAGAAACGCCTTGCAGAACCAGGTAGCGCTGAACGGCCTTGGCACGGCGCTCGCCCAGAGCCATGTTGTATTCGCGGGTACCGCGCTCGTCGGTGTGGCCTTCCAGGACGACACGGGAGCCGTTGGAGCGCAGATCCTTGGCATGAACGTCCAGAGCACGCATGGCTTCCGGCTTCAGGTCGGAGCTGTCGTACTCGAAGTAGAAGGTGGTGATGGCGCGCAGATCCGCCTCGTCGCCGCTCATGCCGCTGTCGAGACCGCCAGTGCCGGCACCGTAGCCTGCATTCGGATCAACGCCAGCACCAGCGCCTTCGCCGGCAGCATCGCCGCCCTTGGAAGAACAGCCAACGGCAACCGCCATGGCCAGAGCCAGCGCAGCGAATTTACCGAATTTCAGCATTTCCATGATGGAACTCCTAATGAACCCCAGGTTGTGTTGTATGAAAAAAAGGTGTCGTGCGTGGATGCCGCATCAGTTCAGGTAGGGTGACCAGGACGGCTCGCGGACTTCGCCTTGTGCGGTAGGAATCGGGATCCTAACTCGACCGTTGATCGAAGCAAGCACTAGAACCCCCCGGCCCTGCTGGCGGGTGGCGTAGATTAGCATGGTGCCATTAGGCGCGACAGTGGGCGACTCGTCCAGGCTGGTATCGGACAGGATGCGCAGGTTCCCGCGCTCAAGATCCTGTGCCGCCACCTTGAAGTTGGTGTAACCATCCTGACGGTGAATCATCACCAGGGTCTTCTCGTCGGCCGACAGCTTGGGATTGGCGTTGTAGTTGCCGACATAGGTCACCCGCTCGGCGGAACCGCTGCCGATACGCTGCTTGTAGATCTGCGGCTTGCCGGCGCGATCGGAGGTGAAGTAGATGGTCTGACCGTCGGCACCCCAGAAGGCCTCGGTGTCGATGCCGAAGTGATCGGTGACGCGCTGCAGACGGCGGCTGCCCAGGTCCATGACATAGATCTCGGGGTTGCCATCCTTGGACAGGACGAAGGCCAGGCGATTGCCGTCAGGGGAGAAAGCCGGAGCGCCATTGAGCCCTTCGAAGTCGGTGATCTGCTCGCGATGGCCGGTATCGATGTTCTGCAGGAAGATTCGCGGACGCTTCTGCTCGAAGGACACGTAGGCGATGCGCTTACCATCGGGGGAATAGCGCGGCGACAGGATAGGCTCGCGCGATTGCAGCAGGGTCACCGCCCGTGCGCCGTCGTAGTCGGAGCGTTGCAGGGTATAGCGGGTGTTGTTGCCCATGCGCTCGGCCGTGACATACAGCAAGCGAGTGGAGAAGGCTCCCTGGATGCCGGTGAGCTTCTCGAAGGCCTGGTCGGAGATGTAGTGAGCCATATCGCGCAGCTGGTCGGTACCACCGGAGACGCTACCGGACAGCACCTGCTGCTCGGTGCTCACGTTGAACAGGGCATATTGCACCTGCAGACGACCGCCTGCCGGGACGATGCTGCCAACCAGCAGATACTGGGCACCCAGAGCAGTCCAGTCGCGATAGATGATTTCGCTGGCGTTGGTCGGCTGGCTGATCATGTTCTGCCGCGGAATGGGCTCGAAGACGCCGGAATTGCGCAGGTCGTTGCCGACGATTTCGGCCATATCCTCGGGCAGTGCGCCGCCTTGGGAACCAAACGGCACCACGGCGATCGGCGTGGCACGACTGGTCCCACTGGTGACAACCAGCGGATCAGCAGCCTGTGCGAGGCCGACCAGCAGGGTCAGGCCAAGCAGGGCGAAGCGAATGAAGATTTTCACAGATCCAAATCCTCCGGTTTGAAGATCATGCGCCGCTGCCGGTACATCCGGTCGAAGGTGGCGCGGTCTAGTTGCTGCATTTCCGGTATCCGGCCCACATTGCGCACGGCGGCGACAGCCGAGCTATCGAATGCCGAATCGCCGCTGGAACGGGTAATGCTGGCGTTGGTAATGGTGCCGTCCGGCAGCATCTGAATAGCGACCTCCACGCTCATGCCGTTACGCGCCGACGGCGGGCGCCGCCATTGCTGGCTGACCAGACTGATGATCAGATCATCCAGACTGCCGGCGACCTGATCGCCCTGGGTCTCGGCCAGCGCCTGCTGCCGTTCGGTCGTATCCGAAAGCAGCTCGGCCAGAGCCTGGGCCTTCTTGTCCTCGGCAGCCTTGCGTGCGGACTCAGCAGCGGCTTTCTTCTTCGCTGCTTCGGCTGCAGCCTGCTTCTTCGCAGCCTCTTCTGCCGCCTTCTTCTTAGCCGCCTCGGCTGCTGCCTGCTTGCGCGCCTCCTCCTCGGCCGCTCTCTTCTTGGCGTCCTCGGCGGCCTTCTTCTTGGCTGCTTCGGCCTCGGCCTGCTTCTTCGCAGCTTCTTCGGCCGCCTTCTTCTTGGCGATTTCGGCCTGCTGCTTCTGCTCGGCGGCTTTTTTCGCTTCGGCCTCGGCTTCGGCCTTGGCCTCCGCCGCCTTCTTAGCTTGCTCGGCTTTCTCGGCCTCGGCGGTCTTCTTCGCTTCGGCAGCCTTCTGCGCCTCTTCGGCGCGCTTCTCTTCAGCAGCCTTGGCGGCAGCCAGCTTTTGCTGCTCGACCTTCTTCTGCTCCATCTGCTCGACTTCGTACTGGCGGGCGGCGGTTCGCTTCGCCTCACCGGCGATCTTCTGGTTGGTCTGCGTGGTCGCCTGGCTCTGGGATTTCAGCTGATAGAGGGTGGCCTGAACGATCGGCTTGGACGGCGGCAATTCCGGAGTGAAAGCAAAGCTGACGAACAGCAGGCCGAACAGCAGAACGTGCAGGGACACCGCCCAGACCACCGGCCAGAAGTAACTCTCCGAGGAGGAACGAGGCGTTTGCGACGACATCAGGGGGCCTCGGTAATCAGGCCGACATTGCCGACACCCGCCTGCTGCAGACCGCCCATGGCAGCCATCACCGCGCCGTAATCGACGGCCTTGTCACCGCGCACGAAGACCTGAACCTGCTTACCCTGACTACGGCTCTGATCCATGATCTTGGTGACCGCGGAAACCATCTCCTTCAACGTAAGCGCCCGATCCTGCACCTTGTCGGTGTCGACCTCGGTCCCCAGGTTCCAGTAGTAGGTCTTGTCCTTCTTGATGGAGATGGTCAGCACCTGCGCGTTGTTGTCCTGCGGCAACGCCTCGCTGGATACCTTGGGCAGATCGACCTTGACGCCCTGATTGAGCATGGGGGCGGCCACCATGAAGATCACCAGCAGCACCATCATCACGTCGATGTAGGGCACCACGTTCATCTCGGCGACCGGCTTGCGCCTGTTGCGAATTCTCGCCATCAGCTAGAGCCTCATTCGTCCGAAGTGTGCACCTTGCGATGCAGGATTGCCTGGAACTCGTCGGCGAAGGTGTAGTAACGACCGATCAGCATTTCCCCGCGGGCGGAGAAGCGGTTGTAGGCGATCACCGCCGGAATGGCAGCGAAGAGGCCGATGGCAGTGGCGATCAGCGCTTCGGCGATGCTCGGCGCGACGGTCGCGAGAGTCGCCTGCTGAACCTGGGCCAGACCGCGGAAGGAGTTCATGATCCCCCATACGGTACCGAAGAGGCCGATATAGGGGCTGGTGGAGCCTACGGTGGCGAGGAACGGCAAGCTCTGTTCGAGCTTCTCCTCCTCGCGGGAAATCGCCACGCGCATGGAGCGCGCCACGCCGTCCATCACGGCATCCGGATCGAAACCCGGCTGCTGGCGCAGGCGCGAGAATTCCTTGAAGCCGGCACGGAAGATCTGCTCCAGTCCGGAATCCGGATCCGGATTGCTGCCGGCCTGGCGATAGAGCTTGGAGAGGTCGATGCCCGACCAGAAGCGCTCCTCGAAGCCGTCCAGAGCTTTCTTGGCGGCGCGCAGCATATTGGTGCGCTGGAAAATCATGATCCATGAGGTGACCGAGGCGCCCACCAGAATGAGCATCACCAGCTGCACCACCAGACTGGCGTTGCTGATCAGGCTCCACATGGACATATGGTCGACTGCGTTGGCTTCCACGCTTACTCTCCTGCTTCAGATAGACCCGAGACCTTGAAGGCCGTACGCAGCGCCTCAGGAATGGCTCGGGGTTTCAAACTGTCGGTACGCACACAGGCCACCAGAACCTGCCCTTCGCAGAGCAGCACACCGTCCACGGCACGCCGCACCTGCTGATGGAAACGCAGGCTGGCGCGATTCAACTCGCTCACTTCGGCACTGACCAGCAACTCGTCATCCAGCCGTGCCGGCAGCAGGTAGCGAGCCTCGCAGGAATGAACGACGAAAAGCAGATTCTCGCGCGCCATCTGCGACTGGGAAAAACCCAGGCAGCGCAGACGCTCTGTGCGAGCCCGCTCCATGAACTTGAGGTAATTGACGTAGTAGACGATGCCGCCCGCGTCCGTGTCCTCGTAATAGACACGGCAGTGATGGACGAACGGCAGGGTTCCGTTTTGCGCGCGCATACTCTAGTGCTAGCTTTTAGGGTTGCCAATCGGCGTGGGTATAATTTTTTCTTTCACTCAATCGCTTGCGTCGTCGGCAAACAGGTTGGCGGCCACCGCTCCCCGCCCAGCAGGCAGGTTCAGGCCAAAATGCAGATAAGCGTGCCGCGTGACCACCCGGCCGCGCGGCGTACGCATGATATAGCCCTGCTGGATCAGGTAGGGCTCGAGCACGTCCTCGATGGTATGCCGCTCCTCGCTGATCGCTGCAGCCAGACTGTCCACTCCTACTGGCCCGCCATCGAATTTCTCGATCATGGTCAGCAGCAAACGACGATCCTGCTGATCGAAGCCGCTGGCATCCACATCCAACAGATTCAGCGCCCGGTCGGCGACTTGCCGACTGATCCGCCCCTCGCCGCGCACCTCGGCAAAATCCCGCACCCGACGCAGCAGGCGATTGGCGATTCGCGGTGTGCCGCGGGCGCGCCGCGCGATCTCGAAGGCGCCGTCGGCTTCGATCGGCATCCCCAGGATGCCGGCGGAGCGACTGACGATGGTCGCAAGATCGGCGGTGCCATAGAACTCGAGTCGCTGGATGATGCCGAAGCGGTCACGCAGCGGATTGGTCAACATACCGGCACGAGTGGTGGCGCCGATCAAGGTGAACGGCGGCAGGTCCAGCTTGATCGAGCGAGCGGCCGGGCCTTCGCCGATCATTATGTCGAGTTGGTAATCCTCCATCGCAGGGTACAGGACTTCTTCGACAATAGGGGATAATCGATGAATTTCGTCGACGAACAGCACATCGTTCGCTTCCAGGTTAGTCAACAGCGCGGCGAGATCGCCAGGGCGCTCCAACACCGGACCGGACGTGCTCTTGATCGATACGCCCATTTCCTCGGCGATGATGTTGGCCAGGGTAGTCTTGCCGAGCCCCGGCGGCCCGAAGATGAGCGTGTGATCGAGCGCCTCGCGGCGTCGCTTGGCTGCCTGGATGAACAGTTCCATCTGCTCGCGCACCACCGGCTGGCCGATGTACTCGGCCAGCCTGAGCGGACGGATGGCCCGATCCTGCTGCTCCTCGCGATCGCGACTGGTGGCGGTGATCAATCTGTCGGCTTCGATCACTTAGACCATTCCTCTCAATGCGCGACGAATCAGCTCTTCGCTGCTCAAACCATCCTCCTGCACCGCTGCCACTGCGCGGCTGGCTTCCTGCGGCTTGAAGCCGAGGGCGATCAAGGCGCTCACCGCATCGGTTTCCGCGCTTGAGACTTTCGTACCGGGAAGAGGTTCAACCGCCAGCTGAGCAATCGCCGGCACGGTCTCCCAGGCCTTGAAGCGGTCCTTCAGCTCGACCAGCAGACGTTCAGCGGTCTTCTTGCCCACCCCCGGCACCTTGGTCAACCTGGAGGCATCCTGCGCCTGTACGCAGCTTACCAGCTCGTCCACCTCCAGACTGGACATCAGCGCCAGCGCCAGCTTGGGGCCTACGCCGTTGAGCCGGATCAGCTCGCGGAACAGCTCGCGCTCGCGCCTCTCCGAAAAGCCGTAGAGCAGGTGGGCGTCTTCGCGCACCACCAGATGGGTGTGCAAGGTGACCGGCTCGCTGAGCGCGGGCAGACGGTAGAGGGTCGTCATCGGCACTTCCACTTCGTAGCCGACGCCATTCACATCCACGATCACGTGCGGCGGCTGCTTTTCCGCCAGGGTACCGCGCAAACGTCCGATCAAGAACTCCACCTCATGCCGATTGAACGGATATCAATCAGCTTCATCTTATAATCGCAAACGCCCGGAACGCCGCCGCGCACCATTCAGACCATGGGGGATCAAGCTCTGCCGATGGTGGGCATGGCAGAGCGCAATGGCCAGGGCGTCGGAGGCGTCGATCTGCGGCTTCTGCACCAGTTTGAGCAGATGCATCACCATCATCTGCACCTGCTGCTTGTCCGCTCCGCCGCTGCCGACGATCGCCTGCTTGACCTGGGTCGCCGTGTACTCGGCGATCTCCAGCCCCTCCTCTGCCGCTGCCACGATCGCGGCACCCCGCGCCTGACCGAGCTTGAGGGCGGAGTCGGCATTGCGTGCCATGAATACCTGCTCGATGCCCATGGTGACCGGGCCGTGGGTCCGGATGATCTCGCGCACCCCGCGATACACAACCTGCAGCCGCTCATGCAGGGCACCGCTGCCGGTGCGGATGCAGCCGGAGGCGACGTATTCGCAGCCGCGCCCGGTGTCGCGCACCACACCGAAACCGGTGATTCTGGAGCCAGGGTCGATACCGAGGATCAGAGTCATGCACGTGCCCCCAAGCGCAAAGCCTCCAGCCCCGCCCTGACCACGAATGGCGGGAAGGCTGGAGGCCGAGCGAGGGGCGAGATCGCCGCCGGAATCACAGTTGAGCCATCACCTCGTCGGGGATGTCGGCGTTGTGATAGACGTTCTGCACGTCGTCCAGATCCTCGAGCATGTCGATGAGCTTCATCACCTTCTGCGCGGTTTCCAGATCGGCGACCGGCGCACTGATCGACGGAATCATCGCCACCTCGGCCTCGTCGCCCTTGAAGCCGGCCGCGTTCAGCGCCTCGTTGACGGCATGGAAATCGGCGAAGCTGGTAAACACGTCCACCGAGCCGTCGTCGCTGCTGACGACGTCATCCGCGCCGGCTTCCAGCGCCGCGTCCATCAGAGCCTCTTCGTCGACGCCCGGAGCGAAGCTGATCTGCCCCTTGCGGTCGAACATGTAGGCCACCGAACCGTCGGTGCCCAGGTTGCCGCCGCACTTGCTGAAGGCGTGACGCACTTCGGCCGCGGTGCGGTTGCGGTTGTCGGTCATGGCCTCGACGATGATGGCAACGCCGCTCGGCGCGTAGCCCTCGTAGCTCAGCTCGACCATGTTGTCGGCGTCGTTGGAGCCGGCGCCGCGGGCGATGGCGCGATCAATGGTGTCGCGGGTCATGTTGGCGGTCAGCGCCTTGTCCACGGCCAGGCGCAGACGCGGGTTATCAGCCGGGTTGCCGCCGCCGTGCTTGGCCGCCACGGTCAGCTCGCGGATCAGCTTGGTGAAGATCTTGCCGCGCTTGGCGTCCTGGCGTTCCTTACGGTGTTTGATGTTGGCCCATTTGGAATGACCAGCCATAACTCGCTCCGTTGTATCTCGTATGAATCTGTCGTTTAGACCCTGGATGAAGAGAGCCCGACGATCCGGGCTCCTGCCGGCCGGCTCACTCGGCCTTCGGCTGCTCGCGCAGGCGAATGTTCAGCTCGCGCAGCGCCTTGGCGTCCACCGGGCTCGGCGCCTGGGTCATGACGCAGGCGGCGCTCTGGGTTTTCGGGAAAGCGATGACCTCGCGGATCGACTGGGCGCCGGTCACCAACATCACCAAGCGATCGAGACCGAAGGCCAGGCCTCCGTGCGGCGGTGCGCCGAACTTCAGGGCGTCGAGCAGGAAGCCGAACTTCTCGTTCTGCTCGGCCTCGTCGATACCGAGAATGCGGAACACGGCCTGCTGCATTTCCTTGCTGTGGATGCGGATCGAGCCGCCGCCCAGTTCGGTGCCGTTGAGCACCATGTCGTAAGCACGCGACAGGGCAGCGCCCGGGTTGGCTTCCAGCTCCTGGGGAGTGCACTTGGGCGCGGTGAACGGGTGGTGCAGCGCGCTCAGGGTGCCGTCGTCGTTCTCCTCGAACATCGGGAAGTCGACCACCCACAGCGGCGCCCACTTGCAAGTCAGCAGGTTCAGGTCGTGGCCGATGCGGATGCGCAGGGCGCCCAGCGCCTCGGAAACGATCTTGGCCCGGTCGGCGCCGAAGAACACGATATCGCCATCCTGGGCCCCGACGCGATCGAGGATGACGTTGAGATTCCCTTCCGGGATGAACTTGACGATCGGCGACTGCAGCCCCTCGAGCCCCTTGGCACGCTCGTTGACCTTGATGTAGGCCAGGCCCTTGGCGCCGTAGATGCCGACGAACTTGGTGTACTCGTCGATCTGGCTACGCGGCATGCTCGCCGCGCCCGGTACGCGCAGGGCAGCGACGCGGCCTTTCGGGTCGTTGGCAGGACCGCTGAACACCTTGAATTCAACTTCCTTCAGCTGGTCGGCAACGTCCACCAGCTCCAGAGGGATGCGCAGGTCCGGCTTATCCGAACCGTAGCGACGCATGGCTTCCTCGAACGTCATGTGCGGGAATGCGCCGAATTCCAGATCCAGTACCTCCTTGAACAGTTTGCGGATCATGCCTTCGGTCAGGCCCATGATGTCCGCTTCGTCGAGGAAGCTGGTCTCGATGTCGATCTGGGTGAACTCCGGCTGACGGTCGGCGCGCAGGTCCTCGTCGCGGAAGCACTTGGCGATCTGATAGTAGCGGTCGAAGCCGGCGACCATCAGCAGTTGCTTGAACAGCTGCGGCGACTGCGGCAGGGCGAAGAAGCTGCCGGCATGGGTGCGGCTCGGCACCAGATAGTCGCGTGCGCCTTCGGGCGTCGCGCGGGTGAGGATCGGAGTCTCCACGTCGAGGAAGCCGTTCTCGTCCAGATAGCGGCGAATGCTCGAGGTGATACGCGAACGCAGCTTGAGCTTCTCGGCCATCTCCGGGCGGCGCAGGTCGATGAAGCGATAGCGCAGGCGGGTCTCCTCGCCGACATCGGTATATTCGTTGAGCGGGAACGGCGGGGTTTCCGCCTCGTTCAGCACCTCCAGCTCATGACCAAGCACCTCGATGGCACCGGAGGCCATGTTCGGGTTGACCGCCCCGGCCGGACGCAGGCGCACCTTGCCGGTGATCCTGACCACGTATTCGCTGCGCACGCGGTCGGCCTTGGCGAAGGTTTCCGCGCGATCCGGGTCGAACACCACCTGGGCCAGGCCCTCGCGATCGCGGATATCGAGGAAGATCACGCCGCCGTGGTCACGGCGACGGTGAACCCAACCGCAAAGGGTGACTTCCTGGCCGTCCAGGCCCTCGTTCAGTTGGCCGCAATAATGGCTGCGCATCATGGTCGTGTTTCGCTTCTCTCAAGTCTGGAATTCGTCTCGGCCACTCATCGGCAGCCGGACAGGCACCCTGTGCCGACGTGGCATGACAAAGGGCGGGATTATATATGGTTAATCGCCCCCGCGCAGCCGCCGCACGGACGGCCGCACCTCGACCGAAAGGTATGACCGATTCGGCCCGCCCGGGCGTCCCCCTCATGGTCGGACCAGATGCCCTGCAGGAACCGCTGATTTGAGCGCATCTTCGCTTTCCGGTTAAATACCTGCCGTGCAACTGGCCGCATCCGTCCAGATCAACGCATAGGCTGAGCCCGGATATTCCAACCGGCAATAAGAAGGCGAGCGCCTCGATCAGCTCCCCATCAATTGTTGTGCGTCTTGAATGTGAGCTCACTGAACATGTTGAAAATCGTCCATCTGGTGGCGGGCGCCCTCGCCCTGCTGCTGTCCTTCGTCCCGTGCCTGAGCAGCGACAGCCTGTCCTATCTGCAGCAAGCCGACGCCATCTACCTGAGCCTGATCGGTCTGATCAATCTGTCGCTGGCCCCCTTCGCCGACAAGGGCGCCAACAAGTCGCTGCAGAGCGCGGTTTCGGCACTACTGGTACTGGGAACCGCCCTGCAGACCGTGGCCCTGCTGGCCCCGCTGCACAGTATCGGCGGCCAGCCGGCGATTCTGCTCGGCCTGCTCGCGGCCAGTGCCGCCGTTCTCTTGCATCTCTTCGGCAATCTCGGCCAGAGCAGGCCGCAAACGGTGAAGAAGGTCAGGAAGACCGTAAAACCCGAGAAACCCATCGACATGAGCAACCGCGAAACCGGCACGGTGAAGTGGTTCAATACCTCCAAGGGCTTCGGCTTCATCGCCCGCGATTCGGGCGAGGATATCTTCGTGCATTTTCGCGCCATTCGCGGCGAAGGGCACCGAGCCCTGGTCGAAGGCCAGCGGGTGGAGTTCACGGTGATGCAGCGGGACAAAGGCCTGCAGGCCGAAGACGTGATCGCCGCCTCCGCCGCCGAGCGTCGCTGAGCGGTCCGGCAGCCTGCCAGAGGCAGGCACCGGCTTTTCAATAATGGGGCGGAGGGGCCTCGTCCTCGGCCGGTCCCAGCTCGTCCAGCAGCTCCTGCTGGCGCTTGGCCAGGGCTTCAACCTGCAGCTGCAAGCGCTCGATCAGGCGCTGCTGGGCGACCAGCTCGTCGTTCAAGGCCTGGATGGTGTCGTCCTGGAAGGCCAGTCGGGTTTCCAGCTCGGTGATGCGCATCTCCAGGCTCATGCTTTATTCCTCGCTGAAGCGGAAGTCGTCGGTCAGAACCAGGCGCAGCTTCTCGCGGATCACTGCGACCTGCCCGGCCGTGTAGGGTTGGGCCGGATGCTTGCCCCAGATAGGCGCCGGCCAGGCGGGGTCGCCGTGACGGCGAACGATGACGTGCATGTGCAGCTGGCTGACCACGTTGCCCAGCGCCGCCACGTTCATCTTGTCGGCGCCAAAGGTGTCCTTGAGAATCTCCGCCAACTCGGTGGTTTCCTGCCAGAAGGTCCGCTGGTCCTCCACGTCGAGCTGGAACACCTCGACGATCTCCTCCCGCCGCGGAACCAGAACGAACCAGGGGTACTGGGCGTCGTTCATCAGCAGCAGCCGGCATAGCGGGAAGTCACCGACGGGCAAGGTGTCCTGTTGCAAGCGTGGGTCCAGTTCGAACATACCGACTCCTCTTCATTCGGCTCGTCAATCGAGCTTAGCAAGCCATGGGGATATTACCGTCCCCGTCCGGCAATGCATCGCGATTCGACGGGGCGCATCCAGCATAGCCGAGAGCCTGCGGCGAAAGGTAGCGGCCCCGCTAGCGCGGCAAGCGCACGTCGACTTCGAGCCCGCCCAGCGGCGACTCGCCCAGGACGACCTCGCCGCCATGCAGCTCGACCACCCGCCGCACGATGGCCAGCCCCAGGCCGGCGCCCTGGCCGTTGCCCAGGCGGAAGAAGCGGTCGAACACCCGCTCCCGCATCGCCTCCGGAACTCCCGGCCCGCTGTCCTGAACCCGCAGCAGCAGACTGCCGGGAAGCGACTCCAGGCACAGCCGGATCCGTCCGCCTTCCGGGGTGTACTGCACGGCGTTGCTGACCAGGTTCTGCACCAGGATCGCCATGCTGGGCGCATCGGCCAGCAGTTCGAAGCCGCAATCGCCGGCGGTGTCCAGCGTCAGCTCCTGCTGCTTGTCCAGGGCCAGCGGGGCCAGCTCGGCCAACTCGTCGCGCAGGAACACCGCCAGGTCGAGGCGGGCCTTGCTCAGCTGCACGGCGGCGGGCCCCAGCCGGGCCAGCGCCAGCAACTGCCCCACGACCCGCGTCGCCCGTTCGACACCCGGCCCCAGCTGCCTGAGCGCCTCGGCACGGTCGGCCGGATCGGGGGCCTCCAGGGCGTTCTGCGCAT